>JAEEGL016376810.1_pt1 | contig 22325 bp, 19 predicted proteins | sample 9134231 | NCBI WGS metagenome assembly JAEEGL01 (sample SAMN16246548, study PRJNA631951) | gut metagenome | biome: gut microbiome; feature: rumen; material: fiber-attached | host: Bos | place: Iran: Karaj | collected 2018-10 | reverse complement strand
GGAAGAACTGCTGTGCTGTCATAGCCAAGAACGTTTCTCTCATAAACACCAATAAGAGCATCAAGCATTGCAGGGTTCTTAAGAAGATCTTTTTCTGCTGCAAGCTTATCCTCAGCTGCTGCTCCATCCAGGAATCTTGCAAAGATCTCAGGACCAAATGCCAGTGAAAGAACTGCTCCGCCAACACCTGATGTTGAAGAATAACGGCCTCCGATGTAGTCATCCATGAAGAAAGCCTGAAGGTAATTGTCACTCTTAGCAAGTGGTGATGTCTCTGATGTAACAGCGATCATGTGCTTTCCTGCATCAAGACCCTGCTTCTTTAAAGCATCTATAACGAAGGACTCATTTGTAAGAGTCTCAAGTGTTGTTCCTGATTTTGAAACAAGAATGAATATAGAATGAGCAACATCGATAGAATTAAGAACTGCAGAAGCATCATCTGGATCCACATTGCTGATGAACTTAGCCTCCATCTTAAAGCATCCGTTCTTCTTAGCCCAGTTCTCAAGAGCAAGGTACATAGCTCTTGGGCCAAGGTCTGATCCGCCGATACCGATCTGAACTACTGTTGTGAACTTCTCACCCTTGGCGTTTGTGATCTCACCAGAGTGAACCTTGTTTGCAAACTCTGCAATCTTCTTCTGCTCATTTAAATAGAACTCTCTCTTGTCCACACCGTCAGCCACAACCTTGTCTCCAAGCTGGCCTCTTGTGAGCTGGTGAAGTACGAGACGCTTTTCACCTGTGTTGATAACCTCTCCGTTGTAAAGAGCTTCAAACTTCTCGGAAAGCTCTGCCTCTTTTGCAAGAGCCTTAAGTGCGTCAAGGATCTCATCATTTACTTCCTTTGCAGCATAATTAAATGAAAGACCTGCTGCCATTGGCACTGAGTACTTCTTTACTCTGTCTGCGCCATTTGCTCCAGCCATCTCCTCAGCGATGTCAATATTTGAGATGTTGAAAAGATTCTGGAATGATTTGAGTGTGTCGAGATTGTTCCAATTAGCCATTATAATAAACCTCCATTTTGAAAAAATCGGAAACGATTTCAATTCGCCTTAAAGTGTAGCAGATGTGGCAGGTTGTATCAAGCCAATTGAAAAAATATACATCTTAAAAAATAAAGGCACTGCACATAACGTGCAGCACCTTAACTATTTTTCATTCCCAAAACAGTTCATCCAGGGTCTTGTCCAGGGCCTTACAAATTGCAATGCATAGATTGATTGTGGGATTATAATCCCCTTTTTCTATGGCGCTTATGGTCTGTCTTGATACACCGCACAGTACTGCCAGCTGATCCTGGGAGAGATCCTTGCCTGCTCTGGCTGCTTTTAATCTAAGATTTTTCACTACTTATCACTCCTCCGCATCATTTTTTGAATCAAGGACCTTTTTTACAAGGGCAACGCATCCGATAATAGCCATCCATACCAGTACAAGAACATTAAGTACAGGAAGGGAATCAATACCCCTGGTAGTAAGTGAACCATGGGCAATTGCTGCTGCAAGAGGGATAACGTTCAGCACAGTAGCTACTCCAAAAATGATATAGTAGCGCTTATGGTCATTATTAAGTCCCCAGTAAACACCGTTCCATATGCTGTGAACACAAAGTACCAGACATCCGATAAGTACTGCTGTGGTGTGTACAAGATATTCTTCCACAGGGAATGTGATCCCGGCCATCTTTACCAGCATGAGGATAACTTCCAAAAAGAGCATTGTATAGTAGCTGTATTTATAGCCACGCCCCTTTATTGCTTCCTGTCTCTCATCATACTGAGATTTGATCTTGTTATCCTTGTTGGCAAATTTGAAAAGACCTACACAGATCACAAGGCCTACCATGATACCAAATACTACACCCATAGCTGCTTTCTCATTCATTATTTCAATCCTCCTATAAGAAAATGTTAATTTGTTTTCTGTGATTACAATATAACTCCGCAATAGAATAATGTCAAGTATATTTTACATAAATCTATTATGAATATCATTATTCATATTTTTGATGGTATAAAAATAGAGCTGACAGCAGTAGCCATCAGCTCTTTACAGGTTTTGTCTGTATTTTGAAACGATCAAAGGGAAGCGACCATTTCTTTTACCAGTGCTGCGCAGTCGTGGGCAGCCTTCTTTTCAAATTCAGGATAATCAACAATGTCACTTCCATCTGCCTTGTCAGAGATTGCTCTAATAATGACAAATGGGATATTGTTCAGATAGCATGCCTGAGCGATTCCCGCACCTTCCATTTCTGTGCACATTCCGCCAAAGTCACGTTTTATGGCGTCCTTAACCTCTCCTGAGGATATAAACTGATCGCCGCTGCAGACTCTGCCTTCAAAGACTCCAAGGTCCGGAGCTGCTACCTTTATTGCTGCCTTAGCTTTTTCTATAAGCTCTTTGTCAGCTGTAAATGTCTGGGTCCCAAGCTGTGGGATCTCACCCTTCTTGTATCCAAAGATAGTTGCATCAACATCGTGGTAGCAGGCATCGGTAGAAAGAACAATATCTCCGATATTTATCCTTGCATCCAAAGATCCGGCTGCTCCTGTGTTAAGTACATGAGTTACTCCGAAGGTATCTACAAGGATCTGGACGCAGATTCCTGCATTGACCTTACAGATCCCGCTCCTTACCACTACAACCTCTGTGGATCCGATGGTTCCCTCAAAAAACTCCATGGATGCCTTGTTTACAGTATTCTTGATATTCATGGAGGCTTTCAGAGACTCTACTTCCACCTCCATAGCGCCGATTATTCCAATTTTCATTACTCATAACTCCTTATTATTCAGGATATACAAGATGTTTTTCATCTATTCCGTATAAAGTATTATCCAAATATCTTTTAGCGATATACTTAGCCATACCAAGGTTCATATCCAGGTAATTGCCGCAATCTCTTGCACTTGCTCCGGGAACCTCACCCTCAAAATCTCTGGCAAACTCAAACATTCTCGTAATGAGCGGAACAATGTCTTTTGAATCAAGATCTCCTGCGAGAACAACATAAAAGCCTGTTCTGCAGCCCATGGGTCCGAAATAGATGGTTCTGTCCTTGTACTCGGGATCATTTCTAAGGAAGGTTGCACCTAAGTGTTCAAGAGTATGAATCTCAGCTGTGTTCATTACCGGTTCTTTATTTGGAGCTGTCATCCTCAGATCAAATGTTGTTAATGTCTCCTGACCAACCTTGTCCTTTCTGGAAACATAGATTCCCGGCTCAAGATCGAGATGATTAACAGTAAAACTTGCTATTTTTTCCATATAATACCATTCCTTTTTATTCTCTTGCTGTGTCATGGAAAACATCATAGGAGTTCTTGAGATAACCCTTGATGTTCTCATAGTCTCTGTTTGCGATGGCTGTATAAAGTGTATCTACAATGAACAGCTGTGCAAATCTGGAACTGGTAATTCCGCTCTTTTTATCGATCTCAGGAGATGTGGCAAACAAAACATGGTCACATCCTGTTGTGAGAGCGTTATTACCGAGCTTTGTAACTGCTATTGTAACAGCTTTTCTCTCTTTTGCAATATTGAAAAGTTGCATGATCTCAGTATTTTTTGCATTGTCAGAAAAGAAAATTGCAACATCATCGGCACAGATCTGAGACACCGTCATGAGATTCATGTGATGATCGTGATTAAAAATGGCATTGTAGTGTATTCTAAGGAGTTTACAATACAGATCGTAGGCAGCAACACTTGCTGTACCAACGCCAAAGACCTGTATCTGCTTGGCCCCAACAATATCAGTAACAGTCTCACTAAATGTCCCCGCATCAAAGAGCCTGTAAGTGGTCTGTACTGCCTGAACGCTGGTAGCACAGATATTATCTGCAATTGACTGCAAGGATGTATATTCATTCACATCCTTGAAAGAAATCTTCGGTCCACCCTTATCCGACTGCTCCAAAGTTGTATTTGCCTCTGCGTAATAGGCATTTTTAAGATCTTTAAGACCACTGTAACCAATTGCCTGCGCAAATCTGGTCCAGGCAGCCTGGGTGGTTCCGGAAAGCGATGCCAGCTCTTTTATAGGATGCTGAAAGAGAGCATCCTTATGCTCAAGGACGTAGTCTGCCACAAGCCGCTCTGATGCGGGAAGGGAATCGTAATGACTCTTTATCTTCTCACTAACTATATTCATGCTGCACCCTCCAATTATTTCTCTAAAGGACGAAAAATCGTTTTTTTATCCACATAAATAGTATAACTCACTTTCATATTCAGAATGAAATAAATTTTCAAACATTTGATAAGTCTTTTATTAAATAATTATAAAATTCACGGAATTTTGTTCGCGATATGTTATGCTAGATAAAGGCACCAATGCAATAAATGTGTATTTATGCATATAGCGCTAAGCGCAAGAAAGGAGATTTGTACTATGAAATGGGTATGTCAGGTTTGTGGTTACATTCATGAGGGAGATCAGCCGCCGGAGTTCTGCCCCAAGTGTAAAGCTCCAGCTGAGAAGTTCACCAAGCAGGAAGGAGATAAGGTCTGGGCTTGCGAGCATGTGCTTGGCGTAGCCAGCAGCGCTCCTGATGATGTAAAGCAGTCTCTTCGTGAGATGTTCACAGGTGAGTGCTCAGAGGTTGGAATGTATCTTGCTATGGCAAGAGTTGCCATCAGAGAAGGCTATCCTGAGATTGGTGCTTTCTATGAAAAGGCTGCCTGGGAAGAGGCTGAACACGCAGCGCTTTTTGCAGAGCTGCTGGGAGAAGACCTCACCAACTCTACCAAGAAGAATCTTGAGCTTCGCGCAGAAGCTGAGTACGGCGCTACTCAGGGAAGAGCAGATCTTGCTAAGAAAACAAAAGAATTAAATCTTGATGCCATCCATGACGTTGTTCATGAGATTGGAAGAGACGAAGCAAGGCATGGCAAGGCATTTGCAGGTCTCCTTAAGAGATATTTTGGCTAATAATTTATTCCGGATAAAACTATTAAAGGCGCTACACATAATGTGCAGCGCCTTAATTATTTGTCTTACTATTCTATTATGTTTCAGGACCATAGTTATCCACCTGAGGCTTATCAGGAGGAGTCTGGGCAGTTCTCTCTGTCTGCTTGTAATGAAGGACTTCATCTTCTTCAATACGCATGTGATGTAAAAGACAGAACTCGTACATTCTGCGCATCTTGGTGATCTTCTCTCCAAGAACCTTCTTTTTCTTATCAGACAGCTCCCTGAAATAATCAGGGAATATCTTTGACATACTATCAAAGTCTTTAACAGCCTTAGCAACTTCTACAAGCTTCTTCTCGTACTTGCGCATGCTCTCGTCATCTTCCAGGTGGATGTCATCTATATTTAGCTTTGTAATCTTTTCTGTAAGCTTATTAAGGGCCTTCATATCCGCCTGGCTGTATGTGACCTTAACATTTTTCTTTTCCTTAAATACAGGTGGAGGAGCCTGAATAGATCCTTTCATATCGTAAGGATTTTCCTTCTCCTGGGGAAGATACTCGGATTTCTTGGTGGTATCAAACACGCTGGTCTTTTTTTCTTTTTCTTTATGCATCAGATCTCTCATCTCAGACATAGTTTAATCTCTCCTTTATTGTAATCTCCCATTTGTAATCAAAAGTAAAACACCGTACCAATATGATAACATATATTATTTTATAAAACGGGAAAATTAAGACGATAAAATTATTAAAAAAAAAGAAAAAAAGACCACCTTTCTATATTAACTGAAAAGATGGCCCTTTAAAAATCTAAGATCTTCACGCGTTCATTGCCTGCTCAATAGCATAAGAGAGCTGATCTGGGCAGGATGTGTTCTTAAATCCGCACTTTATGCCGCGGAGCTTAGATATGGCATCCTCTGCCTTCATTCCCTCCACAAGTTTGGAAATACCCTGGAGATTACCATTGCATCCGTTTGTAAACTTCACATTTTTCACGATTCCGTCTACTACATCAAGATCTATCTGTGTAGAACAGGTTCCTTTTGTCTTATAAGTCATTTCTATATTTCTCCCAAAAATATTTTACTGTATCTCTTCTAAGATTATCTTCACGATAGTATCTGTGGCGCTGTGAAGATTACTCCTGCTCATGGCTTCCATATACTTTTCTCTGTTGTTGTACAGTTCGTATATTGTCTCACAGAGGATATCCTCGTCCAGATCATCATTGTCGATGACCATGGAAAAGCCCTGCTGCTCAAAACTCCTTGCGTTCAACATCTGATCGCCTCTGCTGGACTTGGTGGACAGCGGAATCAGGATATTTGGCTTTTTAAGCGCTAAAAGCTCACAAATTGAATTGGCACCTGCCCTTGAGACCACAATGTCAGCCATGGCAAATATATCTTTTAATTCATTCTTCACGTATTCGAACTGCTTGTATCCGGGAACAGAGAGCTTTAAGTTGTCCATCTTCTCTTTTCCGCAGATATGTACAACATTGAAATGAGGAAGAAGTCTTGGAAGGGCGTATCTGACTGTCTCGTTGACAGACTGTGCTCCAAGGCTTCCGCCTATTACCATAAGGATTGGCTTGTCATCTTCAAACCCGCAGAGCTTCTTTCCTGCTTCCCTGGAGCCCTTTCCAAGCTCTTCCCTTATTGGAGTCCCTGTAAGAACTGCCTTGTCTGCAGGAAGAGTACGCATGGTCTCAGGGAAATTGCAGCAGATCTTCTTAGCACCGGTCATGCTGAGCTTGTTGGCAAGTCCCGGAGTCATATCGGACTCATGTACAATGTATGGGATCTTGAGAATTCCTGCTGCCCTTACAACAGGTACAGCAACATATCCGCCCTTTGAAAAGATGATATCCGGTTTGATCCTCTTAAGGAGCTTGGCTGCCTCTGAGAATCCCTTCATAACCCTGAAAGGATCAGTGAAATTCTTGGGATCAAAGTATCTGCGAAGCTTGCCAGTAGCGATTCCGAAGTAAGGAATATTGTAATCTTCAATAAGCTTCTTCTCGATTCCGTTATAGGAGCCAATATAATATATTTCAAATCCTGCCTTCTTAAGGGCCGGTATCAGGGCTATGTTTGGTGTTACATGTCCTGCACTTCCGCCTCCTGTAAGAACGATTTTCTTTGTAGCCGGTTCACTCACGATAATTTCCTTCTTTTTTTATTGCAGTTTTTATATACTATAACATTTTTTAGTTTTTGTAAAAAGAGCTATTCCTCCAGCACCTCGTAATTCAGAAGGTCATTCCGCTCATAGTAGCCAATATACTCATCCTGCACCTTATCAGAAAAAACCTTGACCTTATCAAGTTCCTCTTCGTAGTTTTCTAGAGTCAGCTCATATTCTCCTGCTGTAATGTGATCAAGCATGAGCCTGTTTATCTCCGGAGAAAAATGCAGGGTATCCATATAATTATCAAGATTTGTTACAACCTCTTCCTCTGCCTGAAAGCAAAAGATCTTAACGTTGTCATGTCCAAGAAGAGCCCTGGTCATCTCTTTTTCACAGTGGATAACTGCCTCTGTTTCGCCTGCTCTGTAGCTCATGTCCCACCAGAGCATGGAATAGGGCGGATAAAAGAAAATAAATTCTGTCTCGGGATGAGCCTCCACCTCTGAAACCAGAAGGGCTATATTATCTGCAAGCTTATCGTCATAGACAGTTTCGTCCATCATCTGAGTCACTTGCCTTGACCTGTAATAAAGGCCAAGAGCCATATCCGGCCCAAAGTTCTTCCATTTTGCCCAGTTGTAGGACAGGTTCTCATCATAGTCACCAATGTAGGAACTTGCTACCTGATATGGAATCTTTTCCAAAAGCACATCCTTGTTAAACAGATATCGGATGTCATTGAATGGATTGTCATCATAAAGATACATGGGGCATCCGGTGGATTCATAAGTGGTCACCGCTTCCTGACTTAAGGATGACGGGTCAATATTGTAAAAGACATACTTTACATCATGTTCCTTAAATGCCACATCCAGAAGATAGCATAGATCAGCCGTGGCGCCATAGGACCTTATGGCCTTTATGGATTTCACGCCAAAAGCACTGTCAAACCAGGAATTGTCATTGTTCTCCATAACAGACGAACCAACAATAAGCGCATCATAGTCAAAATTCTTAAGGGTCCCAACGCACTGATATTCCTTGTCGTTAAGAACTGCCTTAAGCCCAAGCCATGGCTTATGATAATGATAAAATGGATCAAAAACGTAGACTGTTCCCCCTATCAGTACCAGAAGTACCAGTATAAGGATAAACAGCTTTTTTATGAAATTAGCAGAGGTTGTTTCTTTTGCCATATTTTAAACTCGTGATCAGTATTGAAAATAAATAAACGTACTTACATTTGAAAGAGAAACGAAGGACCAGATAAATATTACAACCAGCCCTATCACAGTTTTCGTGCTGAATTTTGTTGTATCAATTATTTCCCTGGTGTTCTTTCTGGTCATGATAAATCCTGATACGACAAGCAACAGGATCAGCGTGATCATATAGGCAAGTGTATCGCCTCCTGAAATCCCCAGCTGTGAAAAGAGCTGTCTTATAACATAGTTTTCTCCAATCTCAAGCTGCGATGCAGTTCTGTAAAGGAATCCCGGATAAGTCCAGAATGCTGCTCTTTTGAACATCTGCAGTGCATAAGTCATATCCTGGGACCTGAAGAATATAAGTGAAAACACAAACATAAGAAAAGTCAGAGCATTGGAAAGAGCTCTTGGTATCATGACAAGAGGCTTTTTTCTGAAAAGATATCTGGCTTTTTTTTGGGAACCATCTTCGCCCTTTGGCGACTTTACACCAACAATTCCAAGATCATCCCACACAACTAAAAGGCCCTGCATAAGCCCCCAGCAGATGTATGTCCAGCCTGCTCCGTGCCAAAGTCCGCTAAGTACAAAGACAATAAGGACATTGATCACAGTCCTTAGCTTTCCCTTTCTGCTTCCTCCAAGAGGTATGTAAACATACTTGATAAAGAACCTTGAAAGGGTCATGTGCCATCTCTGCCACAGCTCTTTTGATGTTGCGGCCTTATAGGGTGAATTGAAGTTCACAGGAAGCTCATAGCCAAGCATGAGGCTCACGCCGGATGCCATATCGCAGTACCCTGAAAAATCCAGATAGATCTGGAAGGTATAAGCCAACATCACAGCTATAACAGTAAGGGTGTCCAAAAAATATGTGTAGTGAAAGCCGTAATTTACGGACTTTGCCAGAGTGTCTGCAAGAATGACTTTTTTTCCAAGACCAATGATAAAGCTCATAAGTCCCCTGGCAAAGCGGTCACTGTTATAGCTGCGAAGGCTCTTTTGGCGGAACTGATCTATCATCTCCTTGTGGAAAGCAATAGGGCCCTGGATAAGCTTTGGGAAATATACTGTATAGAGGACATACTCAAGAAATGAGTAGCCATCCGCCTCCCCGTTTGCCCTGTCCACGATAAAAGATATCTGTCCAAAGGTAAAAAAGCTGATACCTATGGGCATCAGTATCTCTTTTGTAAAAGAATCAGTGCCTGTCAGCGCACTTACGTTGTCCATGAAAAATCCAAGGTACTTGAAGTAGAAAAGAAGTCCAAGATTAAAGAGTACGCCTATTACTTTCACCACGCCCTTTGACGATGGAGCCTTGTCTATAACCATGCTAAGAAGATAGTTCACAGCGATGCTTACAAGAAGGATCACGAGAAAGGATAAACCAAAAGTGTAATAGTAGTACAACGACATTCCCGTCAGAAAAATATCTGCAAGGATATACTTTTTTGATCTGTTCAGCAGATGCCATACTACAAGAAGTATCGGCAGGAACAGGAGTATAAAATTAAAGGAATTAAAACCCATTATCTGTCTCCACGTTTAAAACTCGAAAAGAGTATATCATAATTTGTTAGTGATAGTAAAAAATGTTAATATATATTTAAATTTATAGGAAGAATAGGGACTTTTCATGAGTAAAAAGAACTCTTTTTTGACCTTAGGAATATTTACCGCACTTTTTGGCGGTATCTATGCCTTTTCAGATTACATTTACAAGATTTCCACAAAACCTCACGAGCATAACGGCGCCAACGACTTTGATCCACTGATCACCGACGGACGAAGATTTGTAAGAAACCATAAAAATCGTCAGGATGTGTTTATAGAGTCTATCGATCAGCTTAAGCTCCACGCCAGCTATATTCCTGCTGAAAATGATTCCCATGACTATGTGGTCCTTATCCACGGAATATGGGACAACCACGAATCCAATGGTATCTATGCCAGGCATTATTTAGAAAAGGGCTTAAACTGCCTTCTTCCTGATCTTCGGGGCTTTGGTGAGAGCGAAGGAGACTATATAGGATACGGACTGGATGACAGGCTTGATATAATCCAATGGATCTACTGGATCATTAAAAAAGATAAGGACGCAAAAATAATCTTACATGGAATGTCCATGGGCGCTGCCACAACCCTTATGACTACCGGTGAACACCTTCCCGAAAACGTAAAGGGCGCCATAGCAGACAGCTCCTATACAACACTTCGCGAGCAGTTTGCAGCAACATATAAGAGTTTTCCGGGATCATTTGTTCCCACAACACTTGCACTTGAAATAGCCAGGATCATTATCCACATCAGGGCGGGATACGATATTAACGAAGTCAGACCTATAGATGCGGTTTCAAATTCAGAGATACCAACGCTCTTCATCCACGGAGACGATGACACATTTATCGATCCTCACATGTGCTCAAAGCTTTATGAAGCTGCCAAGTGTAATAAACAGTACTGCATGATACTTGGGGCAAGACATATTGAAGGAGTCGTTAAGGATCCTGTCAACTACTGGGCCAAGGTGGACTCGTTCCTGAATAAAGTTATCTAAATAGTTCGGGCTGACATACAATAATATGTCAGCCCTGAGTTTTTTATGTTTATTTCAGGATAAGTCCTACCGGACAGTGATCTGATCCAAGTGCATCTGCGTAGATCCTGGCATCTTCCACATTCTCCATATAAGAATTCGATACTACAAAATAGTCAATTCTCCACCCGGCATTTTTAGCCCTTGAATTAAATCTGTAGGACCACCAGGAATATGCTCCTTCAAGGTCCGGATAGAAATGTCTGAAACTATCAACAAGTCCGGATGCGACTACGTTGTCGAACTTAGCCCTCTCTTCATCGGTAAAGCCTGCATGTCCGCGGTTTGGCTTGGGATTTTTAAGGTCAATCTCTTTGTGCGCCACGTTGAGATCTCCGCAGTAGATGACAGGTTTTGTTTTCTCAAGGTTTTTGATAAAGGCAAGGAAATCATCTTCCCAGACCTGACGATATTCAAGCCTTGAGAGATCTTCTTTTGCATTTGGAACATAAACTGTCACCAGGTAGTATTCAGGATATTCAGCAGTAATGACCCTTCCTTCGTGGTCATGCTCCTCAATTCCCATTCCATAGGACACGGAAATCGGCTCCTGCTTTGTAAAGATAGCTGTTCCGGAATATCCCTTTTTTTCAGCATAATTCCAGTATTGATGGTATCCCGGAAGGTCCAATTCTATCTGCCCCTCCTGGAGTTTAGTCTCCTGAAGACAGATAACATCCGGGTCTTCTTTTTTCATAAATTCATCAAAACATCCCTTGGAAACGCAGGCCCTCAGGCCATTTACATTCCATGATACAAGCTTTTTTGCCATTATAGATTGCCCTTTATCCTCTTTAGGTTCTCATCTGTTTCCTTGAGCATCTCACGAAGGGAAAGATTCTCTTCATGTCCAAACTCACAGATTGAGTACTGCAGGTGATTGATGTATCTTCCGGATTCGTTTAAAAGTTTGGCGTTCTGACTCTGCATCTCTTCCCTTAGCGACTCAGATCTTCCCTCTTCGTCCTCTATCATTATGATTGCAAACTCATCGCCACGGATCCTTCCGATTATGCTGTCAGTAAATACTTCCTCCAGGATTCCGGAGACCTTCTTTACTGCTCTGTCCCCTTCCTCATGACCATACATGTCATTGATCTGCTTTAAGGATTCCATGTGTATGTAGGTTACTACTGCATACTTGCCTTCCGTAAACTTTTCCTTAAGAAGGTCATAGGCCTTGGCAAAGAATCCTCTTCTGTTAAGGCCTCCTGTCAGGTAATCCTGATCTCCTATATGGTCAAGAACGGAATCATCCCTTGCCAGCTCTTCCTGAACCTCATAGAGCTCTTCCGTAGTCTTTATAAGAGCCCTCTCAAGGTATGAAACCCTGGAAATACCTGTGATAAGGCTAAGCATATTTTCAAAATAGTAATAAGCAAGATTACTAGGGAAAAACTCTGAGATCAAAACTCCAAGCTGATACTCTCCCACAAACAGACTTCCAAAAATAAAGGTCTTGTTCTTTTCCTTAGAGAAGGTTGATACTATCTTTTTTGTATCAAGATGCATTTTCCCATCTGGAAAACTCATCTCCTGGCCATCTATAATGGCACTTTTTATGCATATCTCTTCAGGTACTGACCATGGATATTTGGTAGTATTTCTGATCTTTTTATCAAACAGAAGTACAGCGCTGTTCTTTACCCCGTTCTTTAGTCCGATACTGGTAAAAGAGCTGTAAGCTTCGTCTGAATCATACTTCTTGTGGAAAAGAAGATAACTCATTTCAGAAAGAATTGATAAAACCACCGAGTCGGGTTCTTCAACGTAAGAGAAAGTCTGAGGTGGCAGTGCAGGTGGAAGCACCTGATTTTTTGCATAGAATATGGCATCGCATACAGCTTCATATCCAAGCTGCATGAATCTGTCCTTGTCATTGTCCACAGGATTGACGTTAACATATCCCTCCTGCTCCGACAGAGTAAGGACCGGAACATTGTTAAACTTCTTAAGGAAAGCCTCTTTTTTCAGGATCGTCGTCTTTGAACCGATTCTCTCAATGTCAATGATAATCGCATCAAAATCCGCTGAATTGGCATATTCAAAGATGGCACTGTACTGGTAGTCAAAGGGCTGTATTCCCCCGTTATCATCCGTAAGAAGATACTTACCAGGCATGATAACAAGGGTTACATCCTTATCCTTTGCAGCTTTGTCAGCTCCAATACAAATATTCTTTACTTCTTGGTCTTCAAGCTCGGAAATAAGAAGTCCAATATTCATATTATACCCACCCCACAAGAAAGCTAAAAAATATTATGTTTCCTCTTCTACATTTTCAGCTATGTCATCAATGTTATCGATGTCTTTTTCGCCATCAGATATCTTTTCTCTTACCTTGGCGATCTTGGCAACAGTTACACCCTTATCAAGATTGATCATCTTAACTCCGGATGTCACTCTTCCATGAACTGAAATATCATTCATTCTAAGCTGTATGATGATTCCGGCATTTGTGATCATCATTATCTCGTTTTCATCTTTTACAGCCTTTACTCCGACAACATTTCCTGTCTTTTCTGTTATCTTGTAACATCTGACACCCTTACCGCCTCTGAACTGGCTGTGGAATTCTGACAGGTCTGTTCTCTTTCCGTATCCATTTTCAGATACGATAAGAAGTGAATCTCCCTGGGTATCAATCTGCATTCCAACAATCTCGTCGGTATCATCAAGCATCATTCCGCGAACACCGATGGATGATCTTCCTGTTGAACGTACATCTGACTCATCAAAGTGGATGCACATACCATTCTTGGTAACAAGGAAAATCTCAGATTTCTTCTTAACTGTCTTAACCTCTATGAGCTCATCGTCATCCCTTAGGTTAATGGCAGCAAGTCCTGTCTTTCTTACATTTGAGAAATCGGTGATAGGAGTCTTCTTTACAGTTCCCTTCTTGGTAACCATGAAAAGAGATTTCTCCTCATCCTCAAATCCTGTAACAGGGATCATTGCTGAAATTTTTTCACCAGGTGCCAGCTGCAAGAGGTTTACAATAGCCATTCCGCGGCTTGTTCTTGAAGCTTCCGGAATCTGATAAGCCTTAAGTCTGTACACTCTTCCTGTGTTTGTAAAGAACATTACGTAGTTATGGGTAGTTGTCATAAGGATATCTTCAACAAAGTCGTTTTCAATTGTTGTAATACCCTTTATCCCCTTGCCACCGCGGTTCTGGGACTTAAAATTATCAATTGACATTCTCTTGATATAGCCAAGATCAGTCATGGCAATAACTGTGTTCACATTGGGGATAAGATCCTCTGTGTCAATATCAGAGTCGTCATGTCCAATCTGTGACTTTCTGTCATCGCCGTATTTATCAGAGATCTCGATGATCTCTTTTCTGATAACTCCAAGAAGGAGCTTCTTATCTGCAAGGATAGCTTTCAGTTCCTTGATCTTTTCAAGAAGTTCAGCGTGCTCCTGCTCAAGCTTGTCTCTTTCCAAACCTGTGAGAGTACGAAGTCTCATGTCCACAATAGCCTGAGCCTGAACATCGGAAAGACCAAATCTTCCCATCAACTGCTCTTTTGCTATAGCTACTGTTTCTGATCCTCTGATGATCTTAATAACTTCATCGATATTATCAAGGGCAATGAGCAGACCCTCTAAAATGTGGTTTCTCTCTTCTGCTTTGTTGAGATCGTACTTGGTCCTTCTTGTCACAACCTCTTCCTGGTGCCTGATGTAATGTGTGAGCATCTCAGTAATGCTCATTACCTTTGGCTGGTTGTTAACAAGAGCCAGCATGATGATTCCGAAGGAATCCTGCATCTGGGTGTGCTTGTATAGCTTGTTTAACATGATGTTAGGGTTAACATCGTTTCGAAGCTCGATTACAACACGCATACCCTCTCTGTCTGACTCATCTCTAAGAGCTGTGATTCCATCAAGCTTCTTGAGCTTAACAAGTTCTGCTATCTTCTGGATCATATTTGCCTTGTTTACAAGGTATGGAAGCTCGGTAACAACAATCCTGTTCTTGCCGCCATTCATAGGCTCGATATTTGTAACGGCTCTTACAACAACCTTGCCTCTTCCTGTTCTGTATGCTTCCTCTGCACCCCTTGTACCAAGGATGATACCACCTGTAGGAAAATCAGGAGCCTTGATTATATCAAGGATCTCTTCAACTTCTGTATCCCTGTCTTCCGTAACTCTATTGTCGATCATCTTGACTACAGCGTTAATTACCTCCCGCAGGTTATGAGGAGGAATATTTGTTGCCATTCCTACAGCAATACCGGTTGTACCGTTAACAAGAAGATTGGGATAACGGCTTGGGAGAACTGCAGGCTCTTTTTCTGTCTCATCAAAGTTTGGAACGAAATCAACTGTATCTTTTCCGATATCAGCTGTCATCTCCATGGAAATCTTAGTAAGGCGGGCCTCTGTGTATCGCATGGCAGCTGCACCATCTCCATCCACAGAACCGAAGTTACCGTGCCCGTCAACAAGGCAGTATCTCATGGACCAGGGCTGAGCCATATTTACCAGTGAACCATAAATTGAGCTGTCACCGTGGGGGTGATATTTACCCATGGTATCGCCGACGATACGGGCGCACTTACGATGCGGCTTATCGGGACCGTTGTTCAGCTCGATCATGGAGTACAGGATTCTTCTCTGTACAGGCTTAAGACCATCTCTGACATCAGGAAGAGCACGGGAAGCAATTACGCTCATGGCATAATCGATATAATCAGCTTCCATGGTCTTCTGGAGATCCACTTCCTTAATTCTGTCAGTGGTGGTCTTGTCAAAGACGTCATCTGACAGATCATTGTTATTGTTGTTGATATTATCAGCCATTACAATTCCTCTCAATTACATGTGAAAGCACATGGTTTTATGACTTTTAATTCTCTTAAATATCCAGATTCTTAACGAACTTGGCGTTCTTTTCGATGAACTCTCTTCTTGGCTCTACCTTATCACCCATAAGAGTAGTGAATGTAACATCTATATCGGACTCGCTCTCTTCGTCGATATTAACTCGAAGAAGAACTCTTCTGTCAGGATCCATGGTTGTCTCCCAGAGCTGCTCCGGATCCATCTCTCCAAGACCCTTATATCTCTGGATCTTATTATTCTGATCTCTTCCTACATCCAAAAGTATCTTGTTGAGCTCTTCATCACTGTATGCGTACCATACCTTTTTGTTCTTCTCAAGCTTGTAAAGTGGTGGCTGAGCAAGATAAACATGGCCTTCCTTTATCAGCTCAGGCATGAACCTGTAAAGGAAAGTGAGCATAAGTGTTGCAATATGAGCTCCATCTACGTCCGCATCAGTCATGATGATGATCTTGTCATAGCGAAGCTTATTGATATCAAAGTCATCATGGATACCTGTTCCAAAGGCAGTTATCATGGACTTGATCTCATTATTTCCATAAATCCTGTCTACTCTTGCCTTCTCAACATTAAGGATCTTACCCCTAAGTGGAAGGATAGCCTGAGTAGCACGACTACGAGCAGTCTTGGCTGATCCGCCCGCAGAGTCTCCCTCTACAATAAAAATCTCGCACTTTGATCTGTCTGTCTCAGAGCAGTCAGCAAGCTTTCCCGGAAGACCAAAACCATCAAGAGCTGATTTACGCCTTGTAAGGTCTCTTGCCTTTCTTGCAGCATCCCTTGCTCTCTGAGCAAGAATAGCTTTTTCAAGAATCTGCTTGGCTACTGAAGGGTTCTGCTCAAGGAAATATGTGAGTTGCTCACCAACGATTCCTGCAACAGCTCCTCTGGCTTCTGAGTTTCCAAGCTTCTGCTTGGTCTGTCCCTCAAACTGAGGATCCTCTATCTTGACACTTATGATAGCAGTAAGGCCTTCTCTGATATCTTCTCCGGACAGGTTTTCCTCATTGTCCTTAAGCATCTTGTTCGCTCTTGCATAGTCGTTAAAGGTCTTGGTAAGAGCTGCCTTAAATCCCTCAAGGTGAGTACCACCTTCAGGAGTATTGATGTTATTAACGAATGTATAGATACTCTCTGTATATGAATCGTTGTGCTGAAGAGATACCTCCACCTGAACGTTGTTCTTGTTTCCCTCAAAATACATGATTTCGGAATAAAGAGCTGTCTTGCTCTTGTTGAGGTACTGAACAAATTCACTTATTCCGCCTTCATAGTGGAAGGTCTGGACAATAGGATCCTCTCCCTCTTCTACTCTCATATCTGTCAAAGTGATCCTGAGACCCTTTGTCAAAAAAGCCATCTCACGGAGTCTTTGCTTAAGCACATTGTAATCGTAAATAGTGGTCTCTCTGAAAATCTGAGCATCAGGTTTAAAGTAAACCCTTGTACCTGTGGCATTTTCAGGGGCATCACCAACTACCTTAAGGGGATAGCATACTTTTCCCCTCTCGTATCTTTGCTGATAAACCTTGCCGTCCCTTGTAACCTGGACTTCAAGCCACTCTGAAAGAGCATTGACTACAGAAGCGCCAACGCCGTGAAGACCGCCTGATACTTTATAACCGCCACCGCCAAACTTTCCGCCGGCATGAAGTATAGTAAATACAACCTCAACTCCGGTAAGACCTGACTTGTGGTTCACATCAACAGGGATACCACGTCCATTATCCTTAACAACAATGGTGTTATCCTCATTGATGGTAACTTCTATGTGGTCACAAAAACCAGCAAGAGCCTCATCTACTGAGTTATCTACAATCTCGTAAACAAGGTGATGAAGTCCTCTGCTTGCTGTAGTACCAATGTACATACCGGGTCTTTTTCTTACAGCTTCCAGACCCTCAAGGATTTGAATTTGATCGGCGCCGTACTGTACTTCTTCGTTACTCATTTTTTACTCCTTAGTTTTCGCTGCTCACAGTTCCTTCTGTAACCTTAAACAGCTTATCTATCTCAAATCTGTTATTTACAAATTCATCAAGACCGGTGCAGGTGATGATTGTCTGGATATTACCTATCGTGTTTAAAAGATAGTTCTGCCTGTTGCTGTCAAGCTCTGATAAAACGTCATCAAGCAGCAGTACAGGATTTTCTTTTTTTGATTTTTTAACTATTTCTATTTCTGACAGTTTAAGAGAAAGTGATGCTGTTCGCTGCTGTCCCTGAGATCCAAACTTTCTGATATCGATTCCATCATCTTCTTCAAGCCTTTTTACGATAAAAGAAAAGTCATCCTTGTGGGGTCCTACTGTGGTCTGTTTAGCGTATATATCCTTTTTTCTGGAGGCTGATAATTTCTTTTCAAAATCAGCAAGCTCCACATTAGGCTCATAATAAACAGACAGTAGTTCTTTTCCTCCTGTAAGCTTTTCATGAATAGGCCTTATGATTTCACCCAGCTCAGTGATGAATTTTTCCCTGGCCTTGATGATGATGGATCCATACTCACACAGCTGTTTATCCTGAACATCCAAAAGAACACTGTTTTCAGGGTGTTCGAACAGATCCTTAAGAACCTTATTTCTTTCGACTACAATCTTATTGTATTTAGAAAGACTGTTTAAATATATCTGATCTAACTGGCACAACTCCATATCCATGAACCTGCGCCTCTCTGAAGGACCGTTTTTTATTATGCTAAGATCCTCCGGAGAAAAAAATACCACGTTGAGCATTCCTATAAGGTCAGAGGCTCTTTTTATCTTCTGACCATCTATAGCTATACCTTTGGACTTATTGGCCCTAAGGTGCATATCTACTCTGTACTGAGCATTATCTTTCTCTAAAATAGTCCTTATATGTGCTTCCTGCTTGCCAAACCCTATGATTTCCTTGTCCTTGCTGCCTTTGTGAGACTTAGTTGTTGCTGAAACATATATAGCTTCAAGGATATTGGTCTTACCCTGGGCATTGTCGCCATACAAAATATTAGTTCCGCTGCTAAAGTCTATTTTGAGATTGTCATAGTTTCTGAAATCGGCCAGTTCCAATGACTTGATTATCATTTCTCTACTTTTACCTGTGTTCCGTTAAACTCAAATACATCTCCATCGTAGAGCTTACGGCCTCTTCTTTCTTCTATTTCTCCATTTACTTTAACTTTTCCGGACTGGATATCCATCTTGGCATCAACACCGGAACCTTCAAGACCTGCCTTTTTAAGAGCCTGTCCAAGTTTAATAAAATCATCTGTTTCTCTAAGCTTAATTGTTTCCATGAAAATCCTTAATCTTTTAATAATCAGTCAACTGTTGTGAAATTAACAGGAAGAACAAGATAGATATATGCCCCATCCTTATCTCTTATAAAGCATGGAGCCTTAGGATTTACAAGATATATATCTACTGTCTCATCTTCTATTACCCTCAAGGCATCAATAAGAAACTTAGGATTGAAGCCAATCATAAGATCCTTACCCTGTTTATCAATGTCTATTTCTTCATCCATGCTACCAATAGTGGAATTGATCTTAAGCTCCATTTTTCCATCAGTTACAGAAATGATAACAGGCTTTTTATCTCCCTCTTTTACAAGAAGTGTTGCTCTGTCAATACAATCAAGGAACTCCTTGCGGTTAATGCTCATCTTGGTCTCATAGTCGCTTGAGAGCATCTGATCAATGCTGAAGTACTCACCTTCAATAAGTCTTGATACAACTGTTGTCTTATCAAACTCAAATAGAACATGCTTGTCAGTGAAATAAATGCTGACCATTTTCTCTGTGCTGTCACCAAGTATCTTACTGATCTCGCCCAGAGTCTTACCCGGAACAATTACTTTCTTTGATGGATATGTCAATCCAAGCTTAACCTTTCTGATGGAAATTCTGTGACCATCAAGAGATACAAGCTTTAAATTATCTCCATCAACCTCAAAAAGCTCTCCGCCCATCATCTTATTGGCATCATTTTCTGCAATAGAGAAGATAGTCTGCTGGATTACATTTCTAAGAGTAAACTGTGATACCTCAACACCATCTATCTTTTCAATAGTTGGAAGGTAAGTAAAATCATCACCTTTTCTTCCTATAAGGTTGAACTTGGCCTTTTCACAGCTGATGGTTACCTTGCTGGATGAATCTGCTTCAATGGTTACTTCATTATCTGGAAGCTTTCTTACAATATCAACGAAGATCTTTGCATCAATTGCAATAAAACCTCTCTCTATAATATTTCCCTCTACAACTGTCTGGATACCAAGCTCCATATCATTGGCAATAAACTTAATGATACCTTCTGTTGCATCAACAAGTATGCATTCCAGAACAGACATGGTTGTCTTAGAAGGAACTGCTTTTGAAACAATCTGCAATCCACTCACAAGATTAGACTTTGAGCATACGAATTTCATTTGGATAATACTCCCTTCAGGTTTGTAACTATAAAATATTTATTAATAAATAATAAAAACAGTATTAATAGATGTTGATAAGTGTAAAACCTATTCTATTATACAATTTTAAAGGCTTTTTTACAAATTTTTGGCTGTTGAAAACAAAAAAATTGATGTTGAAAATTAAAAAGTTATAAACAAGGCAAATTTCCGTAAAAAAGGGTGGAAAAAACTTATCCACCCTCAATCAACATTCAATCCTCAATTAATCCACTTTTTTATTATAACTTATCCACAAAATGTGGTTAAGTTTCTTAAAGTGAAGGATTTAATTTTTTAATTATTATGTCCAGATTCTTATTAAGATCCTCATCTACAGGGATCATTGACTGTATCTTACTGATCCCGCTCATAACGGTAGTGTGGTCTTTTTTACCAAGAAGCTTACCAATCTCTACAAGTGAAGCATCAGTATATTCTCTGCAGAGATACATGATGACCTGTCTTGGAAGAACAATGTCAGCATTTCTCTTTTTGGATACCATGTCATCTTTCTTGACTCCATACTGCTCGCAAACGGTATCTACAATGAGCTGAGGCGTAATGATCTTGGTTGTGTCAGGAGAAATAATATCCTTTAATGCGTCCTTGGCATTATCGAGAGTTATTTCTACATTATTAAGTCTTGAGTGAGCAATTATCTTGGTAAGGGCGCCTTCTAATTCTCTGATGTTGGACTTGATGTTAGTTGCAACGTAATCAATTACGTCATCACCGATGCTGCGTCCATAGTTCTCAGCGTTCTTACGAAGGATGGCAACTCTGGTCTCGTAGTCAGGTGACTGGATATCTGCTATAAGACCCATCTCAAATCGTGATCTGAATCTCTCTTCGAGAGTCTCCATTTCCTTTGGAGGTCTGTCTGAAGAAAGGATGATCTGTTTTCCGGCCTGATGAAGAGCATTGAAGGTATGGAAAAATTCCTCCTGGGTAGACTCTTTACCAATGATGAACTGAACGTCATCTACCATAAGAACATCAACAGTTCTATATTTCTCTCTGAGCCTTGTCATGTTCTCGGCTCTGGAACTTCTGATTGATTCAATAACCTCATTGGTAAACTGCTCAGAAGTTACATACAAAACCTTGGCTCTTGGATTATGCTCAATAATGAAATGGCCAATTGAATGCATAAGGTGAGTCTTACCAAGTCCCGGTCCTCCGTAAAGGAAGAGAGGATTATAGGATATTCCCGGAGACTCAGCTACTGCAAGGGAAGCAGAGTGAGCAAATTTGTTGTTGCTGCCTACAACGAAAGTATCAAATCTATATCTTGGATTAAGATTGGCCTGTTCGTAGTGTTCATTAGATGAAGACTTGCTTTCTTCGTTTCCTGAATTATTTTTTTCATGAGTTTCTTCATTATTAATAGTGTCCTTATTTAATATGAAAGAAACATCAACCATTGATTCCAAAAATTCAGAGATAGTAACTCTAAAAAAATCAATGTAATGATTTACTATATATGTAAGTGTAAAGGAATTGTCGGAAGGGATGAGAATTTTGACAGTATTGTTCTCAAATCCATATACAGTAAGAGGATCAATCCATGTTGTATATGAAATATCAGTAATACCGGCTTCATTTTTAATGGTATTTTTGATTGACTCCCAGTTTGATTGTAATTTTTCGACGATTTCTGTAGATGATTGCATATAAAAACCCCAACAAAGCATAAATTTAGATTTTTCTATTGTATATTAAAAGCACTTAAATATCAAACAGACCTAAAATGTGGATAACTTTTTTGAAAGCAATAATTTTTTTTGGAGAAAAAAATGGCTGTGGAAAAAACATTCATTATCCACCATTAAATATCTACCGTGTTATTATGCTTAAATACTGGGTTTTTGATAAAATGTGTTCATTTTATGTACAGTTTTTTCCACAAAATCTGGAAAAAATGTGGATATCTTTTCAAGAAAAATAATTATTCACAAGTTATCCACAAAATCAACATTTTGATGTGGATAATTTTTTAGCACACTATATGTAGGTTAATATTTTTTCAAAAAATTCTAAAATAAATTTTCATTTAAAATCCTTGGATTAATGGCTTGACCAAGCCCTTTTTATCTATTATAATGATAAAGATTTTTTCCACACAGGATGTAATCAATTGACAATTTTGAGATCAT
>JAEEGL011749130.1_pt1 | contig 22325 bp, 18 predicted proteins | sample 9134231 | NCBI WGS metagenome assembly JAEEGL01 (sample SAMN16246548, study PRJNA631951) | gut metagenome | biome: gut microbiome; feature: rumen; material: fiber-attached | host: Bos | place: Iran: Karaj | collected 2018-10 | reverse complement strand
GGTTCCGTTTACAGAATCATCCTGGACCACAAACAGCCTGTGATCTACACCACCGCCCATTTTGTGGCTGAAAGATATCTTCTCTCCATCATAGGTGAAACCGCTGTTTTCAGCGCCGCTGTTGGCTGTCAGATAATCTTTTAGGTCTGAATGGAACAAAAATGTCTTATCTGCCAACGCCATGAATTCATCATAGGTAAATTCTCCATTGTAGTATTGATACCTATTGTAATTTCTGGTCCAGTTGAAGACCAATTCATCGCTTGGATTTTCTCCCGGTTCAAAATAAGAATTATCGTAGCCGTTTCCATATACAATACATGCTATACCGAAATCATTTACAGGATACTCTTCTTCATCAGCAAAAGCAGCACCTGCAGGTATCAATGTAAGTATGAGCATCAAACTTATCAATACGGCGATCAACCTTTTCATAGTGTCTCCTCCTCTCGAATCGAAAGTCATCGTTTAACTAATGTAATTATATCAATATTTGTTTACTACGTCCAGCGCTTCTATGAGTTTTATATCTTCGTGTTTTTCCTGGAAATAGTTGAGAGTGAACTGATTGGCGAAGAGGAGAAGCGGCCTTTCGAAATGGTCGAAGACCAGCATCTGACGTGAGTCGATGGCGTCTTTTACCTTCTCCAGATCCACGCCCTCGCCTATCCATCTTACGACGGACATATCGAGACGGTCCATTCTTATGGCAGCATTATATTCATTCTTGAGCCTGTATTCGAAGACTTCGAACTGCAGCTGACCTACAGCGCCGACAACTACTTCATTGTACTGGTTCCTGTATACCTGGATGGCTCCTTCCTGTGCAAGCTGATCCACGCCCTTCTGGAACTGTTTGGCCTTCATGGTGTCCTTTGGAGAAACCAGAGCAAACATTTCAGCAGGGAAAGTCGGAAGTGGTTCGAAGAAGAGTTCTCCCTTTACCGTTGACAGAGTATCACCGATCTGATAGTTACCGGTATCGTAGATTCCTATGATGTCTCCTGCAATGGCAGTTTCCACGTTTTCACGTTCGTTGGCCATAAGCATGGTGGACTGAGCAAGTTTCATTGTCTTGCCGGTACGGCTGAGCTTTACTTCCATGCCCCTCTCGAAGGTTCCGGAGCATATCCTGAAGAAAGCGAGCCTGTCTCTGTGAGCGGGATTCATGTTGGCCTGTATCTTGAAAATAAAGCCTGAGAAATCCTCTTCTTCGGGTCTTACCAGTATATCATCGCCGTTGAGTTTGGCTTTTCTTGCTCCGGGAGCCGGAGACAGCGCCAGGAAATGTTCCAGGAACTGTGTGGTTCCGAAGTCCGCAAGTGCTGATCCAAAGAACACAGGAGTCATTTTGCCATGAGCGATCTTATCACTGTCAAAATCATTTCCTGCGCCTTTGATGAGTTCGATCTCATCTCTCAGGTCGTCCAGGTTATAACCTGCTATCTCATCTTCAAGTTCATCTCCGAATACCCCGTCTTCTCCGAGTTCGAGAGTTTTATGAGCCTTATAGAGGACGACTTCGTTCTGGAAGATATCATAGATCCCTTCAAAAGTCAGACCGGAACCGATGGGCCATGTGATAGGCACGGATTCGATACCGAGAACATCTTCAAGTTCCTGAATGAGATCAAAGGGATCCTTGGTCTCTCTGTCCAGCTTATTGATAAAGGTGAAGATGGGTATACCTCTCATGGCGCATACCTTGAAGAGTTTCTTGGTCTGAGCCTCGATACCCTTGGCGCCGTCGATCACCATTACCGCAGAGTCTACTGATGTAAGTATCCTGTAGGTATCTTCTCCGAAATCGTTGTGGCCCGGCGTATCCATGATGGCTATCTTCTTGCCATCGTAATCAAACTGCATGACTGAAGATGTTACAGAGATACCCCTCTGCTTCTCTATCTCCATCCAGTCGGAAGTAGCGAATTTGGAGTTTCTTCTTGCCTTCACAGTACCGGCCTCTCTTATGGCTCCGCCGTGAAGCAGCAGTTTCTCCGTAAGAGTGGTCTTACCTGCGTCCGGGTGAGAAATTATACCGAAAATTCTTCTTTTAGCTATTTCATTAACTCTTTTTGCCATTTATAATATCCTTACATGTTTTAAAAATAGGGTTCCAGGTATATGACTGATGGATCTCATGGGTCCGGCATATACTTGAAGCATTATACACGATTTCCTTGAAATTGTCCATTTGTTTATTTATAATTGAATAAGCGATAATAAGAGGTAAATATGATCAAACTAACAGAACGACTGAATAAAATATACGAGCAAGTCCGTCCCGGCGAGACCGTCTGCGACGTAGGGACCGACCACGGATACCTTCCCCTTGCCCTTTTGGAATCAGGGAGATCACCCTCTGTCATAATGTCAGATATCTCTGCAGGTTCCCTCCTTAAATGCAAAGAAAACGCAGAAGCCCTTCTTCCCTCCGCCGCGCCCTTCGACCTTCGTCAGGGTTCAGGTATCGAAGTCCTCAAGTCAGGTGAAGTGGATACCGTTGTGATGGCAGGTATGGGAGGTATGCTCATCCAGGAGATCCTGGATAAAGACTATTATCACTCTCACAGTTTCAAACGCTATATCCTTCAGCCGAGGAAGCATGTAGGCCGTCTCAGATACTGGCTCCTGGACAATGGTTTCACGGTAGTCCATGAGGATCTGGCAAGAGAAGGCAAATTCATCTGGCCCATTCTGACCGTTGAATCCTTCGGACGTGCATTATTCGTCAATGCAGATCCCAATGATATCGAATTTGAATATCCCCTGACCCTTCTTGAATACAGAAATGAGCTTACAGAAGAGTATCTCAGGAATGCTCTTTATCTGGAGCGTCTGAAGCTGGAATCGAAGTCAGCCGGCTCCCTTACCACCTTCGAGGAGCTGAGGACTCAGAAGCACAGAGTTTCAAGACTGGAATACATGGTAAGCAGATTATAGTAAAAAGATCTCCGGACAAAGCGGAGATCTTTTCATATACTCATTTATTTTCCTACGACAACTGATTTCCAGCCTGACCAGGCGGATTTGTATTTCACAGTGGAACCTACCAGCTTATAGGCTCTTACTTTGAAATAATATCTCTTTCCACACTTAAGGCTCTTGATGATCTTGCAGGTATTGGCAGGACCTTTAACGATCACATGTTTAGCGTTTTTGAATGACTTCTTTGTGGAATATGCTATCTGATATCCATCTACCTGGGCGGGATATGCAGCCTTTTTCCATGTGACTTTGGCTGTTGTGCATGAAAGAGCTTTTACTTTCTTCAGAGTCGTCTTAGGTGGATTGATCCTGAAGAACTTTGTGTATTTACCCTTGTAGTTTCCCTGGAATCTGATAACTACCTTTGCCTTGCCGGCTTTGACGTTATTCTTGTATTCTACCTTGTAATCAGTACCTTGCTTCAGCAGGTTTCCTTCTGTATCCTCTATGGTAACAGCGGGTGTTTTGGCCTTGCCGTTATATACATATGCCTTTTTTGAAAGCTCTACTGTATTAACTGCAGGATAAGAAGCTTTTTCTTTGTAGTAGTTGCAGTGCTCAACCTTGCACGTCTCGTACCAGCCGCCGGAGGTGAAGAGATCAAAATCATCTTCTTTTTTATAGGTCGCCGGTTCTTTTATTTCCTCGATATCATGAGTATGAGCAGTGATCTTCACGTTGGAAGTATAGGAATCCGAACCTGAAAGAACTGTCATGAGATAATAAGTCTTACCCTTTTTCAGTTCTGCTGTAAAGGTAGGATCATCAAAAGAGATGCCCATAAATCTCATGAGATCTATGCTTTCTTTTGCCTCTTCTAATTCTTCTTCTGTAAGGCCCTTGGTGGACATGCAGGTTACAAATCCGCCGTCTTCATCAGCTTCCTCTGAGTCAGGATCGGAAGTAAGCAAAAACATAAGCATAGCCGGGTCATCTTCTGATTTGCTTTCTGCATCAAAGGTGGTGTCAAAGTTGACCATGTAGCTTCCTGTTTCTTCAGGAGTGAACTTGGCAGCAAACATATCTTTGGTTTCAGCCTGACTTTCCTGAGTCTTCTGGATCTCGACCGTGAAAGTTTCATCCAGTTTCACTTCAGGCGCGTTATCTGTTGTATAAGTTACAGCAAAGGCTGATCCGGTTCCCATGGTAAAGCAAAGGACCATTATCAGGATCATGCAAAGAACAATATTTCTCTTTTTCATATTTGTCCCCTTTCCTTCTCGAAGATGTAATTCTATATTAGTGATTATATAGTAATTGCCTCCAAAAAACAATAAAAACGCATATGGTTATTTTCCCACATGCGCTTTCTTTGCAATGTTTTAACGCCGCTTTCCCAAAAATATGGCTATGATCAGCAACACAAAAGGTATCGGGATCAGGACGACGCCCATGAAGGAGTCGCCAAAGAAACTGTCTGCTATATCCTGAAGGAAAACAAAGCCCAGCAATGCCACGGCCATTAAGATTTTAGAAATGGCTCTCGCGAGGTCCGGGTTACCGGATGAGCTTCTCGTCCTTGTCCTTTGAACTGCAGGCTTTGGCGTCTTTTTCTTTTTCTCCTTAAGGACCGTCAATGGCGAATATTCAGGGTCATCCACATCGAAGGTATGGCTTCCCCCGTGCTTTTCGTCCATATCCAGATACTTCATGAAATCCACGCCGAAAAGATCGGATATCCTGGCCACAAGCCTGGCGTCAGGCTCAGCCTCGCTGTTTTCCAGTTTGATGACTTTCCTGGTGGAAATGTGAAGCTTTCTGGCCAGCTCCTTCTCAGTCATTTCATTTTTTTCTCTATAATATGTCAGCTTATTGCCGAATCTTGTACAATCCATGATGTTCCCCTCTCAAAAATATGGTCATCAAAGTGCAAAAGGATTCAGGTCCAGATCTGATTTGATAAGTTCCAGATCTTCATCCTCCAGGTCTATAAGATCGCTGGTCATATTACTTACAAAGATCTTCTCCGTGCCCCAGTGTCCCAGGTCAAGCACATTTATACCAAGCTCCCTGGCCTTCTGAGCATCATGATATTTAAGATCTCCGGTGATATAGATATCACAGTCTTCGTAGTATGCGGCTTCCATGAACTCGGACCCGGAACCGGTGCACCAGGCGGCTTTCCTGATCTGAACGTCCAGGTCTCCGGCATATCGGAAGTATTTGCTGTCCACATCAAGCCTTGATGCTGCTCTTCTCATGAAATCTCTTATGGATTCCGCCTTATTGAGATAGCCTACTCTGACATAATCCGGGGCGCCGGTATTTGTATAGAAATCCTGTGCTTCCCTGAATTCAGGATCATCCTGGCTTTCATATTTCGCATTGAGAGAAATGAATTTATCGAAACCCAGTACTCTTCCCAGATAATCATTGTTTCCGTCTTCGCATTTATCATAGGGCGTATGGCTTGAATATACGCTGATCCCGGCCTTTATGAGCTCTATTATTTGATTGCCCGTAACATTATTATCGTCAACCTGTCTGACGCCATCACCGAAGATGAGCGGATGGTGCGTTATTATGAGATCACAGCCTCTCGTCTCTGCTTCAGAAATAACATCTGACCTTATTTCAATAGCTATCAGGACCTTTCTGAAATCGTCCTTAAGCTTTATCTGCCATCCTGAATTATCCCAGGGCTCCTGAAGACTAAGCGGAGCTTTTTTCTCTATTAGATCTGTTATTCTGTTTGCTTTCATGGGTCATCAGCTCCTTGCAGTTCATATTATACAGGGCCTAATGCTTTTCATCAGGCCCTAAGATATTTTTATTCAAGGTAGTCTTTTAATTTTTTGGACCTGGAGGGATGTCTCAGTTTTCTCAGTGCCTTGGCTTCTATCTGTCTGATACGCTCACGGGTAACTTCGAATTCTTTGCCTACTTCCTCAAGGGTACGTGCTCTGCCGTCCTCAAGTCCGAAACGAAGCTTCAGTACCTTCTGTTCTCTGTCTGTAAGGGTATCAAGTACCTCCACAAGCTGTTCCTTGAGCATGCTGAAAGCAGCAGCTTCAACAGGCTGAGGTACGTCCTCGTCGGGGATGAAGTCTCCAAGATGGGAATCTTCTTCTTCACCGATAGGAGTTTCCAGGGAAACAGGTTCCTGAGCGACTTTCTGGATCTCTCTTACCTTGTCGACAGAAAGCCCCATCTCGTCTGCGATCTCCTCAGGGGAAGGTTCTCTTCCCAGTTCCTGAAGAAGCTGACGGGATACTCTGATGAGTTTATTGATGGTTTCAACCATGTGTACAGGGATCCTGATGGTTCTGGCCTGATCTGCTATGGATCTGGTGATAGCCTGTCTGATCCACCATGTGGCATAGGTTGAGAACTTGTATCCTTTGCGGTAATCGAATTTATCTACAGCCTTGATAAGACCCAGATTTCCTTCCTGAATAAGATCCAGGAAAAGCATGCCTCTTCCTACGTATCTCTTGGCGATGGATACTACAAGTCTCAGGTTGGCTTCGCAGAGTCTCTTCTTGGCATCTTCATCGCCCTGCTCCATTCTCTTGGCCAGTTCGATTTCTTCGTCTGCTGTGAGAAGAGGAACTTTACCGATTTCCTTAAGGTACATCCTTACGGGATCATCTACTGCGATACCCTTTGTGAGGCCGGCCTCTATGTCTGCGTCGAAATCAGCTTCCAGTGTTTCATCGGAAATAATGTCTGCATCATCTACGATACCTACATCATCTGCGATGAGAGAAAGGTCATCCGGTGCCGGTTCCTCAGGAATAATCTCGATTCCCTTGGCCCACAGTTCCTCATAGATGTCAGGCAGATGAATTGTCTCAAGATTGAAGGAATCAAGGATCTTGTTCACATCCTTTTCAGGGATCTTGTTTCCTGTCTTCTTTCCCTGAGCCATGAGGAGTTCCAGAAGTTCCTTATGCTTCTTTTCCATTTCGTCCTTGGTACGAGCTTCTAATTCCTTCTCAGCCTCAGGATCATTAATGTATTCGTCTCGTTCCTCAAGGACTTCATTGTCAAATTCTTCGTCATTTGATTTCTTTTTTAAGGTATCAGCCATTGTTATCTTCCCCCGTATTTCTTTATTTCACTTTGTATCTTCATTAACTCTTTATAAAGGGCTTCCTGGGTCTCCTGCCCCAGGTCACTTGCGTCAGCCAACTCTATCCTGGTGACGATCTCCTGTTCTTTCTTCTTCAGATTGTCAAGTTTCCACTTGTTGATGCTCTCTATGAGCACGTCCTCTTCTTTGCCTGCCAGTATCACCCCTGCCAGGTTCTCACTTAAAGCCAGGCTTTCTTCGGGTTCAAGCCTGTCGCTTATATCACCCAGTTCGAATTCACCCATGGTGCCATAGAGCTCGAAAATTATGTTCTCTATCTTCTTCGCAAAGGGAGATTCCATGATCCCGGGTTCGTCAAAAAGCTTCTCAGTGAGATCCGGATTGGTGAGTATCGCCGATATTACATTGGCTTCTGATGGATTGAGGTTCAGTCTGTCTTCATCTGAAGTATCAACCCTTCTCACCTGAGGTTCTTCACGGTTGTCTTTAGCCTCGATCTCAGCTGCAATGGCTCGCTCTGAAACTTTCAGTTCCTCAGCCAGAGACCTGACATAGATATCCATTTCCACAGGGCTCAGTTTCCTGAGAATTGCCGCGGCCTTTCTGATATACTCCAGCTTCTCGTCATCTTTTGTGACATCCAGACCTTGTCTTGCCGCATTCAGCTTATACTGCACTGCATTGGGCGCATCCTTTACCAGTTTCATGAAAGCATCTTTGCCGTGAGCCTTTGCATATTCGTCGGGGTCCTTACCGTCTGTCACATGAAAGACTTTGACCTTCAGTCCGTGGGGCACCAGGATATCGATACCTCTAAGAGCTGCGTTTATGCCTGCGCTGTCAGCGTCATAGCAGAGGTTCACAGAAGATGTGTACCGTTTGAGTAGTTTGGCCTGGTTCTCCGTAAGAGCGGTCCCCAGAGAGGCTGCCACGTTTCGTACTCCGTGCTGATAAAGACTGATGACATCCATATAACCTTCCACCAGAATGGCGTTTCCCTCTTTACCTATCTCCTGCTTGGTCGTGTTTAGAGCATAAAGGTTATTCTTTTTCTGGAATACTGCATTCTCAGGTGAATTGAGATATTTAGGATTGTCGTTATCGTCTATTCTCCTGCCTCCGAAACCGATGACCTTGCCTGAAGTATTGATGATGGGAAAGATGACACGGTTTCTGAACTTGTCATACAGCTTACCGTCCCGGCCTCTGGAAGCCAGACCCAGGTCAACGAGGTCCTTATCCTCAGCCCCCTTGGTCTTCATGTACTTATAGAGGCTGTCCCATTCCTTGTCAGCATATCCGATACCGAATTTCTTGAGGATGGCATCGTCCATGCCGCGTTTCTTCATATATGTGTATCCGGGATTGGCTTTCTCCGTGAAAGCTTTATAAAAATATCTGGCTGCTTCTCTGTTCAGGCTGCATAATCTGTCACGGTCCTTGTTGTTCTCAGACCTGGTGAAATTGATCTCTATGCCGTTTTCTCTGGCCAGTTTCTCACAAGCCTCCACGAAATCGAGATTGTAGTATCTCTTGGTAAAGGCGATGACATCTCCTGTAGCTCCGCATCCGAAACAGGTGAATATCTGCTTCTGATCAGACACAACAAAAGACGGAGTCTTCTCATTGTGGAAAGGACAAACTCCCTTGTAGTTGGAGCCTGCTCTCTTCAGAGGGACGACCCTGCCTATTACATCCACGATATTCAGTTGGCTCTTCAGGTCATCAATGCTGACACCCGATCCTCTCTGAGCCATGTGCTTTTATCCCCCGTAATTTCATATACCATAAATATACCCCAAAAAATACATTTTCCTTTTTTTATGCAAAAAACCCGCAAAAAATTTTTTGCGGATCTTTGACGGTAAATAATGACCTACTTCCATCCTTTGGGAACGAAGAGATCTGTATATGTCGACAGAGCGAATCTGTCGGTCATGCCTGCCACATAATCCTTGACTGCTTCGTGGACTCCGTCAGTTGAGGCGATGTCCTGAAGCTCCCCGGGAAGCAGTTCCGGATTATCGCAGTAATACTCATACAGGGACTTTATGACCGTTTCCACCTTGTTCAGGTCTTCATCCTTCTTGACCCTGGTGTTACGGTAAACATTGGCAAACATGAACTTTCTCAGATGCTCCATCTCTTTCCTGAAGTCCGGGCTCTGCATGATCTTGCCCCTGCCCTCGCTGTTTCGGATTACGTCTATGACCATGGAATTTATCCTGGACCTGTGGGAACTTCCGAAAAGTTCTATGGACGATGCCGGCAGATCTTCGAATAATATGACTCCTGATCTTAAGGCATCATCTATATCGTGATTGATGTATGCTATCCGGTCTGCCAGATGTACGATCTGCCCCTCCAGTGTAAAAGGTTCTTTGGGGCCTGTGTGGTTTACTATGCCGTCCCTCACTTCAGCTGTAAGGTTCATACCCATGCCGACCCTGTGATGACTGCCCTCAAGAACGTCCACGACTCTTAAGCTCTGGACGTTATGCCTGAAACCGCCGGGATGGATCTTGTTCAGGACTTCCTCTCCGTTATGGCCGAAAGGAGTATGCCCCAGATCGTGACCCAAAGCGATGGCTTCAGTGAGGTCCTCGTTATAGTTCAGAGCCCTGGCTATGGTCCTGGCTATCTGGCTCACTTCAAGAGTATGAGTGAGTCTGGTCCTGAAATGATCTCCTTCAGGAGCCAGGAAGACCTGAGTCTTATGCATGAGTCTTCTGAAGGACTTGGAATGGATTATCCTGTCCCTGTCCCTCTGGAACTCCGTCCTCACTTCATCCTTGGGCTCGTCAAACTGGCGGCCCTTGGAATATCTTGACTTGGTAGCTTTAGGATCCAGATTATCTATTTCACGCTGTTCAATATCTTCTCTCAAAAACATTTAAAACTCCTTTTTCATAAGCGGCCCGGTCATATGCCGGTGGAACCGAAGCCTCCTCCGCCTCTTTCAGTACTGTTGACTTCGTCCACCAGGATGAAGCTGGCCTTCTCATATCTCGAAAAAACTGCCTGAGCTATCCTGTCTCCGTCATTTATCGTATAGGGTTCCTGTCCCAGATTGACCATGGGTACGTTCCATTCCCCTCTGTAATCACTGTCCACAGTGCCTACGCCGTTTATCATGGTTATGCCATGTCTGATGCTTAAACCTGAACGAGCCCTTATCTGAGCCTCTACACCTTCGGGAAGTTCCACATACATACCTGTAGGGATAAGTCTGCGTTCTCCGGGCATCAGAGTAATGGGCTCATCAAGGCAGGCTCTGATGTCGGCCCCTGCTGAACCCTCGGTCTCATAGGAAGGCATGTTGCCTGTCCGGGATTTTATCCTGATTATGATCTTTTCCATGTCTGCGATCGTCCTCAACCTTTGAAATTAAGTAACTTTATATTAACATCAAAAAACTTCAAAGTAAACAAGAACCTGCTTAAAGCAGGTCCCTGATCATAATTGTTTGTAAATATACCCTACGAGTTCTTCTGTCCTGGAACCGTCGGGAAATCCGGTTATCTTATATGGACATTCCGGGCTCAGGGCTTTATCAAGAGCCCCTCCCAGCCTGTCAGCCTGGGCCGCCATTCCCATATGCCTGAGCATCAGTTCACAGGCTTTGAATATACTCATTGGATTCACATAATCCTGAAGCCCGTCCTCTATCATTCTGGGGGCGGTGCCGTGTATGGCTTCAAACATGGCATATCTGTCTCCCAGGTTGGCCGAACCGCCTGTGCCTACTCCGCCCTGGATCTCTGCCGCCTCATCAGTCAGAATGTCTCCGTAGAGATTGGGAAGAAGAAAGACTCTGAACTGAGATCTCAGCGAGGGATTGACCAGATTGGCTGCCATGATATCCACATACCATTCGTCGGTCTTTATTCCGGGATACTCATCTGCCACCCTGCGGCACACAGAAGAAAACTTGCCGTCAGTTTTTTTCATGATGTTGGCTTTGGTTACTACGCTGACCCTGTCTATGCCATTTTTGTCCGCAAAGTCGAAAGCAGCGCGGGCGATCCTCTCTGTCCCGGGATCCGTTATGACCTTGAAGTCGACCGCCATATCCTCTCCCAGATCGATTCCTCTGGAACCCAGCACATACTCGCCTTCGGTGTTTTCCCTGAAGAAGGTCCAGTCGATGCCCAGTTCCGGTACGCTTACCGGTCTCACGTTGGCGTAAAGATCCAGTTCCCTTCTCAAGGTAACGTTGGCGCTCTCCATGGTGCCACCCTTAGGAGTGGCTGTAGGCCCTTTGAGGAGCACTGTGCACTTCTTTATCTCTTCCAAAACATCTTCAGGCACAGATCTTCCCAGAGCCATGCGGTTCTCTATGGTAAGGCCCCTGATGTTTCTTAGTTCGACTCTGCCATCATCAATGTCATCCTTCAGCAGTTTCTCAAGCAGCTTGCCGGCCTCTCTCATTATGATGGGGCCTATGCCATCACCATCGATCAGGCCAATGATGATCTTGTCGTCTTTTTGGGCTTTATCTTCCTTTTCGGCAGCCTTCATTCTGTCCGCTCTTTCAAGCTGCTCCTCAAGCAGTTCCTTGAAGTGGATACAGGCTTTTTCTATGTATTCTTCTCTTGTCATTTTACTGTCCTTTATCTGAGGCTCTCTTTTGACTTCTGAGCCGTTTTTACTTATTTCAGTCATTTCCCTGACCAACGTATTTAAGCAGTCCTCCGGCCTTAAGAATAGCCTTCTGACGCTCTGTAAAATCAGAAACAAGTTCTATTTCTTTATTGCTGTTAAGAGCCTTCATCACGATGAGCCCCTTGTCAAGGCCATCCATGATATTTGTCAGGACCAGCTCATCCCCCTGCTCCAAAACATCATGATCCTCAGGGTTTTTAAGCACCAAAGGCATGATTCCCGCATTGATGAGATTGGCTGCGTGGATCCTGGCAAAACTCTTGGCGACAACCGCTCTTACACCCAGATAGAGAGGTACTAAGGCGGCATGCTCTCTTGATGATCCCTGACCGTAATTCTCTCCTCCCAGGATGATGCTCTCACCGGCTTCCATGGCTCTTTTGGGGAAGTCTTTGTCGCAAACTTCGAAGCAATACTGAGCCAGATGAGGAATGTTGGATCTGTAAGGAAGTATTTTGGATCCGGCAGGCATGATATGGTCTGTGGTGATGTTATCTCCCACTTTCAGCGTCAGCCTGGCTCTTATCTCATCTTTCAGAGGTCTGGAATCCGGGAAGGCTTTGATGTTGGGGCCTCTCAGGATCTCCACCTCACCGGCTTTATCCTCGTCTTCAGGCAGCAGGATGCCCGAATCATCGGTCCTGAAGGAATCAGGCATCAGGATCTCAGGCATTTCCCCGAGATCCGAAGGATCGGTAATAAAGCCATTTATTGCTGAAGCCACGGCAGTTTCTGGTGATACCAGATAAACGCCGGCGTCAGGAGTGCCTGATCTTCCTTCGAAATTCCTGTTGAAGGTACGAAGGGATACGCCACCTGAATTAGGCGAAAAACCCATGCCGATGCAAGGCCCGCAGGCGCATTCCAGAACTCTGGCTCCGGATGACAGTATATCAGTCAGGGCTCCGCAGTCGCTGAGCATGGTAAGGACCTGTCTGGATCCGGGAGAAATGGAAAGGCTCACATCGGGCGAAATGGTTCGGCCCTTAAGAAGCGCCGCCACCTTCAGCATGTCGTAAAGAGATGAATTGGTGCAGGATCCTATGCAGACCTGATCTACCTTAGTTCCTTCAATGGTCTTTACGGGAACTACGTTGTCAGGGCTGTGCGGACAGGCTATCATAGGCTTTAACCCGTCGAGATCGATCTCGATGACTCTGTCATAGACCGCGTCATCGTCGGACTTGAGTTCAGTCCATGCTTCTCCTCTTCCCTCTGCTTCAAGAAAAGCTTTGGTGACTTCATCCGAAGGGAAAATTGAAGTCGTGGCTCCCAGCTCAGCTCCCATGTTGGTAATGGTGGCTCTTTCAGGTACTGTGAGACTTTTTATGCCTTCTCCGCCCCATTCTATGATATATCCCACTCCGCCTTTCACACTGAGGATCCTCAGTATTTCCAGGCTTATGTCTTTTGCTGTAACGAAGGGCTTAAGAGTTCCCTTAAGTTCAACTTTTATCATCTTCGGCATGGTGATATAGTAAGCACCGCCTCCCATGGCTACTGCCACGTCCAGTCCGCCTGCTCCGAAGGCAAGCATACCGATGCCGCCTCCTGTAGGCGTATGGGAATCTGAACCGATCAGTGTCTTGCCTGGTATGCCGAATCTTTCCAGATGTACCTGATGGCAGATGCCATTTCCGGGTCTTGAGAATCTGAGGCCATACTTCTTTGCCATGGACTGGATGAATCTGTGGTCGTCAGCGTTCATGAAGCCTGACTGCAGGGTATTGTGATCGATATAGGCCACGGAAAGTTCAGTTCTTACTCTGGGGATACCCATGGTCTCAAACTCCAGGTATGCCATGGTTCCCGTAGCGTCCTGAGTGAGAGTCTGGTCGATTCTCAATCCTACTTCAGTTCCAGGTTCCATGGTTCCGGATACCATATGTGACTTGATTATTTTTTGAGCTAGTGTATACCCCATATCATTGTCCTTTCTGTATTATCATTGATGGAAGAGCCTCCGCGCCTTTCATCTAGATCTGTGATCTCCAGTATTTTTCTCTCTAGCTCTCCTGTGGAAAGCACCGTAGTCCTGCCGTCAGCATACATTTCATCTACCCATGACTTAAGGCTTACTACCAGAGGAGAATCCTTGGTATAAAGGTCTTCGCCTTTAAGTTTATAGTGTTCATTGATCCAGTAAGCTATGCCTGCTGCCCCTGATGTCTTGCTCACGCTGACTCCCGGGGGCCTCTTGAGGATCCTTGCCGTATCAAAAATATTGTATATCTCTTCGTCCTTCATGAGACCGTCAGCGTGGATACCCGCCTTGGTAACATTGAAGTTCTCACCTACAAAAGGCGTCATAGGCGGGATCTCGTAGCCGATCTCTTTCTTGAAGTATTCGGCTATGTCCGTTATTGCCGTAGGATCCATGCCGTCAAGACTGCCTCTAAGGGACGCGTACTCGAATACCATGGCTTCCAAAGGAACGTTGCCCGTTCTCTCGCCTATACCCAGCAGGGAACAGTTGACAGCGCTGCATCCATAGAGCCATGCTGTAGCTGCGTTGGCAACAGCTTTATAGAAGTCATTATGTCCGTGCCATTCAAGGAGCTCTGAAGGTACCTCAGCATAGTGGTTGAGACCATAGATGATGCCGGGAACAGATCTGGGAAGCGCTGTGCCGGGGTAAGGAATGCCATATCCCATGGTATCGCAGGCTCTTATCTTGACGGGCATGCCTGCCTCTTCTGAAAGCTTGTGGATCTCGTTTACAAAAGGAACTACGAAGCCGTAGAAATCAGCTCTTGTGATATCTTCCAGATGACATCTGGGAACGATACCTGCATTGAAGGCATCCTTTATGGTCGAAAGATAGAATTCAAGAGCTTCTCCTCTGGACATTCCCATCTTTTTGAAAATGTGATAATCGCTGCAGGATACGAGGATGCCGGTCTCTCTGATGCCAAGATCCTTGACCAGCTTGAAGTCATTCTTACTGGCTCTGATCCAGGTCGTTACTTCCGGGAACCTGAGACCCAGACTCATACACTTATCTATGGCTTCCTGATCCTTCTTGGTATATACAAAGAATTCGGACTGTCTGATTATGCCATTGGGACCGCCCAGTCTGGAAAGCAGTTTATACAGATCCACTATCTGGTTGACTTCATAAGGCGCCATGGACTGCATTCCATCTCTGAAGGATGTGTCAGTTATCCAGATCTCTTCCGGCGTTGACATAGGTACTCTTCTGAAATTGAATGCGACCTTGGGGATCTCATCATAGCTGTACATTTCTCTGTATAAATTGGGATCCTGTACATCCTGAAGTGAGTATCTGTATATGCTCTGTTCCAGTAGATTTGTTTTGCTTGACATTTTCAGCATCAGTCGTTCCTCCCTTGTGAATACTTTATCTAAGTAAATCGCGAAACCGAATTTTCATAAAGTATAACATAGGGATTTTCCCATTTCAAGAGGAAAAAGAACATTTTTTGAACATTTTTTTATTTTGTATTTTTAAGAAAAATATTACTTTTAAAAACACATTTTCCGACCATTTTTTGCATAATAAAACCCGGCAATAAGGCTGTCTCCTGTCCTGCCGGGTATTTGATCTTTATTTTACTGAATTATCACATCGATGGGATCTGAGAATTTACCATACAGGTAAACTTCGGCATTTTTCCTGTAAGGTCTTATCTTTATGACATAAGGTCCTTCAATGGTGGCATCGATATAGGCCATATTCAAAGGTATTTCAAAATTGGATTCGATCCGGAATCCTTTCACCCATTCGAATTTGGTCATCATTTCGAAGGCCTCATCCTCTTCTGTGTATTCCTTGACCCATATCTCATAACCGTCCGCTCCGTCTATCTCGGTCCATTCCAGTTTGAGAACATCAACGTCTTCATAGAACTCGGAATCCACATTGACGATCTTTTCAAATTTCGGTGTAGCCTTCTTCGGTTCTGAAAATGGTGTGTAATATATCTTTCCACCGTATTTCTTATATAACCTTACTTTGTAATAGCAGCTCCAGCTTGGAAGCAGTTCGGTGTCCTGATATGAAGTAACAGACGGCTTAAAAGCTTTGATCTTTGCGAAAGTATTGTCGGGACTTCTGAAAGCTCTGTATACCTGTATTCCGGTGAAACCCTTGGGAGTGCTGAAACTTAAGTTTACAGACTGATAATCAGCTGCCTTGGCTTTAACGGTGGGTGTATATGATTTGATCACTTTAGCCAGCTTCTTCTGGGCCTTCTCCAGAGAATTCTCTGCATTTACGAGGAACTCGGGCTTCTTAGTTCCCTTGAGGATGGCCTTCTTATCTGCCTTGATCTGTGCCTTGGCTTCTTTGACATAGTCTCTGAAAAGTTCTCTGAACTTGCTGACAGAATATGATGTTCCCAATGTAGTTTTAAGGAAGATCTGGTTAGCCAGGTTGAAACTTCCATTCCAGGCAGCTCCGGTCTGATAGCAATTACCGCTGAGCAGAACTCTCAAGTGACTGGTGCCGCCTTCCCCTGCTGCAGCCCTTCTCTTCTCTACTGTATACCATCCATAGAAAGGATCGCTGTAGCCCCAGGCGTAATTCTCCGTAACTTTTCTGCCGTTTATGTGGACGAACTTGCCGGATTTAGCATAGGTATGACTTCCGGTCTTAAAAGTTATAAGTCCTGAAACTGCCGCTCCTGCCATCATGTACGGGGAAACCTTAAGAGCTTTCCTGCCGTTGATCTTTCTCAGATAATTGCATCTGTCGATCAGATCCAGAGCTTTCTCGATATTTTTGATAGAAAGTGATTCCTTGACACGACCTTCGAAAGTCTTAGCTTCTGTCTTTGCAGCATTGTTGTATTTTAAGATAGCTGCTTTTGACGGCTTGTGTTCGTATGCCTTGTCCAGGTTGCCCTGTACAGTAAGTCTGTCGAGGGCTACCAGATCTGATTTAGCGACTTTCTTCTTATCCTTAGCGTAAGCAGTCTCGACCATATGATCCAGGAATTCCCAGCCTATATAGGCCAGATCGTCATCAGTAACAGATGAGTCGTTTTCCTTCAGGATCTTCTTATAGGTCGCCTGTGCGTCTTTAAGTTCATCCTCTGCTTCCTTAACGTCAGCAAGAGCATCTGAGATCTTGCCGGTTATGGGATCAGTAGCAGCATAAGCCTTAAGATCCGTCGTAAAGACCTGTGTTATTATCAGCGATACGAGTAATAATATGACCGCAATTCTGTAACAAAAAACTTTTGCCTGCATATCTTTTCCTCCGTTTACAACTGCCATTATACCATAAAAGTCAGTCTATTACAACCTTCCCAACACAAAACCCCCTGGTGCGGTAATCCGCATTCAGGGGGTTGAGGCAAATTACATATTTGTTTTACAGCATCATCAGCACTTTTGCCATGATTACTACACATACCAAAGCTACCGGATATGTGGCAGCATAGGCTCCTGCAACCTCGTCGGTCTCTGCAGTGGCAATGAGTGCTCCGAGAGCAGGTGTACTTGTCATGCCGCCTGTGATGGAACCAAGGGCGTTAAGAAGATCGATCTTAAATACCTTGGTGGCCAGGAAATATCCTAACAGCATGGGAACTGTAGTTATCACGATACCGTAGATAAAGTATGACAGCTTGATGCTGTTTACGAAGTTTACTCCACCGGGTACGCCTGCGCCTATGAGGAAGAATACCAGGCCGAGTTCTCTCATGAAATTAAGAGTTGTCTTCTCGATCCTGAGATCGATACCTCCGATATGTCCCAGATGCCCTACTATGAGGCCTGCTACAAGACATCCTCCGGAATTTCCCAGTGAGAAATTGATTCCGGGGATCTTGAAAGCGCCAATGAGGCAGCCTGCTGCGATGGCGAGGAAGAAAGGAAGGAAGCCGTACAGCTCGATCTGTTTGAGTCTACGGTCAAACTTTCTCTCTGCAATCGTACCAACGCCTACTAATTTCTTGCGTTCGTCTTCCATATTGACTTTGAGGATCTTCGGCATGAGCTGAACGAAGAATACAACGCCAAGCACTCCATAAAGATATGCGATACCGTATCCTGCTGTTACCAGATCCTCAGCCCCGGCCGCAACTTCCTTTGCGGCTGAAAGTCCGGGCGTACTGGTAAGGGCTCCTGTCATGATGCCGACAGCCATTCCGGGTTCCAGTCCGTCATCGATAAGGATGAAAGCAGCTGTGATGATACTTCCAATAGCGATGACGATGATTCCCATGTAAACGAAAGCCATGGTGGAACGGTTGAAGTTCCTGAAGAACTTCGGACCCGCTATGAGTCCTACAGCAGTTACGAACATAGCCGTACCTATGCTGGAGAACATGCTGAATTTGGATTTGACAGCATCGTCAAAGAGAACGATGGTACTCTCCCCTATATTCAGTTCAGGCACTTTGCTTACGAAAATACCGTAAAGGATGGCCACAAGCAGAACGCCTGCTGTTCCCAGGGCTATGCCCTTGATTTCGATAGCACCTACAAGATACCCTACTGTGGCAATGAGAAATGCCACGAAAATGATGGAAAAAATCCCGGCGGCAACGCCGCTGATATAACCCATTTTTATTCCTCCGGATCTGTTTATTAAGGCTCACAGAGTTTATTTGTAATTTCTGACGAGCTCTCCGCCCAGTCTGAGAGCGGCAAGGTTGGTATCACCTGTTCCCTTGGGAACGTGATTGAGGACTGCCTTCTCCATGGATTCCTGAGTAGCGATCTTGGTGATCTCATTAACTACGCCGCAGGAAATGATGTTAGCAGACATCTTGTTCTTGATAACTTCCTTAGCTGAATCAAGGATGGGAAGTACATATACCTTGTGTGCAGCCATGATCTCTTCAGGCACATCGATATCGCTGTCTACTACGAAGATGGTGCTTTCCTTAACAGCATCCTTAAACTTGTTAAGAGATTCCTGTGTAAGGGATAAAAGTACATCAGGGTACTTGATCTTGGTATAATGGATCCTATCGTCTGAAACGATGGTTTCTGCCTTGGAGGAGCCTCCTCTGGCCTCAGGGCCGTAAGCCTGGCACTGCACTACCTGCTTGCCGTCTTCATAAGCGGCCTCTGCCAGGATGATGGTGCCCATGATGACACCCTGTCCGCCTGAACCTGTCATTCTGATCTCAGTCTTAGCCATTATTTGTTACCTCCGCATTTCTCGATGATTTCCATATACATATCTGTATATTCTTCCTTGGATTCATCTCTGGAAAGTTCACCGATGAGGATCTTGCCTGCTTTCTTATCTTCAGGAAGTTTCTCATAAGCCTTAACGTCGATGAAGTTATCCTTCTGCCATTCCAGCATCTTGATGGAATCGCCCTTCTTGTTCTTTCTGCCATAATAAGTAGGACATACGGAAACGCCTTCGATAAGGGAGAAGCCGTGATGCTTGATAGCGTTCTCGATAAGCTTGATGGCACCCTGTGCATGATATGCTGTGCATCTTCCTGTGAAGGTAGCGCCTGCAGCCTCAGCCAGTTTAGGAACGTCAAAGTTATAGTCGATATTTCCGTAAGGAGCTGTGGTTCCCTTCTCTCCGTGAGGAGTTGTAGGTGAATACTGTCCGCCGGTCATACCGTAAATGTTGTTGTTGAATACTACTACAGTGATGTCTATGTTTCTTCTGCAAGCGTGGATCAGGTGGTTTCCTCCGATAGCTGTAGCATCTCCGTCACCGGTGATTACGATTACGTGGAGATCGGGGTTAGCCAGCTTAACGCCTGTAGCGAAAGCGATAGCTCTGCCGTGAGTAGTATGAAGTGTGTTGTAGTTCATGTATCCAGCTGCACGGGATGAGCAGCCGATACCGGAAACGATAACAACTTTATCAGGATCCAGGCCACAGTTCTCTATAGCCTGAGCAACGTCTCTCATAAGGATACCGTGTCCGCATCCGGGGCACCAGATATGAGGGAGTCTGTTAACACGCATTGTCTTTTCTATAAGTTTGCTTGGCATATTAATACTCCTCCTCTATCTTCTTAAGAACTTCTTCAGGTGTGATGGTGGTTCCGTCGATCTTGCCGAGCTTGATAACGGGAACTCTGCCTTCAACTATTCTCTGAACTTCCAGCACCATCTGACCGTCGTTATGCTCAGCAACGATGATCTGTCTTAAGTGCTTATTTGATCTTATGATCTTGTTGAGTGCTTCTTCAGGGAAAGGCCATACAGTGATAGGTCTGAACATTCCGATCTTGAAGAAATCCTGCTTCTTAGCTTCGTCCATAGCGCCCTGCACTGCTCTGGCAGTACCGCCGAAGCAAACGATCATGGTCTCGCAGTCATCGCATTCAACTTCTTCCCATTTCTGGATACGATCTCTTCTCTTGGTGATCTTGTCCAAAAGACGTCTTTCCTGGGAATCAGTTTGCTTATTGTCGTTTGTCGGGAAACCATCAAGGTCATGGAAAAGACCTGTTACGTTGAAGTGGTCGCCCTTACCGAAAGGTGCGAATTCAGGAACGTAGTTTCCTTCCTGTACAGCATAAGCCATGGTTCCGTTGAACTTTCTGTCGATCCTTCTGTTGGAGATCTCAAGTTCTTCAGAAGGGATCATCTCACAACCTTCTCTGAGATGTCCGATGATCTCGTCCATCAGGAAGATAACAGGAACTCTGAAACGCTCAGCCATGTTGAAAGCTCTTACTGTTTCAGTGTAGCATTCCTGTACTGATGAAGGAGAAATAACGATTACCGGATGGTCACCGTGAGTACCCCATTTGGACTGCATAAGGTCACCCTGTGAAGGTGAAGTAGGAAGTCCGGTTGAAGGACCTTCACGCTGAACGTCAACAATAACGATAGGGATCTCAGCGATAGCTGCGTATCCAATATTTTCCTGCTTAAGGGAGAATCCCGGACCGGAAGTAGCAGTCATAGCCTTAAGACCAGCTACAGAAGCTCCAAGCGCAGCAGCGATGCCGCCGATCTCGTCTTCCATCTGAATGAATTTGCCTCCGACCTGAGGAAGTCTTACTGCAGAACGCTCTGCGATCTCAGTCGAAGGAGTAATGGGATAACCGGAATAAAATCTCATGCCGGCAGCGATAGCACCTTCTACAACCGCTTCATTTCCCTGTAATAATTTGAATCTCTTCTCTGCCATTATTCTTCCTCCTCAAGCCAAATAGCGTAATCAGGACATCTAAGCTCGCAAAGACCGCATTTGATGCAGTTTTCGGGCTTGTCGATGACTATTTTTTCTTTCTCTAACTTGAGAACATCTTTAGGGCAAAATGCTACGCAAATGCCGCAGCCTTTGCACCACTTACGGTTTGTAACCAATTTTTTGTTAACAGCCATTTGTCACCTCATATTATCCACAATATTTTGTGTAATAAAGTGCGATCATCCGCTTTGAAATCAAAAATATTGATGACTTAGCGAAATATTTATCACACCCTTTTTCCACTATAGCACCCCCATTTTATTTTGCAATATGTTTTTGAACAAAAACATTTTTAGTGCAAAAAGTTCACTTCGATAAAGAAGTGAACCAATAAAAAAGCACTTTCCCTAAGGTCGGAAAAGTGCTTTTCTTTTGCTTAAATATTGATTTACTGAATCCTGACGATCGCGCCTACCGGAAGAACACTGTAGAGTTTTCTGGCCTTCTCCAGAGGCATGTTCACACAGCCGTGAGATCCGTAATATTTATAGATGCTTCCTCCAAAATACGCTCTCCAGGTGGCGTCGTGAAGGCCGAAAACGGATCCTTTGAAAGGCATCCAGTAATGTACGAAGGAATCGTACTCAGTGACGCCGTCGTCCTCATAACCTTTCAGGTGGATCTCCCTGGCCTTACCGTTCAGTTTGAAAGTACCTTCTGGTGTGTCGTGACTCTTCGGATAGAGCTTGCCGGTTACTACAGGCGAGCTGAATACCATCTTGGCCTTGTTGTAGTAATAAAGCATCTGCTCTGACTTAACGACTATAACAAAAGGCTTCGTGTAAATATACCCGTTATCCTGGAAATAATACCAGCGACCTTTCATCTTCTTCCACTTATCGTGGTACATGCGGCCTTTGGAATCGACGTAGCGCTTGCCCTTACTGTTCTTCACCCAGCGGCCTGATACCTTGTAACCCTTTGAATCAAAATAATAGGTATTTTTGCCGATCTTGACCCACTTATTCTTGGCGGATCTGCCCTGACTGTCCATCCATCTCTTGCCGCCCTTGTCCTTCTTCCACTGGTTCACAGCCCTGTATCCGTTGGACTTGATGTAGTAAAGATTCTTCTTATAGGTTATCCATTTTTTGCGGATCGCCCTGCCCTTGGAGTCGAGGTAGCGGTAGCCTTTAGAACCCTTGGCAAACTCGTTCTCGGCCCTATAGCCGTCCTTCTTAAGATAATAGCGATGGCCTTTAAGCTTGATCCAGCGATCAGTAATCATCCTGCCTTTGGAATTCACACGCTTATAGCCGTTATCGCACTTGACCCACTGGCTGACTGCCAGCTTGCCGTTCTTTTTAAGGTAATAGCTGTGGCCTTTATAAGTGATCCACTGCCTTCTGACTTTCTTTCCGTCTTTGTAGAAATATTTGTTTCCGTCCTTGACCACCCAGCCGTTTTTGGCCTTTGCGGTGTCATCGGCGGTATCTGTGGCTTCTTCGTCAGTCTTATCAGTGGTTGGTGTATCCGCAGATG
>JAEEGL013480303.1_pt1 | contig 22326 bp, 6 predicted proteins | sample 9134231 | NCBI WGS metagenome assembly JAEEGL01 (sample SAMN16246548, study PRJNA631951) | gut metagenome | biome: gut microbiome; feature: rumen; material: fiber-attached | host: Bos | place: Iran: Karaj | collected 2018-10 | reverse complement strand
GATGGTAATAATGTGTTGAACGCTGCGGATGTGGTGCTGTTGGTAGATAAGGTTATGGGTAAGTAATCTGGTACGCAGTAATCTATCTTATAAAAATAAATAAATCCCGAAATGCTTGGTCGTTTCGGGATTTTGTTGTATATTTGCCCCCAAATTAGCTATAGTTGAAACTTAAAAGGACAAACGGCAATGAGAAAACTATTATTACTATTCCTCTTCACCATCCTTACATTGGTGGCAAGTGCTGACACCGTGAAGATTGATGGTATTATGTACAACATAAGCGAAAACAGGGAAGCTGAAGTGGTAAGTGATCAAAACTATTACTCTGGCCATGTAGATATCCCTCCGTCCTTTACCTACGAGGGCGTCAACTACAGCGTAACGAGCATAGGAAATTCTGCTTTCTCTGATTGCTACGGTCTGACCTCCGTCACCATTCCCAATAGCGTGACGATCATAGGAAATTATGCTTTCTCTAGGTGTAGCGGTATGACCTCCGTCACCATTCCCAACAGCGTGACAAGAATAGAAAGCAGGGCTTTCTATAGGTGCAGCGGCCTGACTTCTGTACATATATCTGATATAGCCGCATGGAGTGAAATTAGATTTAGTGACTATAATTCAAATCCTTTATCTATTGCACACCATCTATATTTAGGGGAAGAGGAAATAACTGATTTGGTAATTCCCAACAGCGTGACGAGCATAGGAAGTCGTGCTTTCTATGGTTGCAGCGGCCTGACCTCCGTCACGATTCCCAACAGCGCGACGAGCATAGGAAGTCGTGCTTTCTCTGATTGCTACGGCCTGACCTCCGTCACGATTCCTAATAGCGTGACAAGCATTGGTAGCGGGGCTTTCTCTGGTTGCAGCGGCCTAACCTCTGTTACGATTCCTAACAGCGTGACAAAAATAGGAACCGGGGCATTCTCTAGTTGCAGCGGCCTGACCTCCGTTCATGTATCTGATATAGCCGCATGGTGTAAAATTAATTTTACTGACCCTGATTCAAATCCTTTATCTATTGTACACCATCTATATTTAGGGGAAGAGAAAATAACTGATTTGATAATTCCCAACAGCGTAACGAGCATAGAACACTATGCTTTCCTGGGCTGTAGTATGTCCTCCGTCACCATTCCCAACAGCGTGACAAACATTAGTTACGGTGCTTTCGGGAATTGCAGCAATCTGACTTCCATCACTATTGGTAACAGTGTAAAGGACATAGGCGGCGAGGCTTTCTATATGTGCAGCGGCCTAACCTCCGTTACCATTCCCAACAGCGTGACAAGAATAGAAAGCAGAGCTTTCTATGGTTGTAGCGGCCTGACCGACTTTGTCTGTTTAGCTACAGAGGTGCCAACAACAGATACTTCTGTATTTTCTAGTGTAGAGCTTAAAAATGTCATCCTCCATGTACCAGAAGAAAGTATAGACAAGTATGCGGCAGTAGAGCCTTGGAAAAACTTCAAGGAGATAAAAGTAATTGCGGGTGAGATAATTGATTCATCCTATGATGTGAACAATGATGGAAAGTTAGATGAAGATGATTTGAAAGGTATTGTAGAAAGCATATTAGGACGTGCTGACGGGACGGATGTCTTAAACAATGTTTATGATGCCAACAATGACGGTAAGATTGATATCACGGATATTGTTCAGCTAATAGGCCTGTCAAATGACATAAAGGAGGGAAGACTTCTTGACATTGATGAAGAGAACGAAGGTGGATATGAAGATCCAACAGAAACTGAACTACAGATTATGGAAATGGAATCAGACGAGGATGAGGTGTCAGAGATTGTTTATACAGATGAGGATTCTCTTGAATATGATGCTTTGGCAAAAGAGGTCATAAGTTTGTATGACACTGATGATGATTCGGATTATTCTGTGACAGAGGTGAATAAGACAAGAGGCTCTTATGATGACTTGGCTAAGGAAGCCATTCGTACGAATGGTAAAAACATTTTTGATGACGAAATAGATATTGAGCAACAAAGCAGAAATCTTAAAAATTGGGGAAACACTCGCTATGGCGGCTTTAAAGTATTCTATAACACTCGGGAGGAGGATTATGTCCGTTATCTATATGTAGTATTCTATTATAAAGGAGGATTCCCTAACAAGAAAACGGCGTATCTGAAACTTGGTCAATTGAACAGCGGAAAGATTATTAGTAGTACTAATAAGTCAGGACAGAAAATTAGTAGTGTAACTATTTCGCCAGGACAGGAAATTGCTGTCCTTCGCGTATGTATTGACAAGTATTTACCTGGGTATGGCTGTTTTAATGTTTTCCCGCTTTTGATAACTGAAGAGAGTAAGGCCCGAAATTATCAAAATCCGATATTTGTTAAAAGCAAACAAATCGTTGATAAAGACTGGCGAAATAAATATTACGGCTATGAATTCGGAAAAATTAATGGTGTTTCGGTGTATTTCAATGCAGACAGCAAAGAAGGAAACAATAATATGGGAAATGGCTGGCATCAATGTGTAGAATTGTGTAAAAGATATGTTAAGCAGCTTAATTCAGACCTTAACAGGAAAGAAACTGATACGTGGGGAAATGCAATTAATTGGCCTTACAATAGAAAAAACGAAACAAAAGACCCCGATAAATATTTAGTATTCGATAATGATGGTAGTGAGCGTGTACGAGAAGGAGACCTGTTAGTGTGGAAGCATGGAGACTATGGTCATATCGGAGTTGTCATTAGTGTAAAGGCTGATAGAATCAGTGTAGCGCATCAGAATGGAGGCACTGGTACATATGCATTGCCTATCGGAACAAGTATGAAATTGGAAAATGGTGTTATTAAAGATATTGTGCCAAATACTAACCGCTCTCCCATTTTTAAATCTATTCAGCCTGTTACCCACTTTATCCGAATAAACAGCCCTAACGAACACACAACATCGTATAATGCTTCTATGACAGCATCTACCACGAATATGGCATTCACTCCCGCTCAAGTAGGGAAGAGCATTACCCAGACCTTTATCATCAATAATCCAAAAGGGATGGATAAACTCGAGATATCCTCCATCACGCTTTCGAGGGGGGATGCATTCTCTGTTGATGTTACCAACTGCTCCATAGAACCAGGAGATGCCAAGGTTGTTAGGGTCACCTTTACTCCGTCTGCCTCTGGTGAGTATATGGACCGTATCATAATAAAGTCCAATGCTGATGATAACCCAACATGGGCTATTCATCTTACTGGCTCGGGGATATAAACTAATAATTGTCGCAGACAAATCATTAACAAGAAGACAACAATAACAATGAGAAAACTATTATTACTATTTCTCCTCATCATCTTACCGTTGGCGGCAAATGCAGCGGTTGAGATTGATGGAATTTGGTATAACTTAACCCAAACCAAGGAAGCTGAATTAAAAAAAATAAACCGTAATTTTGTTGGCCATGTGGACATCCCTGCATCATTTACCTATGAGGGTATCAACTACAGCGTGACGAGCATTTGTAACGAAGCGTTCTATATTTGCAGCGGCCTGACCTCCGTAACCATACCCAATAGCGTGACTTCTATAGGCAATTTAGCTTTCTCTGGTTGCTCTGGTCTTACCTCTGTAACCATTCCCAACAGCGTAACTTATATTGGCAGTTCTGCTTTCTCTAGCTGCACTGGTCTGACCTCCGTCACGATATCCGATAAAGTGACGTCCATAAAGGACGGTACTTTCTCTAGCTGCACCCATCTGACCTCCGTCACAATTCCTAATAGCGTAACAATCATCGGAGCCGAAGCTTTTTATGGCTGTAGCCGTCTGACATCCATAACGATTCCAAATAGCGTGACAACCATTGGACTCCAAGCATTCGAAGGAAGTGGCCTGATCTCCATTACGATACCCAATAATATGTGGTATATAGGAAGTTACGCTTTCTTATATTGCAGCGACTTGACATCTGTCACGATTCCTAACAGCGTGACGCGCATAGGAGATGGTGCTTTCTCAGGTTGCACTGGTCTGACATCCATCACGATTCCCAGTAGCGTAACAATCATTGATAGATATGCTTTCGGTCATTGCAGCGGCCTAACCGACTTTGTCTGTTTAGCTACAGAGGTGCCATCAACAGATACTTCTGTATTTTCAAGTGTAGAGCTTAAAAATGTCATCCTCCATGTACCAGAAGAAAGTATAGACAAGTATGCGGCAGTAGAACCTTGGAATAAGTTTAAGAGCATCGTTGCAATAGAAGGAAATAACGTTTCGCCTGTCGAATTGAATATGTCTGCAACTGAAGAGAACGGCCTGGTTCGTTTGAAGTTCAATGTTGTTCCTGATGAAATCAGCTACCGCATCACTCGTACAGATATCAATGGTGTACAATTTGATTACAATGATCAGGTAAGACATGATTCTGGCAATCTGGAATATGTTGACTATCCGCCTGCTGCTGGCACATACACCTATTCATTAATGATGGCTTATTATGATGAAAATGGTGAGAAGCAGGTGGCTAAGTCGAACACGCTGACAGTGACGGTGTCAGAGCCTCTGGACGAGGAAAAGGCTGCTTTGGAGTATGGTATGATCACAGGACGTATTGAATGTGACAAGTACCCGCCGGTAAGAGGGCTGAAGGTGAAATTCTCTGATAATGATGTGACCATCAATGCCCGTGGTACCATCTTCTCTCGCCAGAGGATACCGGTAGGAACGAAAGTGACCATGACCGTACTGGGAGACGAGTCACATGAGTATGAGTCTGCAACAGCCACCATACAGCCGGGATTGAATACTGTGACCATCCATGGTACATTGAAAAAGGACTATACACCTAACGAGGGTGAATATGATCTGCAAAAATCTTCCGACATGCAATTCTACGTGGAGGACGGGAAGCATCATCTTAGGTTTACCATCGTTAATCCCAATGAAGAATACGCCTGGGTTGGATCGGTCATCGCAGAGCTTGTCCAGCAAAACCATCTTACATATTTCGGAACATGGAAAGACATATTGAATGGAGAAAAGCCAGTCTTTCGTGGTGAAGTGTCTGACATCAGGATTTGGAATAAAAAGCCCCAGGAGATAGATATTGTTTTTGATGACATGGAGCTCAGAAGAGATACTGAATTCAAACTGTATCTCATATCCAAGGGCAGATGGGATAGGAGCGGTATCCAAGAAGAAATCACTGAAAAAACAATCGTTACGATGTCGGGTTGGAAGTTGGCTGGAGAGGAAGTCTTAATCAACAAGACACACCCGAACAAGTGGGACAGTTGGAATCGTGAAGCCAAAGAAGACTTCAGCTATCTGATGATGGGATTGAGCAGCCTGACACCAGGAATGGATGGTGTGTTCGGTGACTTCTCCAGCTATCAGTATAAAGACAAGATGATGGAGTTCGCCCAATTATATACTGGCGAGCGTGACAAGTTTGAAGCAGTAAAAGTCTTTTTTGAATATGTGAATGAATGGGTGGGTGGAAAGACTGCCCTGGAAACCTTGAACGAGATAGGCCCGGCCAATAGAATATACAACGGCTCTTCTACGATCAAAGACATCGTCATGGAACTAAAGAATATATTCCTGCCAGAGAAATCCATCTTGCAGAAATTCAGAAAAGACATGATCGTGAACATTGATGATATCCATTATGCCAATGCGATGATGGGCAATGTAGTAAGTGCGTTTAATGCTGCCAAAAGCGTTCAATTCGGTAGTACCTTGGAGCAGGTGATGACCTGCGCCAGCACGCTGTACGGGCTGACTGCAGATACTTACTTGCCATTGAAGAGTATGATGTATACTTATATGGAAGCCGGCCAGACCTTGGTGAATGCCGCAAAACAACTGCAGCAAGTCATGCATGACGCAGAACTTCCTGACCGTCTGATTGCAAATGACTCCCGCTTAAATGCCAAGAACGGTCTGCATGAGAGTGGCGATCCGAGCTATAACACTACTTGCGATTTCAAGTTAATGGTTAAAAACAGCTTGGGAATCAAAATGAACTTTCAAAAAGAGAAACGTAACAAACAGATAAAAGACATCACGATTAGCGCATCCAATGATCCTGAAAAACTGTTTGTTGCGACGTATCACTTTGATATGCAATATCTTGATGATGGCATTATGCTGAAGCTCAAGCGATATGATACGCTCTTCCCTAATGCTGTCAAGCCGATGACAGATAAAGAAAAAGGTGGTGGTTCGAACCTGACGCAATTCTATATGACCATTTATTGGGCCAATGATCGCATAACCATTATCCCGCTTAATCAGGAAACTAATGGTGTAGAAATAACATGCGGAACCCTAAGGACTGGTGATTTCAAGGGTGAAGACCTGAAGCCATCGCTTTATAGCGTTACCCTTGCCACTAAGTCGGGAATGGATAATATGGCAGACGACATTTATTTAGGATCAAACAAAGACAGAGAATGAAAAAGATAGCAAGTATAGCAGTCCTCATGATGACTGCATTGGTGGCGCAGGCCCAGAAGGTGACTTTTTATTCGCCTGAGTTTGAAAATGGTGTACGGCATCATATTGGTCTTGGTGAATCAGACGATGTGCTGCAGACCCAAACAGATACCATCACTACGCTGAACCTGTCAGGACTGGAGTTTACGGATATCCGTGATGTCGCTAACCTGACAGCAGTATCCAAGCTCGACCTCAGTTATAACGATATCAGCGATGTGTCGCCATTGGTGCCGTTGGAATCACTGCGTGAGCTCAACCTGAGCAACAACCATTTGGAGAACATCAATATCCTGGCATTTATACAGTCCGAAAGCCTGAAGTTGGATGTCAGCAACAACTACATCAGCGACTTCTCTTATTTCTATACACCTGGTCTGTGTGATATCACATTCTATGGAATGGGCTCGCAGATGGAGAAGGATGCGCCCTACTTTGACATATACCAGTTCTATGCGAATATTGATGGTAGTGGTCAGCCAATGATCAGCTATCGGGGTTATACAAACATGTCGGCTGCCACCAGCATAAAATGTGGTTCTGTCAGTGAGGCAGCTCAGATAGACGGAGATAGTCATACGGCTATTCTGGGAACAAGGCTCACAGAAACGACAGAGGTGACACTTACTAACGGAGAAAAAACCATAACTACTTATGCAATCCCACCCAAGTACTATAGAGTAGAGGCTGGAAAGACAGTATCACTGGAAACAGGACTCCCTGAAGATTATTCATTGACCTCAGCATACGCATCGAAGGGTACAGTGGAGATTGTAGGTAAAACGCTGAACTTTACGGCTCCTGAGGAAGTTTTTTCAGGCATCATCTATTTCTATTATTATGAGGGGTCTACACTCAAGGGTATCTCTCGCATTTGTCTGAATAAAGGCGACGTGAATGGTGATGGAAAGGTAGACATCAATGATGCGCATGCGGTGGCAAACTATATCGTGAACCCAACGGAGGACTTCAACAAGGATGCTGCCGACATGAACGGTGATCAAAAAGTCAATGCCACCGACATTGTACTCATCGTGAACATGATTGAATAGGATGTGACAAGAAATACCTAAAGCAAAATAAATATGAAGAAGTTGCTATTAATATTTTTGGCCGTCATGGTGACGGTGGCCGTGAATGCTGAGAGAGTATCCTGGCAGGAAGCCTTGCAGAAGGCCCGGCAGTTTATGCCAGGCAAGCTGTTCAAGGAGACAAAGGCTTTCTCCCGATCAGAGCGTCCAGACAACAATGAACCTTTCTATATCTTCAATGCTGAGAATAATGGAGGCTTTGTAATTGTTGGTGGTGATAACCGTATGAAGTCCATCTTGGGTTATGCAGAACACGGTAGCTTTGATCTTGGCAGAATGCCTGAAAATGTCCGCTGGTGGCTTGGAGAGTATACAAAGGCACTCGAAAACCTTGGCAAATCCGATACAGCAGTACGAGCCAAAAGGTCAGCAACTCGTGGAACGTCAGGAGTCAAGGAGGCCATTGCTCCTTTCATCACCACTACTTGGGGACAGGATTCTCCCTATAACAACCAGTGTCCGACCTATCATGGCAAAAACTGCCTGACAGGTTGTATTGCTACGGCGATGGCACAGGTCATGAACTATACCAGATGGCCAGAGGGCCCGACAGGTGAGATTGCTTCATATACCACAGAGACCCTGAACCTCCAGGTGCCCAAACTGTCGGCCACGACCTTCAACTGGGACAGCATGACTGATGATGAAATCGCCAGTCTGATGCGCTATTGTGGCCAGTCGGTAGGCATGGACTATGGCCTTGATAATTCTGGTGCTTACGATGCCCGTATCCCAGGAGCCATGATTGGAAAGTTCGGCTATGACAAAGGCCTGCGCATTGTCTATCGCAATGGCTATAACATTGAGAACTGGGAGACGATGATCTACAATGAACTGAAGGCTGGGCGTCCAGTCATCTATGGTGGAAAGTCGATAACCAGTGGTCACTCCTTTATCTGTCATGGCTACCAGGATGGTATGTTCTACATCAACTGGGGCTGGGACGGCTTGTTTGATGGCTACTTCACTTTGACGGCACTCAATCCTGACGGCACAGGTTCTTACGGTCAGGACCAGACTGCCATCATTGGCATCCAGAAGCCAACGGGTGATGCTGCCGTCAGTAATTCTTTGGTGACTGTGACAAAGTTGGAACTCCTTTCGAATGAGACGGTCACAAGAGCATCTGCCTCTGCCGATTTCACGGACATCACCATCAAGACCATTCTTCAGCATGCTTTCATGGAGGAGGGGACAGCCCAGATTGGCTTTGCACTCTATCGGGGTACGGAGTTGAAAAAAGTGCTGGGATATGGTAATATAGACATCACCCCTGGATTCAATATCACCTTTAATGCCATCTTCTCATTCGGCAGTGGTTTGGCTGAAGGCGTTTATCGCATTGTTCCTATCTATCGTGAGAGTGAGACTGCAGATTGGGTAGCAGATGAAGGCTCAGACTGGCGGTATGTTCAGGCTGTCATTAGCGGCAACAGTCTGATACAGAAAGTGATGCCCGATGCTGCGCATGATGAGAGGCTGAAGTTTAATCCTTATACTACGGACGAAGTAGAAGTAAGTGCAGCCAATCAGGAAATAGAAGGAGACATTGTTATACCAGAAGCGGTCGAAATAGAAGGAAAACTGTATAAAGTAACAGCAATTGCAGCCCACGGCTTTAGCTATTGTAAAAATGTGACATCAATAAAGATGCCTTCTTCCATGAAGTATTGGTTCTTAGGAGCCTTTGAGGGTTGTTCTCAGATAAAGACTCTGACCATTCCCAAGTCACTGAAACTTAACACCTTGAATGGAATGTGGACCATGGAATACTGCATCTCTATGTGTGATAACTTAACAGAATTGATTGTTGAGGAAGGCAATACGGATTTTTGTGTTGAGAATGGGGCATTGCTGACAACAAATAAGGATCATCTTATGGGGTATGCTGGAGGATTGACTCAGAAAGAATACACGCTTCCTGAAAGTGTAGAGAGTATGGCTTGGGGTGCTTTTATGGGGGCAAAATACCTTGAAGTCATTCATTGGAATTCAAAATTACCGGGATTTCCTATTCAAGCATTTTCATGTTGTTCTTCCTTGAAGGAAATACATCATATTGATCATATAACAATCATTCAAGAAGGAGCATTTGATGGAACAGGACTTGAGAATCTCAAGTTGCCACCCAATCTCAAAGAAATCGGAAAGAGTTCTTTTGTAAATTGTGAGAAATTGAAATCCTTGGAAATCCCCCAATCTTTGATGAGCATCGGAGATTATGCTTTTTACAATTGCACTCAATTGGAATCGATTGTGGTCCGTAAGGGATATCTTCCTATCAATGCGAATATTTTCTCAGAAGAAACCTATCAGAAGGCAACCTTATATGTTCCGAAGGGTCGTGCCAGAATATATAAAAACTCTGCAGGATGGGAGAACTTCAAGAGCATCGAAGAAATAGACATGCCAGATGTGATAATCAGCGACAACCCTTTCGAAAACATTGATGAAAGCCAGATGCTTTTTGGTTATTATCGTTCTGATGAATATAGCGAATTGTTTGGTTATGGAGGCCAGGCTGCTGGTACATATAAGGCATTCATCAGTTTCTCAAAAGAGTCAATACAGTCTTTTGTCGGTGCTTCAATCAAACATTTCCGCTTTGCCCTGATAGATAAGAATATTTCGGATGTCTATTTCTGGATTGGATCATCTCGCGACAAGAAGGACATTTACAAACAGGCCATAGGAGATGTGAAGTTAGGTTGGAATGTGTTGTCTTTGGAAAAACCGTATGTAATAACAGGAGATAGTATCTTTATGGGTATTGAATACAACTCTGAAGGATATATTTATCCGATAAGTTATATTTTGGGAGGCACAAATAGTAGTGACTCTCGTGCAGCGGAGCCAGGGAGTGCTTGCTTATATGGACCATACGGAGAGAACAACGAATACGAATGGCTTGAAGAAGATGACAATTGCCTGGCCATGCAATGTATCTTGGAGGGGAATCATCTTCCTTTGTATGATATTCACGTCACTTCCATGGTACTCAATGATCCTGACCCTTATTATTATAAATATGATAGTCATGCGCAATTACAGTTTGCATTGTTCCTGAAAAATTGGGGTAAAAAGTTGATAGGTAATGATTTCCACATCAAGGGAGAAATTGATGGGAAAGATATTATAGGCGGAGACTATTATGGTCTGGAATTGGATCAAACGTCTGCAGCATATAAGATATATTCTTTTAATCTTCCTGACAATCTCTCAGTTGGACTTCACAAAGTGAAAATCTATGTTGACGAGATCTGTGGTGAGAAGCCTCTTTTCCCCAACGATGACTTTGGCACATATACTTTTAGAGTATATAAGGAGGGCATGACCAGACAGAAGATACTCGTCGAGAATATTACATCAACATGGTGTCACGATGCGCTCAATACTAATAATCGTCAGGATGTGTTGTTAGAAGAAAATGATGATTTGGCTCTTGTTGCCTATCATTGTCGGGATGAACTGACATCAAATGCCAGTGAAGAGTTTTTCAAGAAATATGAGTGTGGTATTATCGGTTTGGTGTTAGATGCCAATAGACATTTTGGGGCAGATTCATATTATTTTGCTAAGCTTCGTGAAATGCCGTCATTTGCTGATGTGAATATTGATGTGGAGTACGATAAAAATAAACGGTTACTGAAAATAATCGTAGAAGGAGATAAGAATAGTGAATTTGATATTCTGCATGCTACATCAAAACTAAGTGTATATCTTACGGAAGACAATCTTGTGGCTCCCCAGTATGATGAAATGAATAATACTTGGATTGCCGATTATAAACATAAGGGTGTTTTACAAGATACCGCTTCAGATTTATGGGGAGATCCCATCATATGGCATGGTAATCATTATAAAATGAGTTATTATATGCGTCTTAATCAAGAATGGAATACAGATAATATGCATATTATTGCTTTCATAGAAGAGGATCTGGAAGGTAAGACGACAGGGAAACCTGTTATTAATTGTAATAGTTTCGATCTTAAGAATGCCAAGATTGTTGACGTGGGTGAACTATTGAGCGGAGATGCTGATTGTAATAAGGTCATTGATCAAAAAGACGTTGATGCTGTTACTGATTTCAGTATGACTGCCGAGGAACCCGAAAGTTTCAATTGGTGGAATGCCGAAACGAATAATGACCGGAAAGTGAATGTGATAGACATTGTAAAAATTTTGAACCAGATCAAATAAGGGAATGACAAAAAAGAAATAACTAAAAAGCATAAAAAGTATGAAGAAGTTGCTGTTAACACTTTTGGCCGTCATGGTGACGGTGGTTGTGAATGCTGAGAGAGTATCCAAACAGGAAGCCTTGCAGAAGGCCCGGCAGTTTATGCCTGACAAGCAGTTTGGGGAAACAAAAGCCTTTGCCCGTTCTGGAGGAATAGCTGAAGTTGAACCGTTCTATATCTTCAATGTAGAGAACAAGGGTGGTTTTGTGATCATCAGCGGTGATGACCGCATGCCTGATATCCTTGGCTATTCTGATCATGGATCCCTGGACCAGCAGACGGCTCCCTGCAACGTGAAATGGCTATTGGGCTATTATAAGAAGGTGGCCAACTCTTTAAATGAACAGCCCAATAAGATAAAGACACGTTCTTTGGACAGGTCTTCCATGTCGGCTATTAATCCATTGATCACGACGACATGGGATCAGGGTACTCCCTATAATGATCTCTGTCCTGTGTATAATGGACACCGTTGTGTTACAGGTTGTGTGGCGACGGCCATGGCCCAGGTGATTTACTACAACCGTTGGCCTCAGGGACCAACGAATAGTGTGGATGCCTACACGCCACAGTCTATAGGCATAGAAATGCCTCAACTTGAACCGACAGAGTTTGCTTGGGATAATATGACCAATGCAGACATTTCGCGGCTCATGCTCTATTGTGGACAATCTGTCCGGATGGAATATGGCGTTGGTGAGTCTGGTGCTAACTCCTTTCTGATTGCTCCTGCGTTGATCAATGTGTTTGGCTATAGCCAGACCACTCACCGTGTGGAACGCAGTAGTTATCAAGATGATGACTGGGAATTACTGTTGTACAATGAACTGGCAGAAGGTCGTCCCATTATCTATGACGGACAGGGCAGTGCTGGAGGCCATGAGTTTGTTTGTGACGGCTATGATGGAAATGGTCGTTTTCATTTCAATTGGGGCTGGAGTGGTAGTGAAGATGGCTTCTTTGCGCTGACGAATCTTAATCCAGGTGGCAGTGATTTTACTTCAGATCAATCTGCAACAATCAGCATCCAACCTCCTACTGGCAATGTGGTGGACAGGCCTAAGGCTGTGGTCAAGGAAGTCAATTATGGTGGCAGCCGTATTGTGCCTCGTAATGCCAGTGGCTCATTTACCAACATCAATTTGTCGTCAGCACTTGTCAGCGACTTGTCTGAAAGCATGTCCATACAAATTGGATATGGTCTTTATGACAGTGACGGATTGCAACAAGTGCTATATGAAGAGAGTCATACCTTCCCTGTTGGCGAGGAATACCGTATGGATGCTACATTTGCAATACCCTCTACCATCTCTGACGGAACCTATCGTGTTGTGCCCATTTGCCGGACAGATGAATCAGCCAACTGGTTGGCAGCAGCCAACTCGTCAGACTATTATCTGGAGATTAAGATTGATGGGCAGTGGATGCGTTTACGTACCTTTATGCTGAGTTGGGAAGAACGTTCTATTGATGATGTGGGAGTGATGACAGTCGATGGCATCACGTATTCAGTCTACAATCAGTACGACAGAGGCCGGGCCTCCATCATCAGCTTTGGTGACAGCAAACCTAAGGGAACATTAAATATCCCCAGCCAGATATCATACAAGTCCAAGGATTATTATGTCAGTAAATTTGACGAAAATCTCTTTTCCGATTTCCCAGACCTGACATCCCTTTCGTTGTCTACCACTTATTTCTCATATATGAGCGGTTTCCCCAAACTTTCAATGTTAGAACTGCGTGAGGGCGTATGCACGTTGAAACAGATCTCTGGTTGTAATCTTCTTGAAAGTATCGAGTTCCCAAAATCTTTATCAACGATAGATCATGGTATAGAATGGTGTTCCAAGCTCAAGACCATCCGTTTCAAGAATCCACGGCAGTTTACTCTCTATTCCTACCCTCACTGGGATACCGAGTCTCTGCCTGCCTTGACGGATGTCTATTTCGCATCCCCAGAACCACCAGTCTTTACTTGGAAAGACGGAGAGTTTGTTGTGAATCCAAATACCACCATCCATGTGCCCAAGGGTGCCAAGGCTGACTATGAAACGGCAGGCTGGAAGGGGTGGAATATCGTGGATGACCAGCCCGTGCCAGAGGTTAACGGTATAGAGTGGGGCTATTGCAATGGTGATGAGGTGTCTCCTTATTCCGTTTATGACGAGTGTGGTGACAACGATGGTGAGTATGCCATTCATGTTCCCGCTGAGGTACTGGTTCCATACATAGGAAAGTCCATCAGCCATATACTATTCTATCAGCCGACAGAGGCTTGCGATTATGTCTTTATCACCAAACCGGGTACTGACTATATCGTGAAGCAGAACGCTGAGATCTTGGAGAATGCCTGGATGGATATAGAACTGTCAGAGCCATATACCATCACGGGTGACGAGCTGTATGTGGGTGTAGGCCGTCATGGTTTGATATCTATTTATATGTCAAATATCGAAGTGAGTGCTCCTGACGGTTTTTGGTACAGGACGATGGGTGATGATCATAGTCAGGGTATGGAGCCCGGAACATGGAAGTATATGCCGGATCAGACTATAGATTTTGAGCATCCCATCCCTTTGAAGTTTGTCATCAGTGGTGATAATATGGCACTCGATGTGGCAGTAATGGATATCCAAGTGGAGAAATCTGATGTGAAAGAAGACCATTATGATGTGAAGATGACCGTGCAAAACCATTCGCAGGAAATTGTAAAATCGTTTGTCTTAGAATGGGATGTTGACGGCAGTCACCAAGGAAGTAAAATGCTGGAGGCAGATTTGCGCCCAGGACATTCGATGGAAGCAGGTTTCAACTTTGAAGCTACCTTCTCTGACAGGTACCATAAGTTGATCTATCAGGTTACAAAAGTTAATGGTAAGGATGACGCCCTGGCTGCCAACAGCTCTGGAGCTATTCCTTTCGCTTCATCGGATACACCCATTGATGATGGTGTACAGATTGTCAATAATGTGGAGCTGAAGGAAGGACAGATGTGGTGGAGCAATCATGATGAAGTGGAAATGTATAATAGCGAGGGTGAAAATACTAATATCATTGGTAAGGAACGGGTTGGCATACGATATCATGTAGCCGTTTATATCCCCTTCAACTTGGTGGGTGGACAAGGTACGACTATTGATGGTATCAACATCTACAGGAATACTCTTGCGATGCAAAATGTTACCTTATGGGTATCTACTCATTTGCCTAAGTCTGAAATGGATGCTGATGTAGAGATTTTGGATGTTCCCAATAGCCAGTTGGCTACAGAGATGTTCCGAGACCATCAAGTAGCATTCAAACATTCTCATGTGATACCTGAAGAAGGTCTCTATGTAGGCTATTCCTTTGATATCACAGAGGGCGGTATGAATGCGGGTTATCCTTTGCAGTGTGTAAGATCTGAGTTGAATCGCGAAGGCGCTTTCTGGGTAAGACCTTCATTTCAGTCCAATTGGGAGAATTTGGTTCCCCAATGGGGTAATTTGAGGGTTTATGTGTTGTTTGGTGGTGGCAATTACAATCAGAATGCCGTCAGAGTCCTTGGGTTTAATCACGCTTCTGCAATTTTGAATGGAAAGGCTCAAGCCGAACTTGTGCTCGTTAATGACGGTGGTAATAATGTCAATAGTATCAGCTATAAGGTATCAGGTAAAAAAAGTGGTTCATACGAAAAAGAAGCTACTCTCTCTATTCCGGCATTTAACAAAAGGGCTGTTACCCTTGAGTTAGATTCCGACCCTGTTCAAGGTTATGACGAGAAGACCATCACCATCACGAAAGTCAATGGCGTAGCCAATACTGCCCAGAAAGATATCTCGGATACAGGTACTTTGTTTACTTTGACTAAAAAACCAGAGACGAATGTCGTCTTTGAGGAGAAAACAGGAGTGGTATACAATTATAGCCCTATGGGGATATCCGTCAGAGAGAAACTATGTGAGATGTATGGAGATAAGATTATTCCGATAGTCATTCACCATCTGGATATCATGGAAATTGATGATTATCATGAAATTTTGACACTCACTAATTCTTCTGTTACATATGTTAATCGTAAGAAAGCGGTAGATGTTTACATTGGTTCGAAACGTGAGTATTTAACATACTGGATGTCAGATCGCTTTGGAATTGATAGGGATGTACAGTATGCCTTGAATATGGTTGTGCCAGGTTCTGTCAACGTACGTGCTGTTTGGGCAGATGAGGATCATAACAAGATTGACATTAGTGCTGATACCCAGTTTGAAATGGATGCCGACAATCTGCCATTCCAGTTGGGCTTTGTCTTGTTAGAGGATGGTTTAAGCGGGACAGGCTCTGCATGGGCTCAGGTCAATGGCTTTGCAGATAATAATCCATATCCAGAAGATCCTATGTTTGACAAATGGTGCAATATGCCCAGCAAGATTGAAGGCTTGAAATATGACTACGTGCCAGTGGCTGCTTGGAGCCCATATAAAGGCATCGAAGGAACCATCCCGACCAGTGTCAAGGCTGGCCAGGCGAATCCCTATACCTTGAGGGCTGACATCACGGACAACAGCCATATCCAGGACAAGACAAAGCTCTCTGCTGTCGCACTGTTGTTAGACAAGAACACGGGTCGGATTATTAATGCCGGCCAGGCGAAAGTCGTACAGGAAACTGACATTCCTGGTGATGCCAATTGCGATGGGGTGGTGGACTCCAAAGACATTGATGCTATCTCACAATATATCATAGAAGGCAATGCCAATGGCTTCAACTTCAAGAATGCCGATGTGAATGGTGACAAGAAAGTGAATATCGTTGATATTGTGCTCATAAACAAGATCAAATAAAGGAATGACAAGATAGAATAATCTAAAAGCAAAATAAGTATGAAGAAGTTGCTGTTAACACTTTTGGCCGTCATGGTGACGGTGGTTGTGAATGCTGAGAGAGTATCCAAGCAGGAAGCCTTGCAGAAGGCCCGGCAGTTTATGCCGGGGAAACAGTTCGGGGAAGTGAAAGCCTTTGCCAGAGGTGAGAAAGCTGACAGCCCTGCGGAATATGAAGCCTTTTATGTCTTCAATGCTGAAGGCAAGAAGGGCTTTGTGATTGTCTCAGGTGATGACCGTACAGAGCCCATCCTCGGCTATTCAGACCGTGGTAGCCTGAATGTTGACAGCGTTCCTGACAATGTAAAAGAACTTCTTAACTATTACGAGAAGGTCCTCACTGCTATTGCCAACGACAAGAACTATATCCGCCCTGCCAGAACCCGTGGAGCAGAAGGACGTGCAAAAGTAGAGACACTGATGGCAACAGAATGGGGACAGGATTTCCCATATAATACCAAATGTCCTATTTATAATGGGCAACGCTCTGTGACCGGCTGTGTGGCAACTGCTATGGCTCAGGTTCTGAATTATAACTGTTGGCCTAAGGATTACACGTCTACAGTCCCCGCATATACCACATGGTCTAATCAGATATACATGCCTCAGTTGGAGCCCATCAAATTCGGCTGGGGAACTGAGAGCCTGCAATTCCTTGGCAATCTGATGCTCTATTGTGGACAAGCAGTTCAGATGAATTATGGTGTAGATGAGTCTGCCGCAGATACTTCAATCATACCAGAGTTGCTAAAGAATATCTTTGGATATCCAGATGGTGCGCAATTTGTCGTTAAGGAAGAATATACAGACGAAGAGTGGGATAACCTGATGTATGCTGAGATGGCAGGAGGCCGACCTGTGATATACTCTGGCTTCGGAGAATCTATGACAGGTTATGGAGGACATGCTTTTGTCATTGACGGATATGACTCTGGGCGCTATCATGTGAATTGGGGATGGGATGGTCAAAGCAATGGATTCTTCATGCTCACAGGTCTCAACGTCACAGGCAATTCTTTCAATGATTATCAAGATGCAGTCATAGGAATTCAGTCACCTGAAGGAACATCTGGGATTGTTAAGCCTAAGGCACAAGTTTATTCCGTAGTTTATAATGGCGAAAAAAAGTATTTTTGGCGACGGGATGATGGGACGTTTCCAAAATTTAATATGTTCGCGAATGTATATAGCACAACTGGTGAGAAGGAAAAACTTCAATTGGGCTGGGGTCTCTTTAACGAAAAAGGTTTTGTTACAGTCTATGCCCAAGAACAGCATGAAATTGGATCTGACGAATCTGAAAGCTATGGTTATTTTGCTTCTATTGTCATAGATGACAAAATTGCTGATGGTGATTATTGCCTATTGCCAGTATGTAGGGGCAGTGATTCAGAAGAATGGTCTGCTGATGTTGCGAATTTATATGGAAGTGGATTGCGCCCAGATTATTATACTGAAATACGAATATCCAATAATCTGATGAAACTTATTTATGATGGTATTTCAAAGACTTTTGAAAGAGATAATCATGGATACTTAATTAAGGATGGTATCGCTTTTGATTTATGGCAGGAAATAGATGGGAAATATAACGCGACAGTTATTCCACCTCAATCTGGTCATTATTCAGGTGACATTGTTATTCCAGATAGGGTCTCATATAATTCTAAAGACTATAAGGTCTATGATGCAGACCTTTCAGCTTTTAAAAACTGTCCGGGGCTGACATCGTTGTCCACTTCCATGAATCAAGTGCCCCAGATTATGGACTGTCCACAATTGACGACCATAGATTTTCGTGATGGAGTAAGCATTTCTTCTTGCTTGATTTCCTCGTGCGGAAGTCTAAAATCAATCAAGTTTAGTAGCTCTGGTCAATTACTATTTAATTACAGTCCGTTTGGGGATAACCTGCCAGCTTTGACGGATGTGTATTTCAAGTCGATATATCCGCCATCTCTGCCTCCATACACGGAATTTAGTTTTCCTGCAAAAGAAAATGTAACACTCCATATTCCGAAAGGTACTATGTCAGTATACAGAAATTCCATTTGGAAAGACTGGAACCTGTCCGATGACCAAATCATAGCAAGTACCAATCAAATCAAATGGGGATACTTCATGAATTATGATGCAAGTCATTACGGTTCTCCAGAAATAGGTTCAATTGAAGGGCGTGACGTGGATCTTGCTATCCATGTACCTGCCGAAATGATGGATATGTATAAAGGTCAGAAAATCACAGGCATTGAATTCTTCTGTGAAGAGAATGGCAATTCATATTATCCTGATTATGTGTTTATTACAAAACCGGGAACAGACTATCTCGTAAAACAATCAGCAGACATTTCTCGAACCATGGGATGGAAGAGTGTGATGTTGTCCGAGCCATACACAATCACTGGCGATGAACTCTTCGTGGGAATAGGCAGATCGTATTACCTTGACTTTTGTACATCCTTGAATGAAGCCAATGTGTATGATGGCCAATGGTGCAGAATTATGGGTGGGGATAAGACTTGGGATAATCAATACAATGAAGCGATTGGCCACCCATTGACACTCCGCTTTATCATTGAAGGTGAGAACCTACCAAAGGATTTGAGATTATGCCAGCCAAAATTGATAAATAACAAGATGCAGGTATCTGTTGTCAACAGGTGCACGGAACAACTCACATCATACACAGTCAAATGGGACTTCGATGGCAAAGTGAATGGTACAAAGACCATCGAGACCTGCTTGGCCTCATGTTTGGCAGAGACTTTAGAAATTGATGTCCCCACAGAGTTGGAAGGCTACCATCACACGCTGACATTAGATGTGGTCAGTGTGAATGGAGTAGAAGATGCTATACCAGCCAACAGTCACTTGATCTATGAATTTACCAGTTCTGCTAATCATTATCCTCGCAAGATGGTCTTGGAAGATTTTGTTGGCACATGGTGTGGATGGTCTCCACGTGGTTATGTTACTGCCGAAAAAATGCATGAGAAATATCCCAACAACTTCATTTCAATTGAAATACATGAGAATAGTTGTTATGGAGCAGCTGACGCTGTGGGAGAACCTTACAATTATGATAAGTACATAACAGAATACTCATCCACTCCAACTTTCCTCATCAATCGGCTTAAAACAATTGATTCCACTCTTGATGAAGCAGCCAAAGCATACGAGGAACAAAAGGATCATGCAGATGCCATGATTCAATCCAATGTAGTCATTGCGTCAGAGGACAATACTTCGGTGACGGTGAAGACTGCAACTACTTTTGGATTCACAGATGATGGTAATGCTGACTTCCGTATTGCCTACGTGGTTGTGGAAGATAACGTTGGCCCATATAATCAAGGAAATTTCTATAGCGATGCTTCAATGCCAGACAATCCGGATGATTATCTGAACGAATGGTATAAGAAAGGAAGTCCTGTTGAAATGAAGTTCAACAATGTGGCCCGAGGCATCTATCCTGGTCTGAACGGATTGGAGGGCAGTGTGCCGACATCAGTGGTAGCTGGGCAACCGTATGAATATGAATACACCCTTGAACTCCCAGATAACATTCAGGACAAGAAGAACATCCGCATCGTGACCTTGCTGATAGACAACAAGTCGGGCGAGATTATGAATGCAGACCGTACAAATGTTATTAAAGAGTCAGAAATGTTGGGTGATGCCAATAATGATGAGAAAGTAGACAATAAGGATATTGAATCCATAGTCCGTTATATCATGAATGGCGACATCAATGGCTTTAATATCAAGAATGCCGATGTGAATGGTGATAATAAGATTAATGCCAAAGATATCGTAACCCTTGTGAACATGATTAAGAAGATGTAGTTATTACACCTTTTTATTAATAAATTAATCCCGAAATGTTTGGTCGTTTCGGGATTTATTTGTATCTTTGTAGCCTAAAATAAGAAATGATAACTAAAAAATAAAGAATGATGAAGAAAGTTCTATTAACTCTATTGGCTTTCATGGTGACGGTAGCCATGAATGCAGAGCAGATTTCAAAACAGCAGGCGCTGCGGAAAGCACAACAGTTTATGCCTGGTAAGCAGTTTGGCGAGGCCAGAAGTTTCGCTCGCTCCGCCGGTTCTTCCGAAAGAGAGCCGTTCTATGTGTTCAATGCTGATGGCAATCAGGGTTTTGTCATCGTTTCTGGCGATGACCGCACGACGGAGATTCTTGGTTATTCCAATACAGGCACTCTCGATATGGAACAGTTGCCAGAGAACCTGAAATGGTGGCTCGATAGTTATGCCCATCAGATAGAGGCCCTGGGCACCTCGGCAAAGCCTGCCAAGAAGGCCAAGACGCGTGGGGCTGACAGTTGGGCAGCTGTCGATCCGCTGATTAAGACCAAGTGGGATCAGGATTATCCTTATAATATGATGTGTCCTGACTGGACAGGAAAAGACTGGCGGGATGCTGGCTTTGACACAGGCCATCTGATGACAAATGATCAGGATAAATATCACTGTGTTACGGGTTGTGTCGCTGCTGCAATGGCTCAAGTGATATATTATTGGAAATGCCTCGATGATTGCCAGGCTGTTCCTGAATATAAAACGAGTACAAGAGGTTGGACAATGAAAGCGTTGCCTGCTATGACTTTCAAGTGGTCTCAGATGCAAAAGACATATAGCGGAGATGAGACAGGGGCATCAGCAGAAGCCGTTGCTGAACTGTTCCGTTATTGCGGTCAGGCTGTCGAAATGGATTATGGCATTGGCGGGTCATCTGCCGGTTTGTTTCCTGCAGATATGGCAGAATATTTTGGGTTTAGCAAGAATGCAAAACAGGTAATAAGATCTATGTATTCATTGTCAGACTGGGAGAATATGATCTATAAGGATATTTCCGAAGACCGTCCTGTGCTTTATGGCGGATCAAGTAAGAGCGGTGGTCACCAGTTTATCGTTGATGGCTATGACGGAAATGGCCTCTTCCACATGAACTGGGGCTGGGGCGGCATGAGCGACGGTTATTATGTACTCTCCTTGGCCAATCCCGAAGAACTGGGAACTGGAGGGGGTACGAGTGCTGACGGCTATTCCATGGATCAGCATGCCATCATCGGACTGAAACCTGGCACTCCGGGGGAAGTGGAAATACCCCAATTTTATGGTAAGATTAAAGGTGATCTGGTGAACTCTGAGTTTTGCCGTGCATCGGCCAGTGAGGATTTCAAGGGCATAGTCCTTCCGGGTTATGTCTTCTTCCAGTATGAAAATACAGACCAGACTGGCGATTGTACTTTTGAGATAGGGTGGGGCTTATATCAGGATGGCAATCTGCTGGATGTGCTTGGTGTTTCTGAATCTGTCACTTTGGAGAATAATTGTATTGTATATAATGACTCCCCAATCGCCTTCGGAAAAAAACTGTCTGACGGCCAATACCAGTTCCGCCATATGTACAGACTTCAAGGATCAACAGAATGGCAATTATGTAAGTCACCGTATGATAAGTATTATGGGAATACGGTTGTCTTTATAGAGGCCGTCGTATCTGGCAATAACCTGACACTGAGAAAGTCTGAACCAGATGAATATACATCAAAGATTACTGTCAATAGTGTCAGTTTCTACCCAACATCGTTAGAGTATGGAAAGCCTGTAGAAGTGACAG
>JAEEGL011579391.1_pt1 | contig 22326 bp, 15 predicted proteins | sample 9134231 | NCBI WGS metagenome assembly JAEEGL01 (sample SAMN16246548, study PRJNA631951) | gut metagenome | biome: gut microbiome; feature: rumen; material: fiber-attached | host: Bos | place: Iran: Karaj | collected 2018-10 | reverse complement strand
CCATCGGGCTTCTCCTGCTCGGGCACTACATATACTTTCTTGAATCCGAGTTCCTGTAATACACGTCTAACGGGAAGATTGCCTGTGCCGTGGAAAGGTGTATATACTATGGAGATATCCTCTGCCGCCTTCTTTATCACCTCGGGACGAAGGGCAAGTTTCATGAGTTCTTCATTGTACCTGTCGTCAATCTCTTTTCCTATGATATGGAAGAGGCCTGATTTCTCAGCATCTGCTCTAGACATGGTCTTTAATGAAAGGTAATCCTTTATGGAATTTACCTCTTTTATGATCTCGGCATCCTTAGGAGCGGTAATCTGTGCGCCGTCCTCCCAGTATACCTTGTATCCGTTATATTCCGAAGGGTTGTGGCTGGCTGTGATAACTATGCCCGCGATGCATCCGAGTTCCCTCAGAGCAAATGAAAGCTCGGGAGTAGGACGCAGAGAGTCAAACAGATAGGTCTTGATGCCGTTGGCATTCAGGCACAGAGCTGCTTCTTCACTAAACTCGACAGACATATGTCTGGAATCATAGGCTATGGCTACTCCCTTGTCCTGTCCGCCCTCACGGATGATGACGTTTGCCAGGCCCTGTGAAGCCTTTCTCACGGTATAAATGTTCATTCTGTTGGTTCCGGCACCGATAATACCTCTGAGTCCTGCAGTACCGAACTCAAGGCTTCTGTAAAAACGATCCTTTATCTCGTCTTCATTGCCTGCGATGGACTCAAGTTCCCTCTTTGTGTTCTCATCGAATGCGTCCGAAGACATCCATAGACAGTATTCCTGCATGTAATCTTTTGTTTCCATAAATGTAAACCTCCTATTTTGATGCGGTTTACCGCATCCTATTTTCCCCTTCGGGTCGTTAGCTTTTTATGCTCAACGTTGTTTTTACTTCTCTAATAATACAACTATCGAGAAAAATTATCAACAATTTTTTCTCACTTGATTTTTTTATTACTTGATTTTTTTTTGCACTTGTGATACACTACATCTATATGGTTATGAAGGGGATAAAATTATGACTCTAGATATAAAATATGTAAATCCGTTTATAAAAGCAACCATCACAGTACTTGAACTTCTCGGCATGGCAGGCGGCACCGTAGGCAAGCCCGCTCTCTCGGACATGAAGTTCCCGGATCCTTCCTTCCTGATACAGGTAGGCGTAGTCGGCGGTATGAAGGGTCAGGTGATAGTCGGTATGTCCGAGGCGAAGGCCAAGTCTACAGCCAGCACCATGATGATGGGAATGCCTGTTGACAATCTGGATGAGATGGCTTGTTCAGCTCTCGGTGAGCTCGGTAACATGATAATGGGTAATGCTTCCACTATCTTCTCTACCATGAACATCGTATTCGATATCACACCTCCTATCTCGATGAAGGGTGCAGGTCTCAAGGTTCAGGCAGATACCGCAGCTATCAAGGTTCCGATCATGCTGAACGGTGAAGAGCATCTGGGTATTTACATTTGTATCAAGGAAACTGAATAATTCTAAAAAAGCAAAAAATTAAATTATTTATACAACAGACAAAATAAAAAACGAAGAATTCAAGCAATTCTTCGTTTTTTTGTTATCAATACTAAGTCTACTCCTCGTCCGACTGTTATGTAGCAAACTTCCCCTCGACAGGAAGGCTACAAATATTCGAGACATCCCCCCATCTTAGAACAACAGGAACACCAGGACACTTATAAGTCCCAAAAGCAGCCATATGATACTGTAGGATATGGTAGATTCGAGAAGTCTCAGGGTCCTGTCTCCCATCTCAAATCTTTCATAAAGCTTTTCCACTATAGGGCTTCTATGGTTCTCAGGAAGCTCTTTGAAGAATATCTTCTTTATGGAATATATGATAGCTTCACCGAATGACGAAGCCACAAATCCCAAGCCTTTTCCAAACGTTAACAGAGCATTCCACAGGATCTCCGTGAGCCTGATAAAGCCTTTAAATATGCCGGCAAATAATCCGGGAAGGATTTTAAGGATAAGGGGCCTGTATACCAGTTCCTCGAGGTCTAGTGCCTTCGGCCATCTGTCAACATATACCTTTACACCCTTCTCTTCTTTCATCAGTACCTTACGGATAAACAGATATACGAGAAGTCCGATGGTAAGTGATATCACGAAACCTTTAAGGTTTTCAAGCGAAAATATGCTGATATGCTCTATCTCTGCCGCATGAGTCATATCGTTCATAAAAGGACTTAAGCGGTTTATATATATGTCGGGTATAACGCCGCATACTACTATGAACGCTGCGGGTAATATAAGTGCCACTGCCGACAAAGGACTAACCTTCCATTTTGCATTCAGATCCACATGGTGGTCCGTATCATGTGAAGCTGCTTTATTCTTATTCTTCGAAGTTTCTCCGGATTTCTTTACCGGTTTTTCTATAAATATCGCGATAAACAGCTTCAGCATATACCCTATGGTCATACCGCCGCTGAGTAAGAACAGGTATTCCACAGCCTTTATAAAGAATGCGGCAGTACCTTCGAGTTCATGATAATACTCTACTATCCCCTCATGTATCAGGGTTTTGCTGATATACCCTGAGAACAGCGGAACACCCATGATTCCCAGTGCTCCTATCCCGAACATAACCATCAGGAACTTGTTTCCTCTTCCGAATCCTCTGATCTCATTGAGGTTCAGCTTGTGAAGCTTCATATATACAGCACCGGCACACATAAAGAGCACCAGTTTGAACATCGAATGGTTTACCATGTACAGAACTGTTCCCGAAGCCGAGAGGGAAATGGCGTGGTATTCGTAAGGCGGCTCTCCGTTCAGTAAAACCGAGACCGCACAGCCGGTAAGAATGAATCCTATCTGTGACATCGAGGAACATGCAAGCGTTCTTTTTAAGTCTATCGAAAATACTGCCAGCACTGCGCCCACAAACATGGTGATGACACCGAGTACCAGTATGAGCACGCCCCAGTTCTTGTTGCCCCTGAATATCTCAAAACACAGTACCAGAACCCCGTATATACCGGATTTGGTAAGTATACCCGAAAGCAGTGCCGACGCGGGTGCAGGTGCTACAGGATGGGCTTTTGGAAGCCAGATGTGCAGAGGGAACATACCTGCTTTTGCTCCGAATCCGAACAGTATCATGATACCTGCCGTAAATACAAAAGCCGTATCCCCGTTTTCCATAGCCGCATACGCTGCCTCATTCAAACGGCCGATTTCCACGGTATCCAGTTTGAAATACAGCATCATGATTCCCATCAGCATCACAAGACCGCCTATAACGGCTACAGCCAGATAGGTTCCTGCAGCCTTCATGGCAGCCGGTTTTTCATCATGTGCAACCCATGTGTAGGAAGTAAACGACATAATCTCGAAGAAGATAAATGCCGTATACAGGTCTTTCGACATGAATACTCCAAGCGTTGCTCCGAGCGTCAGCAGGAAAAAGAAATAGTAACGGTTCCTGTTCCTGTAATGAGCAAAATACTCACGTGAGAACAGAGCAGTCATGGACCACATAAGAAGTGCCACTCCGGCATAAACCGTTCTGAAACCGTCAAAATACAGATGGATTCCCAGTCCGCAAATTTTATCGATATCAAGGGATGTGCCGAGTTTTTCCCTGGAGAGAACTGCAAAAACATAGAGCATCACTTCAAGAACTATGGAAGAAATGACAAGGATATTTCTGAAGTCCTTTCTTTTTTTTGCCTCGGCTTCGGTCTCACGGCTTCCCTGTTCTCCTGCCGGATTCTTTTTCCATCCGGCAAGATAACAGATAACCGCGCTCACAAACGGCCACAATATTAAGTTTAATAAGAGAATGTTTCCGCTCATTTTAAACCTCTAAATTTATTCTATCCAAACTATAATTATTAACGAGATTGATCACACCTCATCCGGCTGCGTTGCAGCCACCTTCCCCTCAAGGGGAAGACTTTATGGGAAAAGATATTCAATAACGAGTCAAAGTCACCTCGAAAACGCCTTCAGCGTTTCCTCGGTAACAAAACGATGCTCCGCATCTCATTTTAGTCGGGGCTTGAACCCCGCCTGAAACGAAGATCTCCCCACACCTTCGCTACGCTAAGAGGTGGGGGATATCTTCTGTTTTGTTATAAAACAGAAATAAAATCATATACGGGCTGCCAGAACACGCCGAGTACGATGATACCGACAGCAAATATACATATAGGAAGAAGCATCAGTATATTATGTTCATGGAATACTTCTGCCGAACCGTTCTTTGTCCGATCCTCATCATTCTTTTTTGCTGCCACCGGGAAATATGCCCTGATAACGACGGAGAGCATATATATAGCTGTAAGCAGTGCAGAAAGAAGAAGCGCTATAAGTCCCGCTACGGTCAGCGGACTCTTATCCGACACAGCGGCCACTCCTATCCTCCATTTGCTGATAAAACCGCAGAACATGGGAATTCCGATGAGAGACAATGAAGCTATTGTAAAGCATACAAATGTTACTTTCATCTGTTTTCCCATTCCGTCAAGTTCGTTTACATATTTTTTACCCGTCTGCTCCATAACGATACCGCAGCAGAAGAATGAACATATCTTGGTCAGCGAATGCATGATCATATGCGCAAATGCGGCGGTGAGCCCCAATGGCGTCATGATGGTAGCCGCAAACAGGATATAGGAAAGGTTACTGATGGTCGAATACGCGAGCCTTCTCTTGAAATGCCTCTCCTTTATCGCAAACGACGAGCCGAATACTATCGTGATGATGGTCAGCGCCATCACAAAGAACTGAGCCCATGTACCGTACAGGATATCTGTGCCGTATACGTAATATATGAGTCTGATGCAGGCGAAAGAACCCGCATTTACGACTGCCACCGCATGAAGCAGAGCCGTAACGGGCGTGGGGGCTACAGCAGCTTTTATGAGCCATCCCGAAAAAGGAGCCATCGCAGACTTTACACTGAAGCCGCAGAATGCCAGAACAAACGCCGGAAGCAGGAATACCGATAAAGAAGCGTCTGCTCCTATGCTACCTCCCGGAACGAATTCAGTACTTCCTATATTCATCATGAATATAAGTCCGATAAGTCCGAATGCCGCACCGCCCAGCGAATAAACGAGATATGTTCTAGCTGCCTTCACGGCTTCTTTTGTCATGGGATGAAGCACCAGGGGGAATGTTACGAGCGTCAGCATCTCATAGAACACATACATGGTAAGAAGATTTGACGCAAACGCGATGCCCAGTACCACTCCGTAGGTCATGGTGAAGAATGCAAAAAACGAATTCTTCCTCTCCTCATGCTGCATATATCCGTATGCATAGAGGCTTGCAAAAGGCCAGAGTGCGCTGACAACCGTTCCGAATATGCATGCCGCCCTGTCAAGCTTAAATGCAAATCCGAAATTAAAATATATTTCTACGACCGAAATGCTCTCTCCGTAAAAAGTAATCATGGATACAAAAGCAAATGCCGTATTTATCAATACAAATATGAAATTTATAATATTCCTGGTCCTGTCATTCCGTATCGGGAACAGCAAAAGCAGGATTCCCATGACTATCGGCAGAAGCACCGGTAGCAGGATGAAATAATTTGTATTCACAGATGATTCCTCCAAATACATCTCAAATGCAATAACATATAACAGATTTCATCACTCTTACAGCTTAGAACAGTCCGGCGGTAATATCTGAGATGCCGTTCATTATGAAGTCCGGGAATAATCCGAAACCTACTGCGGCAACAGCCAGAATCACAAGCGGAACTATCATAAGAGGTGATACCTTGCATTTTTTACATGACGAATAATCAAAATCATTTCCGGGGAAGAATCCGTTGATAGTAATGGGAAGCAGGTATCCTGCAGTAAGCAGTGCACTGATAAGTAGCACTGCGGGTCCCACGAACCTGAAAGCTCCTATGTCGCCTTCAAGAGCACCGAGGCACAGATACCATTTGCTCACGAATCCGCTAGCCGGCGGTATTCCCACGAGTGCCAGTGCAAAGAAAGTAAAGCACCAGATAACAGTGGGCATCCTCTTGGCAATGCCGCGAAGCTGGTCAACATTCTTGATGCCTGTATAAACTATGATGGCACCGGCTACCAGGAACAGACCGTCCTTGATCACCGAATGGAATACAACATGCAGGAGTGCTCCGTTAAATCCCGTCTCATTAAGAAGCGAAAGTCCGAAAAGCACGTATGATACCTGGCTCACTGTGGAATATGCAAAACGCTTCTTCATGACTTTTTCTGTATAAGCCATCATGGATCCCAGGAATACCGTGAGCAGTGCAAGTACCATCCATGTATACTGCACCCATGTTTCCCTGATAAAATCAGGTCCGATGCTGAAAAATATAAGTCTTATGATAACAAATACACCCGATTTGGTGATAAGTCCGGAAAGAACAGCCGATGCGGGCGAAGGTGCTACGGGGTGGGCTGTAGGAAGCCAGTCCTGAAGAGGGAACAGACCTGCTTTACATCCGAAACCGATGATAGCGAGGAATACGAATACCAGAAGCATTCCCTTGTCACCTTCAGCGACATTGCCTATAAATCCACCCGGAACGAAGTCCGACACGTCACAGTTCGTATAAATATAGAATATTGCAACGAGCGATAAAAACGCGCCGCCCACCGAATAAAACAGATATTTTTTACCGGCCGATATAGCCTCGGGAGTCAGCGAATGAAGTACCAGAGGCAGTGAAGTAAGGGTCATCATCTCATAGAAGAGGTACAGGGTTATGAGGTTTGCAGACATATATATACCCGACAAAACGCCCATAACTATGAGATAGAACCCGAAGAATCTTCTCTCATGTTCTTCATGCTTCATGTAGTCAAATGCATAGAAGCCTACCAGCGTCCACATAATGCTCATAAGCACCGCAAAAAACCTGGTGAGCGCATCTGACCTTAAGGCAAATGACGCATTCTCGGTAAGCCTGAACAGAGTCAGTGTCCCGTCAGCCGCAAAAACAGTCCCGATGGTTACTGCCGCCGATATAAAAAGACATATTCCCGTAAATATATTTCTGGTCTTCCTGTTCTCAAAACCTTTGCACGCAAGCATTATCACGCCTGCTGCCACAGGTACCAGTATAGGCAAAATCAGCAAAGCCATGTTTTTTCCCTCTTGATTCTATCAGTTAAATACTTCAAGACCTTTTTCTATGATATTTATAACAGTACCGGATCCGAGTCCGAGTGCAAAGTTTAGTAAAACAAGCAGCGTGATGCCGATCACATACAGAGGACAATACATGCTGTGGCGTGGATATGACGAAGTATCCTTCATCACTTCTTCCGACGCATCCGCCAAGACCTTCTCCGGCGGAATATACAGATAAACCACGGTTCTTAAGAAATATACGGCATTCAGTATCGTACTCACAGCCAGCGCCAGAAGCGCTACCCATTGGTTCACACCCTCTCCTATCGCCGATCCTCCGAGTAACAGCTTCGAGATAAAACCTGCCAGCAGCGGGAAGCCCACTATCGAAAAGGCGCCTACACTGTAGCAGAAAGCCGAGAACTTGTATTTATACGCCAGTCCCTTCAGCTCATCGATGCTCTTCGTATGCGAGCCCTCGGTAAACTCCGAAGACGACAGGAAAAGAAGCGATTTGGTGATACCATGCGCGAATATATGGAATACCGCAGCCCCTATGCTTGCTTTTGTTCCTATGCCTATGCCCATAAAAATGTATCCTATCTGGGCTATGGACGAAAAAGCTATCATTCTTCTGAAGCTCTTCTCATGAAGTGCCAGAACCGAACCTAAGACCATAGCGGTAATTCCGAGATAAAAGCATACGTTCAATACTCCGCTGTCCCTGATAACATCTATGCCTATGGTTCTCACATATATCTTTATCAGCAGGAAAATGTATCCTTTTGATACCGTTCCCGAAAGAAGCGAACTTGATACAACGTTCGACTGTCCGTATGCATCCGGTATCCAAAGATGGAACGGGAAAAGTCCTGATTTTATGGCAAGTCCTACGGTCATAAGCCCTATGACTACCGTCAGCTGCATCTTGTAGTCGCCGTTCCCGGCTATCTCAGCCACGGTCTCCTGAATATTTGACATCAGAAGATGACCGGTAAGCGTATAAAGAAGCGTCACTCCTATCAGGAAGAGACCCGATCCCAGTAAGCTTATCACCATGTATCTGACCGCGGTCACGACTGATTTACCGATCTGACGGACCATGATAAGGCCACAGCCCGCTATGGTATTTATCTCTATAAATACGTATCCGGTGAACAGATCGTTCGTATAACACATAGCTAGCAGTGAACTGGTCATCAGACATACCAGGATAAAGAAAAGGTTTTCTTTTTTATCCTCTATGTCGAATTCTATAGCCTTTCCTCCCGCTATCACGGACAGGAAAGCTACTGTACTCACAAACAGCGCAAATATCGCTTCAAGGCATCCACCTCTGATCTCATTACCCCAGGGAGCCGGGAAATGCCCCATATAATATACGTAGCTCTCACCACTGTCATATGTATAGATGAGAAATACTGCCGAGAGCACCATGACCGTAAAAAGCATCACTCTCGTAAAATGCTTTGCCGCCCGTCTGCCAAGCACCGAACAGATAATGGCGCAGAACATGCAGAGCATTATTGAAAAAAACGGAAAATTCCTTATAAAATCCATTTCATTATCCTTCTCTCTTTGCCATCATCAAACAATAATCAAGATTCAGTGAATGGTATTTTTTGTACATTCTGATGGTCAGTGACAGCAGAAGTGCCGTAACGCTGACCGAGACAACGATACCCGTCAGAACGAGTCCGCTGGGAATGGGGTTGATATATGCTGAAGCGTCCCTCACTCCGTCAACCACGATAGGCGCTTTTCTCCCTTCGATGAATCCTTGGGATGCTAAAAGCAGGTATACCGCGGTATCCATAATGTTCAGTCCTATTATTTTCTTTATCATATTTTTTTGAAACAGCAGGTCGCCGAAACCGATAACAAACAGTGCTGCGGCCACTATATCATTTAAATGATCTTTCAGGAGATTCCACATTCCCTTGCCCTTTTCTTTCTGTATATAGTTAATGTCACCTCGAAAACACTTGCAGTGTTTTCTCAGTAAAAACACGATGCTTCGCATCCCGTGTTTTTATATCCTTCCTCGTCTTACCAGTGCATAGAAACTGTACATGGTACATGCCACCACCATACCGACACAGATGTTTAATACAAGTATCAGGCCGCTCGAAAGTATCGCGCCGGGTGTGCCCAGAGGTATACCCGATTCCAGATGGTTGGCCCCCGTAAAGAACGAGTAGCACTTTGACAGGCAATATACCAGAAGCGCTATAAGCGTGATGATCCTCACGGTATTTGCATTCATAAATCTCTCGGTCTTGTTAAAGCCGAATGCCGAGAGATACAGCACGAATCCTGCTCCCAAAACCGCTCCGCCGGAGAAACCTCCTCCGGGGGATATATGACCGTTCAGGACTATATAAACTCCGAACACCAGAATGACAGGCAGTATAAACAATGCACTTTTCTTTAAAATGGTATCATCCTCGGGCTCAAAATTTCTAGAATCCAGCTTCTTAAATGCCGACTCCCTGATACCGAAGACCTTTTTGCTTCCTTCCTTTTCCTCGTCGTCACCTTCGCCGCCCCTTCCGTCTATCCTAAGCATGATGGTCACGCATATAGTAGCAACAAAAAGAACACAGGACTCTCCAAAGGTATCAAAAGCCCTGTAATCAAGAATCATGCCCGAAACAATATTGACCGCACCTGTTTCATCAAGTCCGTCTTCAATATATCTTCGGGCAACTTCGTTGTTGTCTGGATTGTTTTTGTCACCTATATCCGGAAGACCTACCATTGTCGTGACCAAAAGTACAAACAGTAAAACTATCATTACCGCTGCTGCCACTCTGTAAAGAGCTTTTAACCTTTTGGCTGTCCCCCTGGATATAAGTTCGTTATTATTCTGTGCTTTGTTTTGTACTTTATTCTGTACTTTCATCTGTAAAGCCTCATGATCATATGATGTAACTTAACTGCGTGTCTTGTCGGGTTTGCGGAGCTTCCTGGTTGTCGTAACTTCCTTAGTTCCCGCACGCAGGTCTATCTGGTCTATCCTCTTTAGAGTCGCATAGAACAGAATGCCTGTAACACCTGCTCCGACCGCTGCCTCGGTGATGGCAAGGTCAGGTGATTCCATGATGATCCAGATGACGGCCATCACAAGGCTGTATGCACTGAAAAGCACTATACTCGCCAGTGAATCCTTTACCACGCTTGCGGCTACGGCACACACAAGCAGGAATATAAAACAAATTGTGATTATAATATCCATATTCTTATCTCTTTATTGTGTTTTTACAACTTCTCCCTCTTTGGAGATAAGTTCTGTAACAGTTTTTGAAAGGAAGGACCTGTCGGTATAGAGATCAACCACTTTCATAGTATCGAGAAGAACTATGAGAGGTCTTAAGCTGTTCTTCGGATTACTCTCAAGAACCTGAGCCCTGGTACCGTCCGAAAGTCTGACCAGATCTCCTTTCTTATATGCTGGGATAGTTTTTAAGAACATATCCATCGCTTTTACATCAAACATCGTGGAGTATCGTCCCATAACGAATTCCATAACATCTCCCGGAAGGAGTGAATCCTTGTAACAGCGCTTGGCTGTCATGGCTTCATAAACATCCACGATATGTATTATACGTGATTCAAACAGTATCTGATCTCCTTTAAGACCCTTAGGGTATCCTGTACCGTCATTGTTCTCGTGATGCTGGAAAGCCATGAGTCTGACATTCTGGGATACGCCCTTATTGTCGCAGAGCTTTTTATATCCTTCCTCTGCGTGTGTTTTCATGATGGTATATTCCCTGTCATCCAGCCTTCCTTTTTTGTTCAGTACTGCGGGATCTATATAGAGCTTTCCTATATCATGAAGCATTCCGCCGATAACCAGTTCTTCCACCACGTTCTTAGGGAAACCGTTTTCTATGGCTATGGCGCCCGCGAGGACCGAAACGTTCAGGCTGTGGGTTACCACGCCTTCTGTTCCGTACTTTAGCTCTTCAAGTTCTCTCTTTACGCTACCGGTATCGAGAAGCTTACCCGCTATGGACTTGGCTACATCCTGCGATCCGTCTATATCCTTGTCCAGAAGTGCCTGTTTACCTTGTTCAAATTCCTTCTTCAGGACAAACTTTTCACTATACTTATCAATATTATCTTTGGGAAGATCCGTGGTATCATAATGGCTGGGCTCGGGAGTATCATCAACAAGTTCAACCGTACCCGCCTCAACCAGAACACGGGTCACGCCCATGGATTCCAGACGTGCCAGTGCCACCTGTGTCATGATATTGCCTTTTTTCAGGATCAGCGCACCGTCTTTTGAATAGATATCACACTGAACCACAGATCCTATCTTAATCTTCCTTATGGAAACAATTCTGATTTCTGACATATATTAGGCTCCCAGTTTATTATGTGTTTAAGTATAATCCCTTTTTCTATAGAAGTCAAAACCTTTTTTCAGTGCCTGATATATTCCTCCAGCCACTTCAATGTCTCATTATCAAGATACGGCGACAGCTTATTATATACCTGTTTATGATAGGAATCAAGGGCAAGTATCTCCGATTTCTCCATATCTTCCCAGATAACGGGTGAAAGGTCTATCGGAGCCAGCGTCAGTACCTCGAATCCCAGGAAAGTGCCGTAATCGTTTTCTTCTTTTTTCACTGTCAGTATATCGTTCTCTATACGTATGCCGTATTCACCCTCCAGATAGAACCCGGGTTCATCCGAAGTCACCATTCCGGGTGCCAGAGGCGTGGTATTGCCGGCACGCTGTCCGACTTTCCAGTTGATGTTCTGAGGACCTTCATGGACATTCAGGTAAAAGCCTATACCGTGCCCGGTCCCGTGATTGTAATCCTTCATCATGTCCCACAAAGGACCTCTGGCGAGTATATCCAGATTTGAACCCGATGCTCCTTCGGGGAATACAGCTCCCGCAAGACGCAGATTGCCTTTGAGGACTGCAGTATAATGCTTCTTCATGGATTCGGTCAGTTCACCCATAGCTATGGTTCTCGTGATATCTGTAGTACCTTTGTGGTACTGTGCTCCTGAATCCACCAGTAAGAATCCGGATCTGTCCACCGGAATATCTGTGTCAGGTTCGGGCTCATAGTGTACAATGGCTCCGTGCGCTCCGTAAGCTGATATGGTATCAAAGCTTATATCCAGGAATTCCGAACTCATCTTTCTGAATTCCAAAAGTTTTTCGGCTGCCCCTATCTCTGTGACGTTCTCACCTGATCCGTTCTTTTTATAATCATCAAGCCACTTTAAGAACTTTACCATGGCTATACCGTCTATAACGTTTGCCGCTCTCAGGTTCTCTATCTCGGTCTCATTTTTGATACCTTTGAGTTTAGCGGAAGGGTTGGGGTTCAGAACCACTTCAAAAGATTTACCCGCTTCCGTAAAGAGCCTGTAGTTTACCGAGTTCGGATCGAGAAGTATCTTTGCCTTTCCCGAATCGGAAGATGCATTTTTGTAATCTCCCAGGAAAGAATACACATCCTCGTATCCTTTTACTTCAACTCCCAGGTCGGAAAGATATGAAACAGCTTCTTTCGTGAGCTTATCACCGTGACAGAAAAGGACAGCATTCTCATCCGATATAAACAGGTACGACAAAAAGACAGGATTACATCTCACATCCCCTCCTCTTAAGTTAAGTATCCATGCAATATCATCGAGCGATGCCACCAAGTGGTAATCAATATTTTTTTCCTTTAATGCGAGCCTGATCTCGTTCAGCTTCTCCGAAGCACTTTTCCCGGCAAATCTCTCCGGGAATACAGCAATCTCATGCGCCTTTAGCTCGGGTCTGTCATTCCAGATTCTTCCGACGAGATCGACAGAAGGGTTGATACTGATATCAAGCCTTCCTATGCCCGACAGATTTTTTTCGAGTTCCTGTACAAATGAGATATCCATCACCCTGCCGTCAAAACCTATGGTAACGCCGGGAGTTTTGTCATTATCCGTTCCGGTCTCTTTACTTAATTCCTCACATTTGTTTTTCAGGTATTCCCTGATCCTCGGAACACCCGGATTTCCCATTTTGTACAACTCGATACCGCTTCCTTCAAGCTGCTGGGCGGCCTGGATAAAATATCTTCCATCGGTCCAGAGTATGGCTTCTTTTTTGGAAACTACCAGTGTACCCGCCGATCCCGAAAAACCACTCATATATTCACGGCACTTAAAGAACTCGCTGACATACTCCGAATTATGGTAATCCGATGTCGGAACGATATAATAATCTATATTCTCTTTTTCCATCTCACTCAGCAAAAGCTTTATTCTTTTGTCGATCATATTTTTATCCTCGCTGTCTACTGTTTTGATGCGACATATTCGGAATAACTCATTCCGGTGTATTTCTTAAAACATCTTCCGAAATAATTCGGATCGGGTATACCTACTTCATTTGAAGTGTTGAACATCTTCACATTGGACTGGGCCAGCTTCATAGCGGCTGTCATCCTGCATTCGGTGAGATACTCGACAAAGTTCTTCCCTGTCTCCTGTTTGAACTTTCGACTAAGATAACTTGCCGAAAATCCGAAATTCTGAGCTACCGAAGTCAGATTTATCTTTGAATCCGTGTAGTTCGATTCAATGTATTTTTTTATCTGTTCTATATCGGAAGCTTCCATGTGGCCGGCAGGCTCGGGTTCAGATGCGGAATCTTCCCTTTCCGTACGTTCATCCAGCTTCTTCTTCAGTTTCTCCAGAACCTCGGTGATCTCCGAACGGACCATGGGTTTCAACATGTATTCAAACACCGGAAGACTCACACATTTTCTGGCATATTCGAATTCATCAAGCGCGGTCATGATAATGATCGACAGGTTCGGGTAACGGGTTGTGGCTACCTCGGTGAATTCTATACCGTTCATAAACGGCATGGATATGTCCACAAACGCGATATCAGGTTTGATATCGTCTATGATATTTATCGCTTCAATCCCGCTGGCCGCTTCACCTACGACCTCCATATTCAAAGCTTCCCAGTTTATCGAGGCCCGCATGAGTTTTCTGGCGGATTCCTCGTCGTCTATAAGCATTACTCTGTACATATTTCATCATCCTTGTCTTTTGTTTGGCATGATAAACTCTATCTCGGTATACTCTCCGAGTTCGCTGTTTATACGCACGATATCCTCTTTGTCACAGAAACATCTGATACGTTCTATGGTACCCCAAAGTCCGAAGCTCTCGTTTACTCCTGTCTCCGATTCTTTTTTCTCAGTAGAGAGGACGCTGTCAATCTGCTCCTTTGACATACCAATACCGGTATCCCTGACCAGAATATGCAGTTCATTAAACTTGATAAAACTGCTGATCTTTATGGTACCCGGCTCGCCCTTCATCCTGATACCGTGGTAGATACTGTTCTCTACCAGAGGCTGCAGAATGAGCTTTGGTATATAACAATCATTAGTATCTTCCGCTATATCGTATTCATCATTTAAGATGTCCCCGTAACGAAGCTTCTGCAGAGACAGATAATCCTGGATTATCATGATCTCGCGCTTAAGCGGTATCTCCCTGTCCCCCTTGCTCAAGAAGTTCCTGTAAAAGCTTCCGAGTGTTTCCAGGGCGGAATGCACATTTTCAGCTCCCGAATCAAGTGCCAGGAATCCTATAGTCTCCAGCGAATTATATAAAAAATGAGGCTTTATCTGCTCATGCAGCACTCGCATCTCGGCTTTCTGTATCAACTGTTCCTTTTCCAAGAGCCTGTCCATCAGGTCATTCGAATGATCAACCATTTTGTTGTAGCTGTCCTTCAACATTCCGATCTCGTTGTTCGGAAGTTCCAGGTTGATCTTCTCGATACTCTCGGAATGCCTGTTTTTCTCCATCTCAGATGTGAGGGAAAATATCGGGTTCGTGATGTTTTTCTTTATAAATATACCTGCTACGAAAATACATATAAAATAAACCAGAGGCAGCAGTATAATGACATATAAAAGTTCCAGCGGAAGTATATATCTTTCATCCTTTATGGCATATAAGATGACTATCGGAAGTTTTTTAAGCTTCACGCCCGACAGTATCATATCCCCACCCGGTTCGGTAACATCCACATTCTGGATTTTTTCATTTGCAAAGTATGCCGAATAATACTGTTCCAGATGCCGGTTACCGGTCAGGAATACTCCGTCTGTGGTCATTACACATATATCGTCGTTTTTCAATAGGTTTATTTCGTTCTCTATGAAGTTTAGCGATAGGTTCATGAACATGACACCGGTCTGCTTTTGAGATACATTATCATATACCGCTCTGTTTATCGTCAGAACCGTTCTTCCGTCCCTGCGGTATGTAGCGCCGTTTCCGTTTAGAGACAGGGATGCCCTTCCTTTGTTCTTCAATATTCCCGATCGCCACTCGACCTGTTTTATCCTGTCAGAATCAAGTCTGTATTCATTTCTGCTCATGGTTGTGGCATACTGGGAATCATTTCTGAAAATATATACCGCATCAACCCCGCTGGTAACATTCAGTATATCAAGCATTCCGAGCCTTGCGCTCTCCGTGAGCTGCAGAGTGACATCTGTGGGCTTTGCCTTTAAGAATTCCTTAACGCTCTCATCCGTCATCAGAAGACGGGATATATTTCTGTAACTGTCTATATCGGAACGAAGGCTCGTGGACAGTGAGATCAAAACATTCTCAGCCTCCCTCTCGGCATATGATCTTCTCTCTCTTCTTATGATAACAAAAACCGATATCATTGACACGATAATAAGTATCAGCAATACTATCGTAAATACCCGGCTCAATTTCAGAGACAGCTCGTTCCTTATATTTGAATTATGTACTCTGTTTCTAAGGTTTTTAAGGTGCATACTTTACTCCGTACGGATCACATAACAAATTCTTTTACTATAATAGATTATTGTACCATTTTTTTTGAGATATTGCAATGAAAAAAATCAAACCTTAGAGAAGAAAAAGGTTCCCATGAAAAGGGAACCTAATTATCTATATCTATCCGATTTCTGACTTTAATCCATCGATGAATGCCTGTCCGTCAATTTCGAGTCCGTAAACATCCTGAACATACTCTAAGTATATATTTGCTTTCTCTGCCGAAAGTGCATTGTCGCCGAAAAAGACATAGTCAACGGCATTATCACAGATAGCTGCTACTTCCTTTACCAGAGGCATTACTTCGCTCGTATCGCCCCATACCTTCCATGCGGGAAGTCCGCTGCCCTTTAGGTAACCATAGTGGCAGATAAGCCTGCCGAATTCAACCGCATATGCAGCGGCTGCTTCAGCATTTGGTCCCGCTGAAACCGCGATAGTATCTGAAGGTCCGCCTATAAGCATACCGAGCTTGCCGTTTTCGGCATCAACTATCGGAAACTCACCTGCTTTTACATTAAAATGAACATTTTCCTCGTTTGAAAAATCACCGCAGTTCCATGAACCGTTCTGATAGAATGCATACTTTTCCGACATAAAATTGGCCTTAATCTCTTCATTTCCGAGAGCCATTCCGTCAGGATCGAAGTATCCTCTTCTGATCATATCCTGAAGAAGGTCGACCGATGAAGCAACACCCGGGTTGTTCCAGGTAACGCCGTAAGACATAATACCTTTTAACGCCGTTGATCCGATAGTCTTTTCAATAATAGGCTCTAAATACTCTGTCACACACCAGGTCTCATCTATCTTGCCCGAACATCCAAACGGGATAATGTTCTGAGCCAAAAGCTTATCACAGCAATCGTAAAGTTCATCTATGGTTGCGGGGATATGGTCATATCCAACCCCGGCCAGAATATCCATATTGGCAAAAAGAGTAATAATGTTGTAAGTCGTTGGAACACCGTAGTGTTTTCCGTCGTATGTGCTGTTTTCGAGCTGAGCTTCTGTTATCTCACCGTTATCTATATATTTCTGTAATACATCATCAAGACAGTAAACCTTACCTGCATATACGAAATCACCAAGGAATGCGCCTGCCCAGGTAAAGAAGATGTCCGGAAGCTCATTGGCACCGACTGCCGACTTGATCTTTGTCTTATAAGCGTTGTTCTCGGTAACGGTCTCTATTATTTCTACATGGGGATATTTTGTCATCAGGTCTTCCATTGCCCTGTCGTACGCCGGACGGTTTCCGTCGCCTTCTACCGCGATATCCCACAGAGTCAACTGGATATCATTATCCAGGATACCTCCCGAATGGGTCTCTGAGTTAGTAGGTATGTTTGTAGCAGGCACATCTGTGGCCGATGGTGAATCTGTGCCCACGGGTGTTTCATTTTTCTTCTCATCCTTTGAACACGCTGATAATGAGAAAATCATCGTCAGCGTCAACAAAAGTGAAAGAATCCGTTTCATATTTCTCCTCCTGAACAGACAAGTCGCGCATCAATGCCGGTCTGTCATATATCAAAAGCGGTTATCCTGCATCTTATTTTAGTCAAAGTCACCTCGAAAACGCCTTCAGCGTTTCCTCGGTAACAAAACGATGCTCCGCATCTTCTGTTTTGTTATATTACTAGTATATTACAAATTTATTTACAAGTAAATAGAAATCTTGTAATTTTATTAAGTTTTTTAATACATTTTCACTAGAACGGTATATTTATCATATCTGTTTTTTGTGTATAGTGCTTTAAAATGTTACAAAATTATTTCAAAAATCTTAACCATCCTATAATTTTGGTATACTTTTCAACTTTTTCAAAAAAAACAACCAATAAAACTCTTGATTTATTTGAGCAAATTTGTTAAAATAGTCATAATATTATATGAAGGGAAGTGCTATTTTGAACAACAAAAAAACTCTAAACCTTAAAGCAATGCTCATCATGTTTGCCACCATCCCGCTTATCACGGGTATGATAGTTCTGGCGATCACTTCTATCACGATTTCCATCAGTAGCCTTAAAGATGCTGCCGAAGAAGAACTGATGCTGGCCAGTAAGAGTCTGAGGGAATATTATGAATATGACCTCAAAAACGAAAACGACCTTGAAGACGGATTCCTTGCTTACGATACCACTTATATCGACAGTATGAATAAAGCAGGAATCGAATTTACAGTATTCAAAGAAGACGTCCGTTTCATGACCACCATCAAAGATGACTCCGGTAAGCGTATCGAAGGCACCAAGGCAAATGCCGAGATATGGGAGACAGTTAAAAAAGGTAATGATTATTTTTCCGATAATGTAAAGATAAACGGTAAGAACTACTACGTATTCTACATGCCCCTTTACGGATCTGACGGTGTAAAGGGTATGGCATTTGCAGGAAGGCTCGATGAAGATATTACAGCCACCACACGTAACCTGCTTCTTACCACCATTCTTGTTGCAGTAGTTCTCGGAGTGATATTCCTGATCATTACCATTGTTCTTTCACGTAAGATCATCACTCCTCTTAAAAACATTGCCAACAATATCAGGAAGCTTTCAAACGGCGAATCCGTAAATATCAACGCAGTATCAAAGATTACAGAGACCACTACCCTGATAGATTCAGCCAAGAAGCTTTCCGATGCACTTGGTTCTTCCATCTCAAAGATCCGCTCTTCAGCTGAGGAACTTAAGGTTGCTATCGATTCTTCCGCAGTACTTGCAAAAGAGTCCGCTACCGGTACCGATCAGATAGCTAAGTCCATGGACGGTCTTGCAAAAGCTACCGAGACTATGGCAGAGAGCGTACAGTCCATCAATACAAACGTTATCTCGATGGGCAATATGATAACTGAGATTGTTGATAACGCTAAACATCTGAACGCCAGCTCCAACAACATGTTGAACGCAAACTCAGAAGCAGAAAGCTGCATTACCAATATGACAAGCAGCAGCCGCAAATCAGCAGAAGCTATTGAGACTATCTCTCAGAAGATTCAGGATACCAACTCTTCTATCGCTAAGATTGAAGAAATGATCAACTTCATCACTGAGATTGCAGACCAGACCAACCTGCTCGCGCTTAACGCTTCTATAGAAGCTGCACGTGCCGGTGAAAGCGGCAGAGGCTTTGGTGTAGTTGCTGAAGAGATTAAGCACTTAGCAGAGCAGTCCAACAGCTCAGCTTTGAGGATTACCGAGATCGTATCCGAGATTTCAGAGCAGTCCAAAGAGTGTGTTAACCAGTCACGTGAAGTTGAGAAGATCATCGCTGAAGAGCAGAAACTTCTCGGTATCACACATGACAAGTTCAATGTTCTTAATAACGAGATTAAGAGTTCCGTTAAAGATATCAATTCAGTATCGAAGATTACCGATGAACTTAACTCCATCAAGGACGTTATCTCTTATGCAGTTACCGATCTTTCGGCTATATCTGAAGAGACCGCAGCTACCAACGAAGAAGTTACAAGTTCTGTATTCTCTATTTCTAACAACGTAAATCAGGTAAGTACAGACAGCGACCACATGAACGAGATTTCAGATTCACTGAAGGAAGCAGTATCGTACTTCAAGATGTAATAACAGGCTTAGAGCTTATGCAAAAACCCCGGTACAAAATATGTACCGGGGTTTTAATATACTCGTTAATTTTATTTTTTCTGACTTTAAGACTTCCGCTCGAAGGGAAGTTGGCTACTAAACAGCTTTATGAGGTTTAATCAACAATATATTCACTCAAACCTCTAGCACATGCAAGAGTCTTCCCTTGCAGTCACCATGATAGTCTCCTACCATATTGATTCCCGCGTACATGAGGGAGTCCCCTTTTGCTTTCAGGTATTCATCGTCTTCTTCTCCCGTTTCAGGATTATAGTACCTTAAGGAATATGTTTTATGGGGATCAAGTCCCTTCAGTTTTATCAGTCTGGCTTTATGGTTTACTCTTCCCACCACATTTATGATAGTAACAAGAGCTTCTGTTTTATCCTTTGCTACTACTTCCCAGCAGTCCCACTCCTTATTATCATTGTACGAAGCTACCCTGTAGTAGTCCCCTGTTCTTACCAACGGGTTATACTTGTGGTACATAGCTACCTGTCCGGGAATCCTTTTCCTGTCTTCTTCGGATATTCTCGTCACATCCAGTTCATATCCGAATGTACCTGCCAGAGCCACATAACCTCTGGTATAGAAAGGAGTGGTTCTTCCTGTAGAATGGTTAGGACAGTCACATACATGGGCTCCCATGGTCGACAGAGGATAAATAAGTGCTGTTCCCTGCTGTATTTTTAATCTCTCTACCGGATCCATATCATCCGAGGTCCATATTTGCGGACTGTAATAAAGCATACCGGGATCGAATCTCGCACCGCCTCCCGAGCAGTTCTCTATCAAGAGGTCCGGGAATTCCGTAACAAGCCTCTCCTGAAGTTCATATACACCCAAACAGTATCTATGGAACAGCTCACCCTGAGCCTCCTTAGAAAGCATTGCGCTTCCGAGATCCGTCAGCTGCCTGTTCATATCCCATTTTAGGTATTCTATATTTGCACTTTTTAGTATCTTCTCTATCTGCCCAAATGTATAATCTATAACATCCTGCCTTGTGAGATCCAAAACATACTGTTCTCTGCTCATCGAAGGCTTTACTCCCGGAATCTGTACAGCCCAGTCGGGATGAGCACGGAAAAGCTCCGAATCAGGGCTTATCATCTCCGGCTCCATCCATATACCGAATTTCATCCCAAGTTTATTTACTTCATCCACGAGATATTTTAGACCCCCATGGAGCTTTTCTTCGTTAACATACCAGTCACCAAGTGAGCTGTTATCGCTTTCCCTGTGTCCGAACCAACCGTCATCCATCACCAGAAGCTCTATACCGAGCTTCGATGCTTCCTTTGCTATAGATATCAGTTTTTCAGTATTAAAGTTAAAATATGTAGCTTCCCAGTTGTTTATTAGTATGGGACGCTTCATATCCCTGTATTTGCTCCTGATAAGATGTTTTCTGTACAGGTCATGGAAAGTCCTGCTCATCTCTCCTATACCGTTTGCAGAATATACGCTTATTACCTCGGGTGCTTCAAAGTCTTCTCCCGATTTCAGATTCCAGCAAAAGTCCACCGGATTTATACCCATCAGCACTCTAACGCTATCGAACTGGCTTTTCTCAGCCTGAGCTATAAAGTTTCCGGAGTATACAAAGTTGAATCCGTATACATCCCCATGATCCTCATCCGCGTTCCGTGACAGAAGACCTATAAAAGGATGCTCCTGATGGCTGGATTCACCTCTTACGGATGATACGTAATGCTTTCCGTATCCCAGGTGTTCCCTGTCGATATTTCTCTCCCTTGCCCATGTTCCGTGAAGGAATATCGTATCGTATTCGTCCCCGTAAAACTCTGTACACGAGGATAAAACCTTCGTAAGTTTCACACATCCGTATTTTCCGGTATTATGAATCTTTACACTTCTCGCTATCGCATCAACATCCCTGAAAGCACTGTAAAAAAGTGAGATTTCAAGTCCGTTTACCTTATCGTACGCTATGATTTCCAGAGTATCACATTCGTCTTCACCTGCAAAAGTAGCAGGGAGTCCCTTTATTCCGGGCTTTCCTTTTGTAATCTTATAATCCTTGAATAATACAGATGTAGCCGAATACCCGTCTCCGTTCAAGACACTGAAAGCATCATCCCTGTAGTCACCCAGCCCATGTCCGGGATACTCAAAAGGTGCGGTATCCATGAAAGAGCACCTGTCACGCTCATTTTTCGACGGAACGAAAGGATGCTGGTTTATCCTGCACAGATCGTCCACCTTCTCGTCTGACAGTTTTCTACCATAGTACAGATGAAGGATAAAACCTTCTTCATCAGCTATCTTTATCATATAAGTAGAATTCGGTGTATCAAGCTTGAAAACCCTGCTATCTTCAAAATATGCTATACCCATAGTAATCATCTTCTCCCGATTTTACGTTTTTAGAATTTGTCTCATTTTACATGTGGACATACGTTTTGTCAAGGGAATTTTACGTTTCTCTGAACATATACCGGTCAGGGCGGCGGCTCCGGATCTAAAACCCGTTTTCGCTTCGTAGGATATGCCTACCCCTTGAGGGGAAGGTAGCCGGATGAGGTGAAATTAAACTCGATAATCAGTATAACAAAAAACCTCTCTGGGACCATATGGTATGCTACCTGTCAAGAGGACAGTGAAAAATTTAAAAGTTTTGTACCGCCAGTTGTGTATACAGCTGGCGGTATTATTATGCCGCCAAGTAGTACTGTTTATGATATTCGGACGGTGTCATCACGTTCAGGTTCCTCTGAATCCGACCTGT
>JAEEGL015693568.1_pt1 | contig 22327 bp, 16 predicted proteins | sample 9134231 | NCBI WGS metagenome assembly JAEEGL01 (sample SAMN16246548, study PRJNA631951) | gut metagenome | biome: gut microbiome; feature: rumen; material: fiber-attached | host: Bos | place: Iran: Karaj | collected 2018-10 | reverse complement strand
CCTGTTACGTCCCCACTGACTCCCCCACCGACTCCCCCACCGACTCCCCGAAAGGATATGCCATGCGAAAGAATCTGCGCTCACAGTTTAATACCAGACAGTACATGCTGTCGGATGATTTTGAAGTGTTTTATTACAGCGACCTGCACTTTAAGGCCGTTGGCGATCATACCCATGATTACTATGAATTCTACTTTTTTCTGGAAGGGGAAGTGGATATGTATATCCGAAAGGCGAAGTACACCCTTTCTCCCGGAGATGTGATCATCATCCCGCCCCAGACCCCTCATCATGCCTATGTCCGGGATGAAGACGTGCCTTACAGACGTTTCGTCTTCTGGATCAGTTCGGAATACTGTGACCTGTTGCTGCAAAAATCCCCGGACTACGCCTATGCGCCCCAGCACACCATTACCAGCCGGGAATACATCTACCACTTTGATATCCTTACCTTCAGCACGTTGCAAAACATGCTGTTTCGCCTTTTGGATGAGATCCATTCCGACCGGTTCGGCAGGCAGGAGGAGATCCGTCTGCAGGTCGACATGCTGGTACTGCAGTTAAACCGCAGCATCTATGAGCAAAAGCATCCCAAAACGCCTAAGGAAAATCTTTCTCTCTACGATGGCGTGACCGCGTATATCGACGACCATCTGGACGAAGATCTGTCATTAGATAAGATCGCTTCCGCTTTCTATGTCAACAAGTTCCATATTTCCCACCTGTTTCAGGTAGGAACGGGCCTGTCGGTCCATCAGTATATATTAAAAAAGCGGCTCTCTGCCTGCTGCAGCGCCATGCTGGCAGGTGGAGAAGCCACTAAAGTATGCCTTCTGTATGGTTTTAAGGATTATTCCACATTTTACCGGGCCTTTAAAAAGGAGTACGGCGTATCCCCGTCGGAGTACAGCGCCCGATAGCAGTCAATCTGTTACGTCCCCGGTGACTCAAAATCCCAGATGTTTCACAAGCTGTTTTCTTACAAGGGTAATGCAGGGACCAAGGAACAGAGCGATCAATACCGTCACCGCTCCCACGGTTCCTCCAAGGAAAAAGCCAAGGACTGCCCATAGTGCATCATAAGCGATCCGGATATACATGAAGGGGATCTTCTTAAACCGAGCGGACAGGATATTGGGAATGGCATCAAAAGGAGAGGTTCCCAGATTCGCCGATACATATAAGGACACTGCCAGCACAAACCAGATCATGGCAGGTATAAAGATGAGGCACCGGTTTAAAAAAGGCTCATAAAAGGAGTCCGGAATAACCTTCCCAAATACCCACTCACAAAAGTCCTTGGTATACCCTACCAGCACCATGTTGGCGACGGTTCCGATGCCGATCTCTCTTCTTCCGAAGATCACCACAAAGATCATTGCGATCAGATTGGCCACTAAAATGGTCGTCCCGTAGTCTACTCCTGTTTTACGGGAGATCGCCAGATTAAAGGTACTCCAGGAATCCGTTCCGAATTTGATATGATCCAGGAAATACAGGCCCAGACCCATACCGCAAACGCCCAGGATCACAAGTATAATACGTGTTAAAGGTTTATTTTTCTTTACAATTCTCTCAAGCATCACGAATTGTATTCTTGCACGAAGTAAAGGCGGAGTCAAGAAGAAACGTCCCCGTGACTTAATCCATTTCCTCTCTTCGTTCAAACAGTTCCGATGCCCGCTTTAATTTCACCTGCCCGTCTACATAATAGGTCTTTCCACCGGTCTTTTCCCAATAGGTAAAATCCACCAGCGCAACCGCACGGCCCTTAAGATCAAAAATGGGACCACCGCTTTGACCGCCCTGGGCATCATGGCGGGTCACGATAAAGTCCTCATAAGGATCTTCATCATAAGAATGGGTGCTTGCATAGAGATCATCCCCGATGTACTCCGTGTCGAAGATCTTGTCGGTTTTGCCGCCCCATTTGTTGGCATGGATGATCAGTCCGTCGCCGGGCTTTAGTTCATCGTAAACCGCTTCGTCGTAGTACATTTCCTTAAAGGTAATGAGAAGCTGTGGCGGAATGGCATCTACGGGAATGCGGAACATGGCAAAGTCCAGGTTCTTGTTTTCGTTGGAATAGATGGCATGCATGGGGATATCCACCCGGGTGCCGTCATAGAAGGTCAGGCGGATGGTGTGTTTTTGCATGCCTTTTACCACATGGCGTACTGTCAGACAGTATACATAATCCGAAGTAACCTTATAGATCCCGCCGGTACCGAAGCTGTATGCCCCTCCCCCTCTGTCATGATAGATACTGAAGGAAATGGGTTTTACCATCTCCAGGGTCTTCTCCCTGTTTTCCTCATTCAGCGGTTCATAGGTAAAATATTCAAATTCACACATATAGGACAGGTACTGCTGCGCCTTATCCCAGTCATGATCAAACCTCGCCACATATTCTTCCGCAAGGAGGGGCGTCATGGCTTTGGCGTAGGCATAGCTGTCCTTATAGTTTTCTGCGATAAGCTGCCGCAGGTGGTCCAGACTTGCCAGATAGTCTTTCGCATCATGCTCCGAAATTGCGATCTGATAGATACATTCCAGATAGTAAGTATGGGAATCCTTGTAATCTGCCAGCGCAAGGAAAGCATCGGCTGCCCGGGTATAATCTCCCGCATCAAAGACTTCCTTTGCCAGACCGTAATCACAGTCTACGATCAGATCCCGGGTATCCTTATAGGGGACCAGTTTTAAAAACAGTTCCTTTGCCTGTGTATAATCCGGCAGGCGGTAAACCTTAAGCGCGATCTGATAGTTACATTCCGTGATCCGGTCCTTACAGTCACGGTAACCGGGGAGCTGTTCATACCAGCTGATGGCTCTTTCGTATTGTCCGTTTTTCTGCAGCTGATCGCCAAAGAGATATTTGGCTTCCAGAAGGAGGTCCGGGGAATCTTCGTATTCCCCCAGTTCCTCATAGATGGGAATGGCATCCTCATAAGAGCGCGCCTCCATAAGCTCGGTAGCTTCCTGATAGCGCAGATAGGGATAGATATAGTTGTCGTAGGTGTATCTTCCCAGGAAAAAAAGACCGGTCAGAAGAAGGACGGCAGCAAGGATCAGGGCGACCTTTTTCCCCGTAGGCATGGGTTCTTTTTTCTGCTGCAGGGACTGATCCTGCCGCAAGCCCATAGCATACGGATTTTCCTCATTTTGCAGATCTGCCCCGCAATATGGACAAAACCGGGATTCTTCTTCTAGTTTTTCTCCACATTGGTGACAGTACATGAACCGTTCTCCCCCTTACACAGGTGCTATTTCCTTACAAGAAAAGCACCTTCGATGTAGATATTTTACACCGAAGGTGCGTATTTTTCTATCAACCGCAGGTTTTTATCCTGCAGATCTGCATTAGTTCAGTTTAAACAACGCAACGATCTCTTCCAGACCGTCTACGTTGTTCATGCAGCCTTCCACCTTCTCGGAAGTAGTAGCCATACCGTTAACGATATCTGCAGTCTTACCGGCAATATCCGATACACCGTTGGCGGATTCGTTCACGGTGGTGGTGATGGCGGAAATGGAATCCGCTACTTCACCGATGGAATCGGTCAGCTCGCTGGTACCGTTCTTGATATTCTCCATGCTGGTCTTGAAGGTATCGGCATCATCACGATACTGCTCGGAAACCTTCTGGAAGTCCGCATAGTCGCTAAGAACGGTCTGTTCCAGGAAGGAAGTGGTTTCTTCCAGACAGTCGCTCATCTGGCTAACCGCATTGTTTACTTCACCGACGATACCGTTGATATCGGCTACTGCACTGGATGTCTGATCTGCCAGGTTACCGATCTCGGTAGCAACTACCGCAAATCCACGTCCTGCTTCACCGGCTCTGGCTGCCTCAATGGAAGCATTTAATGCAAGAAGGCTGGTCTGGGAAGAGATGGCCATAATGGTGTTTGTCAGCTCATTGATCTTCTCAACTGCCTTGGAGCTTTCGATGGCTTCATCCGCCTTTACACGAACGGATTCATAGATGTTTCTGGTCTTGGTGGCAGCGGCTTCCGTGGTCTTACGAAGGTCTGTTGCACGGGTCATGATCTCATCGGAAAGTTTGGAACCGTCATCTGCCATTGCGTTGATGTTCTGTGCTTCATCCCGCATATCCACGATGTTGTTGTTGATGGTATCGGTAGAAGCTGCGGTTTCCTCCATTGCTGCGGAAAGCTCTTCCGTAGTCGCAGAGTTATCGGTACACATGGAATCTACGCTGTCGGTAACCGTACGCAGTTCTTCCACGTTGGATTCGATATCGGTACAGGAATGATTGATCTTGGCAACGATATCACGCAGGTTCTGACGCATGGTGCGTACTTCTCTGGCGATGAGGCCGATCTCATCCTTACGGGCAACCAGCTTGGTGCTCTTTTCGTTGTGACGGAAATCAAAGTCTGCGGTCTGCTGAATGATCTCACCAATGTCCTGAATGGGCTTTAAGCTGATGTTGATGATCGCATACAGAAGGATCAGCGCAACGATACCCAGAACCAGTACGATGATCATTACCTGATTGATCAGGCTGTTGATGGGCTTCATAACGGTATCATAATCACCGGTCACGATGACCATGTTGCCGCCACTTGTAAAGGCATAACCTGCAAACTTCTGTGCCCCGTTATACATATAAATGATGGAACCGTCTCCGATGGACTGAGGAGTCTCGCCGGATTTCAGTCGGGATACCAGTTCCTTAACAGCGGCATTGGATACTTCGCCGCCGATCTTGTCCAGTGTGGGATGATATAACATCAGACCGGTGGAGCTTACATAGTAAGCATAGGATCCGGCTACATCCGTTAACTCGATCTCTCCGAGAACCGGTCCGTAGGTCTCGTTCATGGCTTCCCGCTGACCTTCGGGATCCGCTTCCAAAAGGGATGCCAGATAGTTCTCGATGTCTCCGGGAGTAAGAGAATCACCGCCTTCGATGGTAGAAGCGACATTGGATAAGGTAACCTCCATATCCACGTCAATGGTGGTTGCTGCCGCTTCTGCTACGTTCTGTGTATAGTTCTTATACACCTTTTCCAGGGTGGTCCTGGTTCGATTCACCATCATGGTGATCATGGTTCCAATTACCAGCACAGCCATCAGCAAAATGTAAAGCAGCAGTCGGAAGGATACGGAATGGACCAATCCTACCTTTTTTTCATTGTTTTGTTCGTTCACTTTGTTTCCTGCCTTTCATGGGGAGTTTACTGGACGATTGTTTCCTATTGTCTGATTTTTCGTATATTTTTGTCTTTCCTTGCGCAAAACAGACCGCCATTTGCTTAATATACTATTACTATTCTCCCATGAATGCAATCTGCACAATCGAAAAAGACGATGTTTCACAGCATTTTTGTTATACATGCTTATGAAACATCGTCCAAATTGTGCACTATGAACAGAACTCAAAGGTGTTTTCAGGGCCTTCGCATACCTGAAAAGTCTCTTTGAAATTTCCCTGATTAATCCCCAATTCTATGACATTTGAGGAAGAATCGAATAAAATTGCGTCTCCGATCGGAACAAATCCAAAACTCTTCTCATAGACGACAAAGTCATCGAAATAAATTTCTCCTTTTCTCCGAAGGATCACATGTACTTTATCCCCGTAGGAAAAGCCTGCTTCCTTGAATGCATCGGAGGCTACGTTTAATGCAATGCTTCCGAAGGGATCGGAAACGCTGCTGACAAAGCCTTTCACTACGCCGTCTGCAATCTCTGCCATCTGGTAGGCTTCCTTAAGGAGCACGATCTCTTCTGCCGGATATTCCGGTCCAACCCCTTCAAAGTCAATGATACCGGAGGCCAGCTTCGCAGCGGTGTAGGCAAATAAGTCTCTTCCGTGGAAAACGCTGATCCCTTCCGTTCCGGGATAACGGTGTCTGGTTTCATCAATCTCCCGAACTGCCGCAACTCCTACTTCATGGGCTACGTGGGTTAAGGTTCCGTTATCGGGGGTTACCACATAGTTACCGTCCTTAAGAAGGGCTACACAGGCTTTTCTGGAAGTCCCCACGCCGGGATCCACCACCGATACGAAGATGGTTCCCTTGGGCCAGAAAGGCTCCACATATAATAATTCTCTGGATCCTGCCAGGATATTGTACTGGGGGATCTCATGGGTTAAGTCATAGCATTCCACTTCCGGGTCTACCTGTTTGCAGACCCCCCGCATGGAAGCCACCGCTCCCCATTTCAGACCGAAATCGGTCTGCCAAACGATACTGGGTTTCATTGTTCATTCTCCGTTTCTGTTAAAGGCATTTCCATCAGCCGCTTCATGGCTTCGAAATAGATCTCAAAAGCATCCTGAGCAACCTTAAGCGGCAGATGCTCATCCGCCTGATGAGCCAGTGACTCTTTCTGCATCGGTGTGGGACCGTAGGCTACGCAGTGGCCGAAGACCTTACCGTAGGTTACGCCGCCGGAAACATAGGGCGGATCCGTCCGTCCGGTCTTTTCATAAAATACATCCAGAAGGGTCTTTACACAGGGATCCTCCGGGTCATTCATGGTAGGCGGCGAATCATAGTCCAGAGAGATCTCGGCTCCCGGGATCTTTTCCTGTAAGCGCTTTGTCAGTTCAAAGCTGGTTACCCCTGCAGGATAGCGGCAATCCACTTCTCCGTAGATCCGGCCGTCCCGGATCTTAAGGATTCCCAGATTCAAGGTAACCGAGTGTCCCATATCCCTGGGCAGATCATATCCAAGGCTTTTGCCGTAGGAATCTTCAAACACTGTAAACAGCGATTCCAGCAGGTCATCCTGATGGCGCAGCTGCTTTAAAAGGGCCAGCGTTGCGCTCTCTCCCTGGGAAGGGTCGGAAGCATGGGCCGCTTTGCCTTCTGTCCGCACTTCGTTGCCGTTCTTAAGCCTTGCATAGGCTTTGGGCGAGATCACATTACACTGTACCCCTGCATCCAGCTCTTCCAGCTCTCCTTCGTAGGTGCCGGTAATACGCCACATAAGGGCACCTTTTTCTCCGATGGCCATGGGAAAGGAGCCGTCCGGCGAAAAGGCAAAGTCCGGTTTCCCGGCTTTTTCCAGATAGTAGATCATATCGTCCATGGTACGTTCTTCATCTGTCCCGAGGACGATGCGCAGCTGTCTTTCGGACGAAATGCCTTCTTTTGCAAGAAGCTTAAAGGCAAGATAGGTCAGAAAAGCAGGGGTCTTCATATCTTCGGAGCCTCTGCCGTAGATGGCATCCTGTTTGATACAGGGTTTAAAAGGATCCATGGTCCAGCCTTCGCCGGGCTCCACCACGTCCAGATGGGACACCACATCGATGCGATGGGTTTTTGCTGCATCCTCCGGCCGGTAGATGGCGATGGCATGACCGTCAAAGTCCTCCACCAGAAAACCGTCTTTCAGCGCCAAAGCACGCATGTAGTCCAGTGAGCCACCAACCCCGTCCCCACAGGGTCTTCCGGGGCGTGCCGTTGTTTCGTCATAGACGGAAGGGATGGATAAGAGATACAGCAGCTCATCCATATGTTTATTCAAATAGTCGTTTAAACGTTGATCCATGGTGCCCATACCTGATATACCGACGGGAAGAAGATCCGTCCGATCACAATGGCAACAAATCCCAGCAGCAGCAGGATGTTGACCACGGCGAAGATCCGGTCCCCGGCAGTGTCTTCATGTTCCGAATAATAGGTTCTCTTTTTGCCTCTTCCAAAGCCCCGAAGGTCCATGGCATCGGCGATATTGCCCACACGATCAAAGGAAACGATGATCAGCGGAGCAAGGATGATGATGTTCTGTTTTAACCGGGTCCAGACACCGCTTTTGCGGCTGTCCAGCTCCATACCCCTTGCCTGCATGGAGATCTTGATATCCTCAAAATCCCGGGTGATCTCCGGAATATACCGAAAGGCAATGGAGACGATGGTGGATACTTTATAAGGCACGTGATTGGCATACAGTCCCGCAGCCATCTCACTGGGGGTAATGCACTGGATAAAGGTTAAGGACACGAAAAAAGTGGCCATAAACTTGGTAAAGCGGGTGAGGAAATACCATAAGGTCTCAGCCGTGAGGATATAACGATCCGTAAAGCGCACCAGCAGAGTGGAGCCGCCCACAATGCCTGCGCCGTAATCCGGTGTTACCACCCAGATCAGGAACAGGTTAAACAGGTTCACCAGTACGATGAATACCGTAAGTCCCGTCACTGTCTTCCAGTTAGGCCGGATGGAGATCAGGCCGATGATCCCGAGAAAAAATACCGGAGTTAGGATCCGCATATCCCAGGTCGCCACCAGGATCAGGATCAGCAGGAAAAACAGCCGGATCTTGGTCTTGCCGGTAAGGCGGTCCAAAAAGGTGGTGCCGGGAATGATATTGATAAAAAGACGCTTACTTAAGTCCATTTTTGCGTTCCTCCCTTTCCCGTTCAATAAAGTGCCGGATGAACAGATCCGGGTCGGCGCCAACCATTCTGGCAAGAAGCACCAGAGAGGTTTCCTTAAGGTTCGCCTTTTGAATTACCTCCTGGTCGGAAAGCACCGTGGAAACATAGTTATCGGCGATGCATTTTCCGTCGGCAAATACAATGGCCCTGTCCGTATATTCAATGGCCAGATGCATATCATGGGTGATGAATAAGATCGTGATCTGATAGTCACGGTTTAACATCTCCAGAAAGCTCATGATCTCAGTATAGTGGGAATAATCCTGACCAGCCGTCGGCTCATCCAAAATGATCACATCGGGCTGAAGGGCCAGGATGCTGGCGATGGTCACACGCTTTCGCTGTCCGTAGCTTAATACGGAGATGGGCCAGTTACGCATGGAATACAGGCCGGTCATACGAAGAGTGGCTTCCACTCGCTTTTCCGTGGTTTCCTTATCAAATTCATTGAGTTTAAGGGCCAGGCGCAGCTCATCGGCGATCATATCCTTGACCAGCATCTGGTTGGGGTTCTGCATGACATAACCGATGATCCGTCCGATCTCCCGAATGGAGAGCTTTAAGTAATTTTCCCCCTTTAAGGAAATACTTCCCGCCTGGGGACGGATGATCCCGCAAAGCATACGGGCCATGGTGGATTTTCCTGCACCGTTTTTGCCGACGATGGCGATCTTCTCTCCCCGGCGTACCGTAAAGCTGACATCATCCAGTACCTTTCCGTTTCCGTAGGAAAAGTCCACATGGTCTGCCTGGATCAGGATCTCTCCCCCTTCCGGCGCATCATAGGGTTTGGAGGCCTTCATTTCATTAAGGATCGGCGTCCGATAGGCTTCGATATCCAGTTCGTCTATATTTTCCAGATGTTCTCCGGGTTTGAAGGTGATCCCCGCGTTCCGAAGAGCGGAGATATACAGCGGTTCTCTTATGCCGTTCTCCTTAAGAAGGCCGGTACTTAAAAGTTCATCCGGAGTAGCATCCATGACGATGCTTCCTTCGTTCATCAGGATGATCCGGTCCACATGACGGTACAGCACATCCTCCAGACGGTGCTCGATGATGATCACTGTCTTATTCTGCTCCTTGTAGATCCGGTCGATGAGATCCACCGCCGTCATACCCATGGCAGGGTCCAACGCCGCAAGGGGCTCATCAAATAAAAGCAGTTCCTCCTCATCATGAAGGATCCCTGCAAGAGCAACCTTCTGTTTTTGTCCGCCGGAAAGCTCAAAGGGCGGCTGGCTTAAATAATCCTCCATTCCCACGATCTTAGAAGCACGTTCCACCTTGGGAAGCATGTCCTTGCGGGGCATGGCGGCATTTTCCAAAGCATAAGCAATGTCCTCTCCCACAGAGAGGCCCACAAACTGGGCATCGGTATCCTGTTGCACGGTACCTACATGCTTGCTGATTTCAAAAATGCCGGCATCTTTGGTTTCTACTCCGCCTACTTTCAGGGATCCGGTGATCTTACCGGGATAGGAAAAGGGGATCAGACCGTTGATGCAGTTGGCCAGGGTGGATTTCCCGCAGCCGGAGGGTCCGAGGATCAGTACCTTCTCTCCCTTGTAAACGGTCAGATCGATATGATGCAGCGTTTCTTCATTCTGGGATTTGTATTTAAAACTAAAGTCTCGAAAAACAACAACCGGTTCTTTCATTATTTCCTCAATTAAAAAGCAAGAATGCAGCCACCCGGAATATCCGGATGGCTGCGCCTTTTTTCAGATCATTTGATTCAGCTTAAAAGGATCAGTCCTCTTTTGCCAGATTATTCTTCTTTGCGTTACGGTTTGCCAGGAAGAATAACAGAGGCAGACCGATCACGATCAGAACGATACCATCGGAGATGATAGCGGAGAACGCCTGCATCCAGGTGATGGTCAGTTCGGAAGAATAGAACAGGTAGGTAAGCAGAGGGGTAACCACGCCAAATGCAAGGATGTTACCAACCAGAACGCATACTACATACCAGATCGCATGCTTAACGTTAAAGATACCATCTTCTACCTTTGCTCCGAATACAGGGATCAGACCGGTGAAGAAACCTAATACAAAGTTTCCGATGGACCAGTCAAACCAGAATCCCCAGCCACCGATCAGATCGGCTAAAACATTACCAAGACCTGCAGTCACTGCTGCGGGAAGGGGTCCGAACATTGCTGCTACCACTGCAACCACAACCATGGCAGAAGTCAGGGAAGTATTGGTAAATACCTTGATACCGCCGAATACCATGAGAACACCGAACAGTGCAACACCAATGGCTACTGCAACAATGGTTCTGGTATTCCAGGTTCCCAGAAGGATCTTGCCAATGCTCTTTTTATTATTTGTTTCCATTTTAGTACCCTCCTTTGCCTGCATCACAGGCACATCATTTTCATACCTTTCTCATTTTAGCAATCCGGCAGGGTACTGTGAAGGGCAATTCTTAATTTTTCCCGATACATTTTTCCGATCATGTAGTATAAGAAAAAACGATAACGAAAAAGTGTGCATCAGGGAAGGATCGCACCGCCCCATTCCACAATGCTGAAGCCGTCACGGCAGATGGGAACGATAATGCCTTTAGAAATCTCAGAAAGGGTAAGTCCCTTTTCGTTTCCATCCCCAACCGGTGCAAAGCCAAACCAGATCCGGTACAGGTGATCCGGCTTTTTGCTGATGGTGATGGGCATGGCGCCATCCACCATATCCTGCGTCTGAGGGATCATGCGATAGTCCGTATCCGGATCCAGCTCTGTAAGCCAGAACTCCAGAAAATCCGATATCTCTGTTTCATTAAAGTCATAGGCCGTCAGAATACCCTTAAGGACATTCTCCCGATCCTTTGCAGGCAGATAGAAACCACCCTTCGTTTCAAAGGCTTTCCGGTCCACCAGGCACTCATAGAACAGATAGCCGAAACGCTCTCCCTGATCATCCGTAAGCGTTCCGTCCGGAGAAGCGCTAACGCTCCAGCCCTGTCCGTAGAAGGGATCCGATGCGGTGATGAGATCGCTTCTTCCAAGGGTAACCTGTATAGGGGTTTCTTCCGCAGGATACAGATAGATATTGGGTTTCTTGCAGACCAGATTATCGGGATTGGGTGTATGACCGTCTCCGTCATCACTATTATCTCCGCCCCGGTGATCTTCCAGGTCATTGATATGATCCATGATATCCCGGATCTGGCTTTCATCACCGTCTCGAATGGCATCCGCAAGCTTCTGGGCCCATATCTCGATCTGCTTTTGTGTCCAGGAATCTCCGCTCCAGCCTACTTCATGGCTTCCTGTTACGTCATAGCCCATGTCCTGGTATTGCTTTAATACGCCCAGGCCGCCTTCCGAGTTAAAGGCAGTGGTCCAGAACCAGTTGACATTGATGGCACCCTGATCCAGAAAGTCTCCGCCGGTGCTCTTCCATGCCTCCTTGATCGTGCCGGCAACAGCAGGATCATTGACAAAATCCGACACTGCTCCCGCAATATCACCGATATATCCGGCCAGTTCTGCTCCGGGTTCAAACCCGACACCCTGGGCAACCGCTCCCACTACAGCTGCAGAGCCCTGGGTTGCAGTGATGATATTGGACACATGCTCGAGGAACGGCGTTTCCCGGTACTGACTTCCGGCTACATCCGCGATCTTATTAATGGAGCTTGCTGCGGTACTGATGGCTCCCAGGCCTCCCAATACATTTTTCGCTTCCTGGGGGATGGCGCTGTTGGGGATCAGCGATCCGGTGCTGCTTCCTACCGTACCCTTAAGCTCCGAATAGTGACCGGCAATACCGTTTAAGGTATCTGCTGCACTGATGGCGGTATTGACCGCATTGACGCCCTGATTCATTACGCCCCAGGCGGTGGAATCGGCTGTCGTAGTATCGATCACATTGGTTTCATTGGCTGTATCCCTTGTAAACTTGACGGTATTTCTGACGCCGTTAGCCAAAGCGGAAAATTTACTGGGGCTGCCTGCATAGGCAACCATTGTAAAGAAGGTACTCTTTTTGCTTTCCTTCATTTCCGCTTCCAGGGCCTGTTCCTCCAGTGCCGTGCACATCTCTTCGGCGATATCCAGATAAAAGTCTGCCAGATCATGATTGCGCTGATAGAAATAGGTTAAGCCCAGCATGGTCACCGCATAGACATTGTCAGGATTAAGTGCATAGGCCAACTGGAAATAATAGGTAGCTGCCGGATAATCCTTCCGTTTTAAGGTGGCAAGGCCCATCATCATATTGGCATAGTCCCAGTCTGCTTTGGTGGTAAGAGCCTGATTCCAGATGGTGGTCTGATACCTGCCGCCGTCGTATTTGTGATCCCAGTTACTCCAGGCAATATAATAGGCAAAGGAATCTTCATCCGTTAAGGAACGGAGCATGTCTCTGGTCTGGTCGATCTCTTTATTTTCCGTATCCAGCGCCATGGTTTCCATCAGTTCCATGAAACGGTAGGCATCGGTATCCTTATCCCCGGCTTCCTCCATTTTGGTCATGACTTCCAGATAGGCCGGAGCATCTTCGTTTTCAAACTCCAGCGGTTTTATATCGTTTTCCGGATACAGATGCCGCTCTGCTTCGTCATGGATGTAGGAGGCATGGAGGGAAATACCGTAATAGTCGTGATAGTAGCTGCCGGACCAGGGATTCATCTCCATGGAAATATAGGAATAGTTATAAGCCTTTTCCCAATCCTCTACCGCTTCTGCTGAGGAAGCAGCCGTAAAGAAGAACATGGCATCCCCGGGGTTTTCTTCCAGTGCCTTTTCCGCATAGGAAAGTGCCTGCTCATACTGCTCGGTACGATGCAGCAGGGCTGCCTTCATATACAGCAGATACGCATTGTCCGGTTCTGCGGAAAGAAGCTTATCGATGTCTGTAAGTGCCTGCTCGGTATCATCCTCTTTTTCATCCTCCAGCCTCTCCCTGAAGATCCCGCGAAATGCGCGGATATAAAGAGCCAGATGGTCATCGCTTTCCAGTTTATTTAATTGCTCATCGGATAAAAGGGTATAGCAGGCAAGGTGTTCCCGTTCATAGAGGGCATCATCCTGCATGCACAGATAGTTCACAAACTGAAAGAGCGCCTGATCATACTCTGCAGGGTATTCCCTGGTCTGTGCCATTTCGGAGATCCTAAGGCCAAGGTCAACTACCCGGTCATATTCTCCCCGTTTCATGGCAGCCTGCGCAGCGTAGGATAATACCGTCATATCCGGCTCTCCTGCTGCCATCAGTTCTTCTGTCAGTTCATGTAAACCGTCATAATCCTGGGCTTCTTTGTAAGAAGAAATCAGCAGATCCCGGTAGGTGACATCTCCGGTCTCTTCCCATTTTTGTCGGGCAAGTTCCCGGCCGTCCTCATATTTGTACAAACGAAGGTAGGTCCTTATCAGCAGACACTGAATCTCTTTATCCCCTTCTTCATCCAGATTTTTTTGAAGCTGATCCGGATACAGCTTCTCAAATCTCTGCGTCACTTCATACAGGGTTTCGAAGGAATCCGGGAATGCATCCAGATAATCGGATTTTAAGATCATATTAAATGCAATGAACTGATACATGGCATCTTCCGGATTGGCATTCGCCTTATCCACTGCCTGCATCAGATGCTTATGAGTATATCCGATGCCGCCGTACTTGGAATCCTCATCATATTGCATGAGAGTCGCCATGACACGGGCATAATCGTACAGCTGATCCATTTTGCGGTATTCTTCCGGCAGTCTGTCATAGATAGCGACTGCCTGCGGATACATACTGTAAGAAAGATATGCATAGGACTGGGCCGCCATATACTCCCAGAAATCCTCATCGCTCATGGGCTCAGAAGGCGCTTTTTCTTTGCTGCTTTCGGAAGAGATACTTTCCGCTGCCGGTGAACTGGTTTCTCCGGTATCTCCGGCTTTCGAATCGGCAGATCTGCCGCAGCCGGCTAACATAGACATTACTAAGACAAGTGACAGTAAGCAGGCTAAAAGCCTGCTCCATACGTGTTTCTTCATACTACTTACCTCCCCAGGTGTACCGTATGTTGTTTGAAAATATAACCATATATTACAACGTTTTTGCACTTTTCTCAACAAAACAAGTTAAATGCATAACAGATTGTCAGGCAAAGCCTCCGCATCTATAAAAGAGCAATAAAAAAGGTATATGCTCGATGATCAAGCATATACCTTCGGTCTTCCTAAATAGTAGCCTTGCATATATCGGATGGGCAGGGTCTTTAAGAAGTTGTATTCTCCTTCGGTTTCTACCCCTTCCGCCAGAAGCTCCAGTTTTCTGGCATTTAACATGTGAATGATCCCTTTTAACTGATCCTGCTTGCGCTCGTCCTCGTCGATTCCGGCGATCAGGTTACGGTCCAGTTTGATGATCTTGGGATCATACAGGGAAAGAAGCGTCATATCGTTGTTGATGCCGCTTCCCAGATCATCAATGGCACAGAGCATACCGTGATGTCTGATATAACGTTGCTTGGCGTACCAGGCATTAACCGATATCCCCGGATACTCTAAGATCTCTACGACGATGTTGGACAGAAATTCCTGTCCGAACTTACCCATAAACAGCTCTTTTTCCCGGGAATTAAGTGCATCGTTAGGAAAAGAGTTGATAAATAAACGACCGTTTAAGTTCGCTTCTTTAAAGCGAGCTGCCGCCGTAAAAAACGTCATGACTTCTACGTCATGTGTCCTGGATTTGGCAATGGACTCTGCGATAAAATCTTCAGGTGATCGCCGAACCGGACGCATAAGGGCTTCGTAGCCAAATATCTCCCGCGTCGTCATGTCGAAAATAGGCTGAAAAGCATACTTCATCACACGACCCTGCGGCTTCTGATTTCTACCCTTTTTGTTCAAAGTAGTCGTACCCCTGCTGCTTTTTCTACCGACACGTCCCCGTTGTGACGGTGAAAATATCCTACACGTTCTTCCCCCGGTGTCACTGCAAAAAACACATTTTATTGTGCTGCTTTGCCTCTTTGAACACTACATATATATATCACACCTGTTATCAATTTTATATGATACTGCGCTAAATTGCAAAGAGATTTTTCAGAATTCGATTCCTTTTCGCGCTGCCACGCCCCGGTCAAAAGGATGGCGCACGGCATCCATCTGGGTAATATAATCTGCAACCAAAAGCATCTGAGGAGAAGGCTCCTGACCGGTCATGACCCATTCGGTATCCGGGTCCGCTTTGGCATGGGTCAGCACCTGATTCCAGATCTCTTCTCCTGCCAGTTCCATATATACGGGATAGGTGATCTCATCCAGGATAAATACATCGGCCTTGCCGGCACTGTGTATCTTAAGGATCTGCTCTAACATGGCATCATGCTCTTTTGTCATGTTCTCACGATCTTCCAACGTCATCTCCCAGGTAAAGGGATAGGTTCTGGATAAGGTAAGAACCGTCAGGTTATCCAGCTTTTTCAGGATGTTTAATTCACTGCTGCCATCCCCCTTCATAAACTGGGCAAATACCACCTTTTTCCCCGCCCCTGCGGCGCGGATGGCAAGGCCGATGGCTGCGGAGGTTTTTCCTTTTCCTTTTCCCATATAAACATGAATCATATTCTTCTTCTCCTCGTATGTGTTAAGATAGAAATGTAGCACAATCATGGATATTCTCTATCCAATATACTATCGTTTTAAGGCTTCTTCGTCAAAAGGCGCAGCCTTATGCGATCCCTGAAAATGGAGGATTTATGAACCCAGCAACCGGCGCAGGAGACCTTCCGGTTTCCGTACTCATCTTCTTAGGTCTGACGATCCTGCTATCCATCATCATTCCCGTAACCTTTTATCTGTATTTAAAACACAGCGGAGGGGTCAAACATCGTCCCATCCTGATCGGCATGGCCGCTTTCTTTGTCTCTGCTCTGATTTTGGAGCGCATCCTGCATTATCTGGTGCTTAACTTAGACCATCCCTTGAGCCGTTTCCTTACCACCGGCGGGGTTGGAAATGCCCTTTGCTATGCCTTATACGGAGGCTTTGCTGCGGGAATCTTTGAAGAAACCGCCCGGTATATAGCCTTTAAAACCATTCTAAAAAATGAGAACGGACGCCGAATCCCGTTGTTATACGGCATCGGTCACGGAGGAATCGAAGCATTTCTGCTCTGTACCATTCCCATGCTGGCAAACTTTATGACCGCCGTAAGCCTCAGAAACCGGGGTATGGATGCCTTTCTTGCAGGATATCCCCAGGATCAGGCAGAACTTCTGCGAAGTACCTTTTCCGCTTTTTATACCACTCCTGCTGCCATGTATCTCCTATCCGGTTTGGAGCGGATCTTTGCCTTTGCCATTCACGTATCCCTGTCGGTTCTGGTATATATTGCGGTGAAAAACACCCGTAAGAAGCTGTTTTTCCCTTATGCCATCATGCTCCACGCTCTGGTGGACTATATCCCCGGGTTATATCAGGCAGGTCTCATCGATTCGCTGTGGCTGGTGGAAGCCTATACCGGCATGTGGGCCGTGTTCCTCTCTCTCATGGCATTTGCCATGTACCGGAAAAATCTCATGAACCTTCCGGAAATCTGATCCGTAAAAAACCGACAAAAAAGGTAGGGCAGCGATCACTGCTCTACCTTTTTCATTTTCCGTGAAAACAGTTCCCATAAGAGAAAACCGATGAAACACCCCAGGCCGTTTAGGATAATGTCGTCCACGTCGAAGCTTCCCAGACCCGTAAAAAGCTGAGTAGCCTCAAAAAACAGACTGACGCACAATCCCACTGCCAGAGTCCAGTCCCGTTTGCGCATCCAGTTCCAGATGGCCGGAAGAAGGATCCCCATGGGAACGAACAACAGTATATTGCCTGCCAGATTCTCAAAGGAATTAATGGACAGATTGTAATAGCGGATATACATCCTTATAGACCGAAACGGCACCAGGTTTGCCATCATAAAGCCCCGATGGATCACGGAAAAACTCCAGTCCTTCAGGGTATAGATCACGGCATAAAAGGAATATTTAAACAGGATTGCCTTGGCAAGGAGCAGGCAATAGATCACAAAGATCGTTATCAAAAGGGCAGAGTTCGGACTGCCCGATTTTTCTTTCGTACTCACAAAAACCTCTTAAAACGGATTATTCGGCCGGATGCTCTAACAGTTCATCCAGAAAAGCGTATAATTCTTCCCTGCCCTGTTTGGTCTCGGAAGAAAAGGGAAACAGCATAAGATCATCCTTAGCGCCCAGTACCGCGCGGATACGATCCAGCTTGCCCTTTACTTCGCTGCGCTTTAATTTATCCAGCTTGGTAGCGATGACGATGGGCTGGTAACCGTTATGACGGATCCATTTGTACATATCCAGATCGTTTTCACCGGGATCGTGGCGGATGTCCACCAGCAAAAAGATTGCCTTAAGGCTCTCTGCGGTATTTAAATACTTTTCGATCATCTGCCCCCACTGCGCCTTTACCTGCACATTGGCAGTGGCATAGCCGTAGCCGGGAAGATCCACAAAGTATACTTCACCGTTGATATTATAATAGTTGATGGTCTGGGTCTTACCGGGCTTACTGCTGGTCCTGGCGTAGCTGTTGCGGTTCATCAGGGCATTGATCAGGGAGCTTTTCCCTACATTACTTTTGCCCGCAAAGGCGATCTCCGGCAAGGTATGCACCGGGAACGCACTGGTAATGCCGCAGACCGTTTCCAAATTCACACTTCTGATGATCAAGAAAAAACCTCCTGTAAATCAGGCAAATGCCTCTTTTAACACATCCTTCATGGAATCCACATAGCAGATACGAAGACCTTCAAGGATCTCTTCCTCGATCTCTTCTACATCCTTGCGGTTCTGTTCCGGTACAAGAACGGTTTTGATCCCCGCGATGCGGGCTGCCAGGATCTTCTCCTTTAAACCGCCGATGGGCAGGACTCTGCCACGCAGCGTGATCTCTCCGGTCATGGCTACATCACAGCGTACCTTCCTGCCGCAGGATACGGAAAGAAGGGCTGTCGCCATGGTGATACCGGCACTGGGACCATCCTTGGGAACCGCTCCTTCCGGAATATGGAGATGGAAGTCATGGGTCTCATAATAATCCTTCGGCACCTTGTAGGAAGGGCTTACGGAGCGGACATAGGATAAAGCCGTCATGGCGGATTCCTTCATGACATCCCCCATCTGACCGGTCAGTTCCAGTTTGCCCTTGCCGGGCATGGCATTGACCTCCACCTGAAGGGTCACACCGCCTACACTGGTCCATGCAAGGCCCCGGACGATGCCGATCTCATTGCGGTTATTTTTCTTATCCAGACGGTATTTGTGTTTTCCAAGATAGTGTTCCAGATTGGCGCGGTTAACTTTAACTTTCGTACTCTGCGGATCCTTTTCCAGGATCTCTCTGGCCGCCTTCCGGCAGATCTCGCCGATCTTACGCTCCAGTTCCCGGACGCCGGCTTCTCTGGTATAAAACTCTATGATATCCCGGATGGCGGTGTCTGCTATTATAAGCCTTCCGCCTTCCAGTCCGTTTTTCTTAAGCTGTTTTTCTACCAGATATTCTCTGGCGATATGGAACTTCTCATTGGCCGTGTAGCTGGAGATCTCGATGATCTCCATACGATCCAGAAGGGGCTTGGGGATGGTCTGGGTGGTATTGGCCGTAGCGATGAACAGTACCTCAGACAGATCCAAAGGCACTTCCACATAGTGATCGGAGAAATGGCTGTTCTGCTCGGAGTCCAGTACCTCCAACAGCGCCGATGAGGTATCTCCCTTATAATCGCTGCTGACCTTATCGATCTCATCCAAGAGCATCAGCGGATTTTTAACCTTGGCCTGACGAAGAGCCGCAGCGATACGACCGGGCATAGCCCCCACATAGGTTCGCCTGTGACCGCGGATCTCAGCTTCATCCCGAACGCCGCCTAAGCTGATCCGGACGTACTGCTTACCCAGGGCCTCTGCCACACTGTGGGCAATGGAGGTCTTACCGGTTCCGGGAGGGCCCACCAGACAGATGATGGGGCTGTCTCCTTTACTGGTCAGTGCGCGCACCGCCAGAAATTCCAGGATACGTTCCTTTACCTTTTCCAGTCCGTAATGCTGGGTTTCCAGGATCTCTCTGGCATGGCCTATGTCGGTGTTATCTTCCGATGCCTTATTCCAGGGCAGTTCCAAAAGCGTTTCAATATATCCACGTTCCACGGCACTTTCCGAACTGTTGCCGGAGATCGTGCGGAAACGGTTGATCTCTCTTTGAATCTTTTCTTTGACTTCGTCGGATGCCTGCAGCTCCTGTAGCTGACTTTCAAAACGCTCCGCGTCAGAAAGTTCGCCTCCGCCAAGTTCCTGCTGGATCACTTCCAGCTGTTCCCGAAGGATATAATCCTTCTGGTTCTTCTCCACACGCTTTTTGATATTCTGGGCAAGCTCCGTCTTGATCCGGACCATGTCCACTTCGTTGGTCAGCATTACGCCCAGTTTCTCAAAGCGCTCCCGTACCTTTAATGCACCAAGGATCTCCATCCGCTGCGCAACCGTAAAGTTTAAGCCGCCTGCGATCTCATCCAGGATCCCTTCGATATCATCAGCCTTCTGTACCTTCTCCATAAGAGAGTGGCTGGTTTTGGGGAAGCTGTCCATATAACTTAAGAAGCGTTCCCTGATCTCCTCCAGCATGGCCCGCTCTTCCATAGAGCTTAATTTCTCTCTTACCGTTACCGGAAGGACTTCTGCCTCCAGAATGGCCCCCGCCTTGGGGATCCTCTTGATGAAGGCACGGCTCTTACCCTCTACCAGGACCCTTAACATATTACCGGGGAGCATGGCGATCTGCTTTACCGTCGCAATGGTTCCGATGTTATAGAGCTCTGTCTTGCCGGGATCGTTGTCGTCCTTTTTCTTGCCGGTAGCAACAAAGATCAGCTTATCTCCCTCCATGGCCGTCTGCACGGCACGGATAGCAGTCTGGGAGGAAAGATCAAAGTGAATGATCATCCCCGGAAATACCACGATATTGGTCAGAACAACGGTTGGATACAGTTCCGCGAAACTCTTTGTTGTTGTATTCTTTTTTGTAACTTCGGCCGCCTTTTTTGCAGGTTCGGATTTCTTAACTGCCTTCTTCTTGGCAGCTGCAGTTTTCTTCTCAGCCATAATACTACTCCCTGTGCAGAGAAAATTGCGCCGTACGGCGCAGGAATAGACAACACGCCGCCTGTTGCGGCGGCGTGATACTTGCATTTGATTTAATTACTTCGCCTTCTTAAGGGATCCGGACGCATTCTCCCGATGCACAATCAGGGGCTTGCTGGTTCCCTCTACTGCTGCTTTGGTGATCACACAGCTCATTATGGTATCATCCGAAGGGATCTGATACATAACATCCATCATGACATGTTCCATGATGGAGCGAAGTCCTCTGGCTCCGGTCTTGCGCTCAAAAGCCATATCGGCGATGGTCTCGATGGCATCCTCTTCAAAGGATAACTGTACATCGTCCAGATCAAAGAGCTTCTGATATTGCTTGATCAAAGCATTCTTGGGCTCCTTTAAGATCCGCATAAGCGCTTCTTTGGTAAGACCCTCCAGAGATACATTGATGGGCACACGTCCCACAAACTCCGGGATCAGTCCGAACTTCACCAGATCCTGAGGGGTTACCTCTTTTAACAGAGCATCCATTTCATGGGTACCCTGCTCTGCGATCTGCGCATCGAAACCGATGGACTTACGATCCAGACGCTTCTCTACGATCTTCTCCAGGCCGTCAAATGCACCACCGCAGATAAACAGGATGTTGGTGGTATCGATCTGGATCAGTTCCTGATGAGGATGCTTACGTCCGCCCTGAGGAGGAACGCTGGCAACCGTGCCTTCAACGATCTTAAGAAGTGCCTGCTGAACGCCTTCACCGGATACATCACGGGTGATGGATACGTTTTCGCCCTTCTTGGTGATCTTATCGATCTCATCGATATAGACGATACCGTAGCGGGCTCTTTCTACATCGTAATCTGCCGCCTGGATCAGTTTTAACAGGATATTCTCAACGTCTTCGCCTACATAACCGGCTTCCGTCAGAGTCGTGGCATCCGCAATGGCGAAAGGCACATTGATGATCTTGGCAAGGGTCTGTGCCAGGTAAGTCTTACCGGAACCGGTAGGCCCGATCATGATGATATTACTCTTCTGCAGTTCCACATCGTCCAATGCCGGATTGGAGCCTTTCTGCTTCATCACACGTTTATAGTGATTGTAAACAGAAACGGATAATACCTTCTTGGCTTCTTCCTGACCGATGACATATTCATCCAGGAAGCTGTGGATCTCCGCAGGCTTAAGCAGCCGAATATCCAGATCCGAACCGGTCTCTTCTTCCTCTTCGAAATCCTCTTCGATGATATCCGAGCAAATGCCGATGCATTCGTCACAGATATAGATACCGGCGGGACCTGCAATCAGCTTGCGTACCTGGTCCTGTGTTTTATTGCAGAAGGAGCAACGGATCTTGCCGTCGTTACCGATCTTTCCTGCCATTACTTAATACCGCTTTCCCGTGCTGATCAGTCTTTCTTTTCTTCGCCTGCAGCACGTTTTTCCACTACTTTATCAATGAGGCCGTATTCCAGAGCCATCTGTGCATCCAGCCAGTTATCACGCTCGGTGTCTGCACAAACCTGCTCATAAGGCTTACCGGAATTCTGAGAAAGGATCCGGTTTAACTTTTCCTTGGTCTTTAACAGATGACGGGTAGTGATCTCCACATCGGTTGCCTGTCCCTGTGCTCCACCAAGTACCTGATGGATCATGATCTCTGCATTGGGAAGGGCAAGTCTCTTACCTTTTGCACCGCCTGCCAGAATGAAGGAACCCATGCTGGCTGCCATACCCATACACATGGTAGATACATCACACTTGATGTACTGCATGGTATCATAGAT
>JAEEGL015581543.1_pt1 | contig 22328 bp, 19 predicted proteins | sample 9134231 | NCBI WGS metagenome assembly JAEEGL01 (sample SAMN16246548, study PRJNA631951) | gut metagenome | biome: gut microbiome; feature: rumen; material: fiber-attached | host: Bos | place: Iran: Karaj | collected 2018-10 | reverse complement strand
GGCCGAGGCACCGGCCAGGCCGGTACCCACCACGATGATGTCGAGCTTGCGCTTGTTGGCCGGGTTCACCAGCTTCTGAGCGGCTTTGTAATTGGTCCATTTCTGACTGAGCGGACCTTCGGGTATCTTGGAGTCGAGTGTCATTGTTCTAAGGTTTTTAAGGTCTTTAAGGTCTTTAGGGTCTTTAGGGTCTTTACAGTCCTAAGTAAACCAATATCGGCACGGCGGCGAACATCAGCACCACAACCCAGGTGTATATCTTACCGAGCGCCTCGATGATGTTGTTATACTTGTAGTTGTTCAGGCCCAGGGTCTGGAATGCCGAGGGGAAGGCGTGGCGCAGGTGCATGTAGATGACGAAGAAGAAGATGAGGTAGCCCAGGACGATGTGCCAGTGGCTGAACTTCTCGCGGGCCATATAGTAGAAGTCGGGCTCCGAATCGCTCTCGGGTAGCACGCGCTTCAGCGTCTGACGCTCATCGTATGTCAGGTGGCGTATCCACTGGCCGTCAGCAGTGATATTGCCCTCCATCTGGGCACGCTGCACGATGTCGATGACCCCCAGCTGGTCGCGCATACCGGCAATGTAGGCCTCCATTTCGGAGGCGTCGCCGTTCTCGTCGGCATACATGACGGCTTCGCTCTCCAGCTCGTTGATGAATTCCTCGGGTGTCATGCCCATCTGCTGCGAATACTGCACCAGTCCCATGATCTGTTCGCTCTGCAGCTTCTCGGTTTTCACCATGTATTCGCCTTTCACCCAGCCCACTTTGACGAAGTAGAAGTCATAAAAGTGCATCAGCAGGCACACGAAGATGAGGATACCAGTCCACATCATGAGCTTCGAGGTGGTGTGGGTCTTGCTCTTTTGGGCCTCATGATAGCGCACGGGACGCGCCAGACGGTTGGTCAATGCCAGCCACAATGTCAACAGCATATGCAGCGCGATGGCACCCAACAGGGCGATTTCGAAGACCTTGACAATCCAGTTGGTACCCATGAAGTGGCAGAAAGCCGAGTACCAGGCACCCTCGTCGTGGCGCAGGATGAACAGGTTGGCCGTGGCATGGAACAACAGGAACAACAGCAGGAAGCTGCCCAGCAAGGCCACAAATATCTTTTTTGTAATGGAGTGGAGTTTGGGTAGGGTCATATTTACAAATTGTTATACATAATTACACATAAAAAACTGAACTGCAAAGATACGGAAAAATAACCACATCTGCAAATAAAAAAGGGACTATCCGTGCGGGACGCCCCTGCCTCTGCCCTGCCGACCCCGGCCCGCGGGCTGCAGAAGCATCCTGTTAAAAATTCAATATCAAACCGTTCGGTGGCTGAACAACAACACAAACCCAAAACAACACACCCACCATCGGCCCGGGAAAAGCCCCCTTTGCTCCCTCCTTTCTAGCACTGTTGTCCGCTTGTTGTCCGCTTGTTGTCCGCTTTAAAAGCGGACAACAAGCGGACAACAAGCGGACAACAAGCGGACAACAAGCGGACAACAGAGGGAGTTGATAGCTAGCGAAGAGGGTGCCGAGGGCATGGATTTCGGTTTTTTTTCGTATCTTTGCCGACTGAATAATTACCCTCGGACTGATGGAACTGACTATACTGGTGTGTTTTGCGGCCTACACGACGCTACTGTTTCTCGTCATGTGGCTCACGGGGCGTCGCGGGGCACGTGGCAACGAGGCCTTCTTCCGCGCCGGCCGGCGGTCGCCGTGGCCGGTGGTGGCCTACGGCATGATCGGGGCATCGCTCTCGGGCGTCACCTTCATGTCGGTGCCCGGCGGCGTCTACAGCGGCGGATGGACCTACATGCCGATGGTGCTGGGTTACGTGCTGGGCTATGCCGTGATAGCACTGGTGCTGCTGCCCCTCTACTATAAGCTGAACCTTACGTCGATCTACACCTACCTCGAGCAGCGTTTCGGCGGCCGCAGCGAGAAGACGGGCGCCCTGTTTTTCATCCTCAGCCGCCTGCTGGGGTCGGCGCTGAGGATGTACCTGGTGGTCTTTGTGCTCTACGAATTCGTGTTCCGCGCCTGGGGCATCCCCTTCTGGGTGCCGGCGGTGGTGTTCATAGCCATCATCCTGCTGTACACCTTCCGCGGCGGCATCAAGACGGTGGTGTGGACCGACATGCTGCAAACCACCTTCCTGCTGCTGGCGGCGGCGGCCACGGTGGTGGCCATCCTGGGCGAGCTCGACCTGGGAGTGGGCGACCTTATGCGCCTCTCGCACGAGAAGGGCTATACCCGCATGTGGGAGACCGACCCCACAGCGCCCAAGTTCTACTGGAAACAGCTGCTCAGCGGCATGTTCATCACCATCACCATGACGGGCCTCGACCAGGACATGATGCAGAAGAACCTCACCTGCAAGACCTTGCGTGACGCACAAAAGAACGTGATGACCTCGTCGATGCTCTTCATCGTGGTCAACATACTGTTCCTGATGCTCGGCTCGGCCCTGCTCGTCTACGCCGACCAGACGGGTTTTGTGCTGCCGCTGAACGAGGCGGGAGCCGTGGTACCGGACAAGATATTCCCCTCGGTGGCCTTCAGTCTGAGCGGCTTCACGGCCGTCTGCTTCGTGCTGGGCATGGTGGCCGCCGGCTACAGTTCGGCCGACGGTACGCTGACCGCCCTGACCACCACCTTCTGTTACGACTTCCTGGGCTTTTCGAGTTCGTCGGGCCAGACCGGCTCGGCCAGGGAGCTCCGTGTGCGACGCTGGGTGCACGTGGCCTTCGCGCTGCTCTACCTGCTGGTCATCATCGCCTTCCGTCCCTTCCACCGCCAGTCGCTCATCGACACGGTGTTCGACGTGGCGGGCTTCACCTATGGCCCCCTGCTGGGCCTCTACGCCTTCGGACTCTTCACGCATCGCAAAGCTCGCGACCGCTGGGTGCCCCTGATTGCCGTCCTCTCGCCGGTGGTATGCTACATCCTCAAGCTCAATAGCTTCCAATGGTTCGGCTACCACTTCGGCTTCGAGATACTGCTTCTCAACGGCCTCATCACCTTCCTGCTGCTCTGGCTCTCCTCACTCGGAAACAAACCCAACCAGAACACTCTATGAAACACCGTCACCTCACCCTCCCAGCCCTCCTGCTGACCACGGCTTTGTTCGGCGCGTGCTACCCGGATTACAGTGTACACCGTATGCAAGGCGTGGTCTGTCACGACGACATCGACTCGATGCCTGCCGCCAACGTACGGTTGGCTTTCGTCATGTCAGGCTACAACGACACGCTGGCCCGCACCATGACCGACGAGAACGGCCACTGGGAGTTCGCCTTCAAGGCCGAAAAGATACTGGGTTACCATCAGGTGAAGCTGTCGTTTGACCCCATAGAGTTCAGCGTTTACCACGCCGACACCTTTCTCTACCACAACGAGTGGACTTGTTTCCCCGACACCCTCTTCCTCCAACACCGGATGCCACAATGAACATGTTTGTCACCATACTCGGCTCAGGGGCAGCCTTGCCCATCGGTGCCCGCCGCTGCTCGGCCCAAGTGCTCAACATAGGCGGCTTCAAGCTGCTCATCGACTGCGCCGAAGCCACGCAGGACCGCATACGCTACAACCACCTGAAGCTGCAATCCATCTCCACCATTGTCATCTCACACCTCCACGGCGACCATTTCTTCGGGCTGCCCGGGCTGCTCAGCACCATGCACCTCTGCGGCCGCACCGAGCCCGTCACCATCGTGGCCCCCAAGGGTGCACGTCAAGTCATCGAGACCACCTTCGAGCTTACCGGCAACCACATCGGCTTCCCCATCGAATGGACGGAAATGGAGCACGATGAAGGTTGCCTGCGTGTCTTCGAGAACCACCGCTGCACCATCGACGCCTTCCCCCTCGACCACTCGGTGCCCGACTACGGCTTCCGCATCACCGAGAAACCGCGGACGCCCCGTGAGCCGCTGGTCTATGTCTACTGCTGCGACACGGCCTACGACGAACGCCTCCTGCCCTATCTTGAAGGTGCCGATTTGCTCTGTCTGGAGTGCACCTATAGCGACGAATTCGAGCATCTGGCCGCCGAGCGCAAGCACCTCACTGCGGGCCAGGCGGGGCGGCTGGCACAGCAGGCTGGCGTCAAACAACTACTGCTGACCCATATCAGTGCCCGCTATCGTGAGGACGAACCCCTCATCAGTCAGGCACGTGCCGAGTTCTCAAACTGCATTCTCGCGACCGACAATATGCACGTTGATATTAGTCACCATACCGTACAACCAACTGACACTACGGTAGATGAAAAATAAATTTGGCCGTATGGCAAAAAGTTAGTACTTTTGCACCCGTTTTTTAACGGCGAGCGACCTTGTGGAGCTACCCGTTCAAAAAAGAAAAACAACTACTGGAAAGATGCCGGAGTGGTCGATCGGGGCGGTCTCGAAAACCGTTGACCAGCTTGCCTGGTCCCAGGGTTCGAATCCCTGTCTTTCCGCAGAGAAGATGAGGAGCTGTCAGCATTGCGCTGATGGCTCTTTTTTTTGTTTTATTCATAACACACAATAAATAAGAAATAACCGCGTTAAAAAAATATAAAATAACCTCATAATATGAATACGCTAAAAGAGCTATGGTTCCGCTTTAAATTAAAAAAGATAATACTTGGCAACGGACAACCAGCAACTGATTACATAATGGAATTGCCCAAAAGGCACCGCCTTGTTGCAGCCAAGTCAATTCTAGAGTGCTTAAAAATGGGTTATCCTCTAAATAACATGGAAATCACATGTATGGGTCGCGAGCTGAACAGGAAGCGTTTGGGCATTATCTGATTGAAAAAGCCAAAAAGATTGGTATTTACATCTGTCCCTCGTCGCTGAACTCTTACGGCGAACGAAAGTGCAAACCGTCTGGCGAATGTGTTGTTTATATAAACGAATCCAAAGGACATGTCATCAAAATAAAAGACCCCTATGCCAAAGCACCAATGAAAGGACATGCCTCTGCTGATGCAATATACGAACACATTGTCCATAATCTATTGTTTTCTAATACAAAATACCGTTTAATCGGCATCACAGAATCATCCATTGGTGATGTTCGTTTTGTGCTGGAACAAAAGTACATGAAAGACGGATTTGAGCCAACGTCACAAGATCAAATAGACAAATATCTTATAGAGAACCTCCATTTAAACAAAGATGCCAAATATTGGTATGGAAACGAATACTTTGCCATTACAGACGTAGATGCTACAAGTGACAATGTACTTACTGATGACAACGGCACTTTATTTTTTATCGATCCAATTATCAAATTCAAAAAAACAGCAAAAGAAGTTATTAATAGTTTATCTCCCCAAATAATTGATAGCTTTGCCCAAACATACATTTTGGAGAATGAATTAATGAGCGATTGGAATGAAGGTAGGTATTCTGGTACTACGACTATTACTGAGAACTAAATTTTCTTATATTATATGAAAGCAGCAATAAACATTCTTATTCAATTATTCTGGGTAGCTCTTTGCCTGTTTTTGGCTTACCTAATTTCAAGTGCGATATTCAATAAAACAATACTGGTGTATCTGTTCTCTGCTTTGTTCGCTGTGACCATCTACTTCGTTATATATTGGATTCAAGAAAGTATAAAAGCAGCGAAAGACCCGGACGTGCAAGCTGCATCCAATTTAAGGATGAGCATTACACGTTTCCGGCTATACCAACGTCTATGGGATGAGTATCAAGAATACATGAAAGTGCATGGCATTAATTCAAGGGAGTCGGAAGAAAAGTTTAAAGAAATCTTCAAGCAGATACCAAATACAAATGAATGGAGTCGGTTCGGCCAGTATATGGAAAAGAAACAGCGCGAAGAAATGCTGAATGAAATAGATAAATATAGTAAATAAACATGCATTTACGAAACTATATTTGCATTTTTATTGGAGGGTAAGAAGGATGAATAATGAAGATGCAGTATTCGACAAAATAGCAATCCTGGCAGATGCCATGAACACTATGCACAACGAGACATTGGACGAACTGAAGCATGTGGCTTTCGAGGCCCTGTTGCAGAACCCCGGCAGCGAGTTTGGCGATTGGCAGCAGACTCTCATATACGAATATCCATCCAACGTGGTGAATGCTTACGGGTGTGACCCAAAAGATGTGGAGGCATCGCTGTCTGACTTATGGGAAACCCCTTACAAAGACACTGCCAGCGGTCTGGAATACACATTCGAGACCTGGGCGCAATGTTTCTGCAACGAAGCGGCGGTGCAAATGTACTATGACATGAGTGAAAAAATGAAAAATACAAACGTAATGTAAACACAAGGCATAAGGAATTGATGGAAGGAGTCGACTTTTTGACACCTTTTCTTTTATCATTTAAAGAACAAAAAATGAGGGGCAATCCATGGATTGCCCCTCTGTGTTGATGGTTGTCGTTGTCGAATGATTACTCGGCAGCTGCCTCTTCACCTTCGCCGGCGGTGGCGCTGGCACGGGTGCTGAGAACGTTGACCACCTCACTGCTCTTGGGGTTGAGGATGGTGTAGTTCTCGCAGGCAATGTCCTGCACGCGGATGCGCTGGTTGACATCGAGGTTGGTGATGTCAAGGAGCACCTCGCTGGGCATGTTGGCGGGCAGAGCCTTCACGTTGAGGCGTTTCTGCTTATAGGCCAATTTGCCACCCTTCATGACACCCTTGGAGGTGCCGGTGGTGTGGACAGGGATGGACATAACGACGGGCTTGTCGTCGGTCATCTCGTAGAAGTCGGCATGATAGACAATCTCCGTCACAGGATGGAACTCAATGTCCTTCAGCATGGCCATGTGGTCGGTGCCATTAAGGTTAATCTTCACGAAGCAGGGCTCCGGATTGAACAGAATACGCTGGAAGGCGGTCTGGTCGACACTGAACATGTACTGTTCATCCTTGCCGTACATGACGCAAGGGACTTTGGCGTCACGACGCAGAGCCTTAGCATCCTTTTTCCCTACGTGCTCACGGAGAGCACCGCTCATTGATACTATTCTCATTGTTGTTTAATATTGATTGGTTATTAAAAAAGTTAGTCGTTCATACGTTTGATAACGCCCTTACGGTGGAGGGTGGTCTCGTAGAGATTGTCAAGACTCTCATAGTTGACCACACGACGGATGGCCTCGGCCAGGAGCCAGTCGCAGCTGAGGACATGAATCTTGTCCGACGGACGCTTCAGGGGGATGGTGTCAGCCACCACAAGCTCCTCGAGTTCAGAGGCCTCGACTTTCTCGATGGCGTTGCCGCTGAGCACCGGGTGGGTGATCATGGCACGGACACTCTTGGCGCCACTCTGCTTGATAATGGCAGCTGCCTTGCAGATGGTGGTACCGGTATCGATGATATCGTCGAGCAGAATGACATGCTTGCCCTCGACATCGCCGATGAGGCGCATCTCGCCAATCTCGTTAGGTTTGTTGCGATGCTTGTAGCAAATCACGAAACTATTGTTCAAAGTCTTGGCATAGGTGCCGGCACGCTTGCTGCCACCCATGTCGGGACTGGCGAACATCACATCCTCGATATCGAATTTCTCGCGGATATAAGGCATGAAAAGGCTCGAGCCATAGAGGTGGTCGACAGGAATATTGAAGAAACCTTGTATCTGGTCGGCATGGAGATCCATCGTGATGACGCGATCCACACCTGCCACACTGATCATATCGGCGATCAGCTTCGAAGCAATAGGCACATGGGGACGATCCTTGCGATCCTGACGAGCAAAACCGTAATAAGGTATCACGGCGATGATCTTCTGGGCTGAAGCACGCTTGGCAGCATCGATCATCATGAGCAGTTCGAACAGGTTGTCCGTCGGCGGAATGGTCGACTGGATGATGAAAACAATACCTCCACGGATAGTCTCCTCATAAGAGGGCTGGAATTCACCGTCGGCATACTGGAAAACGGTCGAGTTACCCAGCGGAATGCCATAAATCTCCGCCACGCGGCGAGCCAGATCCTCGGTGGCACGGCCAGCGAAAATGAACACTTTGTCAGAACGTGTATCGCTCATTACTGTTTTGATTTTAGGTTTCTTACAAGTATTTTCTTAGCTTCATTAGTCCTTGAAAACGAGTGCAAAAATACACATTTTTTATGGACTGACAAAAAAATATTTTGCCATGTGACGAAAAGTGTGTAATTTTGCACCCGATTTCAGACCTGCCCTGGTGGTGGAATGGTAGACACGGTAGACTCAAAATCTGCTGCTCGCAAGGGCGTGAGGGTTCAAGTCCCTCCCGGGGTACAAAGCGCACTGTTTATCAGTGCGCTTTCTTTTTTTCAACCTTTTTTGTGCGTTTATTTTAAATGTGTATTGCTCAATCTGTTTGTCATGTGGATTATATTGGTCTGTCTCACCCTCGTCCTCAGGCTTTTCCTTACACCCTCCTTACACCCTCCTTACCCCTGCCCTACCCTTTTTCTACATGTCGCCTATGGAGCATCTTTTTTTCAGAGGTGGGCAATAATTACTGTGTTTGGTCGTTTCATATTAAATATGGAAAAACACTATATGTTATGAAACAGTTTATCATACTGACACTTGCACTGTTGTGCAGTGGCATGGCCATGGCTCAGAGCAAAGGCGACGGCAAGGTTACGACAGGTGACGAGATTTATACCGTGGTAGAACAAAAACCTGAGTTCCAAGGCGGCATGGATGCCATGATTGCATGGCTGGGAGAGAACGTGAAGTACCCGGTCCAGGCCCGCGAGGCCGGTTTGGAAGGCACGGTGCATGTCACTTTCGTGGTGGAGCGTGACGGTACCATCACGGGTGTAAAGGTTATCAAGCCAAACGAGAAGATGAAAGAGCTTGAGGATGAGGCCGTGCGGGCAGTGCGCAGCATGCCCAAGTGGAAACCCGGCAAGTCGAACGGTAAGAAAGTCCGTGTGCAGTTTGTCTTGCCAATTGTGTTCTCGTTATGAAGATTATCATTCTGGGGCCTGCCTGGCCCTACCGCGGCGGAATCGCTGCCTTCAGCGAACGACTGGCTCACGAGTACCTGTCGCAAGGTCATGAGGTGGTGTTGGTTACCTTCACGTTGCAGTATCCTTCGTTCCTCTTTCCCGGAAAGACTCAATATTCACCCGATCCCGCCCCCGCAGGGTTGACCATCCGTCGTATGATGAATTCGGTGAACCCTCTGAGCTGGTTGCGTACAGGTCGCTGGATCAAGAAGCAACATGCCGACTTGGTGATCAGCGCTTTCTGGCTTCCTTTCATGGCGCCCTGCCTGGGCACGATACTGCGACTGGCCAAAAATCCGAGGACGAGGCGTGTGGCCCTGTTACACAATCTGATACCCCACGAACACCGTCCCGGCGACCGACTCTTCTCACGCTATTTCGTTCGGTCGAACGATGCCTTCGTCGCCCTGAGCCGATCGGTGCTGGAGGATGTCGATATCTTTGACCCACGGCACAAACGTCCGCGTTGCTATTCCCCGCATCCCCTCTATGATCATTACGGTACACTCCTCGACCGTGACGAAGCCTGCCGACTGCTGAATCTCGCATCCAATCACCGTTACGCTCTTTTCTTCGGCTTTATCCGCGACTATAAGGGACTTGACCTGCTGCTTGATGCTTTTGCCGACGAAAGGCTGAAGGAGCTGGACGTGCACCTTATCGTGGCAGGCGAGTTCTACGGCGACTCCAAGCCCTACATGGATCAGATTGCCCGCCTCGGCATCGCCGACCGTGTGGAGCTGAAAACCGACTTCATTCCCGACAGCGAGGTGAACCGTTACTTCTGCGCTGCCGATATCATCACACAACCTTACCGAAGCGCAACGCAGAGCGGCGTCAGCCAGATAGCTTTCCATTTTGAGAAACCCATGCTGGTTACCAACGTCGGTGGTCTGCCAGAGATAGTGCCTGACGGCAAAGCGGGGTTTGTGGTACCCACCGACCCCAAGGCCATTGCCGATGCGTTGGTGCGTTTCTACCGTGAAGACTGGAGTTCACGTCTCACCGAAGGCGTTCGCGATGAGAAGACAAAATACTCCTGGGACAAACTTGTAAAGGCTATTAACGGCTGAAGTTTACGAACAGCAGTCGTGGTCGTGACAGTGGCTGCTGCGGGTTTCGAGCTCAAGAGTGCTGTGGTGAATGCCTAGATCGTCAAGCAGATGCTTGACATGGTCGGTGACTTTTTCGAGCATTGACGAGTCTGGAATGACGATATGGCACGTAAGAGCCGTCTCGGTAGTCGAGATGGGCCAGATGTGCAGGTGGTGCACATTGACAACACCCTCTTGTGATTCAATCTTTTGTTTGATCTCGTCGACGTCGAATCCTTCCGGCACAGCATCGGTACTCATGCGCAGGCTTTCGGCCATCAGGCTCCAAGTGCTTACGAGAATGACGATGGCAATGACAAGACCGATGATGGGATCGACGACGGTCCAGCCAGTAAGGTTGATGACAATACCGCTGACCACTACGCCTATCGATACCAATGTGTCGGCCAACATATGCAAGAAGGCACCGCGAGTGTTGATGTCATGCTGTTGCTGGCGGCTGAGAGCCCAGGCGGTGAGGCCGTTGATGACGATACCAACTGTGGCTGTCCAGATGATAAGGGTGCCGTTGACATCGGCAGGATGGACGAATTTGCGGACACTTTCGACCATGATGGCGCCGACTGCGACCAGCAGAATGATGGCGTTGAGCAGCGAAATGAGTATCGAAGCCTTGCGGTGTCCGTAGGTAAAGCGGCGGGTCGCATGGCTGGAGGCCAACTTGAGAGCCACCATGGCCAACAGTAGCGAGAAGACATCGCTCAAGTTATGGCCGGCATCACTCAGCAGACCAAGCGAGTGTCCGACCAGTCCGGCAATGGCCTCAACGATAACAAATGCCAGGTTGAGCGCTACCGCTATTATATATATTGTAGAAAGTTGCTCGATGTTGTGAGCGTGATGGTGGTGATGGTGACCGTGATGGTCGTGATGTTCGTGTGACATAATGTGTTGTTTTTTTGTTCTTAATTTCGTTTTGCAAAATTACGAACATTCTTTCAAACATTACTCTCACCACTCTTGGTGAAAGCAAGGGCATCGGCCACAAGGAATATACTACCCGTAATAAGCACCATATCATCAGGTTGTGCTGATGCACGTGCTGTAGTGATGGCTTCCCCTACCCGTTCGAAAGCCTGACCATGTATGCCAAGAGCCTCGGCAGCGGCCTGAAGTTGTGCCACAGGAAGCCCACGAGGAACGCAGGGTTGGGTGAAGTACCACGAGAGTTGAGGGTTGAGAGTAGACAGCTGTGTGTTGAGGAGCTGAAGGATACTTGAAAAGTCTTTGTCGTTAACACATCCGTATACGACATGCAGGTTCTTGTGAGGAGTATTGGCGATACCCTGTAACATCGAGCGGATACCAGGCTCATTGTGGGCTGTCTCACAGATCGTAAGTGGTTGTTCCCCTATTTTCTGCCAGCGGCCGTGCAAGTGAGTGTTGGTTACTACACGGCTAAGGCCTCGCTGTAAATGGGTAGAGGATAATTGGTAGTTGGTGGTTTTACGGAGTACCTCTACCGCTTCCAGAACGGTAGCGATGTTCTTTTTTTGATACTCACCGGTGAGCTCAGTAGTGAAACGACTGATGTCGTCGACCTGATAGTGCTGATCCGCGAAGGTAATGGGAGCATGAAGACGGGTGGCCGTAGTTAAAAACACTGAGGATGTCTCGGGCTGAGTCTCGCCTATCACTACAGGCACACCTTCCTTTATGACACCCGCCTTCTCGCGAGCAATCTTTTCCAGCGTATCGCCCAGGAACTGTGTGTGATCAAGACCGATATTGGTAATAACAGAAAGAAGCGGTGTAATGACATTGGTACTGTCGAGTCGTCCACCCATACCGACCTCGACAACCGCGATATCGACCTGCTCTCGGGCAAAATAGTCGAATGCCATACCGACAGTCATCTCGAAGAAAGAAAACGAATGGGTAGTTAGCAGTGAAGTATGGGCAGCGATGAAGTCGACAACCTCCTGCTCTGAAATCATCTCGCCATTGATACGGATACGCTCTCGAAAGTCAATAAGATGGGGTGAGGTATATAGTCCCACCTTATAGCCAGCCTCCTGGAAGATGGAGGCCAGGAAGTGGCTGACGGAGCCTTTGCCATTGGTGCCCGCGACATGGATGCTACGGAAACGGCGTTCGGGGTGACCCAAGGCCTCCATCATGTCGAGGGTGGGCTGTATGTCAGCCTTATAAGCGGCAGCGCCGATGCGATGATACATCGGCAACTGCGCAAACATATAGTCTAATGTCTCTTGGTAAGTCATTTATGTGGAATAGTATAGGTCAGACCACCGATGAAAAGACCTCGCTGCGAGGGATAGTTGGCCCAATACCAGTAGCGCTGGAAGGCAAGGTTGTCCATCTGGAGGAAGAAAGAAAGCGCGCGATTATGACGGTATTCGACCTGGGCATTGATGCCGTAACGCATGGGGAGTTCCTGGCTACTGTCGCCCTGCATCTTGCCGAGGAGCACACTTTCGAGGTGGAAAAACCACTTGTAGTTGTAGTTCAAGTCGACCGATACCAAGGCATCCCAGTTGGGACGATAATAATTAACCATCTGGTTTCCATACACTCCAATGCCCGTATAAGCGTAGTTATAATAGTGACCACCGGCACGGAGGGTAATCATCTCATCGTTGACAAAGGTGATGTCGCCACCCACGGTGAAACGGTTGTCGCTGAGACCATAGATTCTATATACATTATTCAACGAATATGCGGGATCCAACGAGAACACCGGGTCACCCTCCAGCAGGCTGTATCTCACCTCGGCATTGGCCTCAAGCTTGCGGTTGAGGCTCCAACGGGTGTGGAATACAAAGTCGTAGTGATTGGTAGCCATCGGAGTATAGTCGGGCACTATATAGGGATTTATCTGTCGAACAACATTGAGGCTCACGGCATCCATACCACCTGTGGCGGCGAGACTAAGGACAAGGTTGTCGTTCATGAACTTTTTGCTAACCGTAATGTCGGGGAACAGATGGAAGACGGGGCTGGTGCTATTGATTGCGTATCCGTCCCAACCGGCAAGGAGGCCGGTACGGAACTGCAGGCCACGGAAGAGAAAGTCGACATAAGGGTTGATTTTGAGGATACCGCCATTGGTGCCAATCATCGGCATCGGGGCAACAACATAGCCCAACGGTCTCGTATCGGGCAGCTGGTTTTTGTAATAGTCCCACTCAGCGTGCAGGTAGGCGATACCTTTATATTGATTCATTATATTAAAACCGTAGTGCACATCGCCGCTGAGGTTGACATTCATCTCGTTCTGCCCATAAACACCCCAAAGATCAGAGAGGCGGACATTGGCGGCGTAGCCGAGCTTATTGGCATCCAGTTCCATGTTCTTGACACCGATGTTCCAAGTGGCCACATTGTAGGAGGCGCGATAGTCGGCGAGCGAGATGTTGTCGTGCGTCAGTCCAAGCACGTTTTGCAGCGTATTGTCGGTAAAGCCGTAGTAGAGGTTGTGGTCGTGCTCATAGCAGAGGTCGGAGTGGAGCTGCAGCACGTCGCTCAGGATATACTTGCCGAAGAGTGTCACGCCGGTGTTGCCGAACTGCGTATTACCGTATTCGGGCAGTTTGGACAGTCCAGCCCACGAGGAGAAATGGTTGATACGCACTCCGTAAGTCTTCAACCGGTCACGGGTCGACGACCAGTAGAGGTCGGCCAGCGGGCTCCAGTAGTTGCCCAACCCCAACCGCAGGTAGTTGTTGTAGAGCTTGGTAGAAGGCTCACCGATGATACGTGCTGCACGGATGCGTGTGGGCTCATAGACGGCACGCAGACGCGTAGGTGTGATACCATAGTGGAAGGCGTGATCGATGCGCGTGAGGGTATCGGTGATCTGGGCCGGGAAGTTCAGTTTCTCGCTCTGCTCTATGACAGGTGTGTAGGATCCCTTGACAACGACACTTTCGTTATAAACATCGTCGTTCTGTGCCAGCAATGATACCGGGAACAACGCAAGGGCTATTATTATGACCGTCTTTCTCATATTGATATTCGGGTTTTGAATTCTATTTCGATATTCTTGTCACACATTAAAACTACATTTCAGTAGAGATGGTGTATAGAGGGGGTAAGGATGGTGTAAGGAGGGTGTATGGATAATGCTGAATGACTGGTTCATAACTCGATGGTAACTTCTTCCTCCTCAACAGGTGCTCCGGCGGGTTGTTCGGCGGCTACAATGGCAGCATATTTGGCACGTGCCACCTGGACCAGATCGTCGTCGCCCTCATAGTTTTCGTAGATGCTCTGGAGGGTCTGCTTGGCCTGGAGGCTGTTGCCACGGGCATAGTAGATATCGGCCCAGAGAATGAACGAGTAGGCCAGCCAATAGTCGGAAGATGCATCGTTGACGATGCTTTCTATTATCTTCTCGGCCTGCTGATACTGCTGCTTCTGCATCAGTATTTCGGCCTGACGGCAGCGGGCTTCGCCGTTGTATTCGCCGTTGGCCGAGGCGACCAGGGTGGCATAATGGCTGAAAGCGGAGTCAAGCTGACGGTCGTCGAAGCAGACACGCGCCATGGCCAACTCGGCCTCGTCTTTCATCTCGGCGGTGGCCTTCTCCTCGTGCACCAGTCGACGGCCAGCGGCAAGGATATCATCGGTCCGATTAAGAGCCACTGCACAACGCAGCGCACCTACCTCACCCTGCAGGAGACTGGCATCGCTCTCTGCACCATCGGCAAGCCTTTGATAGAGGTTGGCTGCCTTTGCATAGTTGCCCAGGTTGAAGGCAATGTTAGCGGCGTTGGCCAGCGAACGCTCGCTGTACTGGTTGGTGCCTGCCAATGCCACTGCCTCATAGTGCGGAAGGGCTTTCTCACCCTGCTCCTGACGCAGGTAACTGTCGGCCAACAGGTAGTGGGCTTTGAGTGCAAAAAGACCATTGGGGAAGCGTTTGACGTAGTTTTCGAGTGCGGTGACAGCTCCGGCAAGGTCGCCCTCCTGATAGCGTTCCTCGGCGGCAAGGAAAGTCGTCGAGTCTTGTTCCACAGTCGAGACGGTAACATTGGTAGTGCGCTGCACGTAGTCGAAGTACTCATCGACACGGTTCTGGGCAATATAGATGTTCTTGATAGTGCTGAGGGCATCGCGAGATTCGTCGGTTCCGGGATACTGTTTCAGCAGTCGGTCGAAGGTACGAAGGGCTTGATCGTTACGATCGGTATTATAATAGATAAGGCCTTGGCTGAGAAGGGCATTTTTCACATAGACGCTCTGCGGATACTGGCGGATGAAGTTGTTATAATAGGTCATAGCCATCTCGTTGTTGTCACACATCATGTAGGTGTTGGCAATCTCGAGCATAGCCTTCGATTTGAGGGGTGAGTTGTTATAACGCTCAAAGATATAGTTGAGGTAGGTGAGCTTTTCGTTGTTCTTGCCCTGGGCACCGTAGGCGAGAGCCTTTTGGTAGGTGGCATAGTCGGCATCGCGACCGTTGGCCTTGATGACCTTGTCATAGTACGGAATACACTCGGCAAAGCGGCTCTGCACGTAGTGGCAGTCGCCCAGACGGTTGCAGACGTCGTTGCGCATGGCAGTCGTCTTGCTGTCGGTACCGGTCAGACGTTGTAGCAATTCGTTGAAGGTCTCCTGCGCATCACCGTAATGTTTCTTTTTCATCTGCATGTAACCGTAGGTATAGCGGGCATCGTTGGCATAGACCGAGGTGTTGGCATAGGAGGAGAGCAGGAAGCGGTTGATATTGCGTTCGGCCTCTTTGGTTTTACCATTACGATACTGCCACTCACCAAGCAGGTAGTTGGCATCAGCGGTGATACGAGGAACGGCATTGACCTTGGCGGCCTTTTCGTAAAGGGCCACGCCATCCTTCTCCTTGCCGCTGTTACAGAGTTCTATACCACGGTTGAGGAGGGCACGTTGATAGGCCTGTTCGAGGGTAGCGTTACGCTGGGGCACCTGCTCGAGCAGACGGATGGCATCCTTGTAGTTGTTTGTGGAACAATAAAGTTCGGTCAGAATCTCCTCAGCCTCGGTACGGTGTTTGCTATGGGGGTACTTTTTCAGGTAACTCTCGAACGACTTGATGCTCTCACCCATGGCGTTCTGATTCAACTCACAACTGAGTTTGGCGTAGTTGAAGAGAGCGTCTTCCTTGATAGCCTTACTGAAGTCCATCTTCGAGGCCTGGAGAAACATACTGCGGGCTTCCATCTTGCGGTCGAGCTTGACGTAGCAATCGCCAAGCACATAGAGGGCATTCTGCGCCACACTGTCACTGCACGATATCTTCCGTTCGAGGTAACGCGCTGCATCAGCATACTGACCAAGCATATAGTAACTGTAACCTACCTGGTAGTCGTTGTCCTGTGGGGTACAGCTCTCCACCTTGCGCTGCTCCTGCTCGACCAGACGATACTGCTCCAGGGCACGGGCATACTCGCCACGGTTGAAATATATCTCACCAATCATCTGGTGGATCTCGTTTATTTTGAAGGCGTCTTGTTCGGCCATCAGCTGTGGAGCCATGGCCAGCAGTTCGTCGTCTTTGCCGAGGTAGTAGTAGATACGGGCAATGTACGAAGGTGCAATCTTGGCGAACTTGCGATCCTGTTGAAGCTCTTTGAAGTTCTTGAGGGCCAGGTCATACTGACCATTCATATACTGGATGTGTGCGTAGTAGTAAAGGCTGGAGGTGCGATACTTGGAACGTCCTTCTATCTGCTGCGAGAAAAGCTTGGAGGCCCGCTGGATATCGCCATGCTGGAAGTAGCAGTAACCCATCTTGAAGTTGTACTCGCTGCGGTGGTTGTATTCCACCTCGGTGGGGTCGACATCGCGATAGTAGCCGAGCGCACGGTCATAGTCTCCACGGGTATAGTAGAAATTGCCCAGATAGAAACGGGCCATATTGCAGCGCGAACTCTGAGGATAGATGCGAAGGAACTCCTCGAGGCGATAGCTGGCGTCGTTGTTGTCGAGCATTTCAGAGCAGACAGCGGCATAATAGGCGGCATCGCTGACGGTGAGCCAATCACCCTCACCAGGAGCCACTTGGTCGAATATCTGCTGGGCGGCGGCATACTTTTGCTTCTGATATAGGTCGGAGGCCTGGCGATAGAGGTCACGTTGGCGTTCACCGGTGGTCTCACGCTGTGCCCAACCGCTCAGCGCGGTGCCGAGCAACAAGGCGATTATGACAGTTTTTTTCATATTCTTGTCCGTGTTTTTCTAGTCAACAAATTCGAGTTTTTTGCGTTCAGCAGGAGCTTTCTGCCACGGTGCATGGAGCAGGAAGCCGCTGGCGGGCGCAGGGGTGACGTTGTATGGGCGGTGACCTTCGGGGTCGATGAGGATGAATGTGGGGTAGCTCACCACGCCCATCTGCTCGAGCCACCGGTAGTTGCCGTCGAAGTGGAGCCATGTCCAGCTGTAGCGCGGCCCACGCTTGTTGTTGCGCAGGAAGTGGTACATCTTTTGGAACTCGCGGTCGCAGGCCACCGATACGAACACCACATCGGGGTTTTCGGCATAGACGCTATCCTTGAAGTGGGCCAGCGTCTCGATCTCGCGTAGCGAATTGGGGTCGTTAACGCGCACAAAACTGAGGTAGATCCACTTGCCTGCAAGACTGTCCAAGTTGACCATCCGTCGGTCGGCGTCGGGCAACACGACAGCATTCAGCGGTGAACGACCGGTGTTGGGCTGACTGCCCTCCTCACCCATCACCAGCTGCTGGCTGCCAGACACCAGACTCATGGCCAGTTGACGGTGTTCACGCCACTTGCTTCGCGAGGCCATGGCGACCAGCATCCGACGAACTCCGTCACGGTCGTAGTCGGGATCGAAGTAGCTCTCCTTGAGGGCCACCAGGGCTGCCAATTCGCGCAGCTGCTCGTCGTAGAGCAGGGGCTCGGTACCCAGCGAGTCGAGGTATCGATCCAGGTCGGCGCCATGGACCCATTCGACAAGGCGATGCTTGCCCACCTTGCGCATCCCTTGACTCACCATGCCGCCCAGTACATCGAAGAGGGTGCGCATGTAGCACTCGTCGTGGTAGAGGATGGGCTGCGGAATCACGCGGGTGAGCATCGTCCGGCGGCTGGCAAAGCCCATATCGTAACGCATCTGCGCCAACGCGAAGCGGACATATCGGCCGTAGAAGTCGTCGACATCCCCAGGCTCCGTCCCACGGATGCTCGCCTCCAGCGAGTCCATCCAGCGACGGTCAGGCTTGAAGCGGGGGTCGAAATGGATGCGGTTGGCCGAGAGGAAGGTATCCACCGCTTCGTCGAAGCGCAGCAGCTTGATGTTGAGTTCGTCGGCCGGAAGACCGATAAATTCAAGCGGCAGGGCCACAGGGTCGAGGTATATGTTGCGCTCTTCGTCCTGTTCCCAGCGGAATTCGGGCAGCCACACGCGGTAGGTACGGCCGGGTTCGGCATAGAACGACTGGCTGTAACACTCGGCCTGCACGACGACCAGACGCGGATAGGTGAGGTAGCAGCCCAGGCGGAAGGCACCCGCGCTGTCGGCCGTGGCGCTGTCGAGCAGCCGCTCACGCATGGTCAGCATGTCCTCATAGCAGAGCAATTCCACCCGCCGACCGGCCACATTGGCGCCATCGCCCACAATTTCCACATTCACCTGCGCCCTCAAACCGGCACAGGCGACCCACATGACGGTTATCAGCAGCAATCGTCTCACAGTGTCGTCTTGTTGTTTTTTTGTCACCTATAACGCCACCTGACGCCCTATTATTGTACGCACCGCGCGGAAAATCTATCAACAACTCGTTGTTGACAGCTTTTTTGCCGAATGTTAAATTAACTATATTTAACTTTTGTAACAGACTCAAAACAAGGTTAATATGACATCTTCTTGCTGGATGCTTGCTGAAACCTTGCTGAAAAACCCCATTTTTCAGCCAGCTTTCAGGGAGGATTCAGGGAGTTATCAGGGAGTTGACCCCAAGCAGAGGGCGTAATTTTATTTAAAAAGAGCCTTTCATTACCGTTTTTTTTTCGTATATTTGCAGGTGCATCCAGTTGGTGGGTGCATACTAACCATTTCGTTATCAACTACTAAAAACAACAATTCCAAAATGGAGACCACAAAATACCGTACCGAGAGCGACCTGCTGGGCAGTCGCGAAGTGCCCGTCGAGGCCTACTATGGCGTCCAGACCGTCCGCGCCACCGAGAATTTCCGCATCAGCGGTCACCACATGTCGAGCTACCCCAACTTCATCCGGGGCATGGCCATCACCAAGAAGGCCGCGGCCATGGCCAACATGGAGGTGGGGATGATCACCGAGGAGCAGGGCGAAGCCATCAAATGGGCCTGCGACCAGCTGATCGAAGGCAAATACCACGACCAGTTCCCCATCGACATGATACAAGGCGGTGCCGGTACAAGCACAAACATGTGCGCCAACGAGGTGATCGCCAACCTGGCGCTCGAGCGTATGGGCCACAAGAAAGGCGAGTACCAATACTGCTCGCCCAACGATGTGGTCAACGCCTCGCAGTCGACCAACGACGCCTACCCCTGCGCCATCCACATGGCGCTGGCCCTCGAGCACCTGGGCTTCATGCCCCACCTGGAGCAGATGATTGCGGCCCTGAGCTACAAGAGCAAGGAGTTCGCCCACGTCATCAAGATGGGTCGCACCCAACTGCAGGACGCCGTCCCGATGACCCTCGGGCAGACTTTCGGCGCCTTTGCCGACTCGCTGCGCGGCGAGGTGAAGAACATGCGTATCACGGCCGACGAGTTCCTGATTGTCAACATGGGTGCCACGGCCATCGGTACGGGCATCTGCTCGAAACCGGGCTACAGCGAAGCCTGCATCAAGGCGTTGAGAAAAATCACGGGATGGAACATCTCGCTGGCCGACAACCTCATCGAAGCCACCAGCGCTACAACATGCATGATTGCCTACAGCGCCGCCATGAAGCGGTTGGCCATCAAGATAAACAAGATGTGCAACGACCTTCGCCTGCTCTCGAGCGGCCCGCGCTGCGGACTGAACGAGATACACCTGCCCGAACGCCAGCCGGGTTCGAGCATCATGCCCGGCAAGGTGAACCCCGTCATCCCCGAGGTGATGAACCAGGTGTGCTACAAAGTGATCGGCAACGACATGTGCATCTCGCTGGCTTCCGACAACGGACAGTTGGAGCTGAACGTGATGGAACCCGTCATAGCCTACACCCTCTTCGAGAGTATCCACCTGCTGGAGAACGGTCTGGACACCCTACGCACCCTTTGCATCGACGGCATCCGTGCCAACGAGGAACGCTGCCGCCAGCTGGTGGAGCACTCCATCGGCATCGTCACCATGCTCAACCCCATCATAGGCTACAAACAGAGTACAAAGATCGCCAAGGAGGCCTCGGAGACAGGCCGTGGCGTATACGAGCTTGTCCTCGAGCAAGGGCTGCTCACCAAGGAGCAACTCGACGAGATACTCAAACCTGAGAATATGTTGCAGCCCGTGGATCTCACCGTCAAGAAATGAACACTGAACAGATAACAATCAAGAAAGGCCTCGACATACCGATCGGTGGAGCTGCCGAGAAGGTGGTCATCGACGCCCGTAGCATCGACCGCTATGCCGTCAAGCCCACCGACTGTGTGGGGCTGACGCCGCGACTGCTGGTTGCCGAGGGTGACAAAGTCGTGGCCGGACAGCCACTGGTGGCCGACAAAAACGACCCTCGTCTGACGCTTCCCTCGCCCGTCGACGGCATCGTTACCGCCATTGTCCGTGGCGAAAAGCGTCGACTGCTGGAAGTGGTGGTCAAAAAAGACCTTAAGGACTTTAAGGACCCTAAGGACCTTAAAGACCTTAAAGACCTTAAAGACCTTACTCCTGAGGCTCCCGTCTGGTGGATGCTGCGTGAACGTCCTTTTGGCACCATCGCCAATCCCGACCATAAACCCAAAGGCATCTATGTCAGCCTGCGCGACACCAACCCGCTGGCACCCGACCTCGACTTCGCTCTGCGTGGACGAGAGCACGAGTTTGAGGCTGGAATCAAGGCACTTTCCGCCTACGGTGAGGTGCACTGTGTGAAGGCCAAAGGCCCCCACCCCGCCGGCAATATCGGCACTATCGTAGCAGCCCTCGACCCCATCAACAAGGGTGAATGCATCTGGCATGTGGGAGCCCAGGATGTGGCCAACATCGGTCGCTGGGTAACCTCGGGCGAGTATCGTCCCGAACGCGTCATCGCCGTCGGTGGTCCCACCGCCAAGGCACCCCATTACTACCGACTCATCGTAGGTGCATGCATAAAGACCATCAGCGACACCCAACTTATTGACCCTAACTATCCTTCGCTTAACACGGAACAATCAACCCCTAACACCCGTATCATCTCCGGCAGTGCCCTCTCTGGCACACAGATTACTCCGGACGGTTACCTCGGGATGTACGACCAGCAAATGACCTTCCTCGAGGAAGGGGACCACTACGACTTCATGGGATGGCTGATGCCTGGGCTCAAAAAGTTCAGTTTCAGCAAGACTTTCCTCAGCGGCCTAGTAGAGCCATTCATGTCTTTAAAGTCTTTAGAGTCCTTAAGGACCTTAACACCCAGCTACACATTCAACACAAATGTCCACGGATCGGTGCGTCCCTTCCTTTTCACGGGTTCGTTCGAGCGCGTGTTCCCCTTCGACATCTACCCCCTGCAGCTCATCAAAGCCTGTATCGTGGGCGACGTGGAGTTGCAGGAGAAACTGGGCATCTACGAGGTGGAGCCCGAAGATTTCGCCCTGTGCGAGTTCATTGATCCCTCGAAAACCGAGATACAGACCATCATACGCGAGGCGCTTGAAGTCCTCAGAAAGGAGGCTATCGCATGAAACTAAAATGGTTGGAAGACTGGTTCGACAAGATTGAACCCAAGGGTAAGTGGGCATGGCTGGGGAGCACCTACGAGGCTTTCCACACCTTTGCCTTCACACCCAAGACCGTCACCAAAAGTGGGTCGCACATACGCGACGCGGTGGACATGAAACGCTCCATCATTATTGTGGTGATTGCCCTCATTCCCGCCTTGCTCTTCGGCATGTGGAACATCGGCTACCAACATTACACCAACTGCTATCCACTACCCACTATCCACTATCCACTAATCACTTATTGGTGGTTCGGCTTCCTCCGGATGCTACCACTGATTGTGGTGAGTTATGCCGTGGGCCTCTTCATCGAGTTTGCCTTTGCACAAGTGCGTCACCATGAGGTCAATG
>JAEEGL013544371.1_pt1 | contig 22329 bp, 16 predicted proteins | sample 9134231 | NCBI WGS metagenome assembly JAEEGL01 (sample SAMN16246548, study PRJNA631951) | gut metagenome | biome: gut microbiome; feature: rumen; material: fiber-attached | host: Bos | place: Iran: Karaj | collected 2018-10 | reverse complement strand
TATTGTAAAAGGTTACACTGTTGACCGATTCGGGTTTAAAAGGCTACTTATGGAAACACAGGCATCAAAAATAGACCAGCAGGCCGAGGAACTGATGATAGATCAGGCCTACAAGAATCTGCTAAACGGCTACTTGTCGAGCAATCACCGCAAGAAGACGGAGATTATCGACAAGGCATTCCAGTTTGCCAAGGATGCTCATCAGGGCATTCGTCGGCGCTCTGGCGAGCCCTATATTATGCACCCCTTGGCAGTGGCAACCATCGTGAGCCAGGAGATAGGTTTGGGCTCTACCTCGATATGTGCCGCACTGCTGCACGATGTGGTGGAGGACACCGACTACACGATTGACGACATCGAGGCGCAGTTTGGCCCCAAGATAGCACAGATTGTGGAAGGATTGACCAAAATCTCGGGTGGCATCTTCGGCTCTCACGCCTCGGCACAGGCCGAGAACTTCAGAAAATTGTTGCTCACGATGAGCGACGATGTGCGGGTGATGCTCATCAAGATGGCCGACCGCCTGCACAACATGCGCACGCTCGACTCCATGCCGCCGAACAAGCAGTATAAGATTGCTGGCGAGACGCTCTACATCTATGCTCCGCTGGCGCACCGTCTGGGCCTGTTTGCCATCAAGACCGAGCTTGAGGACTTGAGCTTCCGCTATGAGCACCCCGATGCCTACAAGACCATCAGCGACCTCATCAAGAACAACGAGGCGCACAACAAAGAGGTGTTTGAGCGCTTTTCGGCCCCCATTTGCCAGCGTCTCGACGCCATGAAACTCAAATATGAGTTCAAGGCTCGCATCAAGTCGTGCTTCTCGATATGGAAGAAGATGGAGACGAAGCGCATTCCCTTTGAGGAGGTATATGACTACTATGCCGCTCGCATCGTGTTTGAGTGTGCCAACGAGGCCGACGAGAAGAAGGTGTGTTGGAACATCTACAGCGAGATTACCGATCTCTACAAACTGCACCCCGACCGCACCCGCGACTGGCTGAGCACGCCCAAAGCCAACGGTTACCGCGCCCTGCACCTGACGGTGATGGGCCCCGATGGCGAGTGGGTGGAAGTGCAGATTCGCAGCCGGCGCATGGACGACATTGCCGAGCGAGGCTTTGCTGCCCACTGGAAGTACAAGATAGGCGAGGGCGAGGAAGAAAGCGAACTGCAGGTGTGGCTGCGCACCATCGAAGACATCCTGAAGAATCCCGAACCCAATGCGCTTGACTTCCTCGACACCATCAAGCTCAACCTCTTTGCCAGCGAGATATTTGTGTTCACCCCCAAGGGCGAACTCATCACGCTGCCCAAGGACGCATCGGTGCTCGACCTGGCCTTCACGCTACACACCGAGATAGGCACTCACTGCATTGCCGGCAAGATCAACCACAAGCTGGTGCCGCTGTCGCACAAACTGGCAAGCGGCGACCAGGTGGAGGTGCTCACCTCCAACTCGCAGCAGCCTCAGGCCGAGTGGGAGAAATTCCTGGTTACCGCCAAGGGCAAGACCCGCCTGCGTGCGGCTTTGCGTCAAGACCGCCGCGCCGTTATCGACAAGGGCGAGGCCATGCTCAAGGAATTCTTGCACAAGAACGACCTTGAACTCGACAACACCACCCTCACGCGCCTCATAACCACCGAGCGGGCACAGAATAAGGAAGAACTGTTCATGATGGTAGGCAACAACGAGATAGCCCTCTCGGACCAGACCATCAAGAACCTCAAGCAGCCCAAACGCTTTATCGACAAGATTTTCAATCCGTTTGGCGGCAAGTCGAAGAGCGATGCCGAATCTCAGCCGGCAGCGCCAACCGAGAAGATTGACACGAGCAAGACCTATGAGTTGGGTCTGGTGAACGGACGCCCCAACTACATCATTGCCGACTGCTGCCGACCCATTGCAGGCGACAATGTGGTGGGATTTGTGAACGATGCCAACCGCGTGGTGGTGCACAAGATGGATTGCCCCACTGCCATGAAACTCAAGAGCAGTTATGGCGGTCGCATCGTGAACACCCGCTGGGCGGCCATGCGGCAGAAGTTTCTTGCCTCGATTAGCATTGAGGGAATCGACAGGTTGGGTATTCTTCAGGAGATTATCTACCTGATTTCGACCAACCTGGCCATCAACATCCGCAAACTGAACATTGGAGCCGACGGCGGCGTGTTTCATTGCGAACTTGATGTGTTTATCAACGACAGTGAAGTGGTGACCAAGCTGTGCAAGCGTCTGAAGAAAGTGAAAGGCGTGAGCCAAGCAGTGCGCATCGCCTGATAACATATAATTGCTTTGCAATCATGAAGAAAGAAAACCGAAAAAGTCTGCTATATGTGCTGCTGATAGTAGCGGCAGGTGTCATTATCACGCTGTTCCTGCCGGGCAAGAGCACCAACACGCTCATTTATGAGCAGGGCAAGCCCTGGACACACCCCATATTGACTGCGCCCTTCGATATTCCCATTGAGTATGACTCGATCACGGCACAGCAGATTACCGACAGCATCGACCGCAACACGGCGCGCATCTACAAGCGTGACAACTCGGTGTCGGCCCGGCAGATTTCCCAACTGTCGCAGAAACTGCAGAGCGGCACTTCGCTCTCGCCAATGGTGCAGCGCGCCCTGTTGAGCGAAATGAGCGACCTCTATGCTAATGGCATAGTCGATGCCGACACGAAGTCGCAAATCAAAGATGGTGAAATCAAGGAAGTGCGCATCATGGCCAGCAACATAGCCGAGGTGGTAGACCCCGAATCGCTCATCTCGGTTAAAGATGCCTACCACTGGATTGACTCGGTGATGTCGAAACCGCTTTACTTTGGTGTGATGTCGCAGGTGTCGATTAACAATTACCTGGAACCCAACCTGATGTATGACTCAATCGAGACCAACAAGTTGCTCGAGGATGCCTACCGCAAGGCGCTTGCTCCGCAAGGCATCGTACAGACGGGCGAGGGCATCATCGACCATGGCGACATTGTCACTCCGCAAAAGTATGCCATTCTCAAGACCTACGAGCGCATGATGCAGGAACGGGAGATGAAGGTGAACGGTGTGAACCTGTCGATTGTTGGTCAAACGGTGTTTGTGGCAATCATGATGCTCGTGCTGTACTTCTTCATGAAACTCATGAGACCTCGCACCTATACAGTGACACGCAAAATGGTGTTCATCATCTCGTTTATCACCGTGTTCATTGTGGTGGTCGAACTCATAGTAGGTTTCCGTTACATCTTGATATATGCGGTTCCCTTTGCGCTGGTGCCCATTATCATGACCACCTTCCTCGACTCGCGCACGGCATTCTACATTCACATGATTGTGGTGCTGCTGTGCTCGCTAGTGGCCAAGGACCAGGCCGAGTTCATCATCATGCAGTTTGTGGCGGGCAACATAGCCATTGTTGCCATCAAGGAGATGTCGCGCCGGTCGCAACTGCTGGCTTGTGCCTTTTTCATCTTCATTGCCTATTGCCTGCTCTACACGGCCATGGTGCTCATTCGCAGCGGCAACCTTGAGACGGTGGGATGGCACGAGTATGCCATGTTTGCCTTCAACTGTGTGGTGCTGGCGGTGGCCTATCTTCTCATTTATGTGATTGAGAGGATTTTCGGCTTCACCTCTACCGTGACTCTGGTGGAACTTTCGGACATCAACACCCCCGAGTTGCGCATGCTCTCGGAGGCATGCCCAGGCACTTTCCAGCACTCGCTGCAGGTGGCCAATCTGGCACAGGAGGCAGCCCGCAAGATTAACGCCAACTCGCAGTTGGCGCGTGCCGGTGCGCTGTATCACGACATAGGCAAGATTAATAATCCCGCCTTCTTCACCGAGAACCAGATAGGTGTGAATCCGCACGACACGCTCACCTACACGCAGAGCGCACGCATCGTGATTAATCATGTGGCCGATGGCATCAAGCGTGCCGAAAAGGCCAAATTGCCACAGGTGATACGCGACTTCATTGCCCAGCATCACGGCAAGGGCAAGGCACGCTACTTCTACACCCTGGCATGCAAGGCCAATGGCAACCAACCCGTTGACCCCGCGCCTTTCACCTATCCCGGTCCTAACCCGCAAACCAAGGAGGCCGCCATCATGATGATGGCCGATGCTTGCGAGGCCGCCACCCGCAGCCTGAAGGAACCCGACGAGAAAGCGATTGCCGCTATTGTGGAGAAGGTGATCAACGGCCAGATTGTGGAGGGACTGCTCGACGAGGCACCCATCAGTTTCAAGGATGTGGGCATCATCAAGCGCACCTTCATCGAGCGCTTGCGCACCTTCTATCATCTGCGCATCGCTTATCCCGACGATGTGGTACCGCCCACATCGAGTGGACCCGATGATCCTGAGGATTGATAAATGATTTATTAACACAATTGCTAAACTAACTTAACGCATGCAATAAATTGCGCGTTTTGAGGTTTTATAGAATAATGACACTATACTACATACTGTTTGTCGTGGGCATCGTAGCGATGGTACTGGCGCTGGTGCTGCTTCTCTGGCCGCGTTTCCCGGCCGTGGTACCGGCCTATGCTGGCATGCTTTGCCTGCATCTGAGCACTTTCATCTATCTGCGCACCTTCTCGCTCATCTTCTGGGCGGTGGCTGCCATGATTGTGCTCATGCTCAAGTTCATGACGCCCAAGGGTGAGCCCGATGGACATAGCGAGAGCAACCTGTATGTGGGCCTCTCGACCGTTGCTGGTGCCATGCTGGGCCTCGTGATCAGCCCCAGCCTGATAGTGCTGGGTGCCATCATAGGTTCGCTCATAGGAGTGATGGCCTATAGCCGCACGCCTAACGGCAAATGGATTCAGCCCCCTTCGGCCAACTTCTTCCAGTATGTGGGCACCAAATGCCTGCCGGCAGTTGTGGCGGTATCGATACTGGGCATCACGGTCGAGGGCTTTATTTTTTATTAACTCAAGAAAGAATTATGACAAATACGACAAGAAGACATATCGTTCAGTTTTTCGTGGCATTGGTTGCCGTGATGGCAGCCGTGCAGGTGTGTGCGCAAAACAAGTTTGAGGTGCGCCCAGTGGACTTTGACAAAATCAAGCAAATCACGCTCGACCCCAAGGCCCGCTTCTATTATCCCAATCTCATCAAGTCGTTCAAGAGCAACGACACCATCATGAGTTTTGAGGCCTATCGCGACCTGTATTATGGCTACATTTTCCAGGAAGACTATAACCCCTATCGCGAGAGCGAATATGGCACCAAGGTAGAGCAACTCTACTACAAGCAGCCTCACTCGCGTGCCGAGTGCGACAGCATCGAGAAGTATGCCGAACTCTCGCTCGACGACAACATCTTTGACCTGGACCAGATGCAGTTCTACATTTATGTGCTCAAGGAGAAGAAGAAATATGCCCGTGCCGATGTGCGCCAGTACCGATTGGAGCACCTGATTGCCGCCATCATGTCGTCGGGCAAGGGCACCAAGGAGAGTCCCTGGGTGGTGATTTGCCCCCAGCATGAATATAACATTGTGAACTTCCTGGGCTATGTGGCCGAGGACCACACCGAGATGGGCAATGGCATCGACTACATCTCGGTGAAGAAGAAGGAGGGCAGCAAGACCGAGGGATTCTACTTCGATGTGTCGCGCATGATGCAGGTAGCCGACCGCCTCTTCCCCGAGTAACCCCACTTTTTTCTCTCTCTTCACGAATTTTCTGTTGAAACGCCTGTCGGTCATATCGCTCACCCTGTTGTCGCTGCTCGCAGCCCTGCTCGTGGGCTGTGGGGGCAGTCATGATGTGCGCATCATGGCGGAGCTTGACCGTGCCGACTCGCTGCTGCTCACAGCTGACACTGCCGCCCACAGCGCAGCCCTGCGCCAGATGCTCGCGCTCGACACCGCCCGCGCCCTGCAGGCCGACGAAGCCCTGCGCGCCCGCCATGCCCTCCTCCTCACCCAGGCGCAATTCAAGTCCTATCTATTTCCATCTAATGACTCTCTCATAAATATTGCCCGCAACTATTTCGCCAACCATCATTCGTCAGCGCAAGACCATGAACTTTATACCCGCTCCCTTATCTATAGTGGTGCAGTTGCACAAATGACAGACAATCCACAGCAAGCCATGCAGTGGTATCTTGAGGCTGAATCTACCGCCGACCCTAACGACCACTTCAACCTCGGCTACACCAACCTCCGCATCGCAGAACTCTACGAGGGAGAGTTTGTTACCGACTCTACCGATATTGTCCGACTCAAGCAGGCATTGCCACATTTCGTGAAAGCGGGTAGCGACTATTATCGGGCTGTATGCCTCACAGGCATCGGCGGACTGTATCGCACCCATAACAACGACAGCGCCCTTCACTATTTGCAACAAGCTATCAGTTTCTCCAAGGAGCATGGACTCACCTATAATTACTATGAAGCTCTTGATAAACTTTGCGGGCTCTATTATTATTTGGAGGATTATTCTAAATCAAAAGATTTAGCGACAAAAATTTATAGAGAGAATCAGGGAGTTTATGATGACACAAAATATATTTCTCTTGGCATCAGGTCGTTTGCCAAACTGGGCATGATAGACTCAGCTGAGTATTATCTTAAGCTAATGCCACCGCCTCAGAATGTTGTTGATAGTATGACACAACTAGATATGCTTGCAGAGATAAGCTGTGCTAAACATGATTATCAGAACTACTCTGTTTATGCAATGAAATGTGCCAGTATGGCCGATAGTGTCATGCTTAACTCCTATCAAGTGCAGCTAAAGGACACGGAAGAGAAATATAACAACACTTTACTGAAACTTAATAACTCAAGGCTTAAGTTCAACCTGCTTCTATTATTTACCATTCTGTTGATATTGGTTCTGTTGCTGTTACTGTTGCTTCAACGCTATCGTAATATTAAAAGACAGATTAAGCAGGCCAACTCTGAGAAGGATTCGATTCAGTCTGAAATGCAACGTCTTGCCCTTGAACAGGAACTGGCTAAAGTAAGATTAGAGCAACTGGAAACAGAAAAAGGACAGTTGGCATCCGATAATGAGCGTTTAGAGATTGAAAAAGAGGAAAGGGAGCATGCTCTTGCTCAAGCGTCACTGATGGCTAATAAGAACAAGGGAGATGTCAACACTCCAGAACTCCTTGCCTGCCATTATGCCTTGTTGCGTGAACTGTCTGAAAAACTTCAGTGCGATGATAGAAATGTGTCGTTTCTTACAGCCATTTTCACTTCACGGAAAAGGTATAATCTAACTATTGGAAAATTGAGTAAAGAGTTTTGGGCTAATCTGGAGTATGTAGTGAATACAGGCTATCAAGGAATCATCACCCATGTCAAACAAAACTGCCCCAAATGTTCAGAAGTTGATGCGCGATTTATCGCTCTGAGCTGTCTTGGATTCTCAAATGAGGTTATCAAGTTATGCCTTGACTTCACAAATATCAAGACAATTAGCAGCTATAAGACATATACCATGAAAAAATTGACCGGGAAAAACCAGAATATTGACGATTTCATAAAAGAATTCCTTCATTCTAAGGCATAATTGTCAATTTTATTTTGAGGCCTAGTTCAAAATGGCCTTTATTAGGAATCTGACAATCAGTATGTTAGTGGTTTTAGGTACATGCAAAAGCTAAGTGCCTGATAATCAGCACCCATTTGAGGCGATTTATAACCTTAATAATTTGGTGAAATATATTGGGTGTGTATAAATTTGCAACATTGAATAATTCTTTAAACCACAGAATCATGAAAAAGTTTTTAATTACAATCATTACACTATTCATCGTGATACCTGTTTATGGTATCATCGAAGGCACGCCAGCCTACACCCAAATCTTTTTGAAAGACAAGAAGAACCATTTTACACAGTGGAACATCCCGGCCGACATGCCCGATGTGTACTACAACAGTGAGTTGGGTGTGGTCACCATTGTTGACTACGCCAATGTCACTTACTATGTAACGATTTACGACGACTGGTGGAATGCCGTCATCACCGACACAAAGCCCGGCGGCGGCACCATCGATGTGTCCTCTCTCTCCAGCGGCGACTACGTCATCGAAATCTCCACCTCCTGGAACCACGACTACGAAGGCCAGTTCACCGTGCCCTAACTATTACCACCTCACTTCGTGTCACCCTATCGGAAAATTTAATTTATTTTTTACAATGCATATTAAACTAACAAAACATGGCAACAATTTTTTCTGTAGACGAAACGATAGTATTGACAAGCGACTATTATTTGCCAACTGATACTACCGTGAATATTGCTTCTGGAGTTACACTAATCTTTAACGGCGGTAAAATTATTAAAACTGTCAACAATCAAAAATTGAAAGGCATAAACACTAGAATCATTGCTTCTCCAACACAGATTTTCAGTGAAGATCTTAATGTTACTGGCACTTGGATGGTTGAACGTGCCTATCCGCAGTGGTTCGGCTGTTTTGCGTACCTAACTCTTCAGAATTATGGAATTCCTAACAGCCTAAAGGACGCGGGCTACTATATCAACAAAGCCATCCAAATGAAGAAGATGGGCGAAGTGTTCTTGCCCAAGGGGTTTTACATAATCAAGACCCCCATTGAAATGACCGATGGCATTCAACTAGTGGGTGAAGCGGGAATGGATGGTGATTTCGCTGCGACAATCCTGCAATCATGTAAATCCGACACATCCGCAATCACTGACGCAAGTGAGAAATATATGATATACGTCAACGAAGATCCTGTAACCCACACAAAGCATACTACAGGAGACTTTCTTGCTGGTCAGATAACAGCCATCAAGAACTTATGCTTATTGAACTACTTGGAGAATACAGGAGTACCAATAAGTAGCAGTTCAACACTAGAAGACATTCAGACGAAATCCACTGCATTCTATGGCGGCATCCATGCACTTGAAACGGTCAGAATAGAGAATGTTCGCTTCCGCAATTTTAGAAAGGCCGTAGAATTTGGTAATAATTATTATGATTGCAAACTGGTACGGAACTGCGATTATGTATGCGGAAGTTCGTTGTATTCACAAATCATGACACTGATGGGCAATGACTATCCTTGGGTCTTTGCATTTAACATGAACTGGCTTGGTGATGCATGTCTTTTTGAGCATAATGCCATACACGACGGCTATTATAATAAAGGTGTCAGATTGTTTAACTGCATGAGCGGACAAGTGAACTGCAATATCATCAATGCTGACGTTTCGATTGAAAGCTCAAATTCAGTTACATTCTGCAACAATCACATGGAATATGGTCATCAGTTATCGATTAATTGCTCTTGCGTGAATGTTCATGATAATTATTTTCATGTGGGAAGTGGGCCTTCTATTTCAATAACAGGCAATGAATTTAATGACAGAAGTGTGGTGGAACTAACGAACAATCACTTTACTTTCCGTGACTTTGGTGGTCAAATAGACGCAGAACATTATGCTGAATATGAGAATCTTGTAAGAAATGCAACAGAATATGATGTTCAAATAGACAGACACTGCATTGTGAAGATTCGTAACATGTACCGGTATTGGACCACTCATGGTTTGGGCTCTAAAATCTATCCATTCGGGATTAAGATACTAAAAAAGCTTTATGGACAGGATGGCATAAATTATTCTCCCTTTGATGAGTTCAATGACTTCAGTTATAAACTTTCCAAAGAGAGTTGTATATCAGTTGGTTTTGGCATCGACAAAACCTTTACAATCCACACCCCCAATCAGATAGTGTCAACCGACAAGCAGAAGAATAATGGGGTCATCTGGCTAGGAGCCGATGGTCTGTATGAATATTACTATCAAATTATCTGGGACAAGGAACGTAATATCATTGCCACATTCAACGGCAATCAGCTTCATGAGCTGTTGACCTATGGTGATCCTCTTAATTTCATACAGAATCAGGCAGGGGCAGCGTTACTATCGTTTAGTACATTTAATGACAATGATGTAAACAACTATGAGTTTATGATCAGGCTATACCGCCACCGTTCAGCTGATGCCGCAAATGTATGGCAAAGGGTTGACGTTCCTGTCACTGGAACTCAGACATTATATGATAATGGCATTAGCGTATGCGGTTATAAATGGGAAAACTTGACAGAAAATATTCTGCAGACATTGCCATTCTATAGTGACAACGATATGGACCGCATCACCTATCAGGGTGACAGTATCATGTGTCGCAAGCCTACGAAGAACACCATTGTTGCTAATCGGGTTGCCTTCAAGCCAGGTGATATACTGGTGAATACAAATCCATCAACAACTTGGACGATTGTGACAATAAAATAACCCAATTGTTTAACTTTTCATGATTTATTTTAGTGAATGACAAAAAGATGTTTTAAATTTGCATCATTAAGATAAAACCATGAATTAAAAACCAAACAGATATGAAAACATCAATTTTTAAACTGTCAAGTCTGCTGCTGATGCTCCTGCTGGGCATGGGCAGTGCCAACGCGAGCTTCACGGTGAGGACTGGGCAACACACCACGCTCACCTTCGAGGTGAATGAAGACGACCCTGGCACAGTGACGCTTATCAAGTGCTGTGGAGAATGGCACACAGATTCCACCAACTCCCATAACAGCTTTTATCAGTATGACGAGACTATTGTTATACCTGAAACCGTTGTCTATGAAGGGACTGAAAAAACGGTGACCGATGTAGGAAATGATGACTCTGACATCTCACCTGTATTCGAGAACTGTCTGCATGTAGTATTCCCCTCCACATTAAAGAAGATAGGAGAATATGGCCTGACATTTAAACATTTCTCTAAAACCTATGAAGGTTTCCCGTTCACAAGCGTGCCTAATGTGTTTGACTTCTCAGAAGCCACATCGCTTGAACAGCTGGAGTGCTACTGGGGTGATGATGCCTTGAACAGCGCTTTGGGCAATTCGGCATACAGCCTTGAGAACCTGACCATCAGGAAAGGCATGGACCTGGGCAACGATTTCCCCTTCAGATTCGCCAAGAATCTGCAATACGACGAGAGCAGTACGGTGTATGACTGCATCAATGGCTGCCTGATGCAGAAGGGCGACAATGAAACCGTGGTGACCATCCTGCGCGTGCCCGAGGTGACGGTGCCCGCCACAGTGAAGCGCATCGCCCATAGCATGCCTCTCTACAATGGTGAGGAGAAGACGCACATCGCCTTCGAGGATGACTGCCAGCTGAAAACGATTGGCGGGCAACTGAACTATTGCGTGCTTTCGGAGTTGCCCTCTTCGTTGAAAAACTGCATCACACTTGATGTTGGCTCCACTTTCGAATACAGTGAATTTGAGCAGTTCACCCTGCCTGCCGACATGAGTGGGTTCCAGCAGGGTTCATTCGAGGGAGTGACATTTAACGCTTTTGACTGGGGCGAGAATCCCCAGTTGAGTGAAAGACTGTTTGCCAACTGCACTTTCAAAGAGGACCTCAGCTTGCCCGAAGGCATGACCTCAACCGCAGGCGCATTCAACGGCTGCACTTTCAAGGGTCGGCTGTTGCTGCCCAAATCGTTCACCACGCTGCATGAGAACGAGTTCTCTTATTGCAAGTTCCATGACGGTTTCTCGTGGCCTGACGGAATTAAAGCAATTCCCACGAAATGCTTTGACCACTGCACCTTCTACAAGAAGCTCGTGCTGCCCGAGTCGGTGACCATCATCAAGCCCAGGAGCTTTGAATACAGCAGCCTGCTCTCGTCACTTGAGCTGCCCGAAGGCCTGCAGGCCATTGAAGCCGAGGCATTCCGCAATCTCAACTTCAACAACGGCACTCTGGTTATGCCTCCTGCCGTAACTGTTCACAAGGACGCATTTGTCAGCTGCCAAATCTATAAGATGGTGTGGACGGGCGACACATTCGACGGCCTGGGCAGCATGGCACCGGGCGAGCAGTTCTCGTATTTGCGTTATCTGGACAGCTGCTACACTGTCCAGATTCTTGACCTTGGCACTTCCATACCCACAAAAGATGCGTTGACCTATTTCCCGCGTCGGGCAAAGATCTACACCCATTGCAAGACACCGCCAACAGTCACAAGCCTTATTGATCAACAAGGTCACACCATCCAGAGCGAGTATGTCGCCACGCTGTATGTGCCCAAGGGCTGCAAGGAGATTTACTCAAATACCTCTCCGTGGCGCTACTACCCGAATATAGTGGAGTTTGACGAGACGCAGCAGATGCCCTTTGTGGGCGATGTGAACGGTGACGGCCGCGTGAATGTGAGCGACATAGCCGCGCTGGTCAACGAAATCCTCACAGGCCCCACCGAGCAGAACTTCCTGAACGATGATGTGAACGAGGACAGCAAGGTGAATGTTTCAGACATTTCCACCAATATCAACAAAATCCTCGGTATCAAGTAATTCTCGCTGCGCTCGAGTTTAAGGTTTAGAGAGCGAGCAAGCTCGCGGTTTAGGGTTGAGCGTTTAGAGATTAGTGCAAGGCATTTAACCCGCCAAGCTCCGTTAGGAGCGACAGATAATAGGCAGGGGCGTGAGCCCCTGTTTCAAAGCATTTTAAGACAATTAGCCCCGTCGGGGCGACAGACTATGTGCAGGGCTGGCCTCACCGCCAGCCTTGCATTATTTTATGCCTTGACATCTCCACGAATTGCCTCCACGGAGTTTAGGAGTAAAGGAGTTGCACCGGATTTAGCGCGCCAGCGCTTAAATTTTTACATTTATAATTTTAATGCGTAGCATTGTAATTTTAAGGGCGAAGCCCGTCAAAATAACTGCGCATCGCGCGGCTTTTTTTGTGGCTGGGCTAGATGCTCTAACCTGGCTAGCCTAATTAGCCTAATTAGCCTTTCTAGCCTTTCTAGCCGGGCTAGATTAACTAGATGCTCTAGATTTTCTAAGAGGGGGCTAGGGTTAGGGTTGGGGTTCTGGTTCGGGCTCGGGGGCGTCGTCGGCTGGTGCAGGTTTATCGACCCATCGGTTCTCTCCGTGGAAGCGTCCGTTCTTGTCGCGTGGGTCGCCATACTGGTCGATGGCGAAAGTTGCATAGTCGGCATCCTCCACAACCTTCTCGTCGTAGTAGATGCGGTTCTTGTCCTTGGCATATCCATGGCCAATCAGTTGGAACGATGCGGGGTCGGCGCCCTCGATGAGGTGCTCCAGGAACCACACATGAGTTTTGTCCTTGTAGTAGCAGTTGCCAATATCTTCAAAGGTGGCGGGGTCGGACTCAGGCAGCAGTTTGCCGAAGGCATAGACGCGCACGCCGTCGGTGGCGTAATGCCACTGAACCACCTTGAACTGCTTGATGTTGGCAACCTCGATGCGGACGCTGTCGTAATAGGCGTAGCGGCTGTCCTTTGACCAGATGTGCATGTCGTCGTGATGCAGTACCTCAAAGTGCTTCATATCGGCCACATGGAGCGGTGCGCCCTCGATGTAATAGTCGTTCTTGTCGCAGAACATGGGATATTTCTTGGCCTCGAGCGTGGCAGGGTCGGCACCCTCCGCGAGCCGGTACTTGAAATACACATGACTGGCATCGTGGCCGAGCCAGTCGTTGACTTTCTTGAAGGTTTCGGGGTCGGCCCCGGGCAGTTCGCGGCTCTGTGGCCCGAAACTGAAGGTCCAGTAGGTGTAATACACTTTGCCGTTCTCGATTTTGAAGCCGTCTTTGCTGCAGGCCGATAGTAGGGCTGCAATGGCCAGGAGCATGAGCCAGCGCGTGGGCGAGTGTAGGAGAGAGGTTGGTTTCATGATGAGGCGTTTTTGATTGATGTAGGATGCAAATATAGCTTGATTTTTCAAAAATCGCAAATTAAGTCGAGAAAAGTGAGTTTCAAAGCGTGGAAACGAAATAAGGTGATGAAAATTTTGAAAAGGGTAAGAAAATTGCTAAATTTGAGGATTAAAAACTAATAAACGATGGATATCAAGTTGCCAAACAAGAGTAATAGCCAAAAGGCCGATGTGCTGCACGATGTGCGCCAGCTGACGCTCATTGGCGCTAACGGGTCGGGCAAGAGCCGTTTTTGCAGCAAGCTGATGGAGCAGGGCGGAGACGCGGTGTATCGCATCTCGGCATTGCGTGCCATGTTTCCCAGCGAGGAGAAGAAAGTGCTGAAGGGCTCGATTGGCGAGATGTTTGAAAAGCTGAATGCTAAGTCGGAGGAGGTGAAGATTTTTGCCGCGTCGGAATTCGACAAGCTGTTTCACATCATGTTGCACGATGAGTTGCGTGTGCTGATGAACTACAAAGCACACTTGCTCATGGGCGAGAATCCCGAATTTCCCAAGACCAAGCTCGATGTGACGGTGAAGGCGTGGCAGGAGGTGTTCCCGAAGAACAAGGTGCTGCGCGAGAACGGCAAGCTGATGTTCTCGACCGAGGGCCAGGACGACACCTACACTTCGCTGCGTCTGTCCGACGGCGAGAAGGCGGTGCTCTTCTACATAGGTGCTGTGCAGTATGCCATGCCCGATGCCATGATTGTGGTGGACGATCCTGAGTCGTTTATCCATCCGTCGATTATGGTGACGCTCTGGAACGAGATTGAAGCGCTGCGTCCCGACTGCACCTTTGTGTATAACACGCACGATGTGAACTTTGCTTCGACCCGCACCGACAACACCTGCGTGTGGGTGAAGAGCTTCGACCCGTCGAACGAGACCTGGGACTATGAGGTGATGGACACGAGCCGACAGCTGAGCGATGCGCTCTACTTCGACCTGCTGGGCAGCCGCAAGCCCATCTTGTTTATCGAGGGCGACGAGACGCACAGCATTGATTCGCGTCTGTATCCGCTCATTTTCCCCGACTACATGGTGAAGCCGCTGGGCAGCTGCAACAAGGTGATAGAGAGCGTGCGGTCGTTCAACGACCTGGCTGCTTTCCACCACATGGACAGCTGGGGCATTGTGGACCGTGACCGCCGCGACGACCTGGAGGTGGAATACCTGCGCCGCAAGAAGGTGATGGTTCCCAATGTGGCCGAAATCGAGAACATGCTATTGCTCGAGGGGGTGATAAAGGCCGTGGCGCGGCAGCGTCACCGCAACCCCGACGATGTGTTCAACTCGGTGCGGCACACGGTGGTGAAGATGTTTGCAGCCGAACTCAAGCAGCAGGCGCTCATGCATGTGCGCCACCGCGTGAAGCACGATGTGGAAGTGCGCATCGACCGCAAGTTCCGCAACATCAATGCGCTGGAGGAGCACATGATTGACCTGGTGAACGAGATTGACCCGCGCACCATGTATGAGACACTGTGCCGCCAGTTCCATCAGTATGTGGCCGAAAACAACTATGCGATGATATTGCAGGTGTTTAACCAGAAGATGATACTGGGCGACTCGAATGTGGCCGTGCTGTGTGGCCTGGCGAAGAAGGACGACTACATCAAGCAAGTGCTGCACATCCTGAAGGGCGGTGGCCGTGAGGCTAAGGCCATCAGGAAGGCTGTGATGGATTGTTTTGGCGTGACCGACGAGCTGATGCAGCACGCCGAGCCCGAGCCTACATCGCCTGAACCCTGACCTGACGAATTTAGAGATATATAGAAAAAGGCATCTTCCCATCAGTGAGAAGATGCCTTTTTGAGTTTGCTATTATATCAATTATTCTGTATGTTCTATTATTCAATTACTCGGCAAGCGCCCACATAACGCTGCTGGTAGTAGGTCTCGGTCGAGTTGCTCTCGGTGATGCCGCGGTGGCACGAGGCGTGGATGAACTTGAAGTGATCTTGGTTAACCTCGGTCACGATGCCCACATGACCCACACGCTTGCCGCGCGCACGACCGTTGAAGAACACGAGATCGCCGGGTTTGAGTTCGTTGCGAGCAATGCGACGGCCATCGTTGACCTGTCCGCCCGAAGTGCGGTCGAGGCTGAAACCAAATTTCTTGAACACATAGCTAGTGAAACCTGAGCAGTCGAAACCGCGAGGACTTGCCTGGCCATAGCGGTAGGGCACGCCCTTGAACTGGAATGCGAAGCTAAGAAGATCTTTAACTTGACTGTCGGTATTGTTGTTGTTGATGGGAGCGTTTCTTAACTGTTCACGCACGGTAGCGGTAGTGTTCTTCTTGGCTGGAGGGGGTGGAACATCACGCTGAAGGCGCTGCGCCTGAGCCGAGAAAGCAGTAGCGCATGCTATGATTGCGATAAACAGGTTGAGGATAAAGTGTTGTTGTTTCGAAATAGTCATAAAAAAATAATTTTGTGCAGCGGAGCATAAACTCCAAAATTCAAATTCTGCACAAAATTACCTCTTTTTATATATGTGTGCAAACCCACTAAAGGTTCTTAAACATTTACGGTTGCAAACGCCAGCGCGTTTTTAGGGCCGCTTAAGTGCCGATATCAAAAGGATAGGCACTGTTTTGATTTCTAAACTGATAAAAATTGAAATTTTAAAAAATAACAAATTTTAACGGAATTATAAATCGTTTAATGGGTATTATTGGCCCGGAGTGGGTTGTGGCCGCATGATGTGTTTGATGGCCTTGCCCACATGATTGGCGATGTCGCCGGCAATGAGTCCGTAGGTTCCTTGTTCCTCGACAGCGATGTCGCCAGCCTTGCCGTGAACATAGACGCCGAGCACCACGCCCCAATCGGGGGCATAGCCCTGAGCAATGAATGCGGCAATGACACCTGTGAGCACATCACCACTGCCAGCGGTGGCCATGCCCGGGTTGCCGCTGCTGTTGATATAGACCTTTCCGTCGGGGCGGACGGTCATGGTGTAGTGCCCCTTGAGCACGATGGTGATTTCGTAGAGTTTCGACACATCGATGGCTTTCTTGAGCCGCTCCTCGTCGCTGTGGTGCAGGCCGAAGAGGCGGTCAAACTCGGCATCGTGCGGGGTGAGGATGGAGCCCTTGGGAATGCTGCGCAGGAGCATGGGTCTGGATGCGATGCAGTTGAGGGCATCGGCATCGAGAATGCACGGCATGCGGTAGGACTTGAGGAAGGAGTCGACGGCGTCGAGGGTCTCGTCAGAGAATCCCATGCCGGGGCCGAGGGCCACCACGCTATATTTGTGATGCAGTTCGATGTTGGTAGTGAAAATCTCGTTGCGGTCGCCTTCAAAGAGCACCTCGGGGGCGGCTGCCGAGAGGGGAGCGAATCCGCAGCGCGGTGCGTGGACGGTGACCAGTCCGGCTCCAGCCCTTGTGGCGCCGCGTGCAGCCAGAATGGCTGCTCCCATCATGCCGTAACTGCCGGCAACGAGAAAGACGGTGCCATTGTTATACTTGTTGATGAAGGGGTTGTGTGGCTTGAGGTTGTCGCGCACATCGTTCTCCTCGATGAGGTAGAAGTCGGTGGGCGTCTTGTTGATGGCGTTCTCGCTCAAGTCGAGGTCGAGCACCTTGCACTCGCCCACAAACTGGGCGTTCTCGGCAAAGAAGAAAGCCAGGCGTTTGAACTGGAAAGTGAGGGTGAGGTCGGCCTGGATGATGTTGCGTGGATCGCTGCCCAGGTTCCACTCGCCAAAGAGGCCCGAAGGCACATCGATTGAAACGACAAAGGCATCGGAATCGTTGATATATTGCACCAGCGCCTGATAGCCGCCCTTGAGCGGGCTGCGCAGACCTGAACCAAAGAGTCCGTCGATGACGAGGTCGTTGTGGTCAAGAATGGGTGGGTTGAAGGTGTCGATAATCTCGATGAAGTCGATGCCTTCCATCTTGAGTATAAGGTCGCGGTTGGTGGAGCAGCAAGCCGAGAGATGCGACGACTTGATGTTGAACAGATACACCTCGGGCCTGTAGCCTTGCTCGTAGAGCATGCGTGCAGTGGCCAGGGCGTCGCCTCCGTTGTCGCCAGGTCCGGCAAAGATGACGATGCGCTTTGACGGTAGCCATCGCGACATGATTTCGTAAGCAACAGCCGAGGCAGCGCGTTCCATGAGTTCGAGTCTGGAGATGCCTTCTTCGTCAATGGTCTGCTCGTCAATTCTTCTGATTCCTTCGGTAGTGAATATCTTCATGCTATGATTATGTATTTCGAGGGGTTAGAAAAGAGTTTTCGTTTGAAAATACAAAAATAAGGTTTTTCACGAATATAAAAAAATATTTTTTCGCTCAAATGGAAAAGATTTGTTGTTTTTTAGAGGAAGCGCATGAAGATGATGAGCGAATGCCTACCGACTTTAGAAATGCATAAAAACAAAACCGCTGGCAAGTGGTTGTTGCCAGCGGTAATATTGTTGATTTAAATCAGTTTTACTCTGATTTTTTAAGATTGAAAATCTGCTCGTGAATCTTGGTGCTGAATGTGAGCGGGCGGCTGATGTAGTTATATTTGTTAGTGGCTTCGCCGGTTGTGACATTCACAGTGCCATAGTTTAACATGCGTCCAAGAATCGACTGGTCGACCTGAACCCCCTCGCACTTGTTGAGCAGCAGCTCAAAAGAGTTTCGGTTGATGATGCCACGCTTGAATATGAGTCGATGCGTTGTGACGACATATTGACGGCCTCCATAAATTGAAACGGCCCATGCAAGGGCAAAAATAAGGATGGCAGCGCAAATGCAGACGATCACCAAGGGTTCAACTGGCAAAAAAATGGCTGCAATGGCGAGTAAAGCCACCAGGAATGGTCCAGTATAGATGATGCCATGCTGCTTGGCTTGATAAACAATTTTCTCTCCTGTCATCAAATGGCTCTGAATGTATCCCATAGTTCAAATAGTTAAGTGTTTTAGTTTGTGCAAATATACATATTTTTTTACAATGATGTTCAAAAATGTGGAAATTCGGTCTAAAAAAATAATTGTAGATAAAAAGTGAAATAGATTTGGCAGATGGCCGAAACTTTAGTAATTTTGCTCAACAATAAAAAATCATATCGAGATGAACGAGTTGACGATAAACGGGCTGACATTTGAGCCCTACTTGAAAGAGAGCGAGATTATGGCGCAGGTGGAACGCGTGGCGAGCGAAATCAAGGCCGACTTGACGACGCCCAACCCACTGTTTGTGTGCGTGTTGAATGGCGCCTTCATTTTTGCTGCCGACCTGTTCAGGGCACTGGAACTTCCCGAGGCCGAAATCACATTCATCCGCTTCAAGTCGTACGAAGGCACGGCTTCGACGGGCGAGGTGACCCAGAAGATGGGCCTGACCGAGGACATCGAGGGCCGCGAGGTGGTAATTATCGAAGACATCGTTGACACGGGCATGACGGCGCAAAAGCTGCGCGAGGTGCTGCAGGCACGGCGTCCCAAATCGGTGAAGATGGCGTCGCTGCTGTTCAAGCCGGCGTCGCTCACTGCGAGCGTGGCGCCCGAGTATGTGGGCTTTGAGATTCCGTCGAAGTTCATCATCGGTTACGGCCTGGACCTTGATGGTGCGGTGCGCAACCTGCGCGACATCATGGTGCTGAAAGAAACGAAATAACTGAATAACAACAATATAATAACAGAAAATGGCTATGTTGAACATTGTAATGTTTGGAGCGCCCGGTTCGGGCAAGGGAACACAGAGCGATATGCTCATCACCACTTATGAACTGTTTCACATCTCGACTGGCGATGTGCTGCGTGACAACATCAAGCGCGGCACCGACCTGGGCAAGACGGCTAAGGACTATATCGACAAGGGCCAGCTCATCCCCGACGACCTGATGACGAGCATTTTGGCATCGGTGGTCGACGAGCATGCCGAGGAAGCGAAGTACGGCGTGATTTTCGACGGATTCCCCCGCACCATAGCGCAGGCCGAGGCTCTCGACAAGATGCTGGCTGAGCGCGGCACGAGCATCAGCGCCGTGATTGGCCTTGATGTGCCCGAAGAGATTCTGGTTGAGCGCCTGCTGCTCCGTGGCAAGGAGAGTGGCCGCAGCGACGACAACCTGGAGACGATCAACGACCGCCTGAAAGTGTATCACAAGAGCACGGCTCCCCTCAAGGAGTACTATGCCGAGAAAGGTCTGCTGCACATGATTAAGGGTACCGACACACCCATTGATGTGTTCGACCGCATCCGTGCCGAGCTCGATCCGCTGTGTGATTAATTGATTAAGAATTATCAAAGTTCTCCGAGCACTCTGAGATCTCCAAGGTCTCCGAGTCTCGGAGATTTTTTTTGTCCCTCAACTCTCAACTCTCAACCCTCAACCCTCACATCTCACCCCTCACCCCTCAACTCTAAACTCTCAACCGCGAGCACCGCTCGCTCCCTCACATCTCACCTCAGAGCGATAGCTCAGATTATCATTCCCAGCACTCGAGGTCGTGGGCGATTTCGGGCAGTTTGTCGCGGCTGAAGATGGGGTCCTTGATGCCCTGTCGCTTTTGGGCACGGTAGTCGTTGAGCAGTCTGAAGGCGTACTTGCCCAGGAAGAAGATGGCAACGAGGTTGCAGGCGGTGAGCAGAGCCATGCACACATCGCCCAGGCTCCACACAAGGTCGAGACTGGCCAACGCGCCAAAGATGACCATGACGCCGCCCGAGAGAATGCGGAACACTTGCAGCACCCAGCGCTTGCGGGTGAGGAACTGGATGTTGGCCTCGCCATAGTAGTAATTGCCTATGATGCTGCTGAAGGCGAAGAAGAAGATTGCGATTGCCACGACGGTGCTGCCAGCGCTGCCTATCTCGCTCTCCAAGGCGGCTTGCGTGAGATTGACGCCGTTGAGTTCGGGATTGCTGTAGAGCCCGCTGAGCAGAATGATGAAGGCGGTGCAGCTGCACACGAGCAGGGTGTCGGTGAACACGCCCAGTGATTGGATGAGCCCTTGCTTCACAGGATGCGTGACATGGGCGGTGGCGGCCACATTGGGTGCCGAACCCTCGCCCGCTTCGTTGCTGAATAGGCCTCGCTTGATACCGTTCATCATGGTGATGCCTATGGCGCCGCCAGCAAATGGACCCACGCCGAATGCGCTGTCGATGATGACCTTGAACACATGCGGCACCTTGTCGATGTTCGTGCCAATGATAAACACGGCCAGCAAGAAGTAGCTGATGGCCATGAATGGCACAACCACACTGCTCACATTAGCAATGCGGTGAATGCCGCCAAAGGCAATGACTAGCGCCACTGCAGCGAGCACGATGCCCACGACGATGGGGTCGAAGTTGAAGGCCTGGTTCATGGCCCCGCAAATGGTGTTGGACTGTATGGAGTTGTACGAGAGTCCGAAGGTGAGCGTCATGAGCACGGCAAAGAGGCCCGCCATCCAGCGGCTGTGCAGACCGTGCAGGATGTAGTAGGCCGGTCCGCCAATAAATGATACTTCGCCCTTGCGCTTGTAGAGCTGTGCCAGTGTAGACTCAACGAAGGCGGTGGCCGCACCGATGAGGGCGATGAGCCACAGCCAGAAGACGGCTCCCGGTCCGCCCACGGCAATGGCAGTGGCGACGCCGGCGAGGTTGCCGGTGCCCACGCGGGTGGCAACCGACACGGCAAAGGCTTGGAACGAGGAAATGTGCTTTTGCTTGGTCTTCAGTCGGGTCGTTGCCATCTTTGAGGTGGAGTCGCCCAGCAACCGCACCATTTCGCCAATCATGCGAAACTGCACGAATCGTGTGCGCCAGGTGAAATAGAGTCCGCCCAGCACGAGTGCACCTATCAGAATGTAGGTCCATAGGAAGTCGTTGATGTGTTCAAGCGTGAGGTTGAGCCAGCCGTCGGGGGCAAAGAAATCGTTCATTGGTTAGAGAATAGTGAGCAGTGAATAGTAGACGAGTAAACGAGGAGACGAGTGGGGAGTGCTTAGCGGTTGTCGCCCTGGCCGTGGAGCAGGTTGCGTGCTTGGCGGGAGTGGATTTTGTCGATGTTGGCCTGCGCCACATCGTCGAGGTCAAGGCCCAGGTCGCTGGCGATGGCGGCGATGTACCAGAGCACATCGCCCAGTTCCTTGGCGAGTTCGCGCGTGGTGTCGGAGTCGAAGACTCCTTGTTTGTCACGAATGGTCTTTTTCACTTTCTCGGCCACTTCACCTGTTTCGCCGGCAAGGCCTATGGTAGGGTAGACCACCTTCATATCCTGGGGGTAGATGGCGGTTTTGCGGGTGGTCTGCTGGTATTCGTTGAATGTCATAAGTAAGTGGTGTTTATGAAATGATTTTCACAAAAATACAAATTTTTGCCGAGAACCGAAACACAGAGGGGATAATTTTTGCAATTGTGCTACGATGAGCGCTTACAAATGGGTTAGACTCCCAACTGCGTTACGATAAAAGGGAACACAAGGGAAGCGTGGAAAGCAGGGAAAGGCGGGAATTCGTGGAAATCGTGGAAAGTTGTAGCGTCCTGAAAAAAGTTTACAGATTAAAACTCTCTCATGTGCAAATGACGGGTGATGTAGAGCCGTCATCGTTGTTGCTGAAGTCT
>JAEEGL016159064.1_pt1 | contig 22330 bp, 8 predicted proteins | sample 9134231 | NCBI WGS metagenome assembly JAEEGL01 (sample SAMN16246548, study PRJNA631951) | gut metagenome | biome: gut microbiome; feature: rumen; material: fiber-attached | host: Bos | place: Iran: Karaj | collected 2018-10 | reverse complement strand
GGACTCGGTCGTTTCGGAGACAGTCGCAGAGGTTGTAGCGGGGGCAGTGGTCAGCGAGGTCATGGTGGTGGCGGTACCGGTTACGGTTTCCAGCTCAGCGGTGAGGGAATCGGCAGTGCTGTCGTCTCCGCCGCAGCCTGTCATGCAGGCAGCCATGCTGAGCGTCATCATTGCAGCAAGGAAAAGCGGGATTTTTCTCATTTTTTGTGATCTCCTATCTTTTAGCTGTCTTCGGATAGAGTTTCCGATTATCGTAAGCCATTATACGCCCAATCGGGTAAAAAGTCAAGTCTTTGGGTATTTTTTCGCGATAATCCGCAGGAATTACCGGAAAACCCACACAGAATCCGTGCAACTTGTTCTTCCCCCGCCGCGCAGTGCGCGGTGCCGTGACGCTAAAGGCGGCACAGTCTCGCTGCTCCAAAGAAGTCTCTTAGCTGTCGCAGGAGTGCGGCAGGGGTTAGCATTCTCACCGAATGCTGGATTAGGATTATCATTGAAGTTTTGATCAAACTTTTTCAAAAGTTTGCGGAGTCCAGAGGCAGCGCCCCTCGCAGCCTCAAAGCGCCAAAACAGCCTAAATGCGTAAAATTCACGTATCATCAAAAGAAAAGCGCAGATCCTACTGCAATTTATTTCCGAATTCGGAATAAATTTTCCGTATTTTGCAACACTTTTCAGGCCGAGTTCCCACGCCGGTTCACATAACCGGTTCCCACGACTTGCATACACTAGCCCTCACTGTTATGCGGAAATCAGCATAGATGCTGTCAAATCCGCGTGATTTCTCTTTTTGCTTGCCGAATGATGAGTTCCCATTAAATTGTTTGAACGTATTTCAACTGAGAATTCACAAATAGTGATTACCCAAAAAGATGTAACAAAAGCAACGGTCTGTGTACCTGTATCGTACACAGACCGCTTTTTGTCTCAATCATCATTGATTTACAGCAAAATCCGTTTCAGCAGTGTCAAATCAACTGCATTCAGTTTCCCGTCCTTGTTCAGATCGGCAATCGCGCCCTGCTCAGCTGTCAGCGTTCCGGTCGTCAGCAGATACTCTTGAAGCATGACAACATCCGCAAGATTGCATACACCGTCACCGTTGATATCGCCGATGACCTGCTGTTTTTGCTCCGTCACAGCAACCGCATAATTCACGCAGTTTGCCTGATTCAGCGCACCCAGCGTCACGGTTTCATTCGCGGCGAAATCCTTTTTGTATAGCTGATATGTCACCTGCGGATTGCCGTCATCGGTCAGGGTATCCGCAGTTTTCTGCCAGCCGCTGAGCCAAGCCGGTGTATCAGTGATGCGCGTATCCAGCGCGACATATGCGGAAATATCCGCGCCCGCCGTAAACTGTGCTTCGGTATCGCCGTATTTTTTGGAATCGCACGCTGTCTGAATCCACTCTGCGCCTTTGAGCGCTTCCGGCATTGCCGTGAATTTGAATGCTCTGTCGCCGAACACGGTGCTGCCCGATTGCTTCGGCTCGGTCTGCACAGACCAGTCTGCGGCGTTTTCCGTATCGTTGACCGTAAGATTCTTAATGTACTTGCCTTCCGCATATTTGACAGGTTCGATCACAGCGGGCGGATTGCTGCCGTTCCCGATCAGCGTAAAATCATCGACCTTGAGCCACGCACCGCCATTTCCGGCAGCTTCAAATGCAACCGTGCATTTGCCGGATGTCACAGCGATATCGGAAATCGTGATCTCCTTCCAGCTATCGGATTTTGCTTTTACATCGACGTTTTTCTCATTGCCGCCGTAGCCGCTGATGCTGATTTTTCCGCTGTTTGTACCGCTGGATTTATAGTATGCTTTCAGCGTGTATGTGCCGTTCGGCAGCGCAATATCCTGCGACATTTTGCCGCTGAAATTATCCCCGCTGTAAAGCTGACCGCACCATCTGCCGGTGCGCGCGCCGTTTGCATTGCAGCAGCCGGAGCCGGATGCTTTCCAGCCCGCAAGCGTTGTCTGCGAAACGCGGTCTGCGTCAAAGCTCGGATTCAGCACATAGTTATTGCCCGCGCCGACCGACCATTCGCCTGTTTCCGCATTGAGATTCCATTCGCTCAGGCTGTTGAATTTCACCTTTGTGCCGTCCACCGTTAGCGGAACCCACTGATTATAGCCGAGACCGTTTCCGGCGAAATCGCTCCACCGGTCGCCGCAGAACAGCACGGTCTCCTGCTTGCTGCCCTTGACCGTATAGAAAAATCCGGTCTGCGTGACATGGGAGAAATCCATGTCAGTGCCGTCCATGACCGCCCAGCTTGTGTACGGGCCGTAGATATTGTCTGCGGACATATAATAGCTGTGCGAGGAATTCCAGCCGTGCAGATCGGACGCGCAGAAATAGTATCTGCCCTTGTATTTGAACATACAGTTGCCCTCTCTGCCGCTGCCCTTTGCGACCTCGACCGCCTTTTCTGCATAGCAGAAATCGGAGGGGCGCAGGCGGCAGACATACTGATGACCGCGCCCGCCCTTATTTGAGCAGATGAGATACGCCTGTCCGTCATCATCGACGAAAACGGTCTGGTCGCCGGTGCCCTGTTTCAGCACGCCTTCAATCTGATCCTGCACGCGCTCGACCTTGAAATTGCCGGTCGGCGTATCACAGGATGCAAACAGGCAGCTGTCATTGTACTGCGTGCAGAGCACATAGCGCTTCGACTGCGGACAGTATGCAACGCCGAGTCTGCCGACCCAGTATGCCCAGCCGAAATCCTTTGTTTTTGTGGTCAATACATCGTTCTCGAATTTCCAGTTTACCAGGTCCTTCGATGAATAGCAGGTCACCGATTTGAACGCTGTGTCACTGTTTTTACCGGACGGATTTTTCGCGTATGTTTCCGCGCCGGAATAGTGTACGCCGTACCAATAATAGGTATCGCCGAATTTGAACACACCGCCGCCCTGCGAATAAATGTAATTGCCGGAGGTATCCTTCCAGAAGCAGTCATTCGTGATCGTCAGTGATGCGGCATTTGCCGGCTGTTGCGGGACTGCCGGACTTGCTGTCAGCAGCATCAGCGCAGAGACAACTCCGGCGGCTGCCTTTTTGATGATTTGTTTCATATGATCCCTCTTTTCCCAGTTTGCGGTCTGCCCGTCATGCAAAACAGGAAGGGGTCTGTCTGCATGACGGCCGACCGTCTTTCATCTTCATTATAGATGATTTTGCTGCTGTTCTCAATGACATTGTGAATCATTACCATGACATTTTGGACCAAAGGAAAACCGTCTGCCGGGAGGGGGCAGACGGTAAAGAGGGGGATGCGGCTTATTGCGCCGCTTTCGGGATAATCGAAATATCTGGAGTCTGCGGCATTTCCATGCCGGTACCGAGATAATAGTCCAGCATATGCGACTGATAATATCCCTTTGCTGTCATGCAGTTGCGGTAGCAGGGATTCTGCGCTAGACAGTAAAGGCGCGTATCGGTCGGTGCAGTGGTATTCCATATCACAAGCTTGGAAAAATCGGTGCTGGTCATGATGACTTCTTCGCGCCAGTCGCCGGTAATGTCCGCATAGAACATCGGCGCACCGCGTTCCGAGCCGCGGCAGTCCGTGAGTTTCCACGGCGAGAGCAGACGCTCAGCCTTTCCGGCTTCCCAGTTCCATTTTTCAAATTTTGTATCGTTATAGGATTCCGCGAGCAGGTCGCCGTCCCACCAGAGCCGGATGCACGGATACAGTGCGCCGTCACCGAGCCGCTTGCCATTATAATTGTATAAGCCCTGGAATGACCAGACCTCAAAGCCGTCGCTGCGCGGGTCAATATCGCCGATATTGCCTCTGCCGACATCTGCGGTGCCTTCTTTTGCGTAATTCGTCCAGAGCATTTCGCCGGTCGAGGCATTGTAGAAATATTCCAGCAGACCGAACTGATTGTTCTGCTGAATGCCGTAGCCGTACATTTCTTTGCCGTTGTTTTCGTTGCAGAACGAGCCGACAAACCAGCGGTCGCCGTGCACGATCTCGTCGATGTGATAGCGCAGAGAGCCGTCGCCGTTCAGGCAGTATCCCATGTGCAGCACTTCGTCTTTGCCGTCGTAATCGACATCGGCAACACGGATCTGATGCGCTTCCGCATAACCGTTTTTGTACTCGGTGCGGTTATTGAACAGCACTTCGTTTTTGTATTTCCAGTGCAGCCTGAATGTACCGTTTTCATCATATCCGAATGCGGCAGTCATGCTGTTGAAGGTCTTGTCCTTGTTGCGGTTTTTCATCCAGCAGATGGCACTCGGACGCACGCCGTCCAGATAGCCGATCTCCATCATGCAAGCCATCGGGCCGATTTTAATATAGTCATCCGGCACGGGCGCGGAGGCTTTCAGCGTACCGGTTCTGCCGTCAATCACGGCGATTTCCTGCGCAGATGCATTGCTGTTATGATACTGCGAGCCGTCCGCAAAGGTCACGCCGTCCGCAATGCGCAGCAGAATATCTGCATAGCCGTCGCAGTCCATATCATAGACCGTTGCGCCGTCCCACATGCCGACATCTATCGCGGAGGAACCGGGCGAGATATTGTTCTTGTTTTCGCTGTTATAGCCGAGGTCGATCGTATAGAGATAAGTACCGTCGCTTTTGTAGGCTTCGAGCTTCTGGTGATTGTCGGCATTGCGGTCAACGAGATAATCGTAATCGCCGTCGCCGTCAAAATCGCCGACCCAGACAAAATGGATCTGACCGCCTGCCTTGATATTGACAATCCGCGCATTCGATACGGAATTTGCCGGAAGCGTATCGCTGCCGTCCGTATCGGTTTCAGCACCGTTTATCACAGCCTTGACGGAATAAGTGTTGTTCTTTTTCAGATCGGCCTTGCTGTCCGTGAAATTGGTGCCGCCGGTCAGCGGTTTATCATTCAGTTTCACTGTTTTGCCGTCTGTTGTGCGGTAGACATTGAACGCAATCTCTGCGGGGTCATCCGCGAGCAGACGCCAACTCACAAACGCACCTTTTCCGTTGCTGACCGCACTGACGCCGCGGCTGAGATATTCCATCTGCCGGCTGCCGGAAAGCGGCTGAATCTGCGGCGTTTCCGGCTCGGTATAATATTGCTCCGGAAAACTGTCAATTTTCGTCAGCAGGTAATCCCGCAGCATTTCTGCATCGTTCCGGTCTGCCGTACCGTCCGCGTTGACATCCGCAATCTGTGCAGCAAGCGGTTCAAATTCCGTCATCAATCCGCGCTTCATCAGCGTGAGATCACAGGCATTGAGTTTACCGTCGAAATTGAGATCGCCGCGCAGATACTGCACGGATTCCGCCGCAGCTGGAAAGGGAACCGTGTTTGGCAGCATCATGAGCATGACTGCCATGCCGATTATCCGATGTCGTTTCATGAGAATTCCCCCTTTTATTTCTTGTGTTCCCTGTCTTTCATTATAGCGGCGGACAGGCATCCGGGCAATCACAGAATCGCTCATTTTTATGACAGTTTGTCTCACTGCTGCATTGACAATTCACCTGAAATCTGATATACTGAAACAAAAAGCCGGAAAGGAGGGGAGATCATGCAGAGCATCGGAAAAATCGGCGTCATCATGCCGGAGATCTCAGACCCGCTGGATTATGAGCTGCTGCGCGGCATTCAGGCGCAGGCGTTCCGGCTCGGATATGATGTGATCGTCTATTCCGGCGTATATAACGGCACTGCGGAAGCAATGCAGACGCCCTATGCGCAGGGCTTGCAGAATATCTATTCGCTGGTGCAGAAATCCGGGCTTAGCGGCGTGATCTTCTCCGCTGGACAGTTTCAGGACGAGGAAACGATGCAGCAGACTGCACTGATGCTCTCGCAGGTCAAATTCCCGTGCATTGTACTGGATAAGCCCGTTTTTCCGTTTCACAGCATCTATCCGCGGCAGGAGGAGAGTGTTTTCCGCCTGACCGAGCATCTGATCTGCGGCCACGGCTGCAAAAAGCTGTACTGCATCACGGGCTACCCGAACGAACCGCATTCCGATGAACGGGCGGCAGGATTCTGCCGTGCGATGCAGATGAACGGGCTGCAATACGGCACAAATGACATTATTTACGGCCGCTTCTGGAAGGATATCCCGCGCGAAATCGGGAAACAGATCGCAGACGGCACACTGGAAAAGCCGGACGGCATTGTCTGCGCCAGCGACGTGATGGCGGCGGCGCTCTGCGAATCGCTGACAGCAAACGGCGTGCGCGTGCCCGAAGATATCTGCGTCACAGGCTATGACGGGAGCTGGGATGCGTGGATGCATTTTCCGCACATTACCACGATCACCGGACGCGACCGGCAGTTCGGCGAGGATGCCGTGCTGCGGCTTTCCGAAATGATAACCGGTACACCGCAGGGCTACTCCACAGTTACACAGGAAATCCGTTACGGCGACAGCTGCGGCTGCAAGCATCTGCATGAGCAGAAAGAATCCGTCGATCGGCTTGTCGCGGAGCGCTGCTTTATTCAGACGATTCTGCGCTCGCGCCAGAAGAAAACGAATTACACCTCTGACCTGATCGACCGCCTGCGCGGTGCATCGACATTGGAAGAATGGGTGACGGCCGCTGACCGCGTGGGGCACATTCTGCTTGACTGGAAATGGCTTGATCTCTGTCTTTGTGCGGATTGGTGCATGGATTTTGAACACCCCGAACTGCGCCGCAGAAGCGGCTTTTCCGATGAAATGATGCTCGCCTTCTCCAAGCGGCGCGACCATAACGAACCGTCTTGCCGGTTCCCGACAGGCGACATTCTTCCTGCCCTCTCGCAGCCGCATGAGCCGCAGTTTGTGCTGCTGACCTCGCTTCATGCCAAGGGGCAGATTTTCGGGTACCTCGCGGCGGCATACGATTCGCCGGATGACATCGGACTGGACGAATATTTCATCAACTGGTGCGATGCGGCTGCAAACGGACTTGCCGGCGTGCAGGAGCGAATGTATCTTGCCTATCAGAAGCAGCAGGTCGAATTGCTGACGGTTCATGACCCGGCGACCGGTCTGTATAACCGCAGAGGACTTGCCGAATTGCTGCCGCAGTCGCTGAAAAATGCAAAACAGAACGGCGAGCAGTTGATTCTTTTCCTGCTGACAGTTGCCAACCGAAATGATACCGCTGCCGTTGACCCGATTCTGCTGATGGCGAACGCACTGCGCACTGCTGCGCCGGAAAAAGCGGTCTGCGCGAAAGCGACCGACCGTGTTTTTGCAATGATGTTTCCGCTTGAAAAATCGCAGAATGAGAATGAAATCTGCGAACAGATCATTCTGAAAACAGAAGCGCAGATGCGGGAGCTGCTCGGCAATACCGCGGCTGCCGTGCCGCAGCTTGTGACGGTTTCTCACAGGCTTGATTCCATGTCGCTCAGTGAAGCGGCGGGCTGCATCCGCGATGCGGCAGAGGCGCTGACCGATCGTGCCAATGCAGAGGCGAATTATTATTTTGACTACAAAGAGGAGCTCCTGCGCCTGCACCGCGAGATCATAAACGAACCGCAGAAAGAATGGAGCATTCAGGACATGGCTGACCGCATCGGCATCAGCAGAAGCCATTTGCAGCGGCTGTATAAGCAGCTTTTCGGCGTGTCCTGCCGCGATGATCTCATCAATCTGCGCATGGAAAAGGCCAAACAGCTTCTGACCTACACCGATCTGCGCATCCACGAAATCGCCGACCAGTGCGGCTATCAGAACGAATCGCATTTTATGCGGCAGTTCAAGGAAAAGGTCGGAAAAACCGCGCTGCAATATCGTGCGGATACAAAAAAATAACAGCCGGAGAACAATCCATTCTCCGGCTGTTTTGCTATGCGTTTATTTGAGAAGAATCTGTTTCAGGAGCGTCATGTCAATCGCGTTAATTTTACCGTCCTTGTTCATATCGGCGGCTGCACCCTGCTCCGGCGTCAGTGCGGAAATCGTAAGCAGATGATCGCGCATCATAATGAGATCGGCTTTGTCGCAGATGCCGTCCGCATTGATATCGCCGATGACCGGCGCTGCCTTCTGCGCGGTGACTGCGACCGCATAATTCACGCAGCTTGCCTGATTCAGCGCACCGAGCGTGATCGTTTCTCCCGCCGCAAAATCCTTCTTATAAAGCTGATATGTGACAACCGGTTTGCCGTCATCGGTGAGCGTTTCGGCGGTTTTTGTCCAGTCGCCGAGCCATGCAGGAATATCGGTGATTCTGGTATCCAGCGCGACAAAAGCGGAAATATCCGCGCCGGCTGTGAAGGATGCCTCTTCGCCTGCATATTTCTTGGAATCGCACGCAGTCTGAATCCACTCTGCGCCGCCGAGTGTTTCGGGCATTGCCGTGAATTTGAACGCTCTGTCACCGAACACTGAACTGCCCGTCTGCTTCGGTTCCGTCACGACCGACCATTTTGCAGCGTTTGCAGTATCTCCGACTGTCAGATTCGTGATATATTGACCGTCCTCATATTTGAGCGGCTCCGGCGGTGCGGGTGCTTCACCGTTGATGACGACCTTCGGACGTGCCGGCAGCGGCGCATCCGAGCCGAGATAGTAGCTGACATGCGGTGGCTGATTATATGCCGACTGCTGACAGCAGTTCTGTGCGCGGTACTGCATATCATGCATCAGCGTGGTCAGGCGCACATTTGTGGTGTAGGTCGTACACCAGACGCGCAGCTTTTTGTTGTCGCTGGTGCGCATGATAAGCTCCTCGCGCCAGTCGCCGAACAGGTCAGCGGTCATGCACGGAACAGCCTTTGTGCTGTTGTTGGAGGCGCAGCCCTCTGCGGTGAAGAAATAGTCGATCTGTGTTGCGGATTTCATCTTGGAAATCATCGTATCGCTGAGCATTTCACGTTCAAGGTCGCCGTCCCAGTAGATGAGGAAATTCATGGACGGGCTGAGGCTGGCGATGGTTTTTCCATTCTTGTCAAGAACTGCTTTTGCCGGTCTTGCACCCCAGAGTTCTGCGCCCTGATTGCCCGCCCAGACATTGTCTCCGCAGCATCTTCCGGTGTCTTTGTCGCCGTCAATATGGAAGATGACCTGTCCGGTTTTCGCATCAAACAGCGAAACGCCGAACGGCGTATGCTCATGGCACTGCCAGAGCTCCAGTCCCGGACGCTCCGGAATGAAGTCGCCGAGATGCTGCGCATCGCCGTGTCCCTTGCCGGATGACCAGAGCATTTTGCCGTTGTCGTCGATCATACAGTCGCCCATGCTGATTTCCTGTCTGCCGTCATTGTCCACATCTGCGACCATGAGGTTGTGATTGCCCTGTCCGTAGCACGCCTTGCCGTCCTTGTCCGAATCAAAAATCCAGCGGACGGAGAGCTTTTTGTTGACAACATCGACAGCGGAAATCGTCATGCGGGTATAATAGCCGCGGTTGTAAATTGCAGACGGATGCACGCCGTCCAGATAGGCAATGCCGCTGTTGAAGCGATCTACGCGGTTGCCATAATTGTCGCCCCATTTGCTGACATCGCCGCGCGGAACAGGGAAATTGATCGTGTCGAGCGCCGCGCCGGTCTGCCCGTCAAAGAGCGTCATATATTCCGGTCCGGAAAGGACATAGCCGCTGCCGTTGCGGTAATCTTTTGAGCCGTCACCGATGATTTTTCCGGCGCCGTCCTTTGTGCCGTCCGCAGTTTTTGTAATTAGCTCTGCCTTGCCGTCACAGTCGAAATCCGCGACGCACATCTGCGTATAATGCTGTCCCGCGCGGATGTTTTTGCCGAGATCCACGCGCCAGAGCGTCTTGCCCTCCAGTGTCACACAGTCGATATAGACATTGCTCGTATAGCCGGATTTGGAATTGTCCTGCGAATCATTCGGATCCCATTTGAGGAAGATTTCATACTGTCCGTCGCCGTTTACATCACCGGCCACACAGTCATTCGGCGAATAATTGCTGCCGGGACTGTTCAGCGGAATATCGAAATAGTTTTTGCCGGAGATGAATCGGCAATCCTCCGATGATACAACCGCGCCGTTTACAACCGTATCTATGCGGTATTTTGAATTGGTGCTGCCGCTGTTGTCCTGATAGCAGGTCGCGCCCGTCCCGGCTTTGCTGGTGTAGATCAGACTGCCGTCACGGTACAGCCGAAATTCTGCATTGTCAGCATCATTTGCATTCCAGCGCCAGCTCACAAACATACCGCTGCCGGATTTCACCGCATAGATGCCGCGGTCGAGATACTCCATGATTGCCGTTCCGTTTCCGCCGACACCGTAATCCGCATGAACCGGCAGCGGGAAAGCCGTCATGCAGACGGTCAGTGCGGCACAGCCTGAAAGAAGAGCCCTGAGTTGTTTTTTCATTCTGATTCCCCCGTTTCATATTCAGAAAAAGAAATTCCTGTGTACTCATTGTAGCAAAATGCAATGCGAAACACAATGACGGAATGCCCCATTTCCATGACAAAATGAACCACGCACCGCGGAACAAAAGTGCATGAAAAAGGGCTGATCCGTCATTGCAGTTCTTCGGGCAATCCTGTATAATATAGGCAAGCAGGAAGATAACGGTCATCCGATGCTTCCCGAATCCCCCTACACTTTTCCGCAAGCCGACAGTGTGCCGGTTTGCGGATATTTTCTTTCAGGCATTGACGGCACATTCTGAATGTGTTATAATGAATGCAGATGCAATACGAAAGGAGCATTCTTATGCGAATGGATGAAATCGGCTGGCATTCGACGCACAGCAGTTCATTTCGGAATCAGCGGCCGGACGGTTCCGGTGACTGGCTGTTTCTGCTCATCAAAACGCCGTCGCGCATCTGTACTGGCGGCAGCACGCAGACCATGCCTGCCGGAACGATGATTCTGTATACGCCGGAGTATCCGCAGGACTACGGTACGGACGGTGATCTATACATTGACGACTGGATGCACTTTGAGCCGGATGCCGGTGAGCGCGCGCTGATCGAAAGTCTGCGTATTCCGCTGAACACGCCGGTTGTTCTCAGAAACAGCACGGATACTTCGCAGATGCTGCGGGAAATGTGCCTGACATTTTATTCCGTCAAGCCGCACCGCAGCGAAATGGTTGACCTGTATCTCAAAATGCTGCTTTACCGGATCTCCGAACAGATCGGTACGCCGGAAATCTCGGCGGAACGGCTGCAATGGATTCACGAATGTATTGTGCGCAAGCCGTTTGACGATTTCCGTGCTGCCGCTTTTGCCGCAGAAATGTCCGTATCTCTCGCGGAATTTGAAGCGCAATATCAGAAAGGAATCGGCATATCCTTTACAGATGACATCACGCGCAGCATTCTGCATTATGGTCTGATGCGGATGCAGAACGATGACCTGACTGCCGAGGAAGCGGCACAAATATGCAACTATGTGGATACAGATGAATTTCTCCGGCTGACAAAGCAGTATTTCCCCGACGGCATCACAGAATAAACGAATCCCTCTGTTCATCGCGGAACAGAGGGATTTTCTGTTTTATTTCACTTCATTTGCAAGCGGAATATTCATGGCTTTAATGCCGCTGCAAATGATGCCTGCCGTGACCTTTGCGCCGGATTCAGTGAAATGCGTGAAATCCGTGCCGCCGGTCGCACCGCCCATGTAATAGCCCTTGACGGTGTTGTAATCGCGCTTGTTGAAGTCATTGACCATCGCCGCACCGAGATCAAAATACGGAATATTGTATTTCTTCGCAAGCGCCTGACACGCGGAATCAATGTTGCGGTAGCCGGCTTTGAACGGCTGCGTCTGATTCTTGATGGAAAGCGTCGGACTCATGAGAATCGGCGTTGCACCCTTGTCGAGTGCGCCCTTGATGTAGAACGTCATGTAATATTCAAATGAACCGGTTGTCGGATTGTCCGCATTGCCGCAGGTCGGTGCATAACGCTCCGGATTGGATGCGCCGCCGTCATTGATGCCGAAATCGACCAGCAGATAATCGCCCGGCTTAATGACATCCAGAATGGATTGCAGCCTGCCGTTATCGTAAAAGCTCTTGGAGCTGCGTCCGGCGATTGCACGGTTATCGACAGTCACATTTGCCGAGAAATCATCCTTGAGATAATAACCCCAGCCCTGCTGCGGCGCCTTGCTTGCGGAGTAGCTCTGCGCGGTCGAATCCGATGCAACATAGAGCGTCGGTTTGTCGCTGACCGGCTGCTGCACGGTCTGTTCCTGCGCAGGGTCATAGGTTTCCGGAACAGGCTCATCTGTCAGCGTCAGACGGAGATAATCGAAATTCGGGCCGCCCTCTGCGGTGTTGGACTGCAATCTGATGCGGTTGATGCCTGCGATCAGCGGCAGAACGATCGCACGCTCCTCCCATGCTGTCCACGCGCCGGTCGTGATAAAACTCTGTTTCCATTGGTCGCTTCCGCCGTTGACAGTGATCATCATACTGCGGTCATTTGCGCTGCCGTTTGCGATATTGAAGGTGCAGAGATAATTTCCCGCCTGTCGTACATTGACCGCAAAAGTAATGCTGCTTTCCGTGTTGTTGTCGAGATTGATGTAATCCTTATAGGTGAATCCGGCGTTGGTGGATTCATGCACGCCTTTTTCAAACTGCTGCTCGGCGGCTGCATATTTTTGATCGGCAAATTCTGCGGTCTGTCCGGTCAGAAATGCAGTCAGCAGTCTGATATCCTCAATATCCGCTTTCAGATCACCGCTCACATCAGCCGCCTGCTGATACTGATATGCTCCGCCGTTCAGAACGGTTCTTTTTGCAAGTGTCAGATCAACCGCGTTGATTCTGCCGTCATTGTTGAGATCGCCCTGCGGCAGCGGATCACCGGCAGGTTCCGTAATAACCGGATCTGTCACGGGAGGATCAATCTGCTGCGGCGTCAGCGGCTGAATCGCCTGATACATCAGTTCTGCAAGCTTTGTCGCGCCGGCACGGTTCGGGTGGAGTCCGTCCGTCATATAGAGATTGCTGACCTCATTAGCACTCTTTTTCAGGCAGTCATTCTGCCAGAGATTGAACAGATCAACGACCTCTATATTCAGCTCCTTTGCAACCCGGTCAAGCGCCGGTGCATACCACCGGTATGTCAGCAGCGGATTTCGCTGACAGTCGCCGTTTCTGCCCTGCTGCTTTACCAGAATCACGCGCATTCCTTTTGCTTTTGCGCGTTTTGCCATGTCTGTGATGATCTCCTGATACTGCGCCTCGGTTGTGTTATTCTTAGAATTCGTGTCATTGATGCCGATGGAGATGATGTAAATATCGCCGGGCTGACCGTTCTTTTCGATGACGTCAAACTGTCCGCCCTGCACAAATCCGCGCGCATACTGTCCCGATGCCGCCTGATTCATGATCTGCCACTGACTGCCGTCCACATATTTGCCGAGCATCTGCGCCCAACCCGCCTGCTGCGAACTGTCCAGCGGATAGTAATTGCAGACGGTGGAATCGCCGCAGACCCAGATGGTCGGATTCGTGTGCGTCTGCGAGGAAATCTGCCTGATTTCAAGTGCGGAAATCGAATACGGATAGCCTTCTTTTCCGGCGCAGGCACAGATATTGAGCTGCCCGTCCGTGACCGGAACCTGCAAGGTATGATACGCATTGTTGCCGGTCATATTGATGATTTGCAGCATTCCTTCAATTGCGACGCTGGTGCGTGTCGTATTGCCGAGCCAGACTGAAACCTGATAGAGACCGTTCGGCACATCGGCACAGAAGGTGTATTTTCCGTTCGGTGAAGAATTTTTGAACTGCACTGCATCGTTCAGAGCGCCCTGACCCGATGCTGCAACATTCGATACGCTGGTACCGGATGAAAAGCCGTAGCCGCGGCCTGCATTGTAGCTGTCGGAAGCACTGACGCCGGTATACCCCGATGCTGCGCCGCTGCCGCCGAAATCGAACTTCCAGTAGGTATTCGCAGCGGATGCCCCGATATGCGGCATCTGTGCTGCTGCGGTCAATGTCATTGCCAGTGCCGCAAATAACGATTTGATTTTTCTGATTTTCTGTTTCATTTTGAACCCCGATTCTCCCCCTGTCCCTGAAAAATGGTGTCTGCCGAACTGCACAGAAGGGGGTGTGCAGTCCGGCGGCTGACGGAGCAGACAGAGCAGCCGAGAGGGGGGATCGGCAGTCGCTGCTTCGTATGGCACGGGCATCCATGCACTCATTTTATCACAGCGGAGCGTTTCGGGTCAATTGCCGAATCGCTCATTTTCATGCAGTTTTGCACCATGAAGAAAAAGTGCATTCTGTCATAAAAATGAGTGATTCCGTGATTGAAAATGCTCCCTGTTTATGCAATAATAGAATTACAAAACCGGAAACATCCGCTTAATTCAGGGGGGAGGATTTCAAATGAAACAGAACATCTTTCAGAGAGCCGCGGCGGTCTGTGCCGCATTGTTCACGGGCCTAACGTTATGGACGCATCAGCCGTCACAAACCGCAGAAGCGGCATCCGTTGATTATCCGCCAGTGCTGCTGCGCATGAGCACGGCAGACAACAGCAAGCACATCAATATTTCCGCATCTGCGGACAAATCCGCCTGCGTGACCGACGCGCTGCAAAACAATATGAACGAGAACTGGCGCTTTGATTACACCGGAACGGACAGCAACGGCAGCTATTACCGCATTGTCAATGCTGCGACGGGCAGAGTGCTGACACCGATGAACTATTCCGCCGATTCCGGTGCAGAATGCGTCATCTTCGGCAATGAGAACGATAAATCGCAGTATTGGTATGTTAATCCGGTTGACAAGGACAGCTACGGAAACAACCTGCACTATCAGATCACAAATTACACAGACAAAAACGCAGCGCTGACCGAATCAAACGGCAGGATCACGCTTTCGGCATACAGCGGCAGCAGCGCGCAGAAATGGCTGCTCAATGCCGCAGGCTTGCAGGGCTTCGGCGGATACTGCAAGGACATGAACGGCAAAGAAAAAGCGTGCAATCTCGGCGGAACGCTCGGCAAGGTCGTCGAAGTTTCCACATTCGATCAGCTCAAGGCTGCCTGCACCAATAACGAGACCTGCACAATTGTCATTACGAATAACATCAGCAAAACGGGCAGCTACGGCAAAACCAACGAGGGACGCTATAAATTCACGGATGCGAAAATCTATGTTAATCCGAACAAAACCGTTGTCGGCAGCTACGGCGCACATTCGCTGTATAATGTGTTCTTCCAGACCTACGGCGACAACTACGGTCCGGGTCACGATCTCATTTTCCGCAATATCGAGATCTCACATGACAAGGAGCTGAACAGCGACAATATCTGGGAGTTTTCCTACGGCAGCAATTTCTGGATCGACCACATCACATTTGTCGGGCATGATAAGGTCAACGGCGCATCCACGAAACTGGATGACTGGGACAAATTCCTGAATTTCAAGGGCACGACCGATTTCATCACGATCTCCGACTGCGATTTCGGACTGCATGAATACGGCGTTCTGCTCGGCTATCCGACCGATGACGATGCAACGCGGCAGCAGTATGACGGGCATCCGCTCGTGACACTCTCATCGAATTACTATCACGACACGCTGACACGCGCGCCGGGACTGATGCGCTGGGGCTATTTCCATTCGCTGAACAATTACGTCAATAAATTCAGCATGGGCTATACAGTTCACACCTCATGCGACATTTATGCGGAAAACTGCGTCTATGAAAACGGCGGCAATGTCATCTGCGACTGGAACCCGATCACATTCCCCGGCGCATATGCGGAAAGCGGTTCCATTTTCACGAGCTGCAGCCGCACAAAGCAGGGGCAGGGAACATCAAACAATCCGAGCTATTCGGTCGCAAGCAGCTTCCGCCCGAACAAGAATTACAGCTATTATGCGATGCCCGCAAGCAGCGTCAAGGGCTATGTGACGAAAAATTCCGGCGCAAAGAATGCAGCGGGCAGCATGACGCATTCGATGTATGCCGGCGCAGGATACCCGTCCGCAAACTTCATTGTAAAGCCGGATACCACCATGGAGCCGGAGATCATTGAGCCGATGAACGGCAGACTGATCTCTGAACTGACTGTGACTGATTCCACACGCAAAGCATGGAGCATTGACACCGATCTGCAAACCGGTGATCCTGTATTCGGCGACCGCGATGTGATATGGACAAATCTTCCGGCTGAGCTGACCGGCGGCGAAGCGATCCTCACAGCCTGCGATGCGAAAAACTCCACAGGCGATGCACTGGCTTCTTTCAAAGTAACAGCTGACTGCAATATCTGGATCGCGCTGGACAACCGCGTGGAGACGGTTCCGGCATGGATGAACGCATTTGCAAAAACAAATCTGACAGCGCAAAATGATAAGGATGTTGTCTTTGATCTGTACCGCAGATCTGCGAAATCCGGCGAAACCGTCACACTCGGCGCAAACGGTCAGAGCAGCTATTGCGTCAATTATGCGGTGATGGCGACGCTGCCGAAGCAGGACATCACCGGCGACGGCGTGACGGATATGCAGGATGTCCGCGCATTGCAGGCGTATCTGCTGACGACCGGAACGCTGCAAAATCCCGCTGCTGCCGATCTGGACGGCAACGGCAGAATCAATGCCGCTGACCTGACGCTGCTGAAACGGGAACTGCTTTCTGCACCGGCTGTTACGACAGCCTACGCAGAAACAACAGTCACCACTACGACAACAACAACCGCAGCCGCCGGCAATGCCTACGAATCCGCAGATTTCAGATTCTCCGGAAAAGTGTATCTGGTCGGCGACTCGACCGTCTGCGACTATGACAGCACATCCAATCAGCAGCTTGACCGCTACGGCTGGGGTCAAAAGCTCGCGGGCTGTTATACCGGCGTCACGGTGACAAACCTCGCGCTCTCCGGCAGAAGCTCCCGCAGCTTCCTCACGGAGAAAAACTATCAGACTTTGAAATCCTCGATCGGCAAGGGCGATTATCTGTTCATCCAGTTCGGGCATAATGACGAAAAGACCGATGAATCGCAGTATCCGGGACTCGGCACCTATCCGAATCTCGACTGGGGCACGCTGGACAGCTCCGGAAAGGATGCGCAGGGACGGTATTCCTATGAATACATCCTCGCGGCATATTATATCAATCTCGCGAAAAATGCCGGCGCACAGCCTGTGCTTGTGACACCGATCACACGGCGCGGCACAGACGGCAAACCGAATTATGCGGCGCATACGAATTATCAGAACGGGATACTGACGCTCGGCAAAAACTACAGTGTTCCGGTGATTGATATGACCGCGCTGACCACGCAGCTTTATACCAATCTCTACAATGCTGGCGGCGCGAATGAAACCGCGAAGCTGCACTGCTATACCGATGCCGCACACAGCACACTTGACAATACGCATCTGAGCGGTGCGGGCGCACAGAAGCTTGCCTCCATGATCGCGGAGCAGACAAAGCAGCTCGGGCTTCAGATCGGCGGGAAAGTGAAATAATAAAGACTCCCCTGAATCGAAATCGGTTCAGGGGATTCCTGCATGATTTTGTCATGAAAATGGAACAATCGGTCATTGCAGCCGATGCTTGTGTCATGTATAATAGTTTATAAGGTACAGTCCCGGCTCCTGCACTGTGATGCACTCCCTTCTGCATCGCAATGCAGAGCGGAAGACTGTCTACAAATACAAGGGGGAATTGAAATGAAAAAACACAAGCTGTTTTCCGTCCTGCTTGCCGGTGCATTGACATTGACCGCATTTCCGGCAGCTTTTCCGCAGAAAGATGCTTACGCTGCTGCGGGAACGCGCGTTTCCGTCCATGACCCGTCTGTTGTCAAGGACGGGAACACCTACTATGTATTCGGTTCGCATATTGAAGCGGCACGGTCGAACAATCTCCGCGACTGGACGCGCTTTTCCAACGGCTACGCCCGCACGAACAATGTCGAATTCGGCAATCTCTCGCAGAATCTCAGCAAGGCATTTGCGTGGGCGGGCGAAGACCTTGAGGACTGCAAGGGCGGCTTTGCGGTCTGGGCGCCGGATGTGTTCTGGGATGCGGATTTCATCAACAGCGACGGCTCAAAGGGTGCGTATCTGATGTATTTCTGCACCTCATCGACCTACAAGCGCTCGGTCATCGCATTTGCGGCTGCAAAAAAGATCGAAGGGCCGTATACCTTTGTCGATACGCTGATCTATTCCGGCTTCACAAGCAATGATTCCTGGGCGACCAGCGATACCAAGCGCGTCAACCGCAAATACACATCCACGAATATTCCGGAGCTGGAAAACAGCGGTCAGGTCTCACACAACAACGGTTGGTTCAGCAGCAACGGCGATTTCAACAATCAGCAGTATCCGAACGCCATTGACCCGACGATCTATACAGATACCGACGGCAGAATGTATATGTGCTACGGCTCATGGTCGGGCGGCATTTTTGCACTGGAAATCGACAGGGCGACCGGAAAATGCATTCACCCGAAAACCGGCAAAACTACTGACGGCAGAATGGTTGACAGCTATTTCGGCACAAAGATTTCCGGCGGATACGGCAAATCCGGCGAAGGCCCGTTTATCGAATATAACAAAGACACCGGCTACTATTATCTCTGGGTGACCTACGGCGGTCTGACCTCTACCGGCGGCTATAATATGCGCGTCGGACGCTCGAAATCACCGCTCGGCCCGTTTACCGATCCGGCAGGCAGAAATATGGTGCTCGACAGCAATACCAATCTTGACAGCGTTGGCTTAAAGGTCATGGGCAACTACAAATTCAGCACAATCAGCCGCGCATATATGGCTTGCGGGCACAATTCCGTACTGCTCGATGATGACGGCGAATGGTATCTGCTCTATCACGCACGATTTGATGACGGCGGCGAGGGGCATGAAGTCCGCGTGCACTCGATGAAGTTCAACGAGGCAGGCTGGCCGGTCGTCATTCCGTTTGAATATTGCATCAAGCCGTGGTCGGAATCAGGCTACGAAACAAATGATATTGTCGGCACTTATGAATATATCAATCACGGCACCGCAACAGACGGCAAGATCATCAACTATCAGAATATCACGCTGAATGCAGACGGCAGCATTTCCGGTGCGGTCAGCGGCACATGGCAGCAGGCGGCGGAATCATCCGCGACGACGCTGAAGATCAACAATGTGACCTATCAGGGCTATTTTGCCGCAGAATATGACGAAAGCACCGGCAAGCGCGTCATGGTATTCACTGCGGTCGGCAACAACAATCAGACGGTCTGGGGCGCGCAGACAAAGGCATGGTCGGGCAATGAGCGTGTTGTAAAACCGATTACATATGAAGACGGCAAATACATCCAGTCTTTGACTGTCAACGATAAAACAAACGCTGCAAACTGGTCTGTGCAGACGGACCCGAAGCAAGCCGGCAGCACCGTATTCGGCGACAGAGCTTTCAAATTCACGAGTATTCCTAAAATTCTGGACGGCGCAGAGTGGATCCAGACCGCCTGCGATTCCAAGAAATATGCCGGTGAAGAGGCATCGTTCACCGCAGGCGCGGATATCTCCGCATTTGTCGCACTGGATACCCGCATCACCGATGTTCCCGCATGGCTCACAGACTGGCAGAAAACCGCAGATATCCTCACCGATGACGGCAATCCGGCTGTCACCTATCAGCTTTACAAAAAGGATTTCACAGCAGGGCAGACTGTGACGCTCGGTGCGCTGGGTCAGGCAAACTGCGTCAACTATACGGTTGCTGTGACCGCGCAGCAGGCGTATTCAGTCCGCGGCGATGTGAATGCGGACGGAAAATGCGACATTGCAGACATCATTGCACTGCGCGACTGGCTCATCACAAAATCAAACACGCTTGCAGACTGGCAGGCGGGCGATCTCGATGAAAACGGCAGAATCAATGCGGCTGACCTGACGCTGCTGAAAAGGCTGGTGATGAGCACGCCGGTGCCGGGCGGTCAGCCCACGGCACTGGATGTCAGTAAACTGACCAATCCGTTTGCCGGTAATATCACATCTAAAAATCAGAGTTATAATTACGGCGGCGACCCTGCTGCCTTTGTGGACGGCGACACCGTTTATGCCTATACCGGTCACGATATTTCTACGAATGCAGAAGTCAGTCAGGCGATCTATAATATCCCCGAATACCTCTGCTATTCGACAAAAGACCTCATCCACTGGAACTATGAGGGCGTCGTGATGAACATGAAGAATGTGTCATGGGGCGATGCCAAAAGCGCATGGGCAAGTCAGGTCGTCAAGCACAATAACAAGTATTATCTCTATTTCTGCTCATGGGATAAAACATCGTCCGGCAAGCAGTCGATCGGTGTAGCTGTGTCGGATTCCCCGACCGGACCGTTCCGTGATATCGGGCATCCGGTCGTCAAGGGAACGCTGACCTCCGATGAAACCAGTGCATGGGACGACATTGACCCGACCGTATGGGTCGAGAAAGATCAGAGCGGCACAGAACACCGCTATCTTGCATGGGGCAACAGCAGATATTACATCTGCGAGCTGAACGACGATATGACCAGCGTGAAAGACCTGAACAGCGACGGAAAGATCACCTTTGCCGGCGAGGGCACAAACGGCGATGTCTTCTATCGCGGCAAGGGGCTCAGCCGGTATACGGAAGCGCCGTGGCTCTACCGGCGGCAGAATGCAGACGGCACTTATTACGGGAATTATTATCTGATCTACGCTTACAACTGGCGCGAGCAGATGGCATATTCGACCTGCACCGATCTGCTCAAAGGCGACTGGTCTTTCGGCGATGTCATCTTTGAATGCAATGCGACATCGAATACGAATCACAGCGGTCTGTTCGATTTTAAGGGCAAGACCTATATGATCTATCACAACGGTGCGCTGCCGGAGGGCAACGGCTACCGGAGAAGCCCGAATATCTGCGAGGTGCATTTCGACAGCAGCGGCAGAATTCTGAAAATGGAAGAAACCACAGCCGGCGTCGGCGGTACGGTTTCGCAGATTGCAAATCAAAACGGCGCGCTGCTCGGACATGCGGCGTTCACCAATTCGATCAGTGACAAGGATTATCCGTATACCAATGTCGTGCTTGGCTTCGGCATGAACAATCTGACCGCGCATGATACGGACTGGGTTCTCGTTCCGGGGCTTTCCGATGTGGAAGAACCGACCTATGTTTCAATCGAATCGGAAAATAAAACAGGATTGTTTGTGACTGTCACTGCAAACGGCAGCGGTGCTGTTCTCTCACAGCAGACAACAATTCAAGAGAATGACCTGAAACGCACGACATTCCGCACCGTGACCGGACTTGCTGACCGCACAAAAGTGTCGTTTGAGAGCGTTTCGCATCCCGGAATGTATCTCACCTGCACGGCATCCGGTTCAGTGACGCTGACAAACGGCAGCAATGTGGCTGCCTGCACATTTGCGCTCACATCAAAGAACTGACAGAATATGATTTTGCGGTTATGTTGATGATTCTCCAAAATAAAGAAGACGAGCACTGCCTGGGTTGTATCAGACAGTGCTCGTTTTTTGTGAACTTTAGGGTTTGGGAAACGCCCAAGAACGCAGCGGAGCACCCTAGTCAGTATTGGATGCGTGAGTGTCCTCTACTGACATTGGGTAAAATGTATCAGTAGGCTTCTGTCAGCGATATATTGAGCATTTATCCGCTACTGACTGAATTGAAAAATGAATCGTGAAGCACAAAGCAACGAACGGATAACATAATCTAACTCGTTTTTTGAAAAAAGGCTCTGAGATTTTCGGAAGTGCTTTCACAAAACCGTAACACAGACTTTTTTCTCAATCTGCAATCATCCCGCATGAAAAATGATGTACAGAAAAATGCACATCGCTCTTTTTGCCACTTGACAAGCGAACGGATGTTTGATATAATGTAAAAAAGAATGTATGTTCTACATCATAAAAGTATCATTTGAGTTTAACGACTGTCTAGTTTTCGTAAAAAAAAGAATCGGTTATGCTCTGGGCTCATTTTGCAAGCGTTACATAACTCACTCCAAATGATCACGCTCAATTATAACACAGTGATTCACTATGCTATAAAAATTTTTCCGTTGTTCATAGGAGCCTTTTTCCAAGAATGATTCAAATTGATCGAGAAGTATCACACAGACAACAGCCCCAATTGCAAAGAACGCTGTGAAAATTGTGTGAAATCGCTCAAAAAGTGCCCCAACAGATAGGTGCTACCCAATATCCGTTTCGACAACCCGATTCGGGTTATCAAAACAGGAGCATTTCACATTCATTTCATTTCCTGGGCAAAGTCTGCGACCTTGACGGCAGGCACATGACAGTTTCCGAAAAAATATTTCACGCTGTTAATCTTCTTGCTCCGCAATCGGGAGAATTCCCGAACCCTTCATGCGATTCCTTTAAGG
>JAEEGL015988437.1_pt1 | contig 22330 bp, 19 predicted proteins | sample 9134231 | NCBI WGS metagenome assembly JAEEGL01 (sample SAMN16246548, study PRJNA631951) | gut metagenome | biome: gut microbiome; feature: rumen; material: fiber-attached | host: Bos | place: Iran: Karaj | collected 2018-10 | reverse complement strand
GCGCTAAGACGCTATGGTTTTAAAAGACAACTGATTAGTCTGAATTTTCTGACAGCAAAGAAGCATCCGCGTTCTTTTTTCAAACAACTTGAACAACAATGAACAACCGAAACAACTTCTTTTTTGAATAAAAGTTGTACCTGTTGTTCAATGTTGTACATGTTGTTTGGCAACCGGGTGCGGATGCCATCAGATATTTCAGACCGTTCAGTTGTTTCTAAAGACGAACGCGGATGCCCCTTTAACCTGCGAGCGCAGCGAGCTTATCTGACTACGATTTTCTTGCCATTGTGGATGTAGATGCCGGGGGAGGTCGGCACGTCCTTGCCTACGGGCTGGCCCATCAGGTTGTAGTAGTTGGGATCGGCGGGACGCTGAGTCATGTCAGCGACCGTCTCGTCGATGCCTTCAAAGGCACCATGACGGTAGCGCATGCCCTTATAGATGATCTGACCGTCCTTTACCACATGGCTCAGGCCGCACCACTCTTGATAGTCGGCATCGGGGTCTGGCTGGCGGGTGAACGGCGTCAGCAGGTCGCCCATGTCACGGCTGTCAAAGCCGATACCTTCGACAACATAGGCCAGCGGTTCACCGTTCTCGTCGATGTAGGCATAGCGGCTGCACTCCACACCCTCTATTTCCAGCGGCTCAACCTCGATGAAATTGTTGTGGTTCAGGAAACTGCCATTCTGGTATTCGATATAGTAGTTCCGCAGGTAATAGGAGCAGATGTCGGGTTTTTCGAATGTGTATAACAGGTTGTGACCATTAAATTCAATCAGATTGTCACCATTCTCTATGATTGGACTTAACATGGAGTTGTTATAGCCATAAAATATCCAGCCATCATTTCTACAAATGGACACGACACTATCAGTGGAAGAATCCGACACGCTCGAATAGTAGCAGTAATAGTCATCCCAACGGCTCTCCTCCTGAGGCTCGAACTGATAGGTGTAGTAGTAGCATACGGTGTCACCCTGGCTGACGGTCACATGCTCGTTTACCCACTTCACGTCGGGACGTGCAATGCGTAGAAGCCCAGATAGGGAGTCATAGGTATGTGCCGACCGATAGATAACTTTGCCATCTTCAATCACGTATCTTAATAAAAAGTCATCATCCCGGCTCATTGACTGCGGGTACAGGTAAGCCAGCAAGTAGCCATATCTAGCGCTATCGAAACCTATCCCCTCAATGAAACAAGCTTCCCAATCATACACATAGCGATTGACTTTCTTATCATTGATAGTAATTGTATCAGTAAATCTTAACGGATTCAGACCGTCAGATTCATACATTTTAAAAAGCCAATAATTAGCACGCAAGAATGTTGAAGGATCATTAAAGTCGTACATGACAAATTCTTTACCATTCTTTATCTCTGACGAATAATAATTATCGCAACAACAGATACGACAATCGGCATATCTCTTCCCGTCGGGAACAATGCCATAGACGACTTTGTCCTCCTCGCGCAGGTAGATAGGAACGGTGTCATTGTCCTCATTGATGGCATCGCCATAATACTTGTGCATGGCCTTATAGGTCTTTCCGCCTATTATCGTGTCGCCTTTCAGCTCCAAGTTAAGCTCTGTCACACCATGCGGTAGAGACGGATCAGCCGAGTTTTGATATCTGACATAGCTATATACCCACTTCACTCCCTCACGGACTAGAGGCACATACTCGTATTCCTGCGCCACCGTAGTGGAAACGCCCAGGCCTATCAGTAATAAAGATATTAATGAATGTTTCATAATATTAATTTATTGTTAATTTTTTTGCAAAAATAACTGATATTTTTCTGAAATCCAAATTATTTCTCAGAAACACGACGGATATACAGCAAAAGTCGCCCCTTTCTCCACTGTGAAACCGCCTTGAAGGGTCACGGTCCCCGATGCTTCAATTTCATACTCAACACCATTCTTTACGGTTACATTACCTGGTGTACGGTTGCTGTCAACCGAATGACCAGCTGTAACGTCAGTAGCAATGACATACTGGGAATTGTTGAAATTGACATTCTGTAGGTACAATGGTGCAATGAATGGCAGATAATTGTGTTTATAGATTACGATCGGCCAATTGGGAGATGCATTATTTAGTACCACCATTGATTTGGTCAACTTCAGTTGCCGGTAATAACCATTACCAGAAGAATCGTCTTTATAATAATAACCAATGGTAGTAGGAGTTGAATCTACATTCATACCTGATATATAAACAGAACCATCATTACGAGCTATTGCAATATTAGAAAACTCTTGTGGAATATCTGTCCATAAATCAAGTTCCGGGTCTCCAAGCAAATTTTGAACAGTACAAACATAATTTATTGGATTGGTTGAATATGAAACATACTTGACTTTTGCAAGTCCATTTGCTTCTCCAATCTTGTGGTAACCATCTTTCATCTTTTCAAAAAAATATCTTTCCAATCCAGCTGAAGTAGAAACAATGCCATCCCTCGTATTACCGATAAACGCTGGCCCTCCATAGTCCTTTCCAGTAGTAAATGATTCCCCAAAAACCATCGGAATATATTCAAAGCCATCCATTGTGTCAAATGGTATGGTACTACAAGCAACAGAGTAACAAAGATTAGGGTAATATTTATTGGTAAGGTTATTCAAGCCATTTCCTGTAAGTGTGTCTTCTGCAGCATAACCTGATCCTGACGTGTGGACAGTATCTATTGCCCACAGGAAACGGAAATGGTCCCAGTGGGTGGTATCACAATCCAGTTTATGGCGGTAACCATACGTTATTAGCGATGAAGGTTCACCATGATGGTGTAGGCTAAGAAAGCCGTATCGCGTATTATTAATTTCATTAATGATATCTCCACCTGTTGGTATTCTTCTTAATGTATCTGTTATGTTCAAAGACTCATTTAAAATAGTTGTATCATTATATATATACTTTGAAAATAATCCCACAGATGAAGCCTCGTTCACTATTGCCAGATCATAACTTAAGCTGAAGAATGCCCGGTTAAGATATCCTGTGTTTCCATTACCAGGGTTCAATTCATATCGAAAAAGCTTGTCAGTATAATTAGATATCTGATCCGGACTTTTTGCAAGAATCCTTCCCACATATACTTCTGGATCAAAGTCAATAATGGTATCTTTCCAATTACCGTTGAAATCGCTAAAATACAGATCTGATGGAAATGTTATAGATGGTTTATCGTCGAATGGCTTCATCGTAGTATATCTATATGGCACACCATTTCCCGCCAACAGAACATATTGTGTTCCATATCTCCTATAGCAATACTTAAGAAACTGCCTTAATTTTCCTGCATCATCGGTGTATGTCAATTCATGGTTGACGACATCACCTTGGCCTGCCTCTAAACTGTTTAGTACATCTCCTATGGTCATTACCTTAACTCCATAGCCTTTCTGTCGCTTGAGGGCAGCAATGCGACGAACGGAGTGAAGCATTTCCTGTGTCGTAATAATTAGGTAGGGAAATTGTTCTATTTGTATTTGTTCGGTTGACCCTATAATGGAGTCATTGTTGACTGGAGGTGGAGTCGGGTCGATATGTGGCCCGCCGCCATTCAGTCCGTCGCCCGATGTCGGGTTAAAAATGAAGTCCGACTGTATCTCACCTGTTGCGTGAGCCTCGACACTCGAGGGGTTGACCACCATGCTGCGTGTCAGTGCATAACCCTCCTGCCTTAGAATGCTGTCCTGCCTGACAATAGGATACATGGCTAGCGAGTCACTCAACTGATAGCTCAGCATGAGTGTTATCGTCGGTGTCTTCTTGAGTTGATTGTAGTGAAAGCCTCCCATTCCGATCATGTTAAAGGATATCGGCATGACGGCGACAGTGACGATATGGTTCTCGCCCGCTAGGTAACCCTCGTCAACGACCCAGGCTCTCTGTAGCGGATAATTGAGGTAGGCGGCACTATCGGGGAGTGTGATGACTACCGGGGTCGTGTCGCTCATCATCCTAGGCGGCTGGCATGGATAAACCAGCTTGTTTACATCCTGGGTGACGGTGTTGCGCAACTGGGCACGCACCGAGAAGTTGGTGGCGTTCCAGGGCACCGAGAAACGGATATAGTCAACAGGAAGAGAGGGCATACCTGGTTCTCCACCGTTATAGAGCCCATCGTAATTGACGGTCAAATAGGTCACCCCGCCCAGCGTGTCGGTACCGAGCGTCAAGTTGCTGAAGTCGTAGTTGGCGTTATAATAGATGCCCTTTTGCGCTGCCGCTGCCAACGACACGAGTGCCATCATGAACATCAGCACAAGTCTTGTCAATCGTAATTTTTTCATGGCCACAGGTCTTTAATCGGTGAGTATCATCTTCTTGCTGTCGATCAGGATGCCGTCGGCCACGAGGGCATACAAGTACATACCTGCATTCAGGCCATGGGCGGTAATGGTCACCTGGCTCTCGCCGCGTCCTCCAGCGGGGATGCACTTGAGCTGGGCTCCCTGCATATCATAAATGTAGATGTCGGCCCTTGCCACGGTTTGCGGCAGACAGTAGCGGATGACGGTCTCGCTGCTCCATGGGTTGGGAGCGTTCTGGTAGAGCTTGGCGCTGGTCAGGCTTGCCTCCATCTCGTTCAGACCTGCCTGCTGTGGTGCTTGCATCATGGGTGTATCCTCTTCCTGTTTTTCGCCCTTGAGCTCTGCCAACTCAGCACGCAGCTCGTTGATGGACTGCACCAAGATGGGAATCAGACCGATATAATCGACTGACATATAGCCCTTGTTGTCGGCATGAACCAGTTCGGGAAAAACCTCTTTGACGTTCTGGGCAAGGAAACCGTAACGCTCGCTGCCCTGTTCCAGATTGCGGTAATATCTGTCCATGATTTCAGCCTCCTTGGATCCGTCCGTCATGACAGGCGCTGCAGCGCGGTGGCTCTTGAGACGGTATGTTACAGGCTCCAGGACTTTCAAGGCCGACAATACATCCTCGATGGGTTCTATGTCCTCCTTGAAGCGTTCGTCGGACTGGATAAGTACGCCATGGGCCACAATGTCACTGTTGAAATTGAACAAGGCGGAACTACTCGGGTCGAAAAAGGCTATCGTATCGCCAACGGCAGTGCCGCTACCCTTCGTGAGATAGGTGCCGAGTCGGCCATGGAGCCAGAGCTGGTCGGTGTTTCCAGTGCCAAACTCGCCCACGGCAACGTTAGTACCCGTAGTGGCAAGGTCACCGAAGGTGATACGCGCTCCTGGAGCGTTGACCGAGTCTTCACCGAAAATCTTTAACATCGTCACCTTATCGGTGTCTGTTGGCGACGGGTTGGTTCCTAACTCGGCATGTCCGCTATTGCGGATAATCAATTGGGCATTCGTTGAGATGGCAGTTGCCATCAGGCAGAGGACTGCCATAATTGAAAATAAGTTCTTCATAATCTTGAAAATTTAGAATTAATAGAATGAATTTATACAAGGTGATTTCTGCAAAAAAATGCCCGATTTCTCCCTTGAAACCGGGCATAATCTCAGTAATTGCTGAAATATCCCACGAACTCGTTGTTGTTTGACGAAGTAATGCAGATGATATAATCATCATCTGGTAATGAGGAGACGTCGATAGTGTCGCCGTAACCGTCAATTTGGGTAGAGATTACTGCCAATTGTGTGGACTGCGAGATGATGTCCACGTCATAGTAGCTAGCGAAACCGTCCGCTACAATGATGATAGCCTGCATGTTACTGTTGTAGTATGCTTCGGGCATGTCTGCGGGTGGATAGTATTCAAAGTGATTATCATGTTTGTCACGATGCTCAAGATTTATTTGTGCCGCATCATTGATAGATGCAAACACGTTAATGAATACAAACACACATGAAAAAAATAAAAAAAATCTTTTGTCCATCATATCAACTTTTTATAATTCAATTGACAAAATTATAAAAATGATTAATGATAGAACATATTTTTCAGGTCAATTTTTGTTGTGTTAATCCATTGATTATTAGTAAATTAGAAAATGTATGTGGTCAACAGGCTTTTAACTAGACTGCATAGCAGCCTCTACAAGTCATTAAAACGCCCTTTCATATAGTTTTCTATAAACTTATCAAACGTCATATCCAGCCCCATTTTTTTCTTTATTATTCGATTCCTATATGTACTTGATGTTTTGTCACTCGTGTAATTCATGCATAGCTTGATGATTTGAGGGGAGATATTTGCACAGAGTAGGCAGAATAGTTTTATGTCGTTTTCATTTAAATTGGGAAAACGTTGTTCAATAAAAGTCACGATGTCGTTGTACTCTCCATTCACGGATAATTTCAATTTTGTCCAGAATGTTTCACTAAGATTAAGTTTGAGGATTTCATTATTCTCGTTCAGTTCTTTTAAAAAGCCCGAAAGCGGAACAATCGTCTTCTTCTCGCTGCCATCACTTTGTTTCTTGACCCTGATGGATTGGTAAAGTTCATGGATTGCCGACATACGGTAGCTCACATATTTTGTAATGTCACCAGTGCTTGATTTCAATTTCTGTTCTAACTCCGATAATGAGGATTCTATTTCTTCTCGGTCTTTTTCGAGCTGTTGCAATCGTTTTCGATAAATGGCTTGAAGCAGTTTGATTGCAGTGAAGAGAGAAATTACAATGGTAATCATCATCAGAGCTATGGTAAAGAGTGAAGTGTTGTGCTTTGAAAGAACTGCATTCTCTTTTTCAATTTGGCGCTTATCAAATTCGATATCTGATTTCAATAACTTTTTTTCTTCTGAACTGGAAATGATTTTGTTCTCGCAATCGGCTGAGTTAAGGGCATTCAGTACAGATAATTCATGGTGAGATTCAATTTTTTCAAACTTAGATATAATATTAAAATAATTCATACTATCTAATTTATGTTGAGGAGCGGGTGTGAGGTTGAAAACATACTTGGCCGAATCAATTAGTCCTAATTCTATGTAAGACCAAACTGCGTAATAATAGAATTGTCGTTCATTGCAGTCATCCTTTCCATTATTTATTACATCCATTGCCAATTGATTGGCCAGTCTATAGTCTTTTTTATAATACAGGTTGAATCCAGCTAGTTTAGATATGTAAGTGTATTGCTTAGGCGGATTATACTGTTGGGCCAATTTAATGGCATTAATGAGATAGTATTCTGTCGAATCTGGATACTTGGTTCCACAGATCGCACCCAAATCACCATAGCATGAAATGAGATAATTTGTATCATTCACTATCTCAAAACATTTGATAGCTTGCTTCAAACGGATGATAACGGCACTATCCTGCGACAACTGGTCCTGATATAATGACGCAATCCTCATCTTGACGTACCCCTGGTTGAAATAGTCATCGGGAGCGGCAGTGGCTTCGGCATGCTTGTAATAGAGCATGGCGCTGTCGGGGTGACCGAGTTCGTCCATGACGGCGCCCTTGTAGATGTAGGCACGGGTGAGTTTCTCTCGGTCGGCGGGGTGGGCGCGGAAGTACGCCAGGGCCTGGTTAATGTCGCTGTCGCTGGTGGCGGTGACGTAGCTCTTGTAACGTGCCTGGGTCAACAGCAGGGCGCGGTAGGCACGGTCGCCCTCTGCGAGAATATCGGCCGTGTCGAGGGCCAGCACCAGAGCCAGCGCACTGTCGGGATTGTCCTTCATTAGGCTGTCCACCGCCGCCAGTCGCCCGTCATAGCGGTGTGTACTGCCACAGCCCGGGACCACAGGCCCGAGTACCAGCAATGCCAATATGACCGCCAGCAATTTCTTCATGCCTGCAAATTTAGAGAGAAACTACAAATTATGCAAATAACACCGAGGGCACTCACTTTCAAACTACGAATTACGCTATTTCTACTAATTGGCATCCGCGTTCTTTTTTCAAACAACTTGAACAACAATGAACAACGGAAACGACTTCATTTTTTAATAAATGTTGTACATGTTGTTTGACAACCGGGTGCGGATGCCGAAAAAGCCTTTGCGTCTTTGCGCCTTAGCGTGAGGTATGGGCGGCCACGCCAAGGCGAGGCCCTACAATTGCGGATGCATTGGGTTTTCTTTACATGTAATGATCGCGAACCTTTAGCTCGGCGAAGCCAATTGATCATCAAGTAATTCATGATCAATTAATGATAATTATATGTAAAAAACGGAGTGCGTTAGCCACTAAAAAATTCTTAGCGCCTTAGCGTCTTAGCGTGAGGCAAAGGGACGCGGATGCCATCAGCTTAATTCGTAAAATTCGCCGATAGTTAAAGCCTTAGCGTCTTAGCGACTAAGCGCGGGGCGAGAATGGTTAGGGATGCCATTCTGGGGGAAGGAGGGCCCAGTCAGGGTTGGGGGCGGTGCGGGTCATCTCGGCACGGTCATGCTCGTAGCCGAAGGCGGGGAAGATGACTTTGGCGACGTTGTCGTCAACCACGGGGAATACCAGATACATCCTGCCCTGGTACAACAGCGGGAAGAAGTGCGGCGGCAGGAAAACGGGGTTGCCGTCGGTATCGATAGCCTGAGTCTCCTGATAGGTGTGGATGATGTCCGTGTGGTTGGTCTTGACGAGCATATAATCTTGACCGGGCACGCCGAACACGCCCTCAATCTCATCAGGCAAGTTGGTGTTGAAGGGCATGGGCAGGGCGCCGTCGGTCAATCTGCCCTCATGATAACGGGTGCAGATGGAGTCGCTGACAAACTGCAGGTTGCTCTTGCCGTAATGCTCCACCAGTGTCATTTCGTGGATGAAGTGGTTCCATGAGTCCAGGCCGAAGCGCTTGATGAAGCGGCTATAGCCCTTGAAGTCATGGACGGGCAGAATCGCGTGATCGCCGCTATTGATGATGTCTTGTTCGGTTGCCTTGAAGAACTCGTTGTAGTCCTTGACTTGCTGGATGTTGGATGTGAACCTGGTGGAACATACTGCCAGTCCTGCCACAATCGCTACTGCGGCAAGCCACCGCCAGCGCTTGAAAAGCGTGTCAAGAGCCATTGCCATGATGATGAATGAAACGGCTGAGAATGCCGTGTACATGCGTGCCGAGTTCTTGCCCAACAGGAAGACGAAAATCAACAGGCACAGGTAGATAAACGCCCAAGGTGTATCGGTGAATGTCTTCTTGATGCCGTTCTTCACGAGTGCAATCACGCCGAGTGCCAGGGCGGCAATGGGAGTAATGAACTCGATGGTCATCGTCTTGAGCATCCTGCAACGCTCCATGATGAGCTGCATGGGACCGGCGTCATGGCTGATGTCATAGGATGCCCGCTCCCATGCACCGGGGCTGCTGATGAGCCACACCGTTCCCAGTAGGTATCCCGTCATGGCAATGACCACCGCACGGTCCACCTTGTCGCGGTTGAACAGGTAATAGAGTACCAGACCGGCCGCTATGCCCATTGTCGTGCCCTCGTTAGCAGCACCGGCAAGAAAGGACAGCAACAGTATCGCAATGCCTTGAATCCAACCTGGACGAGTGTTGCGGTGCCACAGCAGGTAGGCGATAAATAGCAGTGAGGCTGTGATGGTCCACAGGTAGTTGCAACTGCCGGCAACCCACAACAACGTCTCGCCGGGTACGGGCCAGGCAGCGACGATATAGGCAAACAGCATGGCGAGCACCGTCGCGGAGTTGCGGCGCGTCGCGTGGCGGCTGATCATATAGGCCATCAAGCCGAACATCAGCGTGTTGCACACGTTGAATGCCGACTTGCCCAGCAGGCCGTTGAACAGGAAGTCGGGCAGATTGGCAGCGCGTCCGTCATGGCCCAGGTAGTGATACCACCAGGACCTGAACACGTCCAGCAGGCTGTTGATGGGCTCGCCATCAGTCCCATAGATGTTCATGTGTAGGAAGTCATCCTCCTTCAGGGTGGTATAGTAATTCAATACCATCATGTAGGCACAGCCTGCCAACAGCAGGAGCCAGAACAATACTTGGTCAGCGATGCCTTCCCGCCCGAATAGGCGAGATACCCTCTTATCCTGTAATAATGTCATATTTTCTCGTTGTTATGTTCGTCCACGATGTAGTCAGGGCGATTCTTGGTCTCGTTGTAGATGCGTCCGATGTATTCGCCGATAATGCCCAACGACAGCAGTTGGATGCCACCCAGGAACAGGATGAGCATTGCCGTCGAAGGATAGCCGCGAACCGGGTCACCCCAGAACAGCGCCTTGACAAAGACGACCACCATATAGAGGAACGACAACAGCGACACGATGCACCCCAGCACGGTAGAGATGCGCAGCGGCACATTGGTGAACGAGGTAATGCCATTGATGGCCAGTGAGAACAGTTGCCTAAAGTTCCACTGCGATTTTCCTGCCACACGACTGCCGCGGTCAAAGGTGATTTCTTTCTTCTTGAAACCTATCCAACTGAACATGCCCTTGGTGTAACGCTCGCTCTCGCGCATCCGCTTCAGGGCGTTGATGCAGCGGCGGTCCAACAGCCTGAAGTCCCCCACATTCTGCAGCATGTCAAAGCGTGATGAACTCTGCAAGATATTATAGAACATCAGCGACAGGTGTTTGCGCAGCCAGCTCTCCTTGCCACGAGACAAGCGCTTGGCATAAACATCCTCATAGCCTTCCTCCCAGCACTTGATCATTTCGGGAATGAGTTCGGGCGGGTCTTGCAGGTCAGCATCCAGGATGACCATGCAATCGCCGGTCACATAGTCAAAGCCAGCCAACATGGCGACTTCCTTGCCGAAGTTGCGTGACAGGGAGATATAGTTGACCCGGGGGTCTTGCTCACGGTATTGACGCAGGATCTCCAGCGTGCCGTCACGGCTTCCGTCGTTGACAAACAACAGTTCCCACTCATAGTTGGAAATGCTGCTCATGAGTTTGGTCAACTCAGGGAAGAGCAAGGGCAGGCTCTGCTCTTCATTATAACATGGGATGAGGATAGATATCTTTTTCATTTTCTTGTTTTTCTTTTATTCTGGCTGATAGGGCTTTGAACTCTTATTGATTGGAATCGGCGAGGGGTTCGGGCGGTGTTTGCGGTGACGTCTCGCGGCTGTCGTTGAACTCACGCACGATGTAGTCGGGACGGTTCTTGGTCTCGTTGTAAATGCGTCCGATGTATTCGCCGATGATGCCTAACGACAACAACTGGATGCCGCCCAGGAACAGGATGAGGATCACCAGCGTGGGATAGCCCTGCACGGGATCTCCCCAGATGACAGCCTTGACAAAGACATAGATCATGTACAGGAATGCGAACAGCGAGATGATAAAGCCCGAGATGGTCGAGATGCGCAGCGGCGCGCTGGTAAACGATGTGATGCCGTCGATGGCAAACGAGAACAATTGCCTGTAATTCCACGACGACTCGTCGGCTACACGGTCACCCTGCTCAAACTCGACATCTTTCTTCTTGAAGCCGATCCAGCTGTACATGCCCTTGGTGTAGCGCTCGCTCTCACGCAGGCTTTTCAGGGCGTTAATGCAACTGCGGTCCAGCAGGCGGAAGTCGCCCACATTCTGCAGCACGTCAAAGCGCGATGAACGTTGCAGGATCTTGTAGAATTGTAGTGACAGGTGCTTGCGCAGCCAGCTTTCCTTGCCGCGCGTCTTACGCTTAGCATAGACGTCGTCATAGCCCTGCTCCCACCACTTGATCATCTCGGGGATGAGCGTCGGCGGGTGCTGCAGGTCGGCATCGATGATGACCATGCAGTCGCCGGTCACATAGTCAAATCCTGCCAGCATGGCGTTCTCCTTGCCGAAGTTGCGCGACAGGTCGACATAGTTGACCCGCGGGTCTTGTCGACGCAGGCGTTTCAACTCCTTCAGTGTGCCGTCACGGCTGCCATCGTTGACAAACATGAGCTCCCACTGGTAGGCCGGTTGGCTATCCATCAGTTTCACGAGCTCAGGATAGAGCAGCGTCAAGGACTTTTCCTCATTATAGCACGGAATGAGTATCGAAATCTTTTTCATCGCTAATCTATAATTCGGCACGAAAGTACTGAGTTTTTCACAATTTAACAAATAATCCTCGATAAATCACCTCAAATTGGTTCATTACTGGAACGTGAGCGACGAGAGACGGTCGGCATGCAAGAGGGCAGCTGCATGGGCGATGTCTTCACGGGTGACGGCGTGGATGCTGGCGATGGTCTCGTTAATCGGGGCGACCTTGCCGTGATAGAGCAAGCCGCGGCCCGCGCGCATGGCGAGAAACTCGGTGTTGTCGGCGGCTACGATCAGTTGTCCGCAATACTGTTTCTTGTAGGCTTCCAGGCGACGTTCGGGCAAGAGGTCTTGCCCCAAGCGGGTGGTGATGCGCTCAATGACGCGCAGGCTGGAACGAACGTCATCGGGGTCACATCCCAGATAAATCTCTATCCAGCCGCAGTCGCTCAACAGCGTGAGTGTCGATTCGACGGTATAGACATAGCCTCGGCGCTCGCGCAACTCGACATTGAGCAGGGAGTTCATGCCGGGACCGCCTAGGATGTTATTGAGCAGCATCAAGGCGTGGCGCAACGGGTGTCCCATGGACGGTACGCGCCCTCCGACGATGGTATGGGCCTGATGGGTGCCTATCTTGATGACCTGCTTGAAGGGTGCCACTTCGGCAGGCGTGCTGCGGTGGCGTGGAGCCATCGCGTGGCTCATGGTACCAAAGTATTTCTCTGCCAGCTTAAATACGTAGTCAGGCTGTTGGGGCCCAGTGGAGAAGAATACCATATTGGTGGGGACATACAATGTCTTGAGGTAGCGCAGGCAGTCCTCGCGAGTCAACTGTTCGAGGTCTTCTTTCTTGCCCAGGATGTTGTGTCCCAGTTCGCTGCCGGCAAACAGCAGGTCCTCGAAGTCGTCATAGACGGCATCGCTGGGCGTATCACGGTAACTGGCTGCTTCCTCAAGCACGACGTCACGTTCGCGGTCCAGTTCCTCTTGGGGAAACACTGACCACTGCACGAGGTCGGAGAGCAGGTCGATGGCACGGGCCATGTGCTGGTGAGGAAAGATGGAATAGACCATGGTGCCCTCCTTGGTGGTATAGGCGTTCAATTCTCCGCCCACGCGTTCCATGCGGTTGAGGATGTGCCAGGCGCGGCGGTGTTGGGTCCCCTTGAAGATGGTATGCTCCACAAAGTGGGCCAGACCATAATGCCCCTCTTGCTCATCACGGCTGCCCGCATTGATGGCGAGTCCGCACCAAGCCACCTGGTTCGCCGTCATGACGTGGACCAGGCGCAGGCCATTGGGGAGAGTATGATAATGGATATTCATTTCTTCAGTTATTTGTTCTTAATGCATCAGCTAAAAAACCTAAAGTCTAAAGTCTAAAGCTTAAAGTCTAAAGTCTAAGGTCTAAAGTCTAAAACCTAAAACCTAAAACCTAAAGCCTAGAATTCAAGTGAATGACGTGCTGCACGAGGAGCATCTCGTGGATGTCGGCGCGGCGAACGTCCATATCATCATAGTTGGGGTTCTCGCTACGCAAGACGACCATATTGGGATCGGTGTGGCGGCGCACATATTTTACCAATCTGAAGTCGTCCAGTTGAATGACGTAGATTTGTCCCCAATAAATCTGGTTGAGGTTACTCACCTCGCGCACGGCAACGAAGTCGCCGTCCATGATGACTGGGGCCATCGAGTCGCCGCTCACGCGCACGATGCGGCAATGAGGGCTGACGTTGGGCAGATTCACCCAGCCCACGATATTCTCGGTGGCAAACAGTTCGTTGCGTCCCGATGCCGAACCCGCCGTTGCGTCCACGTCATACACGGGTGTACCGGTCTCTACTGCGGCGGCCGACGGTGTGGCGCCATTGTCAAGGCGCACGGGCGTCTTGCCGAAGGGCAGGTCGGTGCCGTCAAGGAGCCATTCTTTGGAAACACCCAGGTTCACCACCAGGCGGTTGAGGAATGAGTCGCTAAGCGGCATGTGGGCATTGAGATATTTCGACAGATTGGAGGTATCTACTCCGATGCGCTGGGCAAACTGAACCTGGCGCACGCCCATTTCCTTCATCAGATACTTGATGCGGGCGATGATTTCAGCATTTTTCTGTGAGTCCATTGTTTTTGAAATGATTGATGTGTTTTCATTTGTCGCGGCAAAATTACCATAAAAAATTGTAATATGCAACTTTTTGTCATCATTTTACCAACTTTTGAACTTTCCGCTTTTTTTTCTAACTTTGCAGTTTGAAATCTGTTGTTCTGACGATGAAGCTGCTTCTTCGGCTAATATTGATGATGATAACGGCACTGGCTCTGCAAGCCTGTGTCAAGCCTGTCGTACGCAATTTCCCGCCCACCAACACGGACGTAAAACTGGACTCGACCAACCTGCCCATCGTCTGGATAGAGGTGAATGGTGACTCGATCATGCGTGACAAGCGCATCGGCGGACGCATGAAAATCATCTGGAACGGTGAGGGACGCATCAATTATGCCGACACGGTGGCTCATCCGGGGCAGCGCATCGACTACGAGGGTTATATTGCCGTGCGTCATCGTGGTAATTCTACCTATAACGTGAGCCGCAAGAAGCCCTACTCATTCCGTACCCTTGCCGAGCCGTTGAAGCGTGGTAGCGCTCAGAAACAGAAAGTTTCTCTCTTGGGCATGGGCAAGGACAACAACTGGGCATTGCTCGCTCCGCGAGCCGACCGCAGCCTGTTCCGCGACGTGTTGACCTTTGAACTGGCACGCCCATGGATGGAGTATGTGCCGCAGGGCCGTCATTGCGAACTGATACTCGATGGCACCTATTATGGCGTCTTTATCCTCACCGAGGTGGTCTCCAAGGGCAAGCACCGCCTGGACCTAGTGGGACCTGGCGACAGTGGTGACGCCCTCACGGGTGACTACCTGATGGAGGTGGACTGCAACGATGCGGTGACCTACACTTCCAAGTATCACCCTGTGGACACGACGGGTAAACCCTATACCACTCATCATGTCCTGTTCCAATACAAGGAGCCTGACCGCGAGGACCTGAGCAGAGTACAGGTCAATTACATCAATCGCCGCATCGACGCGATGGAGGCATCGTTCCTGAAAGGTAATTACCGCCAGTATATCGACGTGATGTCGTTCATCGACTATCAACTGATTATGGAACTGTGCCACAATGTCGATGCCTACAGGTTGAGTGGCAAGTTCTATAAGCGCCGTGATAGCGTTGACCCGCGTTTCAAGTTGGTCGTCTGGGACACCGACCTGGCCTACGGCAATGCGGACTACTGCCAGAGTTGGCGCACCGATACCTGGATGTACCGTAACAACAACATCATGTATCAAGAAGATGAAGTGTATATGGTCCCCTTCTGGTGGTATGTGCTCAACAATGATCCGGCTTATACGGCCCAGGTAAAAATGCGCTGGGCACAATACCGCGAGAGCAACCTGAGCACCGACCGACTGATGGCGACGCTGGACTCGTTGGCGACTGTGCTTACGGTACAGGGAGCCGAGAGCCGCAATAGCCAGGCATGGCCCTGCTGGGGAAAGAAGCGGTGGCCCAACCACTATATCGCTGCCGATTACGACGATGAAATTTCCCACATCAAGCAGTGGCTCCTTGAACGCCTCGCCTGGATGGACAAACAATTGGACTATCAACCTAATAACTAAACAAAATAAGATGTTAAAGGAAGGACTGAAATATACCAGTGAGTTGACAGTGACCGAGGCGGTCACCGCAATCGCTATGGGCTCGGGCGACATGCCTGTGTTGGCTACGCCCTCGATGATGGCACTCATGGAGAATGCCGCTATGCTCGCTGTGGCCGACCACTTGCCCGAGGGATGCACCACCGTGGGCGGGCACATCACCTCGTCCCATCTCAAACCCTCCAAACTGGGTGACAAGGTCACCGCTACCGCTACGGTCACCCGTGTCGAGGGCAAGAAAATCGAGTTCAAGGTCGAGGCGCATTGTGGCGACACGCTGTTGGGCGAAGGGACGCACCTGCGCTTCATCGTTGACCGCGAGAAATTTATGTCAAGATTATAATAACAGTTTTCATTATGAAGAAGATAATTTTAGTGCTTGCCGTCGCACTTTTTGCCATGGTGGCTAATGCCCAGGAGCAGACGGCGCTCAAGAAGGTGTATGACGAGAGTATCAACCCGCTGGAACAGATTGACCAGGCCGTCGCCCGGGCTCAGGCCGAGGGCAAGTTCGTCATCTGTCAGGTGGGCGGCAACTGGTGCCCGTGGTGCCTCCGCTTTGCCGATTTCATCACCAGTGACAGCACCATCAACAGCGTCATTGAGCAGAACTTTGTCTATATCCATGCCAATTACCATCCCCGCAAGGCGGGTGAAGTGGGCAAGGCGCTGATGAAGCGGCTCAACAATGCAGGACGTTTTGGCTTCCCGGTATTGGTCATACTCGATGAGCAGGGTAACATCATCCACATCCAGGACTCGGGACTGCTCGAGGAGGGCAAGGGCTACAACAAGGAGAAAGTCCTGCGCTTTTTCCAGAATTGGACCCCCAAGGCCGTGAGGGAATAAAAAAGCAATCCAGAGAGGGCTATGGCAAGCAATCCTGACCTCGTGCAATACATTGCCGACCAGTGTGGTGGAGCAGGTGAAATCATGGTCAAGAAGATGTTCGGGGACTATGGCGTCTATTGTGACGGCAAGATCTTCGGGCTCATCTGCGACGACTGCTTTTACCTGAAGCCCACCGAGGCGGTGCGACCCATGTTGCGCTCGGTGGAGTTGCGCCCGCCCTACGACGGTGCCAAGGACTACTTCCTGATTACCGATGTGGACGACCGCGACTATCTCGCCGCCCTCGTCACCGCAACCTGCAAAGCATTACCTGACCCAAAACCCAAGATAAAGAAGAAATCATGATTAACGAGATTATTGAATACAACAAGGAGTTTGTCGCCCGCAAGGGTTACGAGCAGTATATCACCGATAAATATCCCGACAAGAAATTGGCGGTGTTGTCCTGCATGGACACGCGCCTGACCGAGTTGCTTCCTGCTGCCCTGGGCCTGAAAAACGGAGATGCCAAGATCATCAAGAATGCAGGAGGACTTGTGATTTCACCTTTCGACTCAGCGATGCGTAGCCTCGTTGTTGCCGTCTATGAACTGGGTGTGGAGGAAATCATGGTGGTGGCACACTCCAACTGCGGTGCCTGTCACATGAGCTTTGACCACTTCCACCACGAGATGGTCAAGCGCGGCGTGACCGATGAGACGCTCCATACAATCCGCATGTGTGGCATTGATCTCGACCAGTGGCTGGAGGGCTTCAAGGACACGCCCGAGTCGGTGCGCAAGACTGTCGAGACGATCAAGACCCACCCGCTGATGCCCCGCGGCATCATCGTGCGCGGTTTCATCATCGACTCCACCACAGGCGCACTGGAGGAAATCGCATAAACACAAAAACTCACGTGGAAGAGAACAAAATCATCATATACCAGAGCGAAGACGGGCAGACGCAAATTGATGTCCGCTTGGAAAACGACACTGTCTGGCTGACTCAAGCCCAGATGGCCGAACTGTTCCAAACGGATAGAACTTCTATAGTCCGTCATGTTCAAAACATCTATAGAATCGGCGAATTAGATAGAGTGTCAACCTGTGCAAAAATTGCACAAGTTCAAACCGAGGGCCATCGAGTAGTACGAAGAACTGTTTCGTATTTCAATCTTGATATGATTATCTCGGTTGGATATCGCGTAAATTCTAAACGTGGCGTTAAGTTTCGTCAATGGGCAAATAAGATTCTTAAGGACTATCTCGTCAAGGGTTATGCCGTGCATGACAACATCCGTCGTGAACAGATTGGCGAGTTGCGCCAACTCGTTGGCATACTGGGTCGTACCATCCAGAGCCAGCCCTTAATGCCCTCTGAGGAGAATCAGGCCTTATTTGATGTGGTGACAGATTATGCTTACGCGCTGGACACACTCGATAACTATGATTATGAACGGCTGACCATCGAGAAGACCACCCAGGAGGAACGCTTCCATGCCACCTACGAGAACGCCATCAGCGAGATTGATGCCCTGCGTGAGAAGTTTGGAGGCAGCGGCTTGTTCGGCAACGAGAAGGATGATTCCTTCAAGAGCAGTATCGGGCAGATTTACCAGACCTTCGGGGGTGAGGAACTCTATCCTAGCGTGGAGGAAAAAGCCGCCATGCTGCTGTATCTTGTCACCAAGAACCACTCCTTCAGTGACGGCAACAAGCGCATCGCCGCCACGCTCTTCCTCTGGTTCCTCAACAACAATGGCATCCTCTACCGTGAGGACGGCAGCAAGCGATTAGCCGACAACACGCTCGTTGCCCTCACGCTGATGATTGCCGAGAGTAAGACCGAGGAGAAAGACGTCATGGTAAAAGTGGTCGTGAATCTCATTAATCAAAGGAACGAATAAATGTAATTGATTACCCAGTTTTGGAACTTATTACAACCGATTGAATTATGCTGCATCTCAATAAAGTACATCATATCGCCCTCATTTGCTCCGATTACCAGCGGAGCCTCAATTTTTATACCCGCGTGATTGGCTGCCAGGTCATGGCAGAGCATTGGCGCGAGGAGCAACAGTCCTACTTGACTAAACTGTCGCTAAACGGCGACTATGTCATTGAATTGTTCTCGTATCCCTCACCCCCGCAACGCCAGTCATACCCCGAGGCGGCAGGATTACGTCATCTGGCATTTGAGGTCGACGACATAGTGGCGCAAGTCGCTGAACTCGACCGGATGGGCATTGCCCACGAGGACATCAGGATCGACGCGACGACTGGCAAGCGCTTCGTCTTCTTTAACGACCCCGACGGCCAGCCCCTTGAAATGTACGAGAAATGACCACACCGTTCGCCACAATGATGAATTATGGATAATGTTGTGGCCTAATTGTAAAGAATGAATACATGTTTTACTTACTGATAACTTTGGCGATAGGTCTGCTGGTACCGTTCCAGATCGCCGCCAATTCTCGTTTGCGTCAGGTTGTGGGTCCCGCCTACGTCTCGACGCTCGTTTCCTTCTTGGTTTCCACGCTGGCCTTGTTGCTGGTGTCTTTGTTGTCGGGCAGTCCCATCATTCCTACGGGCGAAATGCTTGCCGATGCATCCTGGTGGAGCTGGTTTGCCGGACTGGTAGCAGTAGTGACCATCACCATTTCCATTCATCTGTTCAAGGAAATCGGCCCTCTGCAAGCGATTATCATTCCGATGTTCAGTCAACTGATTTTCAGTTTGCTAATAGACCACTTCGGGTGGTTCGGGGCCAATGTAATACCGCTGGGCACTAAACGCATCATTGGTTCCTTGCTGCTCATCGCGGGTGTGACACTCGTCGTCGTCCTGCCTAAACTCAAGTCTCGTCAAGAGACCGCTGGTGGCAAGGGATCGCGGCAGCTGTTCTGGCAGCTGTGTGCCGTCGTGTCGGGCTGCTTGTCGGCAAGCATCACCGGCGTTTATGCCCAGTTGTCGGGCGTTGTGGTCGCCCACGGTGGTAATCCCATGCAGGCAACGACTGTCGCCTTCTTTGTCGCTACCATGGTGCTGCTGCTCTTCTGCATCGTCAACGGCAGTGTGCGCTTGATTGGCAAGACCTTCTCGCGTGAGTATCCGTGGTGGATGTGGACGGGCGGCTTGTGTGGCGCTATCATCGTCTTCGGCAACGCCTGGCTTGTAGCACACGTCGGCGTCGGCGTGTTCGTCATGGCCCTGCTCGTCGGCCAACTCGCCTTGAGCCAACTGATGGAACACTACGGCTGGCTCGGTGCCCCCCGCAAGCGCATCACCTGGCTGCAGATCCTCGGCATATTGCTCATGCTCGCTGGTGTCGCCCTCATCAGGCTGTAGAGTTTTTTGTGCAAAATTGGCTGAACTTTTGCTCTTTCATGGATAAATGAGTACTTTTGTCGCAAATCGTAAAGATGAAGCCTTTATTGGATTGATGGACTTTTAGTTTCCCAACAGCAGTTGAGATATTTTATTTCAGTCATATACACCCTCATCGCCCTGTTGCCGCTGACAGCAAAGCCACAGGGCAAAGTTGCTACGCAGTGCCCGATGGCAAAGGTCCGGGCCGAGCGGTTGCCTGACTTGAACGTGCCCCGATATGGGCAAACAGTTTTGCTGTTGAATGGCGAGCCTACCGTCATTGGAGGACACACTACCAACTTTGTGCCGACGCCAACCCTCGAGTACTATAAGGACGGCAGCTGGCATCTGGTGCCGACCGCATTCACCCATGATGACGGCTGTGCTGTGGAACTAGCGACGGGCAAAGTGCTTATCATGGGAGGACACAGGGAAAATCTGGGCATCGGGCAAAGTTTCGAAGTAGAACTCTATGATCCGTTAACGCGCACTACCGAGGGACTCGCCAGTCTCGACACCAAGCGGACGATGCTATCGGCCCTTGCCCTGGACGATGGCCGTGTCGTCATTGCCGGCAATTGGTACCATAAGGATGCCATCGAAATCTATGATGGTAATAAGAGCTTTTTGCCCGTGAAGGGCGTGAGTATCGGTCGAGCCACCCCTTTCATCCTGCAAACAGCCAAAGATGACGCCATGATTATCGGTGGCATGGACACGGTAGGCCATCAGATTACCCTGCCTGTGGCCGACCGCCTGCAGGGCGAACCTTGCCATGTGCCATTGCTCGAGGAGTGGAGAATCGTCCCGGTATACCTGTCATGGCCCTCATCCGCTGCCTTTATCGGTGATAAGTCCAAGGGTGACTATTCCTATCTGCTGCTCATTACCAATGACGAGGGGCAATTAGCGATTGCCCGTGTCACCAACGGAGAGTTCACGCTGTTGCCCACCGATGTGCATATCCCGAGGTCAACTCAAGGGAAGGAAATCACCTATTATGGTAGCATTCTTGTGGATAGAGAATGCCAACGGGCCTATCTGGTTGGCGGCGACCTTCGTCATGAGACTGCTGATTCCAGCGTCACAACCCGTGTATATGTCGTTGCCATCGACTACTCCACGGCTCCAGCCCGCCTGTCATTATATTACACCGATGTGTTGTCCGATGCTGACATCGATAATCCCATCCTTACAGCTGATGGAGACCTGATGTTGACTGGCGGTGTGCCGCAAGGTTCAAATTTCAAACCCACCGCTGCCACGTGGTTGATACACATTAGCCCACGTAGCCAGACGGCAGGCATCGGCAAATTTTCCTCATTTTTATCCCTTTGGGTATGGGCTCTCATCATCTTGGCCATCATGGCTTTGTGCGCATTATTGTTACTGCTGGCCCGACACAGGAGGGGAAAACAGCCACAAGAACAGGTGGCCGCGGTCCAAGAGGAAGAACCCGCTATCGCTCAGGAGACTCCTGCGGTAGTGTGCCACAAGGACATAGATGGACAAGAGAACTATACTGAACTGATGCAGCGCATCTGCCAGTTGATGGAAGAGGAACGGCTCTACTTGAATCCCACCTTGAAGATGGCCGACATCGCTGTCGCCTTAGGCACCAGCCGCACCACCATCTCCAACTGCATCAACTCGCAGCGCGGATGCTCTTTCCCACAGTTTGTCAACACCTATCGTGTTGCCCACGCCCAGGAACTGCTTCGCAACCAGCCTGACCTAAAGATTGCCGATGTGAGCGTGTCATCGGGTTTCTCCAGCGAGGCCTCCTTCTACCGCATTTTCAAGTCCATCACTGGCACCACTCCCACCGACTGGCGCCTCTACAACAAGGCATAAAATCCTGAAAAAACGCCGTCTCTACGAGGAGGGTGAATCAGGTAATAATCTTGCGTCTCTATGGTGAGGACGTAATGCATGAAATGGGCTAATCGAAAGGATTGATGCAAAAACGGCTCTCGTTGTACGATTTGAGAGTCGTTTTGTATATTTTGAGAGTCGTTTTGTACGTTTTGAGAGTCCACGAGAGCACCTTTTCAGTAAATTTGCAGCACGTAATACCCCCGATAACATTTGTCCAAATGAATACAATATATTTGAATCGTCTCACTATACCTTATATTTATCTTTTAACCTGTTACATTTATGAAGAAATTACTCAAACTAACCCTGTTGCTATTGGCATCGATTGTGCTGGCAGTGCCATTGCGTGCCACAGACAATCCAGTAACGCCGGTGCCAACATTCGGCGCGGCGGCACAGTGCAGCAATGACAAGAGTTACCTGCCCTCGAATTATGGCGACTGGACCAACCTGAGTGCCAGCGTCAATGACCTTACCGTCACCTCGAGCAACCCACTGCCCATGCAGTCATGTGTCTCGGGAAATACCCTGCATGTCACCTGGTTTGACTTTAACCCCAATGCCGCTGGCAAGTACTGCGTGTATTACCGCCGCAGTGTCGACCAGGGCCGCACCTGGG
>JAEEGL014828901.1_pt1 | contig 22330 bp, 18 predicted proteins | sample 9134231 | NCBI WGS metagenome assembly JAEEGL01 (sample SAMN16246548, study PRJNA631951) | gut metagenome | biome: gut microbiome; feature: rumen; material: fiber-attached | host: Bos | place: Iran: Karaj | collected 2018-10 | reverse complement strand
AGACGGTTGACTTCTCTCTTTACATAGCTTGTATGCAGAAGGTGATGTGCCTTCTCGCTGCCCGGCTTGCCAAGGAACTCATCATACAGTTTCTTGATCTCCGGAACTTCGTGAGATTTTCTGATCTTTGCCTTCTGATCCAGATCATAGAGAACGGAAGCTCTCTTCGAGCGTACATCAACGGTATTGCGCACATAACCGGGAACCTGAGGCTGTCCGCCGCCGTTTACGCAGCCGCCGGGACATGCCATGATCTCGATGAACTGATAATCTGCTTCGCCCTTGCGGATCTTGTCGAGCAGGATCTTTGCATTGCTTAAGCCGCTGGCAACGGCAACCTTCACATCCATGCCTGCAACCGGATAGGTCGCTTCCTTGATGCCGGCCGTTCCGCGTACTTCCTTGAAGTCAAGCGCTTTCAGTTCTTCGCCTGTCAGCGTCTCAACTGCGGTACGGAGTGCTGCTTCCATAACACCGCCGGTAGCACCGAAGATCACGCCCGCGCCACTGTGGTCGCCGAGCGGATGATCATATTCTTCATCTTCCGGCAGATCGTTGAAGCGGATCCCTGCCTTCTTGATCATGCGGGCCAGTTCTCTGGTCGTTAATGCGATATCCACATCCGGCAGACCGTTTGCATCCTGGTCGTCACGTCCGATCTCGAATTTCTTGGCGGTACAAGGCATTACGGATACCATCACGATCTTTTCCTTGTCCACGCCGACCTTCTCGGCAAAGTAAGACTTGGTGATCGCGCCGAACATCTGCTGCGGGGATTTGCAGGAAGACAGATGATCGATCAGATCCGGATAGTAATGCTCGCAGTATTTTACCCAGCCCGGAGAACAGGATGTGATCATCGGCAGAACACCGTTATTCTGCACACGTTCGATCAGCTCGTTGGCTTCTTCCATGATCGTTAAGTCCGCGCTGAAGTTGGTATCGAAGACTTTGTCGAATCCGAGGCGGCGCAGTGCTGCGATCATCTTGCCTTCGCCGTTTGTTCCGATCGGATTGCCGAACTCTTCCGCAATGGCTGCACGAACGGCGGGAGCCGTCTGTACGACCACATATTTCTCGGGATCCGCGATCGCCGCGAATACCTCATCCGTAAAGTCTTTCTCATACAGTGCGCCGGTCGGGCAGACCGCGATACACTGTCCGCAGCTGACGCAGCTGGTGTCCGCAAGATCGAAATCAAATACCGATCCGATAAAGGTCTTGAATCCGCGCTCATTTGCACCGATCACGCCGATGCCCTGTGTCTTTTCGCAGGCAGCCACACAACGGCGGCAGAGGATACATTTGTTGTTATCCCTGACCATGTGTGCAGCAGACTCATCGAGTTCATACTGCGGTTTCTCACCGTCATACTTGTTCTCGTCCTCGATCCCGTAGTCCTTGCAGAGTTTCTGCAGTTCGCAGTTCTCGCTTCGGATACAGGATAAGCACTTCTTCTCATGATTGGAGAGCAGCAGTTCCAGAGTCTTCTTTCTGGACGAAACAACCTTCGGGGTGTTCGTGAATACTTCCATGCCCTCGGTGATCGGGTATACACAGGCCGTAACCAGCGATCTTGCGCCCTTTACTTCCACAACGCACATTCTGCATGCGCCGATCTCGTTAATGTCTTTCAGAAAACATAATGTAGGAATCTCAATCTGTGCCAGTCTGGCGGCTTCCAAGATCGTAGAGCCTTCCGGAGCAGATACTTCTACATTGTTGATCTTTAAAGTAATATCTCCCATTTCGGTCTCCTCCCGTTATTTCTTAATGATCGCGCCAAACTTGCAGTTATCCATACATGTTCCGCACTTCACGCACTTCTCGATGTCGATCACATGAGGATTTCTGACCTCACCCTTGATCGCGTTCGCAGGACAGTTCCTTGCGCAGAGCGTACATCCTTTACACTTGTCCGGATCGATGTAGAAGTTGATCAGGGACTTACATACGCCTGCAGGACACTTCTTCTCTTTGATGTGTGCCACATATTCATCACGGAAATAACGGAGCGTGGAAAGAACAGGGTTCGGAGCCGTCTGTCCCAGACCGCAGAGTGCGTTTTCCTTGATATAGTATGCCAGATCCTCAAGTGTATCCAGATCTTCCATGGTGCCTTTGCCTTCGGTGATCTTGTCGAGGATCTCCAGCATTCTCTTGGTGCCGACACGGCACGGTGTACATTTACCGCAAGACTCGTCAACCGTAAACTGCAGGAAGAATTTCGCGATATCTACCATACAGTTGTCTTCGTCCATAACGATCAGACCGCCGGAACCCATCATCGAACCGATGCTTAGCAGGTTATCGTAATCGATCGGAATGTCGAAATGCTCAGCCGGGATACATCCGCCGGAAGGGCCGCCCGTCTGTGCCGCTTTGAACTTCTTGCCGTTCGGGATGCCGCCGCCGATGTCTTCGATGACCGTGCGGAGCGTGGTACCCATCGGGATCTCCACAAGGCCGGTGTTGTTGATCTTACCGCCGAGCGCGAAGACCTTGGTTCCTTTTGATTTTTCCGTACCGACGGATGAGAACCATTCGGGACCGTTTAAGATGATCTGCGGGATATTTGCCCATGTTTCAACGTTATTTAAGATGGTCGGCTTACCGAACAGACCTTTGACTGCAGGGAAAGGCGGACGGGGTCTGGGTTCACCGCGGTTACCTTCGATGGAAGTCATCAGCGCGGTTTCTTCACCGCAGACGAATGCGCCTGCACCGAGTCTTAAGTCAATGTCAAAATCAAAGCCGGTTCCGAAAATGTCTTTGCCGAGCAGACCGTATTCTCTGGCCTGTCCGATGGCAATGCGCAGTCTTTCGATCGCGATCGGGTATTCGGCACGTACATAGATGTAACCCTGGTTGGAACCGATCGCATAGCCGGCGATCGCCATAGCTTCCAGTACAACGTGCGGATCGCCTTCCAGAACGGATCTGTCCATGAATGCGCCCGGATCGCCTTCGTCGGCGTTACAGCAGACATATTTTTCAACATTGCCTCTGTTGCCGGATGCAAATCTCCATTTCAGACCTGTCGGGAAACCTGCGCCTCCGCGGCCTCTTAAACCGGAATCCAGGATCAGCTGGATCACTTCGTCCGGTGTCATCTCGGTCAGAACTTTTCCGAGTGCTTCATAACCGCGTGTTGCAATGTACTCATCAATATTTTCCGGATTGATCACGCCGCAGTTCCTTAATGCGATACGGGTCTGCTTCTTGTAGAAGTTCGTATCATTTAAGGATACTCTGCTCTCTTCCGGTGCATTCTCGTCATAGATCAGTCTTTCGACCGGACGGCCTTTCAAAAGATGCTCGGAAACGATCTCCGCAACATCTTCCGGCTTTACTTCCGAATAGAAGATCGCGTCCGGATATACGACCATGATCGGGCCTTTTGCGCAAAGACCGTGGCAGCCGGTTTTTACAATGGCGATCTCGTCTTCCAAGCCATTTTTCTTTAATTCTGCCTCAAGGTTCTGAAGGATCGCCTGACTTCCCGAAGAAGTACAGCCTGTTCCTCCGCATACCAATACGTGAGAACGATACATAATAGCCAAACCTCCAATTTATAATTTGATTTTATTCAGTGTGTAGTCTTCAACAACAGTTCCGCCAAGCACGTGTTTCTCCAAAACCTCAACAGCCTTGTCTGCCGTCATCTTCACGTAAGTTACTTTTTCCTCGCCGGGTTTGTAGACCTCAACGATCGGCTCATACTGGCAAAGTCCGATGCAGCCGGTCTGTGTAACGGCAACATCCGATAACTTCCTGTCATTCACCTGCTTTACCAGTTCATTCAGAACAGGTCTTGCGCCGCTGGCGATCCCGCAGGTTGCCATGCCGACAACAATACGCGTGCCGTTCTCATTTTCGGAACGGACCCCAACCTGACCCTGCATCTTCTCGCGGATTGCTTTTAATTCTTCCAGTGATTTCATTGTTGTTCAACCTCCAATTGATTCTCTGATAAATACGCTCTCAGAAACGATGTAACGTCCGGATTCTGAAAGGAAACATCGCCAAGGATTTCTCTGATCTCTCTGGTGTCCAGTGTAAACTGCCTGTCATTCACCTTGTATGTATAGGTAAAATCAAGCTGTTCGTTGATCGTCACAAGGGAAAAGATCGTGCTGTTGATATCCCCGAGCGGCATACAATCGATATGATCCGTATGAAATGTCGCTTTTACCTGCGTTCCCACGTCCTTCTTGGACGTGATCGAGAAATCACCGCCGCTGGCCTCTGCGGCCTGTTTCAGGAACGGAACGCCAAGACCGATCTTTCTGGTAGAGCGGGATGTAAAAAAGGGGTCTATCACATGCTCAAGCTGCTCTTCATCCATTCCGCAGCCGTTGTCGGTGATCGAAAGCATCAGACGCTTTTCTTCCGGCTTCCTCGCCACTTCGATCTCGACAAGCGTTGCCCCGGCTTTTATGGAATTTTGCGCAATATCCAGCACGTTCAGAGAAATTTCAGGTAACATTATTTGTACTTATCCAATATGCCTTTTACCTGATCCGGCGTAACCTTGCCGTATACATCCTCATTGACAAGCATTACGGGAGCAAGTCCGCAGGCGCCGACGCATCTGCAGGTATCCAGAGAAAACTTGCCGTCGTTTGTGCACTCGCCGTCGGCGATGCCAAGCTGTTTTTCGATCTCGTCCAGAACAAGACCGGAGCCTTTTACATAGCAGGCTGTACCAAGACATACCGAAACGGTGTTTTCACCTTTCGGATTCAGATTGAACTGGGCATAGAATGTTGCCACACCGTAAACTTTTTCTACGGGGATGCCCATTTCGTCAGAAATGATCTTTTGCACTTCATAAGGCAGATATCCGTAAATATCCTGCGCCGCCTGCATGATCGGCATCAGGCTGCCCGGCGTATCTTTCAGATCGCTGATAACCTTGAGAAGCTGCTGTTTTTGTTCTTCTGTTCCCTTGAAGGGAATGCCTCCACTGTTTTTCACGCTTTACCTCCAACCGTATTTCTAAAATATTAACAATCATTACAGACAATATGCTATAATAACTGTAACGTTTTGATTTTATCATGTATTGGGAAATGTGACAAGAAATAAATCGGGAATCTGACAATAATTTAACAATTATTTTTCAAGATCCGGAATCTGATTTTTGGGAGGTATCACAATGAAACTTGGAGAGATTCAGGAACTGCTCCACGCATCCGTATTGACCGAAAATTCCAACCTGGACACGGAGGTGGATTCCGCATTCTGCTCGGACATGATGAGCAATGTTCTGGCCTATGCGAATGACAAATCCATTCTGATCACCGGTCTTTACAATGCCCAGGTCTTAAGAACGGCGGACATGATGGGAATGGCCTGCGTCGTATTTATCGGCCGCAGGGATCCCGACCCGGCGATCATTGAGCTGGCCAACGAGCTGGAGATCTGCGTCATGCTGACGCGTTCTTCCATGTTCACCACCTGCGGTCTGCTCTTCTATAACGGTCTGAACGGAGGTGTCCCGAGTGAGTACCAGCGATAGTCTGCATTTTCAATATACCGTTTCCAAGGATGACTTTACACATGCGGGATCCGCAAGCTCCGACGTCAAGAACAAGCTGAAAAAGATGAATGTCAGCGCCGCGGCGGTACGCAAGGTTTCCATTGCCATGTACGAAGGCGAGATCAATATGATCATTCACGCCTACGGCGGCACCATTGACGTGGACATTTACGAGGACCGCATCGTCATGTGCTTAAAAGACACCGGTCCGGGTATCGCCAACATTGAGGAAGCCATGCAGGAAGGGTTTTCCACAGCGCCCGCCGATGTTATCAACTTAGGATTCGGCGCCGGCATGGGTCTTCCGAACATGCGCAACAATACCGATGAATTTCAGATCGAATCTGAAGTCGGCGTCGGCACCACCGTAACCATGACCGTTTATTTCTGATCGGTTTCACCGGCATCCGTTGACCCACGATCCGGGAAAAACAGGAGAAATGATCTATGGATGATAAACAGAAATTCTTCCATTCCGTATATCTTGACAAGGATAAGTGCCGCGGGTGTATCACCTGCATCAAGACCTGTCCCACGCAGGCGATCCGCGTCAGGAACGGAAAGGCGCATATCATCAAGGAGTTCTGCATTGACTGCGGGGAATGCATCAGGCACTGCCCGCACTATGCAAAACAGGCAAACTTTGACCAGATGGATGCGCTTGATGCGTTCAAATACAAGGTGGCGCTTCCGCCGCCGTCTCTTTACGGACAGTTTAACCACCTGGATGATGTCAACATCATTCTGACCGCGCTGACCATGATCGGTTTCGATGATGTCTTTGAGGTCGGCGCCGCAGCAGAGCTGGTATCCGATGCCACCAGAAAATATCTGGCCGAGCATCCGGATCCCAAGATCCTGATCTCTACCGCCTGTCCGACCGTCACGAGACTCATCCGGATCCGTTTTCCGGAACTGCTCGATAATCTGCTTCCCCTGCAGCCGCCCGTTGAGGTGGCAGCCCAGATCGCAAGGAAGCGCGCCGTTGAAAAGACCGGCCTGAAACCGGAAGAGATCGGCATCGCCTTTATCTCTCCCTGTCCTTCCAAAGTCACGGCGCAAAGAGATCCTCTGGGCATGAAGGAAAGCAACATCGATGCGGTGCTTGCCGTCAAGGATGTATATCCGATGATGCTTTCCGCCATGAAAAAAGCGCAGAAGGATCCTCTGGATTATTGTCTTTCCGGCAAGATCGGCGTTGGCTGGGGACACACGGGCGGAGAAGCCGCCGGCGTACTTCTGGACAACTACATCGCGGCCGACGGCATCGAAAATGTGGTCCGCGTGCTGGAAGATCTGGAAGACGAAAAGTTCCAGATGGATATCCGTTTTGTGGAACTGAATTCCTGTCCGGGCGGCTGTGTCGGCGGTGTACTGAATGTGGAAAATCCGTTTGCGGCAAGCTCAAAGCTCAAGCACCTGAAAAAATATCTCCCGGTCGCGCTGTCCCATCCCGAGGACTATACGCAGAATCCGGAAATGGAACTGACGGAAAAGATCGCCTACGAGCCCGTTTACATGCTCGGAAACAGCATGCTGGAAAGCATCAACAATATGGTCCGCATGGAAAAACTGCTGCGGGTGCTCCCGGGGATCGACTGCGGCGGTTGCGGCGCACCGACCTGCAAAGCGCTCGTGGAAGACCATATCCGCGGAAAAGGCGATATCCACAGCTGCACCGAACTGCTGCGGCGTTATTACCTTTACGGCGAAGATGCGTTTGAAGCACTGGAGGAAGAAAACAACCTATGACCATCAAAGATTTCATTGACACGAACACGTTTACTCTGGTAAATGACGGCAACAACCATGACGTTGAGCTGACTGACTGCTACTGCTGCGATCTCTTAAGCATCGCAATGGGCCACGCCCCGCAGGGATGTGTCTGGGTGACCGTTATGAACAATGTCAACACGCTTGCGGTTGCTTCTCTTGCGGAATGCGGCTGCGTGGTATTAGCCTGCGGCGTCGCCCTTGATGATGTCTTCCTTGCCAAAGCGGCGGAACAGAACATCACCGTATTCAAAACAGAACTTCCTGTTTTTGAGGCCGCACTGAAAGCGCACGAATTATTATGATCCCAATCTCCTATGACATGCATCTCCACTCCTGTCTGTCCCCCTGCGGCGATGATGACATGACACCGGGCAATATCGCCGGCATGGCATCGCTTCTGGGGCTGGATGCGGTTGCGCTGACGGATCACAACACCGCCAAAAACTGCCCTGTCTTTCTGGACCTGGCCGAACAGTTCGGCCTCATCGCGATCCCCGGCATGGAACTGACCACGGCAGAAGAAGTGCATGTACTCTGTTATTTTGAAGAACTGGACGATGCGCTTGCTTTTGATAAGTATGTGGAAGAGCGGATCCTGCCCATTCCCAACAATCCGCAATACTTCGGCAACCAGATCCTGATCGGAGAAAATGACGAACCCGCAGGGACCTTTGACACCCTGCTGATCTCCGCCACCTCCATCTCGTTTGATGAAACCTATGATCTTCTGAAAGAGTATCACGGCATCATGGTGCCGGCGCATCTCGATAAAAGTTCCACGAGCCTGTTGTCGAATCTGGGCATGATCCCGGAAAATTCCAAATTCCGCATTGCGGAGTTAAGGCACCCGGAAAGATATGACGAGCTGAAAGCCCTGCATCCGTATCTGGAGAAGTGTCATATCTTATCCAGCAGTGATGCGCACCGCCTGGATGCCATGAATGAGCCCCGCAATTTTATCCATGCGGAGGAAAAATCACGAAAAGGACTTTTTTCGGCTTTACGGAAATATGAATAAGAATGATTTTCTGATCAAGGATCCCGACAATCACAAAGAATATTACGGCGGCAATCAGGCATGGTTTCCCAGAAACACGCAGGCGCACAGCGGCTGCGGGCATATTGCCGCGCTCAATTCCTATCTGATGCTGACGCACCGGTTCCCCATCGACAAAGCAACCTATGTCCGCTATATGAATGAAATGTATCGTACCATGGGCGCTTTTGAGATCCCGATCCTGCGCAGGATCTATGACATGAACAAAGACGTACGCATCTGCAGGCGCATTCCGCCAAGCTTTGGCCAGAGTTCTCTCGGATTCATCCTCGGCATGTTGCGGTTTGCCAAAAAAAGAGGCCTGTCCTTAAGATCCCGTTTCAGGATGACCTTTCTGTGTTCCTACAGGAGCGGTCTGCGCTTTATCAGGAGGGGCTTAAAAGAAAACGGGGCTGTCACTTTACTGACAGCCCGTAATCGTACTCCTCTGACACTCTATTCTGATTTTCTGAATGCAAGATCCAACCCGCAGGATGCGCAAAAAATGCACAACCATTTTGTCACGATCACAGGGATCGATGAGAGTTCCTCAAAAGTAAAACTGCTCATCTCCACATGGGGCAGGATCGCTTCGATCGACTATGACGATCTTGTGAAATCCTGGCATACACCCGGCGCCCTGCTGTCCGCCATGTATTTTTTCAGCCCCAAGTCCGTGATCTTAAGGTGATCTCTTACTGCTCCAATCCCTTTAATTCTTCCGCTGCGCGGATCATATCGTCCACAACTTCCTGTACCTGTTCCACGGTACGCTGGTTCATCTCGGTTGCGGAGCAAGTTGTTGTGGAATGCGCGGAAACCTCTTCGGTGATCGCGGAGATCGTCTGAATGCTTTCCACGATCTCTTTATTTGCGCCGGCCAGTTTGCCGACAACATCTTTGAGCTCATCGGAACCGCTTCGGATCCGTCTTGTGCTTTCCACGATCTTGTCAAAGCTCTCGGAAGTGACATTTGCCGATTCGTTCTGGATCCGGTTGCTTTCGACCAGGGAATGGATCGCGCTGACCACTTCCCCGATCTCTTTGGAAATACCCGCGATCAGGTCATTGATATCCCCCGTAGCCTTCTGTGTCTGTCCGGCCAGGTTGGAGATCTCCGTAGCCACAACCGCAAATCCGCGTCCGGCTTCTCCGGCTCTTGCCGCTTCAATGCTGGCATTTAATGCAAGCAGGCTCGTCTGGGATGCCACGTTCTGGATCAGCGATACGATCGTTTCCATCTGCTCCGTGGAGGCTTTCAGACCTTCCACTTCCTGGATCGCACCATTTCCGGCTTCTTCGGATATCCTGGACTGTTCGATCAGTTTTCCGATATTGTCACGGCCTTCGTGAATGGCTTCCACGGCATCCGAAGTATTGCTGCCGATATTCTCGGATGTTTCGGTCACCTTCTCGATCTGCGCCTGGATCTCTTCGGTCTTGACCAGCTGGTTCTGTACGGATTCCGCGGAATCCGTTGTTCCGGACTGCACTTCCTGCATGGAAGAAAGGGTTTCTTCACTGGAAGCGGATAAGGTGGTCATCATCTCGGATACTTTCGAAACATCATCGATCAGTTTCCCTGAAATGTCAACGATCGAAGTTAACATTTTCTCGTTCTTCTCACCTGTCTCATTGATCGTTCTGACGCGCTCGGCATTGATCTCGGTGATCACTTTATTGACCACAATGGAGAAGATGGATGCTACGATCATGATCAGGACTTCGATCTCCAGATCCGCAACCGCACCGTCTTCCCAATTCTTAAGCGATGCAAACCGTACCGCATGAGCAGCAGCGATCACGGAGACGCCGACACCGCTTGTTACGGAAAGCCGGAAATCATTATAAAGAGAAGTCAGGATCACCGTCGGGATCGCATATACAAATACCAGGATCGTATTTGTCGTGATAAAGCAGACGATCGCATAGAACAGACCGTATCCGATCGCGATCACATGGCGGATCAGTTTTGTTTCCGGATTTGATCTGTAGAGGATCCACCCAAGGATCATCGGTCCCAGGTCAAAGATCTCGACCGGGATGAATTTTTCCGGGCCCGCCTCGCCTTTGACCAGCTGGATCACATAAGCCAGCGCAATGATCAGGGTCAGAGCCGTAAACAGGCTCATGGCGGTCTTGTTGACGCGTGCGTCGTTGCTCAGTTTCTTTGTCTCCATACGTGACAGTCTCCTTTCGATGGCTGTACAGCAGGACTGTTACAGCAGTGAATAGCCGAATCCGTTGCAGATCGCATCTAACGGCACTTTGGCCTTGCATAACGGACAGTTGTCAAAACTGTATCCGGCATAATCCGGCAGGTCTCTTGTAGAATAAAGGGAACGGATGGGAATATTGTTCACCTGGGTCGCAACGGAAAAGATCGCGGAAATACCGACAATGCTCCCGTTATAGAATCCAACCGAGCGGATCGCGCTCTGCAGCGTTGCACCCGTTGTCGCGGTATCGATTAAGATCAGCACCCGTTTGCCGCGGATCATATGCTGATTGTTGTCACGAAACATGATCTGTCCGCTGGAATTGTATTCCGGGCTGGTCACATACATGGTCTTATGGGAATTTGCCGAAATGATCCCGGCCTTGGTCAGTTTGTTGGCGAGATATGCGCCGACAACCTCCATGCTGTTTAAGCAGAGGATCGTGTCGATCACATCGGAGCTTAAGTACATCTCCGCCAGTTCTTCACCGGTCGCCCTTGCTTCTCTCTGCCTGGACTTCATGTCCGTTAAGTCCATGTAATAATTGACGTGGGAATTCGGAGTCACAAAATGCCCCGGAATATATCGGAGCACCACATCTTTATTCTTGGAATAATCAATTTTCTTGTAATCCTGCATTATTACACCCCCCGATGTTTTTTTGATATTCTTATTCTACATGGTTTCGTGGATACTGACAAGAAAAATTGTCCATAAAATGAGGAGTGCCCGAGTGGATGAGAGTCACTCGGGCAATATTATGAAAAAATCATCCTAACGTCAGTTTCACTTGTTCCTTGCAAAATCTATCCTAGCAACCGATTATGAACAGATTGTGAACAAAATGTAAAGGAATGGTTAATCTGCACAAAACAATATCGGATTTCGCCGGTTCCATGTGCAAAATGCACAATGAGCGGTTTATTCTTCTTCCGACTGCGCTTCCTGGATCTCTTCGTTCAGCGAAAGCATCATGTCATCCAGCACGGAAACCATCTGCGCACATTCATACAGCTGCTTTTTGATATGTTCCGGCGCATTTTTTTCGAACTTGTAATTCATCTTGTGCTCGAGGCTGGCCCAGAAATCCATCGCTACCGTACGGATCTGCACTTCGACTTTTGTATCCACCACACTGTCCGAAAGATAGATCGGCACACTGATGATCATATGGTAACTCTTATAGCCGCTTTCTTTCGGGTTCTCGATGTAGTCTTTGACACTTAAGACCTTCAGGTCACTTTGGTTTGACAGCATTTCCGCGATCCGGTAGATATCCGAAGTAAAAGAACAGATCACGCGAATCCCGGCGATATCGTTCACATACTGCACCATGTTGTCGATCGTGGATTCGAGTCCCTTGTTTTTCAGTTTCCGGACGATACTCTCCGGGGATTTGATGCGGGACTTGATATGTTCGATCGGGTTGTACTGATGAATGTGCTGAAACTCATCATTTAAAATCTCAAGCTTCGTTCCGACTTCCTTGAGTGCGGAATTATATAAAAGCATCGTGGTCTGCCAATTATCGACCTCTGCTTTCCCGTTTTCTTTGAATTCCAATGCGGTTCTCCTTGGGTTTGGAAATATGTCAGCATGAAAAAAGCGCTACGTGCCATGGAACTTTTTTCATCGTTATCATTTTACCATATCCTGACCCTTTTTTGTTCAATTTCACAAAAAGTTAATAGAAAAATATCAAAAAAATGTCACTTATGCTATACTGTCTTTGATCAAACTCCGAGGTGTATGATGTTTCGTCTGTGGGGAAGAACTTTTCGCGACAATCACATGATCCGGGATATCGTCATTACCAATGATTCCGACGATACCCGCACACATAAAGTCTTTGATGCGCTCGAGCAGATCTGCTATGCGTTTGACTTAAGCAAACCGATCTGGCTCGACTCGGTGATCGGCGATTTTAAGCGCACTTCCTGCGCGCGTTTTTATCAGGACAGCTTTATCGATTCCATTGACTTTGACTATCTGGAGATCAAGATCATAGAAGAAGACTGAGCCCCGCCCAGTCTTCTTCTGCCGTTTGATCATTTTTACATTCCTTCAGGCTCTGACCAGATCCGCCTGCTGGATGCTGCCGATCCCGCCGTTTTCATAGAGAAAGATCCCCGTACTGCGGATATAGGCATTCGTTTCATTGGTCGCCTCGCGGTTTAGGGAAAACTGCGTTCCCACATTCATCAGTGCGATGGCGCCGATCCCCTTTTCTTTCAGCGTATAAAGCACTGCATTTCCGTCGGTGTCGAACCCGTAGATCTTCAGTTTGTCAAAGATCTCATCCGCCTCATCGATCCAGCCGTTCCCGTCAAGGTCATAAGCGCGAAGGTCCTCAAAACCGTTGCCGCTCTTTGTCCCGAACAGCTCCGAACCATCGCCGATCCGGCCGTCTTCGTTTCTGTCAAGAGCGAGAAACCCGCTCCTTTGACCAAGCATAGAGATCTCATCTTCTGCACCGTCCGCATCCAGGTCAAAATAAAACTTTTGATCGGACACGTCCGCCACATTACAATCCAGGTTGATCACCAGCGGATCGATCGCCTGCACCTTCTCATAAGATAAGGAATATGCGCTCTCAAAACTGCGGCTCATGGAGATTTCCATGGAAAAATCGATCTCCCTGCCGTCTGCGCATACGACCTTTCCCTGCGCGCAAAAGTCAGTCTGCTCGGATTCACTGAAGGAACATTCCTCCGTGTAAGTGACTCTCATATAATTCTGACTCATGCCGCCGTTCTTTTCGACAATATACCGGTTCAATTCCTCGTTGTCGAGTCCGAACAGCCAGCGCAGCAGGTAATTGATGCATTGCGATTTGATCCGTGACAATGCGTCAGCCTCCAGTTTGCTGACCGGGTTTGTTTTTTCGATCAAAACGGACTTAAATTGCTTCACATCCGTGCGAACAGAAGTATATGTTCTGGCAGAATCCATTCCTATACTACTGTTTGATATGATCAATACTCTCCTTCCGACCGCTGTTTTATTTCTCTTCCATGAAAAATAAAAAACGGAGAGTTCACCGGCAAAATCCCTTTTGCCCATGTTCCCTCCGTGGTCATTCTGTTTTGTATGCATTCTCTGCAGGGGATGCATACGGAGCAAACGGCCAATCTGCTCTTGTAAAGAATATATCGGACCCGGTTATGAAAAAGTTAATATCATCCTCTGTAATAATTGATCAGGCAGCCCTTTAAGATGATCTCGCGCTCCGTATCCGTAAGGTCACCGAGACGAAGCGTGAACTCTTTAAGTCCTTCATCGCCTACTGCATAAGCCGGGATCTGATCCAGCTTCCCGGTTACGGCCTTTCTAATGTTCGGAATGAACAGGAACTGTCTGTTCGTAAACGGCAGATCGCCTTCTGCGATCACGAAAGGCAGCATGCCCCAGTTGATCAGATTGGACCTGTAACGTTTGGTCGCATACTCATTGGCGATGTTCGCCCAGCCGCCAAGGACTTTCTGACAGGAGGCCGCCTGTTCCCTTGCGGATCCGTCGCCCGGTTTTACGGCAAAGATCGTGGAACCGAACCCGCAGTTGTCTTTGGAAGCATCCGGGAATTCCTTCCGGATCAGTTCCATGACCGGCTTGATCGAAGGATTTACCTTGCAGGGTTCTTCGCCCCTTACCCTGGCTTCTTCGACCGCGCGGATCTCCTTGGCCAGTCCGACATAAGCCGGATCTTTTCTGGAAAGCGTGAATTCCGCAAGTCCCATCGGGTTGGAGCGGTAAGAGGATGTCTCGCCCGAGGGGATCAGTTCGTCCGTTGTGGTCACGGGATCGTGGATCTCGGAAACCACCTTTAAGACAAGATTTTCGGGAAGCGCTTCCATCTTCGGCCAGTCCTTGATGTTGGGGCCGAACTGGATCTGCGTTTCGGGATCGGCCTTTCCGTGACTGTCAAAGACTCTGTTCTTATAAATGGATGCATCAAAGAAATACTTGTATTTCTGCAGTTTCACGGCTTCAAGCGCATTGACCGCACTGGTCAAAAAACCTTTGTTCCTGGCGGTTGCCGCAATGGATCTGGCATCCATCAGTGCCACCGATGCAATCTGCTTATTCTGCAGCTTGGATCCTTCACGGTTAGGGAAGTTTCTGGTCGAATGTCTGATCGAGAATGCATTATTAGCCGGCGTATCGCCTGCTCCGAAGCAGGGACCGCAGAATGCCGTCTTTAAGATCGCGCCGGTTTCCAGAAGCTTTGCGGCGCAGCCGTTTTTGATCAATTCCATGTAGATCGGCGTGGAAGCGGGATAAACGCTGAGCGTAAATGCGCCCTCCCCGATGCTTGCGCCGTTTAGGATATCCGCAGCGGCGCAGATATTTTCAAATCCGCCGCCTGCGCAGCCTGCAATGATCCCCTGTTCCACATACAGCTTTCCGTCAACGATCTTGTCCCTGAGGGAATAGTCCACCTGTCCGTCCAGACTAACGAGTGCGCGCTTTTCAACATCCGCAAGGATATCTTCCGGATCAGCGTTCACCTCATCGATCGTATAGGTGTTGCTCGGATGGAACGGCATGGCGATCATCGGATCGATGGAGCCAAGATCCACCTCGATCACGCCGTCATAATATGCCTGACCGAGCGGCTCGAGTTTTTCGTACTCTTCTTCTCTTCCGTGGATCGCATAGTATTCACGGATCGTTTCGTCGGTCTGCCAGATCGAGGATAAGCAGGTCGTTTCCGTTGTCATCACATCGATCCCGATCCTGAAGTCGGCGCTTAGGGAAGCTACGCCCGGGCCGACAAATTCCATGACTCTGTTTTTGACATAGCCGTTTGCAAAGACCGCGCCGATGATCGCAAGCGCCACGTCCTGCGGGCCGACGCCCTCTTTGGGGCTTCCCGTCAGATAGACGGCGACAACTTCCGGCATTTTGATGTCATAGGTGCGGTTTAACAACTGCTTGACCAGCTCGGGTCCGCCTTCTCCCATGGCCATGGTGCCGAGCGCCCCGTAACGGGTGTGGGAATCGGAGCCCAAGATCATCTTGCCGGCGCCGGAAAGCATTTCCCTTGCAAACTGATGGATCACGGCCTGGTGCGGAGGCACATAGATGCCGCCGTACTTTTTCGCACAGGTCAGTCCGAACATGTGATCATCTTCGTTGATCGTGCCGCCGACCGCGCATAAACTGTTGTGACAGTTGGTCAGAACATAGGGGATCGGGAATTTCTCCAGTCCCGAAGCGCGCGCCGTCTGAATGATCCCGACGAATGTGATGTCATGGCTGGTCAGTTTGTCGAATTTGATCTGCAGTTCTTCCGTATTGCCGCTGACATTGTGCGCCTGCAGGATACGGTAGGCCATCGTGTTCTTTTTTGCTTCTTCTTTCGGCGTGTCACAGGTATCGGTTAAAGTCACTCCGTTCAGCAGATACGCGCCGCCGTCTGATAATCTGATCATAATTTCTCCTTAAAAAGCATCAGTCAAGATGCCAGATCTCGTCCACATATTCGCGGATCGTTCTGTCGGAAGAGAACTTCCCGACGGAACCGACATTTAAGATCGCCATCTTTGCCCAGCGTTTTTCGTCCTTGTATGCTTCTTCCACTTTCTTCTGGGCATCCGCATAGGACTTGAAATCCTTGAGGATGAAATAGGTATCTGCTTTTGCCGTACACTGCGTGTTCAGCAGGGAATTATAAAGATCCCTGAACAGATCCGGATCGTTGGGTGAATAGAAGCCGTTGATCAGCTGCATCAGAACCTTGCGGATATCCGGGTCATTGTTGAAGATCTCGGTCGGATCATATCCGCCGTTCCTCTCGTAAGCAATGACTTCATCGGAAGACAGACCGAAGATAAAGGCATTTTCTTCGCCCATTTCCTCCACCATCTCCACATTGGCGCCGTCCATCGTGCCGATCGTGATCGCGCCGTTTAACATGAACTTCATGTTACCGGTTCCGGAAGCTTCTTTACTTGCCGTACTGATCTGTTCGGAAACATCAGCCGCCGCAAAAATAAGTTCCGCATTGCTGACACAATAGTCCTCGATGAAGATCACTTTCAGTTTTCCGTTGATGCTCTCATCATTGTTGATCACGTCCGCGACCGAATTGATCAGCTTGATCGTCAGCTTCGCATTCTTATATCCTGCTGCCGCTTTCGCACCGAAGATAAAGGTGCGCGGATAGAATTCCATTTCCGGATGCTCTTTTAACTCGTTGTAAAGGTACATCACATGCAGGATGTTCAGCAGCTGTCTCTTGTATTCATGCAGTCTCTTGACCTGTACGTCAAAGATGGACCTCGGATCGACTTCCACACCGTTGTGCTGCATGATGTATTCCGCCAGGCGCACCTTGTTGCGGTACTTGATGTTCATGAACTCATGCTGCGCCTTCTCATCATCCGCATACATCTTCAGTTTTTTGATCGTATCCAGGTTGGTGATCCAGTCATTCCCCACATGATCGCTCACCCAGTCGGCCAGCAGCGGGTTGCCGTGTAGCAGGAAGCGGCGCTGCGTGATCCCGTTGGTCTTGTTGTTGAATTTCTCCGGCATCATCTCGTAAAAATCCTTCAGCTCTCTTGCTTTTAAGATTTCCGTATGCAGTCTTGCAACACCGTTTACGGAGAAGCCTGCGCAGATGGCCAGATGCGCCATCTTGACCTGTCCGTCGTAAATGATCGCCATGCTGCGGATCTTGTCCTGGTTGCCGGGATATTTTTCTTCGATCTGCGCGATAAAGCGTCTGTTGATCTCTTCGATGATCTGGTATACACGGGGAAGCAGTCTCGAAAACAGCTCGATGGGCCATTTTTCAAGCGCCTCCGCCATGATCGTATGGTTGGTATAAGCACAGCTCTTGGTGACAACGTTCCAGGCCTCATCCCACTCGAGGTTGTAGTCGTCCATCAGGATCCTCATCAGTTCCCCGACCGCTACCGTGGGATGCGTGTCATTCATCTGGAACACGACTTTTTCATGAAGCTTTCTGACATCTTTATGCTTACGCATATACTTCTCAACCGCTTCCTGCAGGCTTGCGGAAATGAAGAAGTACTGCTGTTTCAGACGCAGTTCCTTGCCGGCATAGTGATTATCGTTCGGGTAGAGGACCTCACAGATATTCCTTGCCAGGTTTTCCTGTTCGACCGCTTTGCGGTAATCGCCTTTATCAAAGGAATCCAGCTGGAAGACTTCGATCGGCTGTGCGTCCCAGATCCTTAAGGTGTTTACGATGCCGTTGCCGTAGCCGACGACCGGAAGGTCATACGGGATCGCCTGTACGGACTGGTAATTCTCCTGCGAGAAATGGTTTCTGCCGTTCTCATCCACATCCACGCGGATATTTCCGCCGAATTTTACGGTCTTGGCATATTCGGATCTTCTCAGTTCAAACGGATAGCCGTCCTTCAACCAGTTATCCGGTACCTCGACCTGGAAGCCGTCCCGGATCTCCTGACGGAACATTCCGTAGTGATAACGGATCCCGCAGCCGTAAGCGCTGTAGCCGAGCGTTGCGAGCGAATCCAGGAAACAAGCCGCCAGTCTGCCCAGACCGCCGTTCCCCAGCGCCGGATCGCGTTCTTCATTTTCCAGTTCATTCAGGTCGCAACCCAGCTCCTTCATGGCCTTAGCGACATCCTTGTACTCGCAGAGGTTGATCAGGCTGTTGCCCATCAGTCTTCCCATCAGAAATTCCATGGACAGGTAGTATACGGTCTTCGGATCATTTTCCTCGTACAGTTTCTGGGTCTTCATCCAGTTTTCGATGATCTCGTCCTTGACCGTATAGCAGAGCGCCATGTAGATCTGATGCGGCGTTGCCTCTTCGATCGTCTTGCGGTAAAGCAGTTTGGTGTTTTCCTTTACCTCGTTCTTAAATGCTTCCTTGTTGAACCCGGTTTTGAATTTGATCACTTTGAGCCTCCTCATAATTTATTTATTTCCTTCCCTATGACTTCTGCAGAGAAATTGTTACCTTCTCACCGTTTACATTCCATTCCTTGCTGATCCCGTAAGTGCTCCCTGACGTGATGCCGTCGGCCAGCACCTTCTGCGCGATCGCATCCTCGTTCTTCTTAACGATCCCGGAAAGCTTCTCATTTCCGTTTAAGGATACCAGAATATGGTCCATGACCTCAAAGTCCGCATCTTTACGCATTGTCTGGATCTTGGAGATCAGTTCATAGACAAAGCCCTCTTCGATGAGTTCTTCGGTCAGGTTCGTGTCAAGTACAACGGTCATGACATTGTCATTTTCGGAAATATAGCCTTCCTTCTGTGTCATTTCGATCAACAGGTCGTCCTTCGTCAGCTTCACGGCCTCGCCGTTTACGTCAAAATCAAGCGATCCGGTTTCGTTCAGCTTATCCATGGCTTCGTTTCCGTCAAGTCCCGCCAGCTCTTTCTGAATGCCGCCGAGCAGCTTTCCGTATTTGGGTCCGACCGTCTTAAGCTGCGGTTTGAACGTATAGCTTGTGAAGGATCTGACGTCATCCGTGAAGAGCACATCCTTAACGTTCAGTTCGTCCTCGATGATCTCTTTGAAGAATTCGGATAAAGTATGCTCGGATTTGATGAACATCTTTGCGATCGGCTGCCTGTTCTTGATCGCAGCGTTGTTTCTTGCCGCGCGTCCCATCACAACGATCTTTAAGACCGCATCCATATTCTCCTCAAGTTCCCTGTCGATCCATGCATCATTTGCAACGGGAAAATCACACAGATGAATGGATTCGGGCGCCTCTGCATCCACGGAGCGCACCAGATTCTGATAGATCTCTTCCGTGATGAACGGAACCATCGGAGCCGCCGCCTTGCTGATCTCCAAAAGTGCCGTATACAAAGTCATATAAGCATTGATCTTATCCTGCTCCATGCCTTTTGCCCAGAAACGCTCGCGGCATCTGCGCACATACCAGTTGGAGAGATCGTCGACAAAGCTTTCCAAAGCCCTTGCGGCCTCCGGGATCCTGTAGTTGTCAAGGTCTTCGTCCACCTCGCGGATCGCCGTCTGGAGTCTCGAAAGGATCCATTTGTCCATAACGGACAGTTTGTCATATTCCAGTTTGTATTTTGTGGCATCAAACTGATCGATATTCGCATAAAGGATGAAGAATGCATAGGTATTCCACAGCGTCCCCATGAACTTGCGCTGCCCTTCCATGACTGCTTTGCCGTGGAAGCGGTTCGGAAGCCAGGGCGCCGAATTGATATAGAAATACCAGCGGATCGCATCCGCGCCGTAAGTTGCGAGCGCATCAAACGGATCAACCGCATTGCCTTTGCTCTTGCTCATCTTCTGGCCGTTTTCATCCTGTACGTGGCCGAGAACGATGACGTTTTCGTAAGGTGCCTTGTTGAACAGAAGCGTTGACTCCGCAAGCAGGGAATAGAACCAGCCTCTGGTCTGGTCGACCGCCTCGGAGATGAACTGTGCCGGGAACTGTTCCTTGAACAGATCCTGATTTTCAAACGGATAATGATGCTGCGCAAACGGCATGGCACCGGAATCGAACCAGCAGTCAATGACTTCCGGCACTCTGTGCATCTGCTTGCCGCACTTTTCACATTTGATCGTGAATTCATCGATATACGGCCTGTGCAGTTCAACCGTCAGGGCATCCTCTCTTCCGGACAGGTCCTTTAATTCCTCTCTCGATCCGATCGCGTGCATGTGTCCGCACTCGCAGACCCACACATTTAACGGGGTGCCCCAGTAACGGTTCCTGGAAATGCCCCAGTCCTGAATGTTCTCCAGCCAGTCCCCGAATCTTCCCTTGCCGATGGATTCCGGGATCCAGTTGATCGTATTGTTGTTGCGGATCAGATCCTCTTTGACTTCCGTCATTTTGATGAACCAGGATTCTCTTGCATAGTAAAGAAGCGGCGTATCGCATCTCCAGCAGTGCGGATAGTCATGTTCCATCTTGGGCGCGCCAAACAGAAGACCGCGCTTGTCCAGATCGATCAGCACTTCCTTATCGCAGTCGATCGCGCCGGCCTTCTTCTCTTCTTCGGTCGGTTTGCATCTCATGCCCGCAAAAGGCGTGCAGTCTTTCATGACGCCGCGTTCATCCACCATCTGCACAAATGCGGCATCATACTTGCGGCCGACACGGGCATCATCTTCACCGAAAGCAGGCGCCTGGTGAACAATGCCGGTACCGTCCGACATGGTTACATAGTCATCAACATAAACGATAAAGCCCTTCTTATGCTGCTTTGCCACTTCATCGGCCGCGCATTGATATAAAGGCTCATATTCCCGGTATTCCAGATCTTTTCCCTTGCAGGATGCAAGCACTTCGTAAGCGGGAACGCCTTCTTCGCGCTCGATGGAACCAAGCACCTGATCGGCAAGAGCTTCAGCCAGATAGTAGACCATACCGTCCGCCGCTTTGACTTTGATATAGGTTTCCTCCGGATTCACGCAAAGCGCGATATTGGAGGGCAGCGTCCAAGGCGTTGTGGTCCATGCCAGGAAATACGCATCCTCGTCTTTGACCTTAAATCTGACGATCGCGGTGCGCTCTTTTAATGTCTTATACCCCTGTGCAACTTCATGGGAAGAAAGCGGGGTGCCGCAGCGCGGGCAGTAAGGAACGATCTTAAAGCCCTTATAGAGCAGGCCCTTTTCCCAGATCTGCTTTAAGGCCCACCATTCGGACTCGATAAAATCATCATGATACGTTACGTAAGGATCGTCCATGTCCGCCCAGAAACCAACGGTTGCGGAGAAATCCTCCCACATGCCTTTGTATTTCCAGACACTTTCCTTACATTTGGAAATAAACGGATCCAGACCGTATTCCTCGATCTGTTCCTTGCCGTCAAGACCGAGCGCCTTTTCCACTTCCAGTTCCACCGGCAGACCGTGGGTATCCCATCCTGCCTTTCTGGGAACCATGTACCCCTTCATGGTACGGTATCTGGGGATCATGTCCTTGATCACGCGGGTTAAAACATGTCCGATGTGCGGTTTCCCGTTCGCCGTCGGCGGGCCGTCGTAGAACGTATAGGTCGGGCCGCCTTTCCGCTGCTCCATGCTCTTCCTAAAGATCTCGTTGTCCTTCCAGAACTGTTCGACCTGCTTCTCGCGGTCGACAAATCCCAGATCCGTTGATACTTTTTTGTACATCTTATCCTCCTCTTTGCAAACGCTTTCTCGTCACGCCCGCAAAATATTCTTATTTACTCATCTCATCCAAAAGCGAGATCTTGATGTCATACAGTCTCGGCGACAGATCCACAAATACCTTATGCGGATTGACAAGACGCCTGGTCTCTTCCCAAAGCGTATCCAGCTCGCGGGCGCAGTAATCGCGGATCTCCATGACTTTCGGGGATTCGTATACGCATTTTCCGTCCACAAAAACGGGAACCATCAGTTCGCGCAGCGTGAATTCGCCGGGCTGCAGTGTCGTCTTTTTCCAGGGTTCCGCGGGATCAAACAGCAGAATGTGCTTATCTTCCGTGAACACCTCGTCTTCTAAGCAGATCAGGTCCGCTTTGATCTTTCCGGAATCCTTTTCATAGATCCTGTAGATCTTCTTATTTCCGGGGTTCGTGACTTTTTCCGTATTTTCAGAGAGTTTGATCTTGGGAATGAACTTCCCGTCCGGTCCCTGTATCGCCGCCAGTTTGTAAACGCCGCCGAATGCCGGCCAGTCTTTGGAAGTGATCAGGTTGGTGCCAACGCCCCAGCTTGTGATCGTTGCACCCTGCGCCTTCAGGGAATCGATCAAAAACTCATCCAGATCGTTGCTT
>JAEEGL014202952.1_pt1 | contig 22331 bp, 17 predicted proteins | sample 9134231 | NCBI WGS metagenome assembly JAEEGL01 (sample SAMN16246548, study PRJNA631951) | gut metagenome | biome: gut microbiome; feature: rumen; material: fiber-attached | host: Bos | place: Iran: Karaj | collected 2018-10 | reverse complement strand
TCGGCCATGGCGTCGAATGGAGGGTGCTGGAGGTGACCAAGCGCAACAGGGGCTTCCTCAGCGCGCTGAGGATCCAGAAGCCCGACGAGAGGCAGACGCTGCCCGCATCCCAATACATCCCTCAAAGCGCCATCGAAACTGTGAAAGAGGGCCAGAAGGCCGAATGATATACCTACAAAAATGAGAAATTCAGCTTCTATCTGGCTGGATGCGATGGATTCCTCCATCATGGAACTGACGGACAGCATCATCTTTCTCTTGTCATCGAACCCGCTTATCGGAAGAATGTCTGCTGACAGAGCCATATCTATCTGGTGCAGCGGTTTTTGAAATCTATCCAGGAGGCTGTATGTTATTGATAGGCCGCCCACGTCCACTCTTCTGCAAGTGTTCAGCCTAATGGCCCTAATCATGTACCAAAGGCTTTCACGGCCGTACTTTCCGCAGCCATAGTATTGCAGTTTGTCCCAGTGAAGATACTTTCCGTTGTATTCCCTCGCCAGATCCCTGGAATCAGCATCCGATAATATCTCGGGAGCAGGTTTGATCGCGATAGATGCGGTGCCTTCTGCGGCATTTCCGTAATTGTCATAGTTGCTTCTAATTATTAAAAAACAGTTTTTTTTTGAAATTTGGAATTTTTTGAAATCGACCTAATTGATGGCAATGATGCATCTGGGCGGCTTATATCGGGCATCCATCCATGGGATCGGCATCAACCGCATCATCGGCGGCATCGTGGCAGGATCTGGCCCGTATTATATCGGTGGAGCGATCGGAATAGAAAGAAGAAAAGAGGTTTGGCCCGGCATAGCCGGGATTCTCATCCTCTGAACGGCTTCAGAGGGTCTTTGGTACCCTTCCCCAGATCGTCGTCGATGTTTCCTGCGGAAGTGTATCCGGACGGAGGGACGTTGGGGGCGGGGGCAGGCTCCGGGACCGGCTCCTGGATGCCGGGCTTTGCCGGGGGCTTCTGCTGGGCATTGCTCGGAGGCGGGCTGTGGTAGACGTATTCCGCCGGGGGCTCGATCCTCTTTACCGTGGACTCTCCGTTTTCGTTGAGCGGGAGGAGCTTGTCGAGGTACTGCTGCTTCATCGGGCAGTCGACGAAAGCGTACTCGAACACGTCCCTGAGAGTCTCGACGGTGTAGATGTCCATGGTCTTGTAGAACCTGTTCTCGACCATTACGTCCTTGGCATTGTCTTTGGGTATCAGCGCGATCTTGATGCCGGATGCGGCCGCGGCCTCCAGCTTCGCGGTGACTCCGCCCACGGGCAGGACCATCCCTCTGACGCTCAGGGATCCGGTCATCGCCAGATCCTGGCGGATCGGTATCCTCTCGAGCGCCGAGATTATGACGGTCGCCATGGTTATGGACGCGCTGTCCCCTTCGACTCCGTCGTAAGTCCCGATGTACTGGAGGTGGATGTCGCTGTCGGAAAGGCTGGTCATGGTATACTTCTTGATGACTGCCGAGATGTTGTCGACGGCTTCCTTGGCGATGGTTCCCAGCTGGCCGGTGGCGATTATGCGCCCTCCCCTGCGGACCTGGGACGGGGATACCTCAGCGACGATCGGCAGCACGATTCCGGAATACTCGGCCATATTCGAGCTTGCGTTGAGAGCGGCGAGACCGTTGATCATGCCTATCTCGCTGCCGGACGTCTTGAACATGGAGTATGCGGCGCTGTTCTCGATGTATCTGTCGGCGATCTGCTGCTCGATGCTGCGGGCGGTCATACGGGCGGCGACTACGTCGTCCATGCCCACCGAGGCTGCGCCTCTCTGATAGGCGATATCCCCGGAGACGCGGACCAGACCTCCGAGCTCCCTCATCCTGAGCGTGAGCTCGCCTTTCCTTCCGGAGCGGCGCTGGGCCTCCCTGACGATCTCCGCGACCGCGAATCTGTCGAAATGGGGGATTTTGCCGTCTTTCTTGACTTCCTGGGCGACGAAACGCGCAATGTTGAGGCGGTTCTCATCGGTGTCAGGCATGGTGCTGCGCATGTACACTTCGTAGCCGTAACCTCTTATCCTCGATCTCAGGGCGGGGTGCATCCCTTTGATCGCATCGAGGTTCCCTGCGCAGACGAGGATGAAATCGCACGGGACGGGCTCGGACTTGACGAGAGCTCCGGAGGACCTTTCGGACTGCCCGGTGATGCTCATCTGCTTCTCCTGCATCGCGGTGAGGAGCGCCTGCTGGGATTCCATCCTGAGGACGTTGATCTCATCGATGTACAGCACGCCTTTGTTGGCCTTGTGGATGGCGCCGGCCTCTATCCTGCTGTGGGACGGGGTCTCGAGGCCTCCCGACTGGAAAGGATCGTGCCTGACATCCCCTAAAAGGGCTCCGGCATGGGTCCCTGTGGCATCCACGAACGGCGGCATCTCGCCTGCGTCATGACCCACGAGAAGCTTGGGAACGAGCGCGTCCTCGTTCTTGGTCTGCATGGGGGTCCTGAACAGCATTATTATGATGAAAGCGCCCAGCATCGCCGCCAGCGCGATCATGAAATTGTTGAAGATGAAAGCGCCCAGCAGACCGAGTATTATCAGCCCCATGCAGGCGTATACCCACATGGTGTTGGACTGGTTCTTACGGACGGCGGCCGCGGCTTTCTGCTCCGCTACCAACGCTTTCCCCTTTCCTGCGGGGAAAACCCTGATCCTGGGCTCATTGTTGTCCTCAGGATTGTTGTAAGCCACTATATCCTGGAGTTCCTCGGAAGAAAGGCTTTCGACCATGGAATTGGCTAGCATCGACTTTCCGGTCCCAGGCTCCCCTATGAGCATTACATGCCTTTTCTGGGAGGCCGCCTTCCTCATGACTTCGACGGCATCATCCTGTCCGATGACGCGATCGGTCATGGAATCCGGGATTCTGATGTCAGCCGTAGTATCGAAGGTCTGCTTCTCCGCCCACTCCTCGACGGAAATCTCCGACCTCTCAACGTCTTTCTTTTTCATGTTTCAATGACCCCGTTTGAACAGTTTGTTCTTTTATAAAATATTTTCTAACAGCCCTCTCAGAAATTCCCCTGCCTCATCCCGGCAAACAGAGCGGCCACCACTATCAGGCCTATCACAGCCATGAATATGATGGGACCGTATTTCACATAAAAAGGCGTATCATCCGGATACGGGAAACCTTCCCTTTCCAAGCCGGGAGGGATGAGCCCGTTGGGATCTTTGAGATCCAGTTCAGGATAGTAAACCGAAGCGAAAGACGACCCCGACACCGGCGTCGCGCTTCCGACCATCGTAAGCCCTTTGGCCGCATCGACGGCATACCATTTCCCGTCGGCGGCGCATTCGTTCCAATAAGCGGCCGTCCCCTCGGACGAATCCCCGTAGTACATGCCTTTCACGGTCGCCGCGTCCAATCCGTTGTTCACGGCGACGTAAGTGAATGCCGCGGCGATTCCCGCGGAAGACGAGGACTTCTTCACGAGGGCGTCGTAAAGATCGCTAATCTCCCCCTCGCCGTCATCCTTTTTGGAGATGCCGGAAAGGTTCTTGACGATGGATTTGGCGATCCCGGATTCGGAGCCGGAATACTTCTTGAGAGCATCCCTGATCTCATTCAGGGTCTTCTCCACCGAATCGGCGTATTTCTCCTGCACCGAAAGCTGGAACGACACGGAACTGACCGCATAATAGACCGCGGGATCACCGCTTAAAGTCACAGACGTTATGACCGGCACGACCTCAATGCTCTTGACCGGGAGGTCCCACAGCCATATGAAGTACGGATCCCCAAGATACTTGGCGGCGGCCGCGTCGCTGACTTCGGAGGCGGCATATCCTTTCGCATCGTCTTCGGTCTGGAAAAGGACGACGCGGGGGAATTCCGCCGTTATGGTCTGGGAAGCTTCGACGCTTCCGGAAATCTTCGAGAGCTCCGCGTATACCGCCGACGAATTCTCACCGAGCTGCGATGCGTAAACGTCTCCCGCGCCTTCCGAGTCCGCAGACTGGACGGGAAGCGCGAGCAGCATCGCGACCGCGAAAGCCATAAGCGCCCAGACCCATTGTTTCATGCTTGGGCTATATAGGGGTTATTATTAAAGATACCTTATGCCAGGCGGGGAACCGCCATATTATTATCGGTATGGGCATACGGAAGCGCATATGCGGGTCGACGAACTGGACATCCCCGAGCGCATCGCGGAAGCGCTGAAAACCGAAGGCTATTCGGAACTTCATCCTCCCCAGGCCGAGGCGATCCCGGCGGCGCTGGAAGGGAAAAGCATCGTGGCCGCCATACCCACAGCCAGCGGGAAATCCCTGATCGGATATGTGCCCGCGCTGAAGACGGTATGCGTCCGCAGAAGCAAAGTCCTGTACATCGTTCCTCTCAAGGCGCTGGCATCCGAGAAAAAGGATGACTTCGAGAGATTCTCCGGCCTTGGAATAAAGGTACATCTGAGCTCCGGCGACCTCGATGCCGAAGACAGAGGGGTTTCGGACGCGAACGTCGTCGTAGCGACCTCCGAGAAAGCCGATTCGATGATACGCCACGGGAGCGAATGGATCCGCGACGTGGGGCTGGTCATAGCCGATGAGATCCACATGATCCACGATCCCAGCAGAGGCCCTACGCTGGAGGTCGCCCTGACCAAGCTGATGCGCAAGAACAAGGGCCTCCAGATCATCGCCCTGTCTGCGACGATATCCAACGCCGAAGACCTCGCGGAATGGCTCCATGCCGACCTCATAAAGAGCGGCTGGCGCCCGATCCCGCTCAAGGAAGGCGTCTATTTCGACGGCAGCATAAGATTCGGCGACGGGAGCTCCAGAGAAGTGGATTCCGAAGGGAAGGATGAGGTCTGGAATCTCGTCGCGCAGACCATCAGAGAAGGCGGCCAGAGCATAGTTTTCGTCAACAGCAGGCGCTCTACGGAATCCCTCGCCGCCAGGTTCAGCAAGCCGCTGTCGAAGATTGTCGGCACCAAGCTCACCGGGGCGGAGGCTTACATCCTGGAGGGGGAAGCCGAATCCACCGCATCAGGCAGAAAACTGGCCGAATGCGTCAGATGCGGGGCGGCATTCCACAACGCAGGGCTCACGTACAGGCAGAGGAAATTCATCGAGGACGGATTCCGCCAGGGGAGGATCAAATGCATAGTCGCCACCCCGACCCTGGCCGCCGGGATCAACCTGCCCGCGAGAAGGGTGGTCATCAGGGATACAAGCCGCTTCGAGACGAACGCGGGGAACGTGCCGCTCCCGGTCATGGAGATCAAGCAGATGTGCGGCCGCGCGGGGAGGCCCAGATTCGATCCGTATGGGGAGGCCGTCCTGGTGGCGAAGAACATCAGCGACGCCGACCACCTCATGGACGATTACGTGAACCACGACACCGAGAGGCTTACGTCCAAGCTGTTCGGCGAGAACGTCCTGAGAAGCCATATGCTGGGCCTGATAGCCACCGGCGACGCGTGGTCCGAGGAGACGGTCATGGATTTCCTCAGGGACACTTTCTTCGGGACCACATCCCAGATGTTCGGCATAGAATCCGTCGTGGAAAGGACGGTGGAATTCCTGGAGGAGGAATGCATGGTCGTCCGCGAGGGAAGCAGGATCAGCGCCCTCCCGTTCGGGAAGAGGATCTCGGACATGTGCATCGACCCGATCTCCGCATCCATCCTGAGGGACGCCGCGATGAAGATCAGGGACGACACCGAGCCGTTCCCGATACTGGTCGCGGCGGCCATGACCCCGGATGTGCTCGGGATGTTCCCCAAAAAATGCGACGGGGATTCTCTGGCGGCGGCCGCGGCGAGGATGGACGACAGATATCTGGTGGATCCCGACGACATCGGGGATTACGACCCGGAATTCCTTTACAGCGACCTCAAGACGGCGCTTCTGGCGGAGAGATGGATCGAGGAGGTCCCGGAGGAGATAATCACCGAGGAGATGGGGATCGGCCCCGGGGACATCAGATCCAGGATCGACATGATGGACTGGATTCTGTATGCAATGGGCGAGATCGCCATGATATTCAACCCCGATGCCACCGTGAAAATCAAACCTCTGATCACCAGGATCAGATACGGGATCAAAGAGGAGCTCATGGGGCTCGTAGGGTTCCGCGGGGTCGGCCGCAGCAGAGCCAGAATCCTGTTCGACAACGGGATCGAAACCGAGATGGACGTCATGGAGGCGGACGAATCCTTCCTAGCGGGCCTCCCCAAGATAGGTAAGGCGCTGGCCAGAAGCATGAAATCGAAATTCGGAGGGGGAACCCAGACCCCGGAGCCTTCTATGGCCGCGCCTATGGCATCCGATGCCGAAGAAAGCGAGGAGGAGGCGATGCTGAACGCCATGGCCGAAGAATACGGGATGGCCACGGAAGAGAAGCCTCCGGAGCCTGAGCCGGAGAAACCCAAAAGAAAAAAGGGAGAGGACGCCGGAGGCCCCCGGCAGTCCAATCTGTTTGATTTCTGACCCTCACTGCGAGAGTATGCGCTCGACGTCGGCCACGGAATTCCCGCATCTGATGGGGGGAGCGCAGTTGTTGATGATTGTATCGGGATCTTTCAGGCCGTTCCCGGTGCAGATGCATACGACCCTCTCGTCCCTGTCGGCGATCCCCATCTCGCGGAGCTTCTTCAGCCCGGCGACGGACGCGGCGGAAGCGGGCTCCACGCAGACGCCTTCCTTCCTTCCCAGGAGCTGCTGGGCCTTGATGATCTCCTCGTCGGTGACTGTGAGCGAATATCCGCCGGTGGAATAGATGGCGTGAAGAGCCTTCCTCCCGCTGACGGGGTTCCCTATCCTGATCGCCGTTGCGACGGTCTCCGGATTCGGCTCGGCGACGAAATCCTTGGCCTTCGCTTTGAAAGCCTTGGCGACCGGCGCGGAGCCTTCGGCCTGGATCCCTGTGAGCATCGGGACTTTGTCGATCCATCCGACCTCCTTCAGCTCGGTCAGGGCTTTGTAGACGGCCCAGATGTTGGCGGCGTTGCCCACGGGAAGGACGATCCTGTCGGGGACGTCGTAATCCAGCTGGTCCATTATCTCGAAGAGGACGGATTTCTGGCCCTCCGGGCGGTAGGGATTGATGGAATTCAGGAGATACAGCTTCCTTTCGTCGGCCATCTTCCTGGCCAGAGCGAGAGCGTCGTCGAAATTCCCGTCGATTGACAGGACCTTGGCGCCGAAAAACAGCGCCTGGGCCAGCTTTCCCATGGCGACCTTGCCGGAAGGCAGGAATACGGCGCATCTGATCCCCGCTTTCGCTGCGTAGGCGGCGAGCGAGGCGGAGGTGTTTCCGGTGGAGGCGCATCCGACGACCTTGGCCCCGAGCTCCTTGGCGTGGGAGACCCCGATCGTCATTCCCCTGTCCTTGAACGAGCCGGTGGGGTTCAGGCCTTCGAACTTCACGAAGGTGTTTTCCACCCCTATCTCCGCCCCCAGCGCTTTGGTCGGGTACAGGGGGGTCCCGCCCTCCTGGATGGAGACTTTGTGGGCCGGATCCACGGGCATGAACGGAGCGTATCTCCAGACGCCGATGGGCTCCTTCCTGAGATCCTCCGGCTTCATTTCCTTGACCTTCTCCAGGTCCATCTTGACGGTCAGAAGGCCGCCGCATTTGGGGCAGATGTTGACGAACGGGTCGCCGACCTCCGCTCCGCAATCCCAGCAGATGACTTTGTGAGCTGCCATATTCAGATCCTCCTGCATCCGGAGCCGCATTCCGTCACCCAGGTGTCGCATTTCATGCCGTTCTCGGCGTAAAGCGCCCTGATGCTGTCGGCGATGGCCCCTCCGTTGCGCAGGTTCTTGTCGAAAAATGATATTATGCAGGGGCCTGAGCCTCCGAGGAAAGATACGAGAGCGCCGTGCGACATCGCCGCATCCTCGGCTTCCTTGAGATGCGGCACTAGATGGGCCCTGGCCGGCTCGAACACCGCGTCCTTGACCGAGCGCCCTATCAGGGGGAGATTCCCGGACATCATCGCGTAGACGAGGCAGGATGCGTTGCCCACATGGAAGACGAGATCCTTGACGGGAACTTCCTTGGGAAGCACCATACGGGATTCCTTGGTGGGGACCAGCACGTCCGGCATGGCGACGACTATGCCGAGATCCTCCGGCGGCTTGATGCTGATGACCTCGAACGGCTCATACGAACGGATGATCGTGAATCCCCCCAGAATGCAAGGGGCGACGTTGTCCGCATGGAATCCTCCGGAAGTGACGTCTTCCGCATGCGCTGCGCAGAGGACTACTTCGGTGGGGCTGAGCTTCTCGCCGCAGAGAATGTGCGCGAGATAAGCCCCTCCGGCGGCGGAAGCCCCGGAAGATCCGATTCCGCTACATGGCCTGATGCCTTTCTTGATCTTCAGTTCGATGCCGAAATCGGCTCCGCATCTCCTGAGCACCTCCGCTGCCGCTATCCCCACGGAATTCTTATCGGCATCCAGAGGAATGGATTCGGAGCCGGGTCCGGAAACCTCCGAAATCACAACTCCGGATTCGATCTTCCTTCCTTCGATGATGTCGTAAGGCTCGCTGAGAGCGATCCCGAAAATATCAAAGCCGGCTCCTATGTTGGATGTGGTAGCGGGCGCTGAGATTCTAATCCATTCGTCGGTCATTGGGCTCACGCTTTCTGCCCACGCCATGAACGCATTATTAGATAAGTTTGTCTGAACGCCTTTTAGGGCAAAGATGAAACGGGATTGGGCCGCCCTTCCGCTGGGGAGCGGAGAGGCAGCGGAGAAATGATTTCGGCGCCAGCTTCCGCCGGCCTCATTTGGCATTGATGCCGCGGAGCATCTCGCTGAGCTCTTTCGCGCGTATCCCAACCGTAGCAGACGAAACGAGGGCGACGCTGGCCACCTCTTTCTGGGTCCTTTTCTCGCCGCAGATCTGCGACGCCAGATACGACGCGGCCGCGGCGAGGGCCGGCGGAGACCTGCCTGAAAGGTTCTGCGACATCGCCTTATCAAGAATCTCCTTCGCCACGCTGAGCGTGCGCATGCTAAGGCCCAGATTGGATGCGATCGTCGGCAGATATTTGCGGGGATCATACATGTCAGACCCTCTCATGTCAGAATCGGCTGGCGATGCGGGAAGGATTTCCAGGCCGAGGGAACTTTTTATATTCCTGTATGAGCGCCCGATCTGCTTGCCCGGAACTCCCGATGCCGACGAGAACTCCTCGATAGATCTGGGATATCCGAGCTCCCTGCATGCGCCGTATATCGCTGCCGCGGAGAATGCTTTGGAGCTTCTTCCCCTGACCAGGTTTTTGTCCAGGCACTTCCTGTAGATCTCTTTCGAAAGGACCCTGATGTCGTTCGGAAGACCCATCTGGGATGCCACAAGGTCCAAGAAAGGGACTGCGGCCCTCAGGTTCCTTTCGACTCCTCTGTATCTGACAGAGAACCTCTGGGTCTTCCTCAGCCTGATGGCCTGGTTTTCACAGGAGACCCCTTTCGTCTCATTCGAGATGAAGCTTCCTTTCTCATGAGAAGGCTTTTCCGTAGGATCCCCGTACCCCTCCCCGAAAACGGCCGGCCTGAAGTCCAGCAGCTGACCGCCTTCGACCAATCCGCACTCCATGCAGACATATTCTCCGCGTATGGAATCCAGAATCAAACACCCACCGCAATTCTGACATTTCAATCGATCGCCGATCATTGTATGAATCCTGTACATAAAACACTTTTCATCAAAAATCAAAAATCATTTTAGCCTACGTGCAGCAACAATCAGCAATAATCATCAAATTTAATACAGAAACGAGATTCGGATGCATGGAAGCGCAGATCATAGGGATGAGAGGCGACGCCGGATTCGACGAGATAATCAGCCATTTCACATCCCTTGGCGGAGAATGCGTCCTTCTGGATCCGGATATGGTCTGCGGGAAATGCCATGCCATGTCTGCCTTCATTCACGCGGAAAGGGCGTTCGCAGAAGGGACCAACAGATCTAAGACGATCATGTCCGAAACCATACTTTACTGCGCATGGGAAAGGCAGATCGGCAGGGCGATGGCTAAGATGAAGCCTAAAGAAGGCAGGAACGAATACGTCGCAGTGCTTATCGGGATCGGCGACCCGAAATTGGATCTCATCGGGATGGAAAGGGACGACTCCCTCGCGGATGCTACGGAAGAGAAGGCAGAAAAGCTCGGGCTGAAGGACGGATTCCTTCCGTACGAAGATCAGGCCATGGAGAACGTGGCCTGCGTAGAGCTCTTGAAAGCCTGAATCCGCCGTCAGGATCGGAAATCGTAGGGGGTTTTCCCTCCGAACTCCTCCCTTACCACCTTGGCCAGAGTTTCGAGGTTGTCTTCCCTATTCGCCGCGATGACCGTGCAGGCATGGTCGTAATCCACCGGCCCTTCCATGGATATCATGCATCCTCCGGCCTCGGAAAGGATCACGGAAGCCGCGGCGAAATCCCAGGGACACAGGCGTATCTCGAAATAGATGTCTACCGCGCCTTCCGCCAGCATGCACAGCTCGATGGCGGCGGTTCCGATCCTGCGGATGTCGTTGCAGATCGGATGCATCCTCTCGCTGACCCTGAAGCATCCGGGCGCGAATTCCTTGTGGTAGGCGCACCATGCCGTGCAGAGTATGCAGTCCTCCATCGGACGGTCCGACACATGGATGGGGGCCCCGTTCTTGCGCGCGCCTTTCCCTTTCTCGGCGCTGTAAAGATTTCCTGTGTAAGGATTGTATACCGCTCCCATGAAGGGCTCCCCGTCCCTGAGAAGCCCCACGGATATCCCGATTTCCGGGATGCCGCGGGAGAAATTGGTCGTCCCGTCGATAGGATCGACTATCCAAGTGTATCCTTCGGAGGCCACCGGGACGTCGTCGCCTTCCTCCCCTTTGAACACGGAGCCCGGGATCAGCGAAAGAAGCTCCCTTTTCAGGAATCTCTCGTTGTCCACGTCAGCGGATGTCACCAGATTCTCCCTGGTCCCCTTGTCCCTGACGGTGAAATCGGCGGTCTCCCTGACCCTGGCGCCGGAGCGCCTGATAATATCCTCCAGCTTGGCTAACACAATTGGAAAGCATCGGCAACAATAATAATTGTACCCACCGATTACGGAGCATGCCCTATGAAGTCACCCAAGAGCTCGAAGACGAGCTAACAATGATACAGCGCAGAATAATAGACGAGGAAAAGGCCGTCCTGGTCGTTTTCGAGGGGCGCGACGAACGCGTCCAGGAATCGATCATCAACGAATTCCTCAACCTGCTGGATCCGAGGGTGGCCAGATACTCCCACTTCCAGGCCGGCGAAATCAACGATCCGAGGACCACCATGAAAACGATCGGCCATGAGCCGGCCAAAGGAAAGATCGCCGTTTACGACCGCTCATGGTACTCCTGGCTGAAACCTTCGCACATCGAGAAAAGCGACATGCTGAAAGTGGTCAACGACCTGGAGCGCTATTTCACCTCGAACGGGATCATTCTGGTGAAATTTTTCCTGGATTCGGTCAAAGACAGCCTGGAATCCAGCGGAGGGCGCATGAACGGGCCCAAAGGCACGTTCCTCTCCGACGACCACGACTATGAAATATGGAACAGGAAGACTTCCTCCAAGATAATCTCGGAGACCGGGACCCCGACAGCGCCGTGGGACGTGATCAAAGTCGGCGACAGCGCCGTGAAGACGACGGATAGCGTGATCCAGACGTTCCTGGACCGCGTCAAAGCCAGGATGGAATCCGGGTATCCGGCATCGAATCTGAAGGTCGAGCCTCTGTTCGAGAACCCGCGCAAAAACCTAGATCTGAGCAAGACAGCCAAGAACTACCGTTCGGATCTGGCCAGGCTCTCCGAGGAACTGAACCGCCTCCAGGCGAAGCTGGCGTCGTCCAACAAAGCCCTGGTGATCGTGTTCGAGGGATGGGACGCCGCCGGAAAAGGGGGGACCATCAAACGCGTCACCAGAGCCCTGAATCCCAGGGGATACTATGTCAATCCGGTGGCCGCACCAAGCGGCGAAGAGAAGCTCCACACATACATGTGGAGGTTCGCGGTCAAGATGCCGAAGGCGGGGCACATCTGCATCTACGACCGCTCATGGTACGGCAGGATGATGGTGGAGCCGATCGAAGGATTCTGCTCCGAGGAGGAATACGGGCGCTCCGCAGCGGAGATACGCGGATTCGAGAAGTTCCTGGCCAGCACAGGATGCATCGTGCTGAAATTCTGGATGGAGATCAGCCCGGACGAGCAGCTCCAGAGGTTCAAAGACAGGCAGGAGAACCCCGTCAAACAGTACAAGATAACCGAGGAGGACTGGCGCAACCGCGAGAAATGGGACGTATACGAGGAGTACATAGACAGGATGATATCCTCCACCAACGCCGAATACGCGCCGTGGATAGCCGTGGAATCCGAGAACAAAAAGTACGGAAGGATCAAAGTCCTGAAGAAAATCGTCGAGACCCTGTCGGAAGAGCTGGATTGATTCGTCTTTCAACGTAATGGGTATTCGACATTCTTATATATGGACGGCCGAATCCTTCCCCCCATGGTCGACGAATTCAAACAGAAGATCGCCGGCGAAATCGCGCTTTCGCCCAATCCGGGACGCACGATCAGGAAATGGAGGGAGGAATTCGGCCTCTCCCAGAACCAATTGGCAGATGCCATGGGGATATCCCATTCGGTCATCAGCGATTACGAATCCGGGAGGAGGAAATCCCCCGGCGTGAACGTCATCAGGAAGATGGTCGACGCATTCATCGACCTGGACATGGCAAACGGATCCCAGGTCATATCCAGATACAATCCGGACCAGAAGCTGGAATGCATCAAAGCCATGGACGAATTCCCGATAGGCATCGGGATGGAAGCCTTCATATCCAGAATAGAGGGGAAAAACCTCAACCCTGACTGCCCGGCTAAGATGGTGTACGGATTCACCGTAGTGGATTCGGTGAAAGCCATCCTGAGCCTGGGGTCCCAGGATTATCTTAAGATTTATGGGGGGAACATAGAGAGGGCGCTGCTTTTCACCAACGTCCACTACGGGCGCTCCCCCATGATAGCGGTGCGCGCGCATCCGCTCACCCCCGCAATGGTGGTCTACATCAGGCCGGAAACGGTTGATCCCCTGGCCGTCAAGCTGGCCAAGCTCGAGAGAATCCCGCTGGTGGTCACCGACCTCGGCGCGGAGGAGATCGCCGCCAACCTTAGAGTTTTCAGAGAGGAATGAGAAATGGAAGTCGGAATCGTAAGCTACGGGGCATACGTCCCGAGATACAGGATAAAACCCGAAGAGATAGGAAGAATCTGGGGAGTCGACGGCAAAGCCATGGGCAAAGGCCTGATGATCAACCAGAAATCGGTCCCTTCCCCCGATGAGGACGTCGTGACCATCGCGACCGAAGCCGCCAGATTCATGATGGCCAGAGTCCCGGAGGTCGATCCCCAGGACATAGGCGCGATCTATGTGGGATCCGAATCCCACCCTTACGCGGTTAAGCCGACCGCCACCATCGTCGCGGAATCCATAGAGGCCACTCCGGCCATGACCGCCGCCGACCTCGAATTCGCCTGCAAAGCCGGGACCGCCGGGATCCAGGCGTGCATGGGGCTCGTGGGATCCGGAATGGTCAGGTACGGCGTCGCCATAGGCGCGGACACCTCCCAGGGAGCTCCCGGGGATGCGCTGGAATATTCGGCTTCGGCCGGAGGGGCGGCATACCTCATCGGATCCGAGAACGTCATAGCCAAGATCAACAGGACCCTCAGCTTCACCACCGACACCCCCGATTTCTGGAGGAGGGAGGGGCAGCCCTATCCTCTCCACGGAGGGAGGTTCACCGGCGAGCCCGCGTACTTCAGGCACGTGACCTCGGCCGCGAAGATGATGCTGGATGCCATGGGGACGCAGCCTTCGGACTACGACCATGCGGTATTCCACCAGCCGAACGGCAAATTCCCGACCAGGGTGGCCAAGCAGCTCGGATTCACCCCCGAGCAGATACAGTACGGCCTCCTGACCCCGGAGATCGGGAACACGTACAGCGGAGCCGTCCCCCTCGGCCTGGCCAGCATCCTGGACCACGCCAAGCCCGGCGACAGGATCTTCGTGACTTCCTACGGATCCGGAGCCGGAAGCGACGCCTTCGACATCACCGTCACCGACGCCATCAGCGGATACAAGAGAGACAGGGCCCCGGTCCTGGAGAAGATACTGGCCGATCCAGTCTACGTAGATTACGGAATCTATGCCAAGTTCAAGGAAAAGATCGTCATGCCGGAGTGATTGGGATGAGAGACGTAGCAATCATAGGAGTTGGGACTACCGCTTTCGGAGAGCACTGGGACAAATCCTTCAGAGCGATCGGAATCGAAGCGGGGATGAAAGCGATGGCCGACGCAGGGATATCCGGCAGCGACATCGACGGCATGTACATCGGGAACATGTCCGCCGGCCATTTCATCAATCAGAAGAACATCGCGTCGCTGATCGCCGACTATTCGGGCATGTCGACCAACCACATCCCGGCCACCAGGATCGAGGCCGGAGGGGCTTCCGGAGCCGTCGCTTTCAGGCAGGCCTTCATGGCGGTCGCCTCAGGCCTCAGCGACATCGTCCTCGTGGGCGGCGCCGAGAAGATGACCGATCTGGACGACGTGAAGATCAATTCTGTCCTGGACACCACCGCGGACGCGGAATGGGAGGCCGGGATGGGTATGACGTTCGCAGGCCTCCATGCCATGATAGCGCAGAGGATGATCCACGACGGCACCGCGACCAGGGAGGAGATAGCCTCGTTCGCGGTCAACAGCCACTACCACGGCGCCCTGAACCCGGACGCACAGTTCAGGAAGGCCATCACGCTCGACACCGTCCTGAAATCCGGCCTCGTGGCCAGCCCGCTCCGCGTGTTCGACTGCGCCCCCATCTCGGACGGCGCCGCATCCGTGGTCCTCTGCCCGCTGGAAGACGCCAGGAAATACACCGATTCGTTCGTCAAAGTGTCGGCTGCCGAGCAGGCCAGCGATACCCTCGCGCTCTTCCAGAGGGAGGACATCACATCCTTTGGAGCCACCGTCGCCGCCGCCCAGAAAGCATACAGGAAAGCCGGGATCACAGCGAAGGACATAGACGTGGCGGAAGTCCACGACGTCTTCACTGTGTCCGGGATCATGGCTCTGCAGGACCTCGGATTCTTCAGGAAAGGCGAGGCCGGAAAAGCCGTGCTGGACGGGCAGTGCCAGGTGGGTGGGAGCGCGGTCGCCGTCAACACCTCCGGAGGCCTGAAGGCGCGCGGGCACCCGATAGGAGCCACCGGCGTCGCGCAGATAGCGGAGATTGCCCAGCAGCTCAGAGGGCGCGCGGACAAGAGGCAGGTTGAGAACGCCAGATACGGCCTGGCGCAGAGCACCGGAGGAACCGGCTCCGTAGCCGCCGTAACCGTCATGGAGGCGATCTGATGGCATCCGTTGCTAAGGAATGGAGGGAAATCCCCGGAAGGTACAACCTTATAGGGACGAAATGCGGGAACTGCGGCAAGATATTCTTCCCCAGCCGCGACTTCTGCCCCGTATGCAGAAGGAAAGGCATCGGAAAGATAGAGAAGTATAAGGTGGCCCGCACCGGCGAAGTATACACCTTCACCGTGATCTACGACGCCCCCGACGCCAACGTCAGGCAGAAGCCTTACGCGGCCGCCATGGTCCGCACCGACGACGGCATCCTGATCAGCGGGCAGCTCGTGGACGTGGACCTGGATAAGATAGAGATCGGGATGCGCGTGCGCGCCGTACTGAGAAAGCTCGATTCGGACGGGGCCAGCGGAGTCATCCACTACGGATTCAAATTCGTGCCTGAACTGTGAGACCGGCAAAAACTGACCCGCGGCGTACGCGGGAATCTTTTCCCGGCGCAGACACCGGATCTGCGCCGATCACATCTTTTTCAGGGGGGTTCAAGCCCCCCATACCTCTTCGCTCCCGGTTTCCGGGGATACGGGAACGGTTCAGCTGTGCACTACTACCGTGGCGCATCTGGCCATCCTGGAGAGCGACTCAGAAACGCTCCCATAGACGAGCCTCTTCACGCCTGTGCGTCCGTGGGTGCCACAAACGATCACATCGTGTCCTTCCGACAGCATTACGATGTCGTTGATGGCATGGCCTACGGTGACCTTGTAATCCACGTCAACCCCTGCGGCCTTCGCCTCTTCCATGACGCAAGAGAAAACCCTGCGGGCGTCCCTGTCTATTTCTTCCATAGAGTAATAGATGGGATTCAGGCTGTAACCTATGTCCTTCACATAGACCGCGGTAACCTTCCCTCCGGATTCCTTCGCCATGGAGATCGCTTCCCTCACGGCTGTCTTGTTCGCTTCCGTTCCGTCTACTGCCAATAATATCTTTTGGAACATTTCGTATCCCCGAAGATAACATTTCAATGATCGGTATTTAAAATATACCTATAAATGACATGTTTATTGATATTACAATAAAAATAATGACGAATCGCAACTCAATCCGCGAAAGCCCGCCCAGCTTGCATCAGGCGGCGACCTTTCGCCATTATCAAATACTGTCTTCCGTTAACTCCGGGCATAGGAGCCATTCCATGGAAGAAATCGGAGATTGCATGAGAACGGTGAGCACCGCCGAGGGCGACATCGGAATCTACAGCCTCAGGGAGCTGGAGAACAAAGGAGTAATCAAAGACCTCTCCAAAATGCCGTACAGCATCAAAGTCATCGTCGAATCCATGCTGAGGAGAAGGGACGGGAAGATCGTCACCGACGACGACGTTATAGCGGCCGCATCCTGGAATCCCGAAGAGAATACCGACCGCGACCTCCCGTGGATCCCGGCCAGAGTCCTTCTTCAGGACCTCACCGGCGGAGCCGCAGTGGCCGACCTCGCCTCCATGAGGGACGCCGTCGCCTCCATGGGCAAGAACCCGGAGCTCATCAATCCGCTGGTGCCCGTGGACCTGGTCATCGACCATTCCGTGAACACGGACTTCGCGGGCAGGGACGACGCCAGGGAGCTCAACGAGAAGCTGGACTTCCAGAGGAACAAGGAGAGATACGCGCTGTTTAAATGGGCGCAGAAATCCTTCAGGAACTTCCGTGCCGTGCCCCCCGGGAACGGGATCTGCCACCAGGTCAACCTGGAATACCTTTCTCCCCTCGTCCACGTGAAAGACGAGGGCGGGAAGAAGATAGCATACCCCGACTCCTGCTTCGGCACCGACTCCCACACAACCCAGATCGACGGCCTCGGAGTCGTCGGATGGGGAGTCGGCGGTATAGAGGCGGAAGCCGTCATGGTCGGGCAGCCCAGCTACATGAAGCTTCCCGACGTCATCGGATTCAGGCTCACCGGGAAGCTCGGCGCAGGCGTCACCGCCACCGATCTTGTCCTCACCATAGTCCAGATGCTCAGGAAAAAAGGCGTCGTAGGCAAATTCGTGGAATTCTACGGACCGGGATACAAGACCCTGGAGCTCGCGGACAGAGCGACGATCGCCAACATGGGCCCGGAATACGGCGCGACCATGGGATACTTCCCCGTGGACGAGAAGACCATAGAATACCTGAAGCTCACCGGAAGGAATCTGGACCACATCGACGCGGTCGAGAAATACATGAAAGAACAGACGATGTGGTACGGGAGCGAGCCGGAATACACCGACACCCTAGAGCTCGACCTCTCCTCGGTGAAGCCGTGCCTCGCCGGCCACAAGAGGCCCCAGGACAGGATCATGCTCTCCGAGATGAGGGAGAAGTTCTCCGAGACCCTCAAGGCCCTCGGCGTCGAGGAACAGAGGAAACCGGTCGCCGGAGAGCTGGGAGACGGTTCCCTGGTCATCGCGTCGATCACTTCATGCACCAACACGGCGAACCCCTCCGTGATGCTGGCCGCCGGACTGGTCGCCAAGAAAGCCTGCGAGCTCGGCCTCAAGCCCAAGGATTTCGTCAAAACTTCCCTGGCACCGGGATCAAGGGCGGTCACCGAATACCTCAGGAACTCCGGCCTCCTGGTCTATCTGGAGAAGCTGGGATTCCAGGTCTGCGGATACGGATGCATGACCTGCATAGGCAACTCCGGGCCGCTTTCCGATGATGTCAGCAATTCCATCAGAGCGAACGACCTCGCCGTCGCGGCGATCGCATCCAGCAACAGGAACTTCGAAGGCCGCATCCACCCGCTGGTCAGAGCGAACTACCTAGCTTCTCCGCCGCTCGTGGTCGCCTTCGCCATCGCCGGACGCGTCGACATCGACCTGGACAGGGAGCCTCTGGCGACCGTCGGAGGCAGGGATGTCTATCTCAAAGATATCTGGCCGGCCGACTGGGAGATAGAGAAACTCAAGGACGAGTACGTCACCAGGAAGGTGTACGAGTCAAAATACAGGGACATCTTCAAGGGATCCGAGAGATGGGACGCCGTGGAATGCGCCGATTCCCCCCAGTTCTCCTGGGACGAGGATTCCACCTACATCAGGAACCCGCCGTTCTTCGACGAGATATTCGAGGAGCCGGAGATAAAGAGCATCGAGAGGGCCAGATGCCTCGCCAAGCTCGGAGACAGCATCACCACCGACCACATCTCCCCCGCGGGGGCTTTCTCCGAGGATTCGGACGCAGGAAAGTATCTCCTTTCCAAAGGCGTCGCCAAGGAGGATTTCAACTCGTACGGGTCCAGAAGGGCCAACCACGAGGTCATGGCCAGAGGGACCTTCGCCAACGTCAGGCTGAAGAACCAGCTGGTTCCCGGGACCGAGGGGAGCAGATCCGTCTACCTCCCCGACGGCTCCGTGGGAACCATATTCGAGACCTCCAGAAAGTATGACGAGGACATGACCCCGCTGATCGTCCTGGCCGGGAAAGAATACGGAACCGGGAGCTCCAGGGACTGGGCGGCGAAAGGGCCTCTCCTGCTCGGGGTGAAAGCCGTCATCGCCGAATCCTTCGAGAGAATCCACAGGTCCAACCTCGTCGGCATGGGCATCGTCCCGCTCCAGTTCCTCCCGGGGCAGAACTGCGAGACGTTGCAGCTCGACGGGACCGAGACCTTCGACATCGATCTCGAGGACATGGAACCCAAGGGCAGCGTCAGGGTCACCGCCTACAGAGGCGGGAAGAAACTGGAGTTCGACACCGTCTGCAGGGTAGACATGGACGTCGAGATGGAATACATCGCGAACGGCGGCATCCTCCAGTACGTACTGAGAAGGATGGCCGAGTGAGCATAGACCGGGGGGGCATCTCTCCGGCTTTTTTTCATTGCGGGGAGGGCGCCCCTGCCTTCTCCGCCTTTCCGAACGCTATCACCGCATGGACGAGCATCATCAGGCCGCCGGCGATCTCCCCTATGGCCAGAAGGATCCACAGGGAGCCGAGTGTGCCGAAGACGTAAGCCCCGAAGAAGAACAGCCCGGTCAGCATCAGATTCCTGGCCAGCGAATTGAACATCCCTCCGCGGGCCCTGTCCACCGCCTGCATCAGCGACGATCCCGTATAGATGAATGACATCGCCGGAAGGAACACGCAGAACATGCGGATCATGTCGGCCATCTCGCCCTGCATATGCCGGAGGCCGTCGCTGTGCGTGAACACCCCGGCGATCGGATCCGCCAGTAGGGCGGTGGCCGCCGAGAACACCAGCAACAGAGCGAAGGCGCGGGAGGCGGTGAAGCAGAACCCGTCGCGTATCATGTCGAATCTGCCCATGCCGTATTCTGCGGAGCACACGCTGACCAGAGCGCCTCCCAGGGCCTGAGCGGGCACCAGAAGGATGTAGAACACCCTCCAGCTGGACGAATAGATGGCCGCCCCGTCGGTCCCTCCGCAAACGATGACGCAGAAGTTCAGCGCTATGTTGAACACGTTCATCACGGAAAGCTCCAAAGCTTCCGGCAGGCCGACCGAGAGGATATCCTTCCTGACGGCCGCATCGGGCCTCATATAAGCCTTCCTGATGCGGACGAACAGCCCTCTCCCGCGTATGTACCAGATTACGGCCACCAGGCACGAAACCGCGAAGGATATCGCCGTCGCCCACGCCGCCCCGCTGACCCCCATGTCCAGCGCGAATATGAATATCGGATCCAGGATTATGTTGACGACCGCTCCCGTGGCCTGCATCAGCATCGAGCGCTTCGCCGCGCCCTCCCCGCGGAGCATCCCCGCCATTATCCCGCTCAATATGATGAATATGGTGGAGATGAACAGCGGATACGCATACCCGAGGCATTCGCCGGCAGTATCCCCTGCGCCCATCGCCGGCATCGCGTAAGGGGCGATCAGCATCAGCGCGGGGGTCATGGCAACAGATACCTGGGCGGCCACGACGAACCCCTGGGCGGCGGCCCTCTCGGCTTTCTCCCTGTCTTTCATGCCTATGCTGCGGGCTATGGCGGCCGACACCCCGACTCCGAGGCCGTTGCCGATCCCTATCTGCACGCAGTAAAGAGGGTAGACAATCCCGAGCGCTGCCATGGCGTCGCTCCCCAGATCGGAGACCCAGAGGCTGTCGACGATGTTGTTCAGGCTCTGGAACAGGAGGGCGACGGCCAGAGGGATAGCCATCGCTACTATCCCTTTCCTCTGGTTGCCCAATAGCAAGCTTACGCCTGCGGTCTCCCCTTCCATGGAATCGCCCCCGACGCTGAGAACTGAGCCCATATTTATTTCCATCCTCGGAATAGCATTGATCGTTCTCTCCGCCCCCGATAATAGCAAGAACGATGCCGTCGGTAGGATGGCAGGGAGTGATATTCTGCCCAGACTCGAGGACACCAAAAAGCTTGGATTCGGGCTGATGCGCCTTCCCAGGAAGGAAGGCCAGATAGACGTCGAACAGGTCAAGACCATGGTCGACATGTTCATGGAGGCGGGCCTGACATATTTCGACACCGCCTGGGCCTATCCTGGAAGCGAGGAAGCCATCAGGCAGGCCCTGGTCGAGCGCTACCCCAGGGACAGCTTCACGTTGGCGACCAAGAACGCCGCATGGAGGTGCGAGAGCCGGGAGGATGCCATAGCGCAGCTTGAGACCTCCCTTGAGCGGACCGGCGCCGGATACATAGATTACTATCTGCTGCACAACCTCGGCGAGAGCCGCACGGCATATTTCGACAGATACGGGATATGGGACTTCGCCAAGGAGATGAAAAAGGCTGGTAAAGTGAAGCACATAGGCTTCTCATTCCATTCCAGAGCGGCGGAGCTGGAAAAAATACTGGAAGAGCACCCGGAAATGGAGTTCGTTCAGCTGCAGATAAACTGGGCGGACTGGGAGAGCCCCACCGTGGAATCCCGGAAATGCTACGAGACCGCCAGAAGATACGGGAAACCCATAATCGTCATGGAGCCCGTAAAAGGCGGGATGCTGGCCAATCCCCCGGAGAAGGTCAGGGACATCCTGAACAGGGCAGGAGACGGAAAATCGTATGCCAGCTGGGCGGTGCGCTTCGCGGCGAGCCTTCCGGGCGTTGCGACGGTTCTGTCGGGAATGTCCAACATCGAACAGATGGCGGACAACCTCTCCTATATGAAGGATTTCAGACCACTGGACGAGTCCGAGAAAAAAACGATCTCCGATGCCAGGATTGCTCTGGAATCGATGCCGATCATCCCGTGCACCGGATGCGATTACTGCGCCAAGGTATGCCCCAACGACATCGGCATCTCGGGGACGTTCTCGGCGATGAACATCGTGAATCTCTATGGATACTCGGAATTCGCCAAGAGCCAGGAGATATGGCTCGTCAAGGGCCATGGCAGGAATCCGGGTACCGAATGCATAGAATGCGGGGAATGCGAGAAAGTCTGCCCCCAGCACATCGATATCAGGGAAGAGCTGAAGAAGGCCGGCGCGGTATTCTATCCTCAGTGAGAACCGGGCGGGGATGCGAAGTTCCCGCCCTTTATGCAAATCCTTATATCGGTCAAACAGATGCTCCGCTTGTGGGCCCGTGGGGTAGCTTGGTATCCTTGTGGCTTCGGGAGCCATTGACTCCGGTTCAAATCCGGGCGGGCCCACTGATGTATTATGCTATTCAGCATAATTTTTGACCTTGTTTCTTGCGGTCTGGCTAATGGCGTTTGCGTTTTTCTAAGCCGTTTTTTGGTCTTCGGGAAGGCGTGGGTCCGGCTTTTTGTCGCTGGGCCCACGCCCTCCTGCGTTCACACCTTGTACCCGCGCCTTAGGATCTCGTGGACCTCGCTCAGGACGGACTTGTCCCTGTAGCTCGCGTAGTACTTCTGGGTGGTCTCCACGGAGTCGTGGCCCATGCAGTACGACACGTACTCTATCGGCACGCCCCTGTCGAGCATCCTCTGCCCGTA
>JAEEGL016218169.1_pt1 | contig 22332 bp, 17 predicted proteins | sample 9134231 | NCBI WGS metagenome assembly JAEEGL01 (sample SAMN16246548, study PRJNA631951) | gut metagenome | biome: gut microbiome; feature: rumen; material: fiber-attached | host: Bos | place: Iran: Karaj | collected 2018-10 | reverse complement strand
TGACCATAGGGAACATTCCTCCTTGTTTGTGTTGGTTTCGTCGCTAAACACTTTATCACAAGGTGGGTGTTCCCTTCTATATTTTCTTTTATTTAATTTCCGAACAAAACTTTACGCTAGCTTCCCTAAATATTTCCGTTTTTGTTTGAAACCGGCTTGTGTTAAAATTAAGAAGAATTGTGAAATGTACTGACTATTGGGGGTGTACACATTTGAAAAAGGAAACAAAAAAAGCCACATCGATTTCTATAATCGGCGGAATTATTGTCCTGATCATAATGATAATCGGAATAATTATAATGGGTCATAAGGCTTCGGAAGATACGAATGCTGCTGTAAAGAAGGTCAGCCTTATGTATCTTGATGAGCTTGCGGGCAGACGTGGACAGGTTGTGGAGAATAATCTGAAGGACAAGATTGATGATATACAGGTTGCGGTCAACCTGATGACGGACGAAGACAAGAGTGATATAGAGCATTTGCAGAACTATCAGGCTAGAATGAAGAAGCTCTATAAGCTGGAGAAGTTTGCCTTCGTTGATACTAAAGGAACTATCTATACAGCCCTTGGACTGCAGGATAATATTGATGACTATTCCTTTGATTATCAGACTCTCAGCGAGCCGGAGATTTCAATCCTTAATCTTAAGAGCGCTGACAAGAAGGTTGTAATAGCGATACCTGTAGAGATTCCATTTGAAGGGGAAACTCTCAAGGTATGTTTCATGGAAATCGATATGGATGAAATGTTATCCGGAGTATCCATGGAATCAGGTGAGAATGATTCTACATTTTGTAACATCTATACCCATGACGGCGTGGCGTTAACTGATACTATCCTTGGCGGACTTGCGGTTGAGGATAATCTTGTTGATGCCATGAAGAATGCCAAATTTGAAAAGGGTTATTCCTATGACCAGTTTGTATCTGACTTTGAAAATGGCAAGAGTGGCGCTGTATCCTTTACTTATGGCGATACAATGGAAACCCTCAGCTTCGAGCCTATTGCCGGCACAGACTGGTATCTGACATATCTTATAAGAGAAAGTGTTATCAGTGAAGAGATAAGTTCCATTACTAATGGCATAATCATTAGAAGCGTTATTCAGACGCTGCTTATGGCTGTATGTCTGATAAGTATTTTTTCATTTGTTATCTATCAGATCAGAAAGACTTCGGAAGTTATTCTCGAGAAGGAAACTGCAGAGGCTGAAGGCAGAGCCCGTCAGCGTGAAATGCAGGCCAAGCTCGATCTTCAGGAGAAATTACTTGAAGAGGAAAAGAAGAGAGCCGTGCAGGATAATCTTATTACTGCTATGGCCTCTGACTACAGGAGTGTTTACTATGTAGACCTTGATGCTGATGATGCTGTCTGCTATCGCGGTGATCCGACAGACGAAGACCAGACAGAGGAAGGAGTACATTTTACCTTTACTGACAGGTTTAAATATTATGCCGAGGCTCACGTTGCTGAGGAATACAGAGAGGGCTTCCTGAAGTTTATCGATATAGAAAATATAAGAAGCGCGCTGGAAGAGAACCGCCTTATAACCTACAGATATCTTGTTCGCCATAAGGACAAGGAATTCTATGAAATGTTACGAATGGCAGGCGTCAGACTTGCAGAGAACAGGGAAGATGGAATCGTGCATTATGTTGGTGTCGGCTTCACCATCATCGATAAGGAAATGCGCGAGGAGATGGCTAGAAATGAAATCCTGAGCGAGGCGCTTGCTTCGGCGGAGCAGGCTAATAAGGCGAAGACGGCATTCTTGTCAAATATGAGTCATGAGATCAGAACTCCTATGAATGCCATAATCGGTCTGGACAGCATAGCGCTGAATGATGAAGAGACTCCGGAGAAGACCAAGGGATATCTTACGAAGATCGGTGAGTCTGCAGATCATCTGCTGACTCTGATAAATGACATTCTGGATATGTCGCGTATTGAGTCAGGAAGGATGATCATTAAGAACGAGGAGTTCTCATTCCCAGAACTTCTGGAATCACTCAATACCATGTTCAGCGGCCAGTGCCAGGAGAAGGGTATAGATTATCAATGCCATATCAGCAGTGATGTGGAAGATTATTATATAGGCGATGGACTCAAGCTTCGCCAGGTTCTGATAAATGTAATTGGTAATGCTGTTAAATTCACGGAAGAAGGCGGAGTCAGCTTAGATGTAAAGAAGACTGCTGGCTTTGACAGTAAGTCTACATTGCTCTTTGAGATTGCTGATACGGGAATCGGTATGAGTGAAGAATTCCTGCCGCACCTCTTCGATACATTTGCCCAGGAAGACGAATCGACTACCAGCAAGTACGGAAGTTCCGGACTTGGAATGGCCATCACCAAGAATATCGTGGAAATGATGAATGGTGAGATCAAGGTGGACAGTGAGAAGGGCAAGGGTACTACTTTCCATATCACCGTTACTCTTTCGGATGTTGAAAAGAAGGATACGGATTATGAGGATGTGGATATCAGTCCTGATGAAATGTGCGTTCTCATAATTGATGATGATGAGGTAGCATGTGAACATGCAAAGCTCGTGCTTGGAAAAGCTGGTATTTCAACTGAAGTCGCATTGTCTGGCAAGGAAGCCATAGAGATGGTTAAGCTGAGGCATGCGAGAAGGACACCATACAATCTCATACTTGTGGATTGGAAGATGCCTGAGATGGACGGCGTTGAAACGACGAGACGTATCAGGGATATAGTTGGAAATGAATCGGCTATAATCATCCTTACGGCATATAAGTGGGATGATGTTTTGGAAGATGCATTGCAGGCCGGTGTAGACAGCTTCATACCGAAGCCGCTTTTCGCAACAGTTGTTCTAGAAGAATTCAAGGCGGCACTCAGGAGAAAGACACTTCAGGGCAGAGGTCCTGAGAACAGGGTTGATCTTACAGGTAAGAGGATACTCCTTGCAGAAGATATGCAGGTCAATGCTGAGATAATGGTAATGGTTCTCGAGATGAAAGCTATGCAGGTGGAGATAGCAGAGAACGGCCGCATAGCCCTTGAGAAGTTTGAAGGAAGTGAGCCGGGCTACTTCGATGCAATTCTTATGGATATGAGAATGCCGGAGATGGATGGTCTGGAATCAACCAAGAGAATAAGAGCGTTGGATAGAGAGGACGCTAAGAAGATTCCTATAATCGCGCTCACTGCTAATGCTTTTGATGAGGATGTACAGAGATCCCTTCAGGTTGGAATGAATGCACATCTCTCCAAGCCGGTTGAACCGGAACGCCTGTATCAGGCTTTAGAGGAATTCATCTGGGAAGCAGAGCAGGCTTAGATATGATGTAATGATAAAAGGCAGTTATGATCAGATTGATCTTAACTGCCTTTATTTCTCTTATTTACAAATGTTTTCTAATTCATCTCTTTTCTGAATTATATTTGAGATGAGGTCTGAATAATCTATATCCTCTCTGCTTCGAAGGAGTTCTGTGATCTCAACTAATGGATCATAGAGAGGTGTGAGAGCCAGGTTTCCGGTTACACCCTTAAGGGCATGAGCATTTTCAAATGCACTGTCCAGATCCTTTGCATCCAGACTTTCCTTTAGTTTGTTGAATTTGTCTTCTGCAGGGATGGTGGAAACCAGTTTTGTGTACAGGGTTTCATTTCCCATGCATCTTGCAAGTCCTTCGTCTACGTTTGCTCCATATTCTTTTAATGCATCTATTGTTATCATGTCGTGCTCCTTAATAATTATTTTCTATAAACTGAACAAATTCTTCCGGTGGAACTGGCTTGGAGAAATAATATCCCTGAACTATATCGCAGCCTCTCTCCTTAAGAAGCTGGAGCTGTTCTTCTGTTTCAACTCCCTCTGCTATTACCGGAATCTGCAGGAACTTGGCTATATCAAGTACAAGCTCTACCAGCTTCATACTCCGCTCATCCTTCTGCATATTACGGATGAATTTCATATCCATCTTCAGTGCATCGATAGGAATAGTAGTAAGCATATTCAGTGATGAATAACCTGATCCGAAGTCATCCATCTCGATCATGAAACCATCATTACGAAGATTTTCAATTACATTTACTAACTGATCTGCATTATCAGCATAAGCGGACTCAGTTATCTCCAGCATAAGCTCTTTGATATCAAGTCCATTTTCTTCTATCAGAGCCAGGAAGTCATCTCGAAGCTTTGGATAATATATATCCATCCTCGATACATTTACTGAAACAGGAATTGATACTCCGTAGGTCTTCTTCCATTCACCCACCTGCCTTGCGGCTTCGCTCCATACATAACGATCCAGCTTCTGGATGAGACCATTGCTCTCGAAAAGTGGGATGAAATCTCCCGGACTTATCATTCCCAGCTCCGGATGCTTCCAACGGATAAGTGCCTCGGCACTGCGCAGCTTCGGCTTTTCACATTGTATGCTGTATTTCGGCTGATAGAATACTATCAGATCCTTGTTCTTAATAGCGTTATCTATATCTGTTATCAGTCTTTCCTGATATTTGGATTTCTCATAAAAATCATGGCTGTAATATGCTATGTGTCTGCTGTAGTCACCTCTTATGCGGTCACATGCAGTCTTTGCACGGTCAATCCAGTTGTCAGGTTCGAGCTTCTTGTCAACATCTGGGTATATTCCCATACGAAGTCTGACATGGGCAGATGGCATTTCCTTAGATAAGCAATCCAGGAGCTTCGAAAGTACATTTTCATAATCAGTACCATTCTCAGCGTAAACATAGAAATAATCTGCCTCAGTTCTGCAGCCGATACCATCAGAATCTGCGTAGATTTCAGAGAGTGTGTCGGCGATGCATGTAAGGGCTTTGTCACCTTCGGTCCGGCCATAGAGTTCATTTATCAGATGGAAATGCTCTATATTTATAACAAGGAGATCCCTCGGCTTCTCCGGATTATATTTTTCTATCTGCTTGATGTATTCTGTGAAGAAGTCCTTAGTATAAAGACCTGTCAGATGATCCTTCTCAGCAGCGCTGATCAGGCTTTTATCCTCCTGAAGCTCGATGACACGCTCGCATCTGGCGAGGATAACATCAGGCATATCAAAAGGTTTAGTGATAAAGTCCGCGGCTCCGAGCTTGATGCTTCGAACCTCGGCGTCCTTTTCAGATGTCATTACTATGATAGGGATCGATCGGATCCTTTCATCATTTTTAATGATCTCGATAAGCTCGAAACCATCCATAACAGGCATAAGAAGATCAAGAAGAACCAGTGAGTAAATGTGCTCTCTGCGCGTAAGTGTATCCAATGCCTGTTTTCCGTTTTCAGCAAAATGTACTTCGTAATCGCGGCTCAGCAGATTGCCAAGTATCTCGCGGTTGATCATTTCATCATCGACTATAAGAATGTGTCTTCGTAGACCACTGCGTTCCTTGTAACTATGCATAATACACCTCTCCTTCTCTAGAATAATCTACTCCCCAATAAAAATACTAACATAAGATAAGTTTTAAGACAATGAACATTCCTCTCGAAAGATTATATTTTTATGTTCAAATGTGTTACAATGGGAATGTATATGCTTGTAGGTATAAAAGTATAGATAGTAAGGGGTCTGAAATGTATTACCTGATTAAATCAACTCTTTCTGAATGTAGCGAAGAAGATATTCGAAAGGGCGAGTATCAATATGTGGCTGTTCTTACCATTGATGAGTGGAAAAACCAGCAGAGCAGTTTCGATATGGGGATAGATCTGGATATCAATCCTGATGACATACATAATACTAAAGCCGAGGTAAACTATGATTCGCTGACCGGTACATTTTCCGTGCCTAGCCGAAGGGATATATGTGGAAATGATTACCAGTATGCATTTGCACTTGATGAGAAGGGTATCGTTTTTATAGATTCCACCGGCGTTGTGGAGAGAATGGTTAAACGTATTTCCAAGACCAAGAGATGGAAGATGCCATCTCTTGAGCGGTTCATATATGATTTTCTCGAACTTATCATCAGCCGAGATCTGTCTATCATGGAGAAGTTTGAGAAGGAACTGGATGAGATAGAAGATGACATGATGGATGCAGAGACAGAAACCGGACTTACCAGGGTGAATGAGATCCGCAGTAATATCCGAGAGCTTCGTATTCATTATGAACAGCTGATCGACTTCGGTCAGGAACTTCAGGAAAACGAGAACAATTTCTTCAAGCCGGAGAATACCAGATATTTCAGACTGTTTACTGACAGAGTTACAAGACTTCATGATACTGCCACATCTCTGCGTGATTTCACGATGCAGCTTCGAGATATGTACCATACCCAGATCGATGTTAAGCAGAACAGGGTAATGACACTGCTGACGGTTGTAACGACTATCTTCATGCCGCTTACTCTTATCGTTGGATGGTATGGAATGAACTTTAAGTATATGCCTGAGCTGAATACTAAATGGGGCTATCCTGTTGTGATCGCAGTGAGCATCATTATAAGTGTAGGAGAACTTATTTTCTTTAAATTTAAGAAATGGCTTTAATGTTGTGTTATAATATACAGAATAACAATTAAGATTGTGAGGAGACTTTATGAAACCAGTAATTGGTGTACATTTTTGGGAGAGAAAGGCAAGGCTTTGTTTCTGCGATGCTGATTCAGTGAACATGGCAGCTATCGATCTTCCGGCAGATATAAAGAGGCTGAATATTATCGCCAATGATTTTTCTATAAAGGCTGCTTTGGAAGCTATCGATAAATTTATAAAAGATAGTCTTAATGTTACAGAATATTCTCTTGTTATCTGCGTATCAGACGACACAGGTCTTAAAGAGATACAGCTGCTTTATAAGTGCGCTCTCGATATGGGAATTGATGTTATAAAGACTGTAACAGAAACTATGGCTATGGCTTACTATTCTTATATTGAGTACGAGCTGTCAGGCCCTGTTATCATGGCTTTCGTATCACCTGCCAAGCTTGAGGTTGCTCAGTATTACCTGGATGAGGGAATAGTTGGACTGGAGGATACCTTCATAGCCGGCAGATGGAGCGGTTCAGCAATCCGTAGGAAGGATTTCCTGTCTACTGCCAGCAACAGGTTCTTCGATTCTTCAGATGCAGAGCTTGTGCTTTATTCTGGTTCAATGGATAGATGTATGGAGTTCGATCAGGCACTCAGTCACTATGTGAACGGATCCAGTACATTTAACGGAAGAAACCTTGAGCTCAAGATGATCAACACTCAGAGTATCATTGAGGGTGTGGGCTACATGTGTGGAAAGCTTGAAGGCCGTCCGGCGTTCCAGGGAATTGATGAAGAGATAGCGCTGTCACCTTATGATGTATTCATATCGGTGAATGGTCAGATGTATCCTTTCCTGGAAATGGACAGACTCATACCATTTGATGAAACCATTGAGGTTGAGAATTATCCTGCATCCAAGAAGCCACATGATGAGATAGAGATATTTGAGAAGAGAGGTTCGAGCTTCGTCAGATCATGCAGGATCACAATTCCGATGGAGAAGATGGAATACTTCTACCAGAAAGCGTGCAATCTGACTCTTAGCTCAGACGAAGACCGAAGGATCACATTTGGTGTTAAGAGTGTGATGGGTGAGAAGGAAGTCAGCTTCGATATAATCGACTATATGGCCTTGAATGAGGATGAAGAGGTTAAGACTGAAAGAATATCTGATTTTTTCACGAAGCTAATTCCGATAATCGACGACCTGGAGTATGCATGCAAGTATTCGAAGGATGATGACAATCCATATATACAGGGAATAATTAAGACATATAATAAAGCAATGAAGATCCTGGAAGAGAATGATGTTGAAGTGATCACAGGTGTGGGCGAGGAGTTCGACTACAACCGCCAGGTTGCTGTTATGCACGTTGACGACGAGAGTCTTCCGGATAACACAGTTAAGGAAGTCATGCAGGCTGGATATGTCTACAAGGGCAAAGTCCTTCGTGCTGCCTCCGTTGTTGTTGCAAACTGATTCATATATTGATCACGGTGCCTGGCACCGTGATTTTTTTGTGAACACTTATTTATAGTTTGTTTTTTAGTTGTTCAATGATTATAATATAGGAAATGGCGATATTTTATCAGAATTATGATAAGGAGCGATATATATGATACAAATAAGACCAGTTTCAGATTTGAGAAATAAATTCACAGACATTGAAGAAATAGTAAAAGAAGGGGAACCTGTATACCTTACCAAAAATGGATATGGAACAATGGTAGTCCTTAGTATAGAGGCATATTCCAAATTGATTGATGATGTTGAAAGTGCTTTGGATGTTGCTGATAAAGTGGCGAAGGAAACTGATACTAGATATACACATGAGGAGATGTTTGCAAAACTGAGAGGTACTGCTATTGGATAATATAAAATATGAGCTAAGCTATCTTCCTCTCTTTTACGAAGATATGCAAGAAAAGATATCATATATACGGAATACTCTAAGGAATCCTCAAGCGGCAGATGAATTGATTGATGATGTTGAAAAAGCAATATTAGAGCGTCTGCCTTGTTGTGAAAGCTTTGAACCATATCACTCGAAGAGGAATCGTGAGTTTCCATATTATAGAATATATGTTTCGAATTTTATTATTTACTATGTTGTTATTCCGGAAAATGATAAGAGAATAATGGAAGTGAGACGCTTTTTATTCAAAGGCCAGGATAGAGATGGTATTGTATAATATGACGATTAATCTATTATTTGAAATAGTAATGCTCCTAAGGGAAAACTTAGGAGCATTGTTGTTTTACTAATCTTTAATTCTCATTCGTTTGTTCAAACAATTGATCAATAGATACATTTAAAACATCACATAGCTTTTCTATTGTTGATAAACGAACCATGTTGGTTTTTCCATCAACTAATTTCTTGGTGTTGTGATAATCCATTTCCATTTTCTGCGATAGCCAGTATGCAGATCTATCTTGTTCTTTTAATATTTCCGCGATTCTAAATTGTATCATATATAACCTCTGTATTATGAATGGTTACATCAATTATATATAATTAAAAGAACTTGAATAAGGTATGTAAACATAATATAATCATAGTATGTATACATACAATAGTTATAACCATGATATCTTAAGGAGGACAGTGTATGAGGACTATAATTAAATGTGCTATTGTTTGTTTTATTATGTTGTGTATTTCGTTTACATTTCCTATGTCACAAGTGTTTGCTGAAGAGATTTCTTTAGATACTATTGAAGAAGAATCATATAACGAAGGTAATGAGACATATGAAGATTATCAATATCAGATTATTGAAAATACTGATGTAGAAATAACTGGTTATAGTGGGGAAGAATTAGATATAGTTATTCCTGCTACATTAAATGATTATACTGTTGTAGGCGTTGGTGATTATGCGTTTTATAATAAAAACATACAATCTGTAAGTATATCTGATGGTATTACGAGTATTGGAGGTAGTGCATTTGAAGGATGTAACGATTTGGAAACTGTTACTTTTCCAGAAAGTATTACTACCATAGGTTATAAAGCATTCTCTGAATGCGGTAATCTTACTACGGTTAATTTCCCTGAAGAATTATCTGGTGAGGATGGAACAATAGACAGCCATGCATTTTTTAAATGTAGTAGCTTGGGATCAATTACTATTCCAGAAGGAATAACAACAATTGATTCAGTTTGCTTTTACGAATGTACTAGTTTGGCAGAAGTTTCATTGCCAGATAGTTTGACTTCGCTTGGTTCAAGTGCGTTTTTTGGTTGTGCAATTTCAGAAATAGAAATACCAGAGAGTGTAACAACAATTGGTTATAATACATTTGGTTTTTGCACAAAACTTGAGACGGTTACATGTTCATCTGAATTAACATCTATAGAAGATTATGCATTTTCAGGATGTAGCACTTTGCATGGTTTTTCTATACCTAAAACTGTAACTACAATAGGAAAATATGCATTTGATCGTTGTGGTGAGTTAGATAAAATAGCTGTTCCAGATGGGGTAATGATGATAAGTGAAGCGATGTTTGTAGATTGTGTTGGTATGAAAAAAATATATATTCCCGACACAGTATCATTTATAAACACAAACGCAATAAAGGGGTGTACTAATTTAAATGTAATTTATTTTGGTGGTACAAAAGAACAGTGGGATTATATAACAAAATATGATCAAGGAATAAACTTGAGTGATATATATGTATTATATAATTGTGATAGCTCGGATATAGATGTTCAAGGAAAGGACATAGGAGAAACAGTTGTTTCGTTAGATTCTGATTCGTTTGTATTTAATGGAAAGGTCAGAAAACCAGTTATAAATGTGACTGATGGTGATTCAAATCTTACTATTGATAAAGATTATGTTGTATTATATAAAAATGGTAAAGGAGATGTGGTTGATTCTCCAATTGATGCTGATGACTATGTTGCTGAAATAATAGGTATTGGATTGTATGAAGGAAAAACAACAGAAGCTTATTCGATTATCCCGAAGAATATTACGCCAACAATAGCATTATCAGGTAATTCATATTCATATAATGGAAAAGAAAGAAAACCTGGTTGTACTGTGAAGGATGGTGGTAAAGTCCTTGCTAAAACAGATTATACTGTTTCATATAAAAATAATGTGAACGTTGGTAAAGCATCAGTAACAGTGAAACTAAAGGGGAATTACACAGGTTCCAAAACAGTTGCATTCAAGATTACTCCAAAAAATACAACAATATCATCGTTGGCAGCGGCTTCTAAAGCATTTACAGTAAAATGGAAAAAGCAAGCCGAAAAAATGTCAAAGTCTTATATTACAGGATATCAGATACAGTATGCAACAGATAAAGAGTTTACAAAAAATAAAAAAACATTAACCGTTAAAGGCTATAGCATAACAGGAAAGAAAATCACGGGACTAAAGAGTAATACAACATACTATGTGAGAATACGAACATATAAAACTGTTAGTGATACAAATTATTATTCCTCATGGAGTGGAGCAAAGACGGTTAAAACAAAATAAGTATTTATTCGATCCCATCTGCCGCTACGGCAGGTGGGATTTTTTATGAACCAAATCGCAAAAAATGGTACATATTTGATAAATTTCTACGTTAATTTACAGAAGGCATGGTTTATAATGAAGGGGAATGATGTTGTTTCGTAACAGAGCTGGAGGTATTTATGATTTATTACGTTGATTGTAAAGCAGATGTTACCGGGGATGGTTCAAAGACTTCTCCTTTTAAGACTATAAGTGAAGCTGCCGCTATCGCCATGCCGGGGGATGAGGTCATAGTTGCAGAAGGTATTTACCGCGAGGAGGTTGATCCGAAGAATGCCGGTACAGAGGCGAGCAGGATCACCTATCGTTCAGAGGTTCCGCTGGGAGCGGTGATAACTGGCGCTGAGATTATTAAGGACTGGGAAGACCTTGGGTCAAATGTATGGAAGACCGTTATTGATAATTCTCTATTCGGAGATTACAATCCATACACTACGCTGATATCGGGTGACTGGTTCCAAATGGGATTCATAGCACATACGGGAGATGTATTCCTGAATGGAAAATCTCTATATGAAGTAACTACTCTGGAGGAAGTGAGAAATCCACAGATCAATTACATTTCATGGGATAAGGATTTCACATTATATACCTGGTATACAGAGCAGGAGGATGGAAAGACTGTTATATATGCGAATTTCCAGGGCGCTGATCCTAGAGAAGGCCAGGTTGAGATAGATGTGAGACGCCATTGCTTCTATCCATCCGTTGAAGGTATAGGTTATATCACACTGGACGGCTTTACAGTATGCAAGGCTGCGACTCAGTGGGCTCCGCCTACGGCTTATCAGGAAGGTATGATAGGTCCGCACTGGTCCAAGGGCTGGATCATAGAGAATTGTGATATATCTGAATCCAAGTGCTGCGGTATCTCTCTGGGTAAGTATCTTCAGCCGAACAATGATAACAAATGGTTGAAATGGAAATACAAGGATGGCACCCAGACTGAGAGAGACTGCATATGTCAGGCTCAGTTAGAGGGCTGGAGCAAGGAGAATATAGGCTCTCATATAATAAGAAATAATAACATTCATGATTGTGGTCAGACGGGAATTGTAGGTCATCTGGGTGGAGTTTTCTCGGTAATTGAGAACAATCATATCCACCATATCAATAACAAGCAGAATCTGGCCGGAGCGGAGATCGGTGGTATCAAGATGCATGCCGCTATAGATGTTGTTATCAGGAATAATCATTTCCATCACTGTACCAGAGGACTATGGCTTGACTGGCAGGCACAGGGTACAAGAGTTACCGGAAATGTATTTCATGACAACTGTCTTCCTTATGACTATTTAATAAGAGAAGAATACATGCACAACCTGGGCCTTGGTGAAGATATATTTGTAGAAGTGAGCCATGGACCTACACTTATAGATAACAATCTGCTTCTATCGGAGAGGTCGCTGAAGCTCCCTGCACAGGGTATAGCTGTTGTACATAACATTCTGGCAGGGTCTCTTACTACAGTTGGACGTGGAGTAGATAATGGTGCCAAGACCATGAAGTCCGCACGCTACACACCTTACCATGTTCCTCACAGAACAGAGATTGCAGGATTTATGACCATACTCCATGGCGACATGAGATTCTTCAATAATATCTTCGTTCAGAAGCCAATCCGTAAGCAGTATGACGGGCTTCTCACACCTTTTGAGGATAACGAATGGGATGATGCAAACTTCGTTGCCGGAACGGTTCCTTATTCAGGCTATATGACAGAAGAACAGTGGAAGAAGGAATTTGAGGGCTACTGTGGCATGGGAAGTGATCCAAGTGACAGATATTACATACCACTTCCAGTCTGGACAGGTGGAAATGTATTCTTTAATGGTGCTAAGCCTTGTGACATAGAACAGGACTATACAATAGATACAGAACATGATATATATATCAATATCATAGATGAAGATGGCAAGTTCAGAATAGATACAAATGTACGTGACTTCCTGCCAACAGATTGTAAGCTTATAAGTACCGAAACTCTGGGCATGGCATTTGAGCCTGAACAGAAATTCGAAAATCCGGATGGAAGTGAGATTACATTTGATATAGACATTGATGGAAATGTAAGGTCAGGCGATATAGTACCGGGACCATGGGCATAGGTGATATAGTACCGGGACCGTGGGCTTAGGTGATATAGCACTTGGCATAAAAGGATAGACAAATGGCAGAGAAAAACAATTCATTTAAATTCAAAACTCTTCTATGGGATATACCGCTGGTTGCCATTGGAGCAGCAGGTGTTTTCGTTGGAACGGCTTACCCTTTCTTTAAACTTATGACTTATGCAGGGAAGAAAGAGGAGAAAGTTCCGAAGTCCAATAGGAAGAAATGGTTTGAATTAAAGCATACCAAGATCAATCATCCGAAATATAAACACGAGAAGGAATATCTTGCAACCAGAGAATGGTGCGAGAGTCAGAAGATGCAGGATTGGTCTATAAGAAGTATGGATGGATTAAATCTCCATGCAGCTTACCTGCCTGCCGATAATCCTAAGAGACTTGTACTCTTAAGCCATGGTTACAGAGGCACCAGCTTTGGAAGCATTGCTCACATGGCGAAGCACCTGCATGATAATGGTTCCAGTCTGCTTTTTGTGGATCAGCGATGCTGTGGTAAGAGCGAAGGAGAGTACATAACCTTTGGAGCAAAGGAACAGTACGATATACTTTGGTGGATACAGCGCCTGAATGAGGAAAATGTAGACCATCTTCCTATATATCTCTTCGGACAGTCCATGGGAACAGCGGCTGTGCTGCTTGCATCAGGACATGAGCTTCCTAAAGAGGTAAAGGGTATAATAGCGGACTGCGGCTTCCATTCTATGAAGCAGCAGCTTAGAGATATGGCTTCGGAATGGTTCCATCTGCATTGGATAGAATTACTGCTTATAAGAGTTGATCTGTTCTGCCGCATCTTTGCGGGCTTCAAGATGAAGGATGCAGATACAACAGAAGCACTTAAACGTAATAAACTTCCAATACTTTTCATCCATGGTGAAGAGGATACATATGTACTTCCGGAGAATACAGTTATGAACTATAGTCTATGTAGTGCCCCGAAGGAACTGGTTCTGATTCCGGAGGCGAGACATCTCTGCAGCTCCTATGAGGCACCGGAGCTATATAAAAAGAAGCTGGATTCGTTCTTTGAAAAGTACGACTAAATTGTAGTCAAATGTACTTCAGACAAGTGATAAATATCAAACAAAATCTAAAGAAGTGTTCGATAAGTATCGGACACTTTTTTAAATGTGTTCATTAAGTGCCAAAGGGTATAGATTTTTAATAAATGTTGTAGTATTCTCTGTCTCGTTTCAAGGATTTGTGTTGTATATCAATCGTCTAAAGACAGTTGCGAGAGGAAGAGGAGAGAAAAAATGAGAAAAGAGTATCCGCTTACAGCGGCGCAGAACATGCATTATCAATGGATCCGCGAATATGGTACTCAGCAGGTTTCAGGGGTCAGCATAGTTGCTTCATTAAAAGCAGAAATTGATTTCGGACTTCTGAAGAAATGTATTCAGCTGGAGACAGAGCGGTATGGATGCATGAGGCTGAGATTCACAAAGCCAGATGATAAGGGTGAGATCAAACAGTATCTGGTAAAACATGATTCTCGAGACATTGAACTGAAAGATCTGTCGGGCATGACACTTAAAGAGGCTGATGACCTGATGCAGCAGTGGGCATATGAAACACTGGACGGTGATAACAGACCTATGTGCGAGGTGATCATGCTGAAGCTTCCGGAAGGGTATAACGGATTCTTCATCCATATGGATCATCGTCTGATAGACTCCTGCGGACTTGTAGTTCTGGTCAACGATCTGATGCAGCTATATACACATTTCAGATTTGGAACTGACTATCCTGCAGATCTAGCAGACTTCGAAAAGGTTCTGGAGAACGACCTTCAGAAAGCAAGCAATGAGAAGAGATTCGCGAGAGACAAGAAGTTCTGGGATGATCAGCTGGATACTTTAGGAGAGCCGCTCTACTCAGACATCCAGGGACCTGGGGTTCTGGAAGAGGCCAGAAAGAAGCACAAGAACAAGAAGCTCAGAGCAGCAGATATTGAGAGAAAAGAGCTGTTCGTAGCAGTTAAGGATTATGTGCTTGAGCCTGAATCAACAAAGGGACTTATGGATTTCTGTATGAATCATCAGCTGTCCATGACCAATCTGCTTCTGCTTGGAATCAGGACTTATCTGCAGAAGGTCAACAATGGTCAGGAGGACATCACCATAGAGAACTTCATATCAAGACGTTCTACTCATGATGAATGGACATCAGGCGGAAGCCGTACCATCATGTTCCCTTGCAGAACAGTGATTCCTGCAGATATGGACTTTATGTCAGCAGCATACGAGATACAAAATGTACAGAATCGTATCTATATGCACAGCAATTATGATCCGGCTCTTATCAGAGAAGAGATGAAGAAGAGATATAAGACTCCGGATGATACAACCTATGAGAGCTGTTACCTGACATATCAGCCTATGCCGGTAAGTGTAGATAATCCGGCACTCAAGGGTATCGACGTACATTCCAAATGGTTTGCAAACGGTGCAGCAACTAAGAAAATGTATCTGACTGTTTCGCACACCAAGGACGGCGGAATGAACTTCTCATATCACTATCAGACAGTGAAGCTTACAGAGAAGGATATGGAGCTCCTGTATTACTACATGATGAGAATACTGTTCATGGGAATATCAAATCCTGATATGAAGATCGGGGAGATCATTGATGCAGTATAACTCATACAAAGCAGTTCGAAACACAGAATTAAGATAATAGATTAATAGATAATTAGAATAGAGAGGATATAAAAATGAATATAGCAGAGGAATTTAAGAATATAGTAGCACAGTACTGTGATGTACCAGCAAGTGAAATGACAAACGATATGAGCCTTCGTGAGGACTTAGGTCTCAGCTCACTCGACTTCATGACATTCCTTGGAGAGTTAGAAGATACATTTGATATAGAGCTGGATCTGGACAGAGCTGTTCAGGTAACAACAATTGGCGATGCTCTTGGAATGATGAATGAGTTAGCGGAGGCATAACATGAATACAATTCGTGAGATCTGGGATAATGCAGTTTATTACTATTCTGATATGCCTGCAATAAGATGGCTGGTTAAGAAGGATGTAAATGAGCTCAGCTATGCCGAACTGAATGTAATGGTATCAACCATAAGAAAGGGTCTTAAGGCTGAGGGCTTTGAAGGAAAGCATATATCTCTCATTGGTACAGCATCCCAGAACTGGATAGGAGCATATCTGGGAGTTACAACAGGTCAGAATGTGGCAGTTCCACTTGATGCAGGACTTCCTGCAGAAGACCTGGTAGAGCTTCTCAAGGACAGTGATGCTGAGGCTCTCTTCCTGGCGCCAAAGCTTAAGGGTATGGCAGAGGCGGTTAAGGCTGAATGTCCTATGATCAAGAAGATATGGCTGCTTCAGTGTGAGGCTGAGGAAGGCTTTGATACTTTAGAAGAGCTTAAGGCCGCAGCCGAGGGAGAGTCAGATGTAGAGGGAAGAAGTGCTGATGATATAGCCACACTTATATATACATCAGGAACCACAGGTAAGAGCAAGGGCGTAATGCTTTCACAGTCCAATCTGGCACTCAATGTGGAATCTGTTCCGTATACAGCCGAGCCTGGACGTGTTCTCCTCAGTGTACTCCCGGTACATCATGCATTCTGCCTGGTTATGGACTGGCTCAAGGGCTTCTCCCTGGGTGCAACTGTCTGCATCAATGATTCCTTCATGCACATGGTGCGTAACATGGGAATCTTTAAGCCGGACTTAATGCTCATGGTTCCTCTCATGATCGAGACTATCTACAAGAGACTGTCAGCCGTTGATCCGTCACTTCCTAAGGAAGCTGTAGCAGCGAATGTATTTGGCGGCAATCTGAAGACAATCTTCACTGGCGGAGCGCATCTCGATCCATTTTATATAGAGCAGCTCGCTGCGTATGGAGTACAGGTTCTTGAAGGATACGGCATGTCAGAGTGTTCGCCGGTAATCAGCTCAAATACACCTGAAGACCATAAGGCAGGCTCCATTGGAAAGCCACTTCCAAATGTAAAGATCCGTTTCGAAGATGGCGAGATCCAGGTACAGGGCAGCAGCGTAATGCAGGGCTATTACAAGATGCCTGCTGAGACAGCTGAGACCCTTAAGGATGGATGGCTTCATACCGGAGACAAGGGCTACATTGACGAAGATGGATTCCTCTTTATAAACGGAAGAGTTAAGAACCTTATAATCCTCTCAAATGGTGAAAATATATCTCCTGAGGAGATTGAAAATAAGCTTGGAATAAATCCTCTCGTTGGGGAAGTTATCGTGACAGGTGAGAACAATGGCCTCACAGCCAGAATCTATCCTGATCAGGATGTGGTCAAGGCCAAGGGTATAGATGAAGACACAGTAAAAGCGGCACTGCAGGAAGTGCTTGCCGCTTACAATAAGAATCAGCCGACCTACCGTCAGATAATATCACTGGTAGTAAGGCAGAATCCATTCCACCGCAATGCTACCGGCAAGATCGTCAGAGCAGATGCGGAGATAGATGGATAATTACTTTTTAGTCTTCGAAAGATAAGGCAGAATACAGGTAAGGAAGATTTTCGCCTGAATCTCTGCCACGTCCTCAGCAGGTGTCTTAAAATCCTCCGCTGTCCATTTATGCAGAATACCGATAGTACAGCCAATGGCACCTGCGATGACGTAGGAGAATTCGTTCTGCTCCTTCGGAGTAGATATCGTACTCGGCATAACTTCTGTAATGTACTGATGGAACATGGTGATGGCCTTCTCAAAGAAAGCATCGCCCCTTGGTGACTGAAGCAGATTCGCCAGGAAAGGATTCTTCATAGTGTAATTACAGATTGCAAGATAATATGAATGGCACATATCGTGGTCATTCTGTGGATGGAAGCTCTCCATCATCTTAAATATATCGTGAATAGTTTTATCCTCTGCAGCGGTAAGCAAGGCAGGAATGTTTTCGTAGTGATTGTAAAATGTACTGCGGACGATTCCTGCTTTTTTTATTACGTCAGAAACATTGATCTTCTCCAGTTCCTTCTCTTTTAACAGCAGAAAGAATGCATCAAATATGGCTTCTTCGACGGTGCTGTATCTTTCGTCTAATTGATTCATCTGGTACCTCTTATATCATATTTCAAATACATGGGCTGTCATTATTATAGTCCATGAATAAACGCTTACCCCACATTTTACCATGTCTGAACACCTGCTCACAATAGAAATAGTTTTTTTATGGATGTTTAGACTGATGTACATTATAATGTAATCTGGTGGTTAAAAAATAGAGGGGAGTTCTTAATATGAAAATATTACATATGGCAGATGTCCATCTAGATTCCAAACTAAGCAGATATTTTGATAATGAAAAGGCAAGGGAACGTCGGAATGAGATACTGAATACCTTTACAGCAGCAGTTGAATATGCTGCAAAGGAGGGTGTTGAAGCAGTTATTATAGCCGGCGATCTTTTTGATGTCAGAAATATAACCGCGACAGCCAGAGATGCTGTCAGCGATGCGATAGAACAGCACCCGGAGATTACATTTTACTATCTGAGGGGCAACCATGATGCCGATAGTTTTGTACAGAACATGATTGAGAAAAGGGGCGGGCTGCCGGCTAATCTTAAGATGTTTTCTGACACCTGGACGAGCTACAGGCAGGAGGCATCAGATGGTGTCACTGTGGTGATAACTGGTGCGGAAATGAATGCTGATAATAACAGCAGGCTTGTATCATCGCTGGTTCTGAATCAGGATGATTTCAATATAGTTGTGCTCCATGGTCAGGAGGTAGAGCTTGCATCCAAGAAGGATGCCGAAGTAATACCCCTCAGGGATTATAAGAATAAGGGCATTGATTACATGGCCCTTGGTCATATACATGAACCTAAGATAGAACAGCTGGATGTCAGAGGCAGGTATTCTTATTCCGGATGCCTGGAGGGCAGGGGCTATGACGAGATAGGTCAGCATGGTTTCAATATTCTGGACATAAAGAGTGAGGGCGGTAAGGCTACATATGAAGTACATTTTACCCCATTTGCAAAGAGGATAATTCACAGGCTGGTAATCGATCTGAATGAAGCAGGAATGGATGTGATAACTTCCCAGGCTATCGTACGCCATATCCAGAAAGCAGCGGCGGAGGCTGGCGTTGAGGAAAGGGACATGCTCAGAGTTGAGCTTGTGGGCAAGATTGATTCTGATGCCGAGATAGATGTGGAATATATCAGAAAATCTCTGGAGAATGATTTCTATCATATTAAGGTAGTGGACTTAACGAAGCCTTCGGTGAGCTTTGAGGACTTTATGCTTGATAAGTCTCTCAGAGGTGAGTTCGTGCGGCTCATCAAGGAGAAGGCTGAGAAGGGTGAATTAAGTGAAGACGAGGCAGCTGTCATAGCACAGCTGGGAATAGATGTATTAGCAGGGGAGGGCATAACATTATGAGACTTATAGGCTTACATATTGAGAATTTCGGCGTCCTCTCTGATGTTGATCTGGATTTCAAGGATGGCGTGAATACTATCATTCATGAAAATGGATGGGGCAAGTCCACCCTGGCTGAGTTCATAAGAGTCATGTTTTATGGACTGGAGGGTGCCAGGAAGAAGGACCTCTACGAGAATGACAGGTTGAGATTCCAGCCATGGAATGGGAAGCATTTCGGCGGAGAGATTACATTTGAAACAAATGGCAAGAAATATAAGGTAGAGAGATCCTTCGGCGATAAGGACAAGGATATGACCTTTAAATTATATGATGCAGAGACTCTTCTGGAATCTGATGATTACAGTGACAGATTGGGAGAAGAGCTTTTTGGCGTGGATAGTGAGTCCTTCAAGAAGACCTGCTTTGTAGGTTTTGAGGGTCTTATATATCAGGGTATCAACAGCTCCATCGGTGCCAGGGTCAGTTCACTTGATCAGACTGGCGATCTGGGGAATTATGACGAAGCTGATAAGAAAATGACAGAATATATAAACGCTAATACATCCAGAAGAAAGACGGGCAAGCTGTCACAGATGAAGTCTAAGATCGCAGACTTAAAGCAGGCGATAAAGGATAAGGACTCTGTGGCTGATAGCATTGAACAGCTCAAGATCAAAAGAGATGCGACTCAGAAGGAAATCGATGGTCTGAAGAAGAAGCAGGGTGATCTTGCGGAAGCTCAGAAGGCGCTTATGGCAAAGCAGAACAAACAGATGGACCTGGAGAAAAAGGTGTCTTCCCTTGAGCAGCTGAAGACTAAGAAGGGTATCCTGGATGGATTAAAGCAGGATGTAGCAGACAGAAAGTCAGCTGTGGACGAACGCCTTGCACGTCTTCCTGAGGACATACCTTCTCCGGATGCCATAGCAGAAGCTGATAAGGCATTGCAGAATTATAGTGATCTAACACTCAAGACTTCTGAAACTGAAAATGTTACAGATGACAAGAAGGAAAGACTTGAGAAGTTCTTTGAATCAGGAATTCCTGAAGCATCAGAAATAGATGGAATAATCGTCAGCTGGAATGACGCTCAGAAGCTGATGCATAAAAATGAGGGCCTGGAGGAACAGATAGATTCTCTTGAAAGACAGAAGAAGGAAAGCATGGCCCAGAAGCAGGCAGTACCAGAGGTGACACCGGCTAAGAAGCAGAATGTGATCCTTCCTATAGTAGCAATAGCGATAGGTCTGGCTGCCATAATTGGCTTCGCAGTTACCAAGACAATAGTTCTTCTTATAGTCGGAATAGTTGCTGCTTTGTGCGGAGTGGTTCTCTTTGTGAGAAGCTCGAAGGATGGTTCCTCTGCCGGTAATATATCTACAGAGAATCAGAACACATCGCTTACTGATACTTATGATGCACAGATACGAAATATAAAGCAAAGCATTTTAGATAATGAAGAGAAATATAAAGATACTGAAAACGAAGTAAAAGCATTCCTTAACAGATTTGGTACATCCTATTCCAGACTGGATGCTGAAAATGTGCTTTATGATATTAAGAGCAAGGCTGAAAACCTGAAGGATATCCGTGAACAGGAAGCAATACGTAAGGATCAGAAGGCAAATCTTCAGCGTGACCTGGAAGCTGCGTATACTTCAGTCGTGGGCAAGCTGGGAGGCATTGGTATTTCTATTGATGCTGTTGGAGATAAGACTGGCTCAAACGAGCAGGGCATCGATGTGCCAGCTATAAAGAAGGCACTTACCGCGCTCTCTCAGGAAATCGCTACATATGAAAAGGATGTAGAAGAATTACAGAAGGCTGAGGAGAAGGTTAGAAACTACATGGCTGAGAATCAGGAGGTTACGGAAGATGCTATCGCGGCTCTGACGGCTGAGATTGAAAGTGAGCGAAGGAATGAATCCTCTGCGAGTGTTGTTGATCCATCATATAAGGATATGACCATTGACGAGATATCTTTACAGCTGGATGGTTTGAATGAAGAATTATCCCAGAAGCAGGAAGAAATAAGTAAGTACAACAGAAATTTAGAGAATGCTTATGATTCTTACGACGATATTACTGAAAAGGAAGACAGGCTGGCTGAATTGAGTGCTGACTATGAAGAATTAGAGTATAAGTATAAGTTGGTCAACCAGACTCAGGAGATAATGAAGGAAGCTAAGGAGAAGTTCATAGCTAAGTATATGAGTCCGATAAAGGATGCATTTGATGATTATTATAAAATAATCTCTGGTGACGAAGATTCTTTCAGAATAGATGCAAATGTAAATCTTACTAAGAAGGAAGAGGGCTCCTATCATGATATCCAGTCCCAGAGCGAAGGCTATGGAGATGCTATAGGCATCAGCATGAGACTTGCACTTCTGGATGTAATGTATGAGAAGGACAAGCCGGTATTAATATTAGATGACCCGTTTTCGGGTATGGATGAGAAGAGACTGTCGGGAACAAAGAGATTGATGGAAGCTATTTCTGACAGATATCAGGTCATATATATGACCTGTCATGACAGTCGTAAAATATGATGAAAAATATTTTTTAAAATTTTTTATATTTTTTTGTAACGAAATCAGAGTTACTCCGTCTAATCTATGAAAACACTTAAAGAAAGGTGCGAAAACCCTTGAATACAGAGACCGCGGAAAAGCTGTACGAAGCATTTTATATGAAGGTGTTTTCCTACGTAATGACTTTAGCAGGCAATCAGGATGAGGCCATGGAGATAACCCAGGAAACCTTTTTCAGGGCAATCTCC
>JAEEGL016542439.1_pt1 | contig 22335 bp, 15 predicted proteins | sample 9134231 | NCBI WGS metagenome assembly JAEEGL01 (sample SAMN16246548, study PRJNA631951) | gut metagenome | biome: gut microbiome; feature: rumen; material: fiber-attached | host: Bos | place: Iran: Karaj | collected 2018-10 | reverse complement strand
GGTCAAGAAGATGATCGAAAAGAAGAAGGAAAAGGGCTGGGAGTTTATCTTCCTCGGCGCGAATATCGATGCGGTCGAGACGGCAAGATCTTTCGGTATCGCGAAGGAGAATGCGGTGAACTATCACAGCGATGCGAAGGGAACAGCGCTGAATTATGAGTGTGTCGGCATGGCGATCCAGAGCGTAAGAAGAAAAGGAAAGATGGACTGCGCATGGCGTGAAGCGATCGATGAAGACTTCGAAGCAAGAAATAACTGAGCCTTTATGACAAAAGAGTAATGTGAGCAAGTGCTTTTGCCATATAAAATTAAATAGGGGTTGAATGCAGAACCGCCTCTTCGGAAAGGAAGATGCGGTTTTCTGTAGTTACTATTCAGGAGGCATTATGATGAATACAAAAATCAGGAAGTGTGTATCCCTGTTTATGGCAGGCATCCTGGTCCTTTCCATGACCGGCTGCGACAAGAAAAAAACGGGTCCGAGCGTGACATGTGAAGGCGGGACAGAGACTTCCACGGAGACTACGAATAAAGTTATTTCCGGCGATGATAAAACGAATCCGAACAATAATGTGGATTATAATGCGGATATCGTGAAGGATACAGATCCCTTCTACACGGTGGAAGAGACCCGGATCGAAGTTCCGACAGATCCTGCTAAGGAAGTGGATTCTCTCACGATCTTGAGCACCCCGGTTTTCCTGGAAAATCGTATCGTGCTCCAGTATTTTCTCCGGTATAAGTTTCCGCCGGAGATCCAGGCACAGGTCGATCAGATCCAGTGGGGGACTCCGGAAGAATATCAGAAATACATGGATCTGGTAGAAGGCTACGAGATCCATGCATGGGCTGTCTATGACGCAGATGGGAAATATCTCTTTCCTATCGAGGAAAAAACAGATGGGATGGAACTGGGAGCCCTGTTTGAACTTCCGGACGGCCGGATGGGCATGTTTAAGAATGAACCGGACTTAAGTTCGGATCCGATCGGCTATCAGTCTGAGATCCTGATCTATAGCAGTGAGGGAAATCTTCTGGAAAGAAGAGATATCGGAAAGCGGGAAACATATGCTTATAACATCAGGGAGACGATCCTGCCGGATAACAAAATACTGCTTATATCAAGCGCCCAGATCATGTGCCTGGATAAGGATGCGAGTATCCTGTGGGATGTCAGTCCGTCGGCTCTGGGCTCGTTGGGTTCCGGTTCAGGTGAAAGTGTTTTTGTTGTTGACGGGAAGATCTATGTGATGTTTTTCAGAACGACGGAGAACGAAAAAGGAGTCGTGATCGAGCGGGCAGTCCAGGAGCTCGACATCAATACAGGAGAATTGACCGGGGAGAAGATAGAGCTTTCGCCGAATCTCCCGAATACGCTTTTCCAGGGCAACAATGCAGTATATGGTATCGGTGCGAATGGTGTTCTCAAAGCGGATCTTTTTACCGGAAGCCGGGAGGCGGTCCTGAACTGGAATGAAACAGATGTGAACTGTACTCATATCCGCGCGGATAACAGCCGCATCCTGAGTAATGGAGAATTTGAATTCTTCACAGAATCTTATGAGCAGAAAAATGAAGGAGAGGAGAGCGTGATCACCCTCGTCCATTTCCAGCGGGCGGCTGTAAATCCGCATGCGGGAAAGACTCTTCTGCACCTCTCTGCTTATAACTTGTATGATGAGAATAATCTGATCGACCGGATCATCGAGTATAACACCAGACCGGACGGGAAAGCCCGTGTCCTGTTCTATGACTATTCGGATGATGCGGATCGTACGCTGATCTCGCTGCAGACGGAGGCGGATATGGGATATAAAGTGTATCAGGATCTCCGCTCCGGCACTGGTCCGGATATCCTTATGAATTTTACGGACTTCGGTGAATTTGAAAACGGTGATGTACTGGAAGATCTGAATACCTACATTGACGGAGGAAACGGGATCGACCGGAGCCTCTATTTCGACAATGTTTTCCGAGCATACGAGACGAACGGGAAACTGTATCAGATGCCGCTCTCGTTCGTTATCAATGGCATCATCGGGAATAAGACATATTGCGGAGAGCGGTACGGATGGACATATGATGAATTCGACGGTGTTCTGAACACACTGCCGGCTGATCTGACAGCTTTTTGCAGTCTCTCGGCAAAGGATTTCATAGTCGATCTTCTGACATCCGACATGTCACACTTCGTGGATTATGAGAAAAAAGAAGTACACTTCGATTCTGAAGAATTCATCAAACTTCTGGAGATCGCGAAAAAGTGTGAAGTGTCACGTGATATTATGGAAGAACTTGACGATATGTCCTATCACGATCCATTAGCCAATGCGATCACGCAGAATATCTGTGCTATGACAGATTTCAATGCAACCTCATTGCAGTTCGGATATGGCCGCTATAGCGACATCAACGGCGGGAATGTGTCTTTTGTGGGGTATCCTTCTTCTGAGGGAAAAGGACTGAGCGCCAAGAGCACCCGTTCTGTTGCCATTTCCGCAAATTCCAGGCATAAGGAAGAATCCTGGGATTTCATCAAGTTCCTTCTTGAAGACGGGACACAGAAACAGTTCTCGGGCATTCCGGTCTCCAGAAATGCACAGCAGCTGAAGGATCAGGCAGAAATCGATGAGTATAACAAGACGAAAGCGGAATTTCCCAATGACAGAATGATGTGGAGATCGGCTCCGCTGGATGAGACTGCTTCAAAGGAATGGACGAAGATCATCGAAAATGTGCACACAAAGAGCGTGACTTATCCGTCGATCCTGATGGTAGTTAATGAAGAGGCGCCGGCTTTCTTTAGCGGGCAAAAGAGCGCAAAAGATGTTGCGGGCACGATCCAGAAACGGGCAAGTATCATAGTGCAGGAAAATTGAACGGGAGCATGCATCGGTAAACAAATTCAAAAAAACTTTGAATGACAAAACTGTAATTCATTTTCACCCCCGACTTAATATAATTTAAGTATCAGGGGTGAAAATGTTTTATGTGAGGTGTGTTATGAAAAGAATACCTATCAAGGCGATTGCGCTTCTGATGTCATGCTGTCTTCTTTTATCGCTTCCTGCCTGCGCAAAGAAGAAAGAGAAAAGTTCCGAATCTCAGGCGCATGAGGCTCCGAAATCCGGTAAGACCGTGCAGGAAAGCGATCCGTTCTACCAGACAGAGACGATTAAGATCAAATTGCCGGAGATCGATCCGGAAAAAGAGTATCAGTGCCGTGCTGTAGGGGTACCGCAGCTTCTCGATGATGCAGTAGTCTTCGAGTATATCTGTCAGTATGCTGTTCCGGCGGATCTTCAGGCGAAGGTGGATAGATTTTACGGTAATCCCGACTCCTTCTCGCCGGAGGAAGGCGAGGCACTGATGAACGAATATGCGGAATATGATAGCCAGTGCAAACTGGTATATAACCTGGATGGTTCTTACCGGTGCAAACTGGATCTGAAAGTCGGTCTTAATGATTTGCCGATACTGTTTTCGGGGAATGACGGAAAACTCATGGCACTTCGCAGCAAGATGGGAGAGCCGCCGGAGTATTCCAGATCCTATTTCACATACGAAGTGGATGCTTCCGGAAATCTGATAAACGAAAAGCCGATCGCTCTTTCAAACGATGAAATACCACATGAGTGTTTCCAGCTGTCAAATGGCAATATCGTCTGCCACGGAGGAACACGTATCAGTGTATTTGATCAGGATGGTAAGAAAATAGCGAATGACGTAACGAATGATCTTATTCATTCCCTGATCTGCCAGGACGACAAGATCTACTGCTATGCCCTGAAGGATACGCCGGAGGAAGAAAGTTCTTTTGCCCCGGAGATCATAGAATTTGATGCAGCGGCCGGAAAGTTTAAGGACGAAACGACTGTTCTTTCGCGCGAGGTGCCCTTTTTCTGCTCAGGAAGAAACGGTGTGTATTATGTCGTGAATAATACAGTGGAGAAACTCGATCCACAGAACAATAGTAACAGTACACTTCTCAGGTGGGACGAGACGGATATCAATCCGACCGGTGTAAGCTTATGTAATGTGCTCTCGGATGATGAGATGTATGCGCTTTCCGTAGTAGAGACCTGGGACATGCATTTTAGCACCACTATTGATCCGGATATCACTTTATACCATATGACCCGGGCGGAGAAAAATCCGCACGCCGGCAAGAAGATCGTCGAGATCGCATCATTTCAGGCAATCCCGTCTATTCTTATGGAGCAGATCGTGGAATATAATAAGGATCCTCAGAAGAAATCCAGGATCGTGGTGAAGGACTATTCGGATGAGCCTACGATCTTCCCGCAGAAGGAAGTGTCTGAGGAGAAGCGCCTCTCGGAAACCATCGATAAAGTCTATTTGGATCTCAAAGCACATACGGGTCCGGACATCCTCGTGAATTTCGGTGAATACAGTCAGTTTAACAGCGGCGAGATCCTGACGGATCTGAATACCCTGATCGATGGCGAAGGCGGAATCAATAGAGAAGATTACTTCGACAACCTTTTCCGTGCATGTGAAAAGGATGGAAAACTGTATCAGATCCCGATCCTCTTCTCCGCGAACGGCATGGTGCTCAATGAGAAATATGCAGACGGAAAAACTTCGTGGACGTACGAGGAGATGGTCAATACCAAGGATAAGCTTCCGGGCAATATGACGCTCTTTCCGGAAACACCGAAAGCAAAGCTCCTGGAAGAACTGCTGCGATCTACGGGAGACAAGTTCATCGATTACGAAAATGAGAAGGTCAGCTTTGACGATCCGCAGTTTAAGAGCATCCTGGAAGCATGCATGAGACTGGGGTCAGATCGGACGGAGAATCAGATCTTCTGGGCGGAAGATCCGAGGGACGGAGTTCTGGAACCGAAGGAAAAACTACAGCAGGGGATGGTCGCAGCCATCACCTGTAAGATCTCGGACCCGATGGATTTTGCCGAAGTGCGTGACCTGGGGGGAGGAAGTTCCGGTGTCATGATCGGAACTCCCGGATGCGATGGAATGTCGATGCAGTATGTGACAAGTATCGCAATCCCGAAGGATTCTTCCGCAAAAGACGAGGCATGGGAGTTTATACGATTCCTTCTTCAGAAGGAGCAGCAGACACAGGGCACGATCCACAATTATTCTTTCCCGGTACATAGAGGTGCCTGTCAGGAATTGATGGAACGCTTTAAAACGAACTCCGCGAATGTGAAGACCCGTGTCGAGAAAGATCCGACCCTCGAGTACTTGCTTGCTCTCCCGGAGATCGATGATACGATGGTAAAGTCCGCAACAGAAATGATCGAATCGATCCATACCGTGAGAGCTCTCGACCGGACGGTATTCCTCATCGTGTCGGAAGAAGCAGCTGCTTATTTCTCCGGCCAGATCTCGCTGGATACGGCGGTCAATAATATCCAGAACCGCACCGCGACCGTAGTCAAAGAACGTGGTTAATGAGGCACTTTCTTCCTTTCGAAAAGCATTTGTTAGGGAAACAGCCAGTATCATTATCGAAAAGCACTGAGATCATGCCGCTTCTTCGCCTATAAGTAGGCGAGGGGGCGGCTTCGTGCTATAATGAACCTACTTCAAAATGGGAAGGTATATAAGTAATGTCAAGCGAGGGAAAACCCCTGGGAATCCATAAAGTCGGAATCGTCGGACTGGGCCTGATCGGAGGCTCTCTTGCCAAGGCGATCCATGGAAGGACCGGTATAAAAGAGATCGTCGCGATCGATAAGGATGAGGCATCTCTGAAGATGGCGAAGGAAGAGGGAGTGATCACGGAATCCTCCTGTGATGATATCCGCATTCTCTCGGGATGTGATGTCGTGATCCTGTGTGCTCCGGTCGATGTGATCAAGAATATGCAGGATGACCTCGCAAAAGTGGATATCGGCATGATCACGGACGTCGGCTCGGTCAAGCAGCCGGTCGTGGATGCCATCCGTCTTCCGAACTTTGTCGGCGGTCATCCGATGGCAGGATCGGAGCGTTACGGATATGCGTGCAGCAATGGTTCGCTCTTTGAAAATGCACTTTATGTGATCTGCCTTCCCGAGTATTCGGAAGTATCTGCAAATATGCTTCAGAGCTTTGAAGAACTGATCCGCGCGATCGGCGCGATCCCGATGCGCATGACCGCAAAAGAACACGACGAACGTGTCGCGGCGGTATCACATCTTCCACACATCGTCGCGAGCAGTCTGTCGCTTCTGATGGCCAACCGCGATGACGGCGCGCTGTCCCGGATGGCGGCGGGTGGTTTTCGCGATATCACCAGGATCGCATCGTCGAACTCCAAGCTCTGGGCGGGGATCACCTCGAACTCGAGAGAAGCACTCCTTCCGATCCTCGATGAGTATATCGATACGCTGACTAAGTGGAAGACGGCGCTGGAAAATAACGACAGTGCGGAGCTCGAGAAACTCTTCGCACAGGGTGCGATCTATAGAGATCACTTGGATATCAATCTCCGCGGTGCGCTCGAAGCGTCGGCCACACTGAATGTCCACGTCGAAGATAAGCCGGGTGAACTTGCCCGCATTACTGCGATCCTCGGCAAAGGAAATATCAATATCAGAAATATCAATATCCGCAATTTCCGTACATACGAGGGCGGACAGGTCTCGCTCCTGCTCGGTACGACGAAGGAAGCGGTAGAGGCATATGCGCTTCTGAAGGAGGCCGGCTATGTCTGTGATTAAAGCGGGACTGATCGGATCTCCCCTGGGCCACTCGATGTCGCCCTATATCCATGAGCGCATCATGGAGGCCAGCGGCATCTCCGGAAGATATGAGCTCTACGAGATCTCTTCCGAGGAGCTTCCGAAGTATGCGCCGATCCTCATGAAGGAACTGACGGGATTTAACATCACGATCCCGCACAAAGTCGCGATACTTCCTTTCCTTGACGACGTCGCTCCGATGGTCAAGGAATACGGCGCGGCCAATACTGTCTGCGGAAAGATCGGTTACAACACCGACGTGGATGGATTCCTCTCCTGTGAGATCCCTCTTTCTTCGCGGAAAGTACTTCTCCTCGGCGCCGGTGGTGTCGCCCGCATGATGGCGATCGAGGCGCTGAAAGCAGGCGCGGATCTGACGATCTGGGCACGCTCTGTAGAGAAAGCGGAAGTGCTGGTAAAAGAGTGCAAAGAAAAAGGATTCGAAAAGGTGCGCGCAGTATCCGATGATGAGATCGGAAAAGAAACTTCCGGGACAGGTGCTTTTGACACGGTATTAAACGGAACACCGTGCGGTATGTGGCCGGATGTGCATGGCCTGGCACCGCATCTTTCCGCATTAAAGAAAGACGGCACATTCTTCGATACGATCTACAACCCCTGCCCGACGAAGTCCTGCATGCAGGTAAGAAGTCACGGCGGCACGGCGGTATCCGGCTTAAAGATGCTTCTGAACCAGGCGATCGCCGCGGAGAAGATCTGGGCACCGGATGCGCATTTTGACGACGGAAGACTCGCGGAGATCCTGCCGGATGTGCGGAGAAAACTCTGGGAGAAGAACCCCGTAAAGATCGTATTTACCGGCTTTATGGGCGCAGGGAAGACCTATATCGGAAGAAAGCTCAGCGAAGATATGAAGATCCCGTTCCTCGATCTTGATGAGAGGATCGAGACCATCGCGGGATGCCCGATCACGGAGATCTTTAAGAAAGACGGCGAAGAGACGTTCCGTAGGATGGAGCACGATGTCCTGAAGGTCGTACTCGAAGCTTCCGGCGCGGAGGTAATTTCTCTCGGCGGAGGTGTGCTGACCAATCCGGAAAACGTGAAGCTCCTAAAAGAAAGCAAGGCGCTCGTGATTTATCTTCAGGCGGATGCGGATACGATCTGGGAGCGGGTGAAGGACGATACCACAAGGCCGCTTCTTCAGGCTTCGGACAAGGATACCGCGTATCGGAATATGTGCGAAAGACTTGCCGGAAGAGAGGCGTCTTATCTTGCCGGGTCAGACGTGACCGTCTCTGCCTGCGGGGATAAAGAAGTGGTGTATGACAGGGTGAAGAATCTGTTCATACCGTGATAAAATAGAAAGAAGATGAGCCGCACTTTCTGCGGCCGGTCGTGCGAAGCGGAAAGAGCTTCCTGCACGGCAAAAATGATGAATAAAGTGAGGTACCAATTATGCCGGAAATTATGGCCAATACCAATCATGGGAAATACCCGATCCTGATCCGTACAGGGGCGCTCGCCCAGCTCGGGGAAGTGGCGGCAAAGACCGTAAGAAGCAGAAAAGCATTCATCGTTACCGATGATATCGTGGAGGGACTTTATTATTCCGCCGCGGAAAAAGCACTTGTAGCTTCCGGTTTTGAGGTAGCTCACTACACGATCCCGAACGGTGAATCCAGCAAATGCGAGAAGAGCCTCTTCGAGATCTATACTGCGATGAATGAATTCGGCATGGCGAGAACAGACCTTGTGATCGCGCTCGGCGGCGGTGTTGTCGGCGATCTTGCAGGATTTGCGGCCGCGACCTATATGCGCGGATGTAACCTCATCCAGGTTCCGACCACGCTTCTTGCGCAGGTGGACTCCTCGATCGGCGGCAAGACCGGCATCGATATGCCGTTCGGCAAGAACTGTGTTGGTGCTTTTTACCAGCCGAAAGCCGTCGTTATCGATCCGGGCCTTCTGAAGTCCCTGTCGAGAGCACGTATGGCCGAGGGCATGGCGGAGGTCATCAAGTACGGATGCATCCGCGACGCGATGCTTTTCGAGGCGATCGAGAAGGGCCAGGCGGACATGGAGTGGATGATCGAGCGCTGCGTAAAGATCAAGACGACCGTTGTCCAGAATGACGAATATGATACCGGCGAGAGAATGCTTCTCAACTTCGGCCACACATGGGGCCATGCGATCGAGAAGGTCTCCGGCTACACAAGATATACCCACGGTGAGGCGGTCGCGATCGGCATGATCAAGGCGGTCGATCTCGGCGTGAAACTCGGCGAGACTCCGGAGGGCATTAAGGAGCGTATCCTCGCAGTCCTCGAGAAGTGGCACCTGCCGACATCCACGGATCTTCCGGTCGAGGATCTCTATAAGACGATGCTCAGTGATAAGAAGAAACTGAACGGCAAGGTCTACTACGTCATGATCAATAACATCGGCGAGAGCAAGACCCGCCCGCTGTCCGAGCAGGAGCTGCACGACCTGCTGTGATAAGATCCGGGCCGTCCCTTGAGGGAGAACAAGGCGGCCGGACCAAAAGGAGATACTTTGGAAAAAGAACAGGTAAAGAATAAACTTACGGAACTTTTTGCTTCCGGAAAACTAGGCATCGCCCCCGGGGAACTCCGAGGCGATGTCTTTGTGCCGCAGAGCAAAAGCGCCGCACACCGGGCGCTGATCATGGCGTTCCTCAGCGGCGATATCGAGCTTGCAAAGATCGATGAATCCTGTGTTTCAGATGATATAAAGGCGACGAAGCGTGCGCTTCTTTCTATGGGAAAAGCACTCGATGCTTGCCGCTCCGGAAAAGATAATTCCGGATGTAGCGGCGAAAACGAGCCGATCGAGATCGACTGCAAGGAGTCCGGTTCGACGCTCCGTTTCCTGATCCCGCTTGCGGCAGTGCTCGGGATCCCGACGAAGTTCATCGGATCCGGAAGGCTCCCGCAGCGTCCGATCAAGGAATACGAAGGTGTTTTTGAGGGCTCCGGCGCGGAGATGAAGTATCTCGATGAGACCGGTCTTTCCCTGCCGCTCCTGGTCACGGGAAAGATGAAAGCGGGCGAGTATAAGCTCCCCGGAAATGTCAGCTCCCAGTATATCTCGGGACTTCTGATGGCGCTCTCTGTGGCAGACGGGGCATCCCGCCTGACGCTTACGACGGAGCTTGAGTCCCGTCCGTATGTGGATCTGACCTGTGAAGTGATGAGAAACTTCGGCGTAGAGGTAAAAGAAGAACCATCCGGATACTCCGTCAATGGAGAGAAAAAACCGTCACGAAAAGAATCTTTTGAAGTCGAAGCAGACTACTCGCAGGCGGCTTTCTGGCTGGTAGCAAACTATCTCGGATCGAAGATAAACTTAAAGAATCTTCCGAAGACCACCGCGCAGGGTGACCGTGCGATCGTGGATCTTCTTTCGGGACTTTCTGAAGTGGAGAAGAAAAACGACGAAGCGGAAGAGAGAAATGTAGAAGCAGGTAGAATCACTGATCCTGAAAAAAGAGAAGTATTTGAGATGGATGCCAGAGATGTGCCGGATCTGGTTCCGGTATTTGCCATCGCGGCAGCGGCGACGAACTGCATCACGAAGATCGTTCACGCCGAGAGACTAAGAATAAAGGAGTCCGACCGTATTGCCTCGACCTCTTCGATGCTTACCGCACTTGGGGTGAGAAATAAGATCACGGAAGACGGACTGGAAATAGACGGACAGAGCGCTGCAGGAAAGAAGTGCTTCACGGGCGGAACCGTAGACAGCTACAAGGACCACCGCCTCGTCATGGCGGCGGCAGTGGCAGCAATTGCTTCTTCGGACACGGTGTGGATCAAGGATCCGGTCGCTGTGGAGAAGTCCTATCCGTCATTCTTCGAGGATTATATCAATTTGGGAGGAACGATCAATGGGATCAACGTGGGGTAACCGCATCAAGATAAGTGTATTTGGAGAGTCGCACGGACCGGCGATCGGTGTCGTGATCGACGGGCTCCCTTCTGGTGTCAGTATCGATGAGGCAGGCATTATTAAAGAGATGCAGAGAAGAGCACCCGGATCTCAGGCCGGCTCGACTCCGAGAAAAGAAGCGGATCTTCCGACGGTACTGTCCGGTATCTATAAAGGAAAGACCACGGGCACGCCTCTGGCGATGGAGATCTTAAATACGAACACCCATTCGTCCGACTACGACGGATTTACTGTCACGCCGAGACCGGGACATGCCGACTATACGGCGAGACTTCGCTATAAGATGAGCAATGACCCGAGGGGCGGCGGGCATTTCTCCGGAAGACTCACGGCACCTGTACTCTTTGCGGGAGCGATCGCAAAGCAGGTCTTAAAGGCGAAGTGCGGCGCGGAAGTATATGGACATATCATCCGCATCGGCAAGGTCGATGCCCCGAGCTGGGAAGACGAAGAAATGCCGGTAATTCCGACGGCGGGTGCTTTTCCACAGGAAAACACATCGGTGGCAGCGCGGATGACCGCGGAGATCGAAGCGGCAAAGTTGGAGAATGACTCTGTCGGTGGTATAGTAGAGGTGATGGCGACGGGCTTTCCGGGCGGTATCGGATCCCCGATGTGGGACACCGTCGAGAGCAGTTTCGCCCAGCTGATGTTCGGCGTTCCTGCCGTAAAAGGAGTATCCTTCGGATCGGGCTTTCTGGTAGCTTCCAGAAGAGGCTCGCAGAACAACGATCATCTGCAGTTTAAAGATGGGAAACTCCGCATGACCACGAACCATGGCGGCGGATTTGAAGGCGGCATCAGTAACGGTATGCCGATCCTGGCGCAGGTGGCCTTTAAGCCGACTCCTTCTATCGGAAGAGAGCAGGACACGGTCGATCTCGACGCCAAGGAAAATGTAAAGATAGAGATCAAGGGACGCCACGATGCATGCATCGTCCCGAGAGCACTTCCGGTCGCGGAAGGCTGCCTCGCGCTGGCGCTTCTGGATGCTTATATGGGAAAAGGAGAATAAGGAATGAAGACGATCCTGATCATGAACGGCCCGAATCTTTCGCAGCTGGGGAAGAGAGATCCGAAACACTATGGTTCCGGTACGCTTTCCGACCTGGAGAATGCCTGCATCAACAAGGGCATCGAGCTGGGCGTGAAGGTGCAGTGCTTCCAGTCGGAATCCGAGTCGGCGATTATCCGGAAGCTCCATTCTTCCATGGGCGTGATCGACGGTATCGTCTTAAATGCCGGTGCATACACACACTACAGCATCGCGATCCGGGATGCCATCGAGCTCATCAAGATCCCGGTCATCGAAGTACATCTTTCCGATATTCATAATAGAGAAAGTTTCAGAAATACTTCCGTCATCGAAGCCGTCTGCGCCGAGCAGGTCTGCGGCATGGGCGTGAAGGGATATCTTGTCGCGATGGAGAAACTCGTCGAGAAATATATCTCCATCGATTCCGATGCCGCCGAAGCACTGGTCTCCGACAACGACCCGCTCTTTGAGGAGAGAGCGGCGCTCAACGAGATCGACAAAGAACTGTTTGTGCTTTTTGAGCGGAGAATGAAGCATGTAGACCGTATCGCGAGGATCAAGGCGTGGAAAGGACTTCCGACGAAGATCCCGTCCCGTGAAGCCGAGATCTTAGAGCGTGTCGGACAATCCGTAGAAGAACAGTATAGTGAAGCGGCAAAAGCACTAATGCAGGAGATCCTGCGGCTTTCCCGCGACAGACAGCAGGAGATCAACAAGGGGATGTGAGATCTATGGAAAAGACTACGAGGAGAAGAAGTTTACTTAGTGTATTGCTTGTGCTGACGTTCCTTCTGGCGCCGCTAAGTGCACTGCGCGTAAGAGCAGATCAGGGCGTTACAGCTACTGCTTCGACAGGCGCCACGGGTGACTGGAAAACATATAATGTTGTTCTCAATAACGGCAGTGATAAGAACCTGTCGGACTGGACGATGACCTTTGAGATCCCGGAAGGATCGACATGGCAGGGTTCCTGGAACTTCAAAGAAACGGTATCCGGCAGAAAAGTAACCCTGAAAATGAGTGCTTCCAGTTGGCAGCTTCCCGTGCCTGGTGAATCAAAGGGCGTCGGAGGATTTAATATCCAGGGCGCTCCGGATGGATGGAAACCATCGATTTCCGTAAGCCCGTCCTTCGCGGATCCGACTCCGGTTCCTGCGACCCCGACACCGGCACCGGCCACACCAACTCCGGTCCCGGCGACTCCTACAGCTGCACCTGCGACACCGACCGCTGCGCCGACAGCAGAGCCTACGGCGGCACCGACCGCGGCTCCGACGGCGGCTCCCACCCAGGCTCCGGCCGAGCCGACAAAAGCACCTGCGGAGACCACAGCGGCTCCGACAGATTCTTCCTCTGAATCAGAAACTTCTGAATCCATGATAGGATCTCTTGATCCGGTGGACGGCGATGACTGGCTGACCACGGTCGGAAACAGGATCGTCGATAAAGACGGAAAACAGGTCTGGCTGACCGGTGTAAACTGGTTCGGTTATAACACCGGCACGAACATCTTTGACGGATGCTGGAGCTGCAATATGGAAACAGCGATCCGTTCGATCGCAGATCACGGCTTTAATGTACTGCGTATCCCGATCTCTTCCGAGCTGATCCTGGCCTGGAAGAGAGGCGAATATCCGGAGGCGAACTTCAATCAGGCAGAGAATGCGGAGCTTGTCGGCATGAACAGCCAGCAGATCTTCGATTATGCGATCAGCCTGTGTAGAAAGTACGGCCTGAAGGTCATTCTTGATATCCATAGTGCGAATACAGATGCGGCCGGTCACATGACAAATCTGTGGTACACCGACAAGATCTCGATTCAGGATTACTACGATTCCCTTTCTTATATCGCGGAGCGCTATAAAGAGAATGATACGATCATCGCCATCGACCTGAAGAACGAGCCGCACGGCAAAGCAAATGAAGAAAAGGCGATCTGGAACAACTCCGATCTGGACAATAACTGGAAGCATGTTGCCGAGGTGGCCGGTAATCTGGTCCTCGATCAGAACCCGAACCTCCTGATCATCATCGAAGGTATCGAGATCTATCCGAAGGATATTTCGACGAACGGAGATTTTTCCAGCACGAATATGGATGATTACCTGACGACCTGGTGGGGTGCGAACCTCCGTGGCGTCAAGGATTACCCGATCGATTTCGGTAATGAGGCGAGAAATAGACAGATCGTCTATTCTCCGCATGATTACGGTCCGACAGTATATCAGCAGCCGTGGTTTTCCGGTGATTATAACTACGAAACTTTAAAGACAGACTGCTGGAATGATAACTGGCTTTACATCCATAACGACCGCATCGCGCCGATCCTTATCGGTGAGTGGGGCGGCTTTATGGAGGAACCGAACCTGACCTGGATGACCTATATCCGCCAGCTGATCGGTGAGAATAACCTCAACTTCACATTCTGGTGCTTCAATTCCAATTCCGGCGATACCGGAGGACTCGTCCTCGATGACTTTAAGACATGGGACAATACGAAGTACGGATTCGTAAAAGAAGTTCTCTGGCAGCAGGACGGGAAGTTCGTCGGACTGGATCACGCTGTGCCGCTGGGTAACCGTGGTATCCCGCTTTCCGAGTATAACGGCGTGATCGATCCGGATAATGTACCGGCAGAGACGACGGCTCCTTCCGCGACGACTCTCCCTGACGGAACAGAGGAAACATCAGCTCCGGGTGAGACGACAAAGGCAGCGGCGGCAGCGACGGCTGTGGCAGCAAAGAAGGGCGGATTCCCGGTAGGAAAGATCGTGCTCTACGGTTTCCTGCTTCTGCTCCTTATCCTGGTAGCTGTTCTGCTCTACATGTTCTTCAAGAACCCGAAAGCCTGGAATAATCTGGTCGACCGTCTGCATCTTCCGGAGAAACTGAAACGCGATATTCCGTGGGAGATCGCTCCTCAGACTCAGACAGCAGAAAGTGCACCGGTAAGCAGGAATAACGAGTTTGCCGGAAGATATCGTCCGGTAGCACGTACTTCACCTTCCAATGCCGATACTCCGGCAAAAGCACCTACATCGGAAGCGAAGTCTTCTGAGATCTTCAAGGGCGCAGCCACGGCATCTGCAGCAGGAGCAGCGGCTAAGAATGCGGACCGCCCGGCAGCTTCCAAACCGGCAGTTTCCAGACCGGATACCGCGAAGCCGGCATCGGCTTCTTCTGCGAAGGGTGCTCCGGTAAGACGCCCGAATATGCGTCCGAGTTCCAGATCGCAGATCCGTACTGCGGAAGAAGTGGAAGCAGAGGTGCATCGTCTGGCAGAACAGATGAAGGCAGAGCAGGCATCCCTGGCGGCGGCAACGGTAGATGAAACTGCGAAGGATGCTGCTTCCGAAACAGTAAGTGAGACTGCAAAATCTGCTCCGGCAGCAGCTCCGGTAAGAAAGTCGATCGCGAAGAAGAACGACGAAGATGTACCGGCGATCGTGAGATCTCTGAGAGAACAGGAAGCGAAGCAGGCGCAGGAACAGTCATCTGCTCCGGCGGAAGAGATCGTTCCGGCATGGGCCTCCTCTTCTCCGACACTCGACCGTCCGATCTGGGCAAAGCCGAGTAATCCGTCCGAAGCGGATTTCAGTGATGCATATACACCTGATAAGAAGGCGTCTCCATCCACGGAGAGAAAGGGCCCGATCAAGCGCCCGAACATGAGACCTTCTGCAAGGAAGCCGAATGACCCGACCGACGAAATCAAGTAATAGAGGACGTGTCAGTTCACGAAGAATCTCGAAGGCACACCCTGCGATCCTGGCTACAGGATTCGTGCTGGGTGTGCTTTTGCATCCGTTTTGTATCCGTATGAGTGAGATCTTCCTGTCCCCGACACAGGAAGTGGTCCTGCTGCTGTCGGCGCTTACGCTGACGCTTCTGATGTTTCTTCTTTCCAAGAGCCATTATCTCTGCTCGCTTCTTCAGGCGGGAGGACTTCTGGTCAATGCGGGAGTATTCATCATCGAGAATGTGAAAGACGGCTGGGGTTCGATTCTGAAGAATATGGATTATGAGTGGTGGTTCCGGATCATCCTGATGTGGTGCGGCGGTGTGTCCGTCACGATCCTGATCCGTCTTCTGGCGCATAAGAAGTGGGACAGCGCCCGTATCCGAAAAACCTTCAGCAAGGGATTCCTCGTCAGTAGTATCGTCTTTCTGATCCTGTACATCATATTGCTGCTGGATCTCTTCGTATTCCAGAGAGAAGCATTTACGGGAAGCACGCTGAACTTGATCCCGTTCAAGGGTGCTTTTGCCACCTACTGGCCGCATATCCGAAAAGGCCATTTCCAGAGCGGCATCTTCGTGCAGTTCTTCGGCAATCTCCTGATATTCGCGCCGCTCGGATTCTTCCTGTGCCTGTTCTGGCGCAAACATCCGCATAAGTGGCTGATGTATCTTCTTCCCGTGATCCTTGCATTCGTGATCGAGTCGTGCCAGTACATCTTCGGGATGGGTCAGTGCGATATCGATGATCTGTGGATGAATGTCGTCGGATTTATCCTCGGTGTCCTTCTGGCAAAGATCTTAGATGCCATCCGCAAAAAGGTCACGAAAGGAAAAGAGAAGACGATCTTTAAGATCCAGAAGGCGTGAGACGGAGATCCCTAAGAAGGATGCGGGTCACGTGCCGGTTATTTCATTTTTCTCTCAAAGAAAAGCACTAGTCTTGTCGGAACTAACTTCGACGTCAGGTGGAGCATCTTCTGCCCCATGCCATAGACCAGCATGGTCTTGCCCTTTTTTGCGGCCTTGATCGAGGCGGGAATGAGTTTATCTGTCGAAGTGACAAACTTAGCTTTAAACCCGGTAAACGTCGCATTTGGGTCGCTCTTACTGACCTTGATGAAGTCGGTATCGACCGGGCCCGGACAGATACAGGTGACGGTGATCTTCTTATCTCTGAGCTCTTCAGCAAGAGCGCGGGAGAAGGAGATTACATAGGATTTTGAAGCGGCATATACCGCGAAGTTCGGCTGCGGAAGGAATCCCGCGGATGAAGCGATGTTGATGATGGATGCCGATCTTTTTCCGCCGTGGCCGGTCATGTAGGGGAGAAAGGTCTGTGTAACTGCTGAAAGTGCTTCGCAGTTAAGCGAGATGGCAGTATGGGTATCTTCCACCGACTGCTCGGAAAAAACACCGTTTTTGCCCATTCCTGCGCAGTTGCAGAGCAGGCGGACAGACGGCCGTTGTTCTTCGAGCAGTGCTTTTAGATCGGAAATAGATTCGGATTTTGTCAGGTCCAGGGGGACCACGCGGATACGTTTTTCATCGAGGGATCTTGCGATCTCACGGAGCTTTCCTTCGGATCTGGCGATCACCCAGATCTCGTCATACGGGGCGCCGAGCCGTGCGTCTTCTTCTTTAAAAAGACGGGAGCAGAACTCTTTTCCCATTCCGGACGATGCTCCGGTGATCACGGCAATATTCATAGGAATACCTCGTTAAGTGGTAGCGGGCTGTGTATCCTTCAGCGATAAAAAGTATTCTTCGATAGCGTCGTCCAGCGGGATCGCGGACTTTTTCAGGTTTTCGTCATCCTTGAAGAACTCGCGGTCGTGGGGATTTGTAATAAATCCTACCTCGAAGAGAACGCCGACAAGAGACTGCTCTCTGATTACCGCAAAAGCACTTGCCAGATGGGACTGTGCCTGACTGTAGGATACCATATCCGGGAAATACTGGACATAGTGATCGTACAGCATCTGGGCGAACTTGCTGTTTAACTCGTTATTTCTTCCGAAATACGGATCGTGACGCGGTTCACCGCCTTCATCGTGGGAAGGGCTGCTGATATATGTATCATCTGCGAAGTGGACTGCCGCACCGTGCTTGATCTCATATTCGGCCGGATCGCCGGTGGAATTGATGTGGATGGAAACGAAGACTACATCTGTCATCTTGGCTTCCATATCCATGAGGAGCTTCAGATCTTCGCTGGCACCGAAACCGGCCATGAAGCCCATGCCTTCTTTGGAGAATTTCTGCCATTCGTTGATACTCTTGATCTTCTCGCACTTCTGACGGAGCTCCTGCTCTTTCTCGGCTGAGAAGGGGAGTTCACCGCGCTCCTTGGCGATATCCATACAGATCAGATGTACTTCCGCCATGCGGTAGTAGATACCGACCGTATCGTCGGTCTTACGTGTTACATATACTCTGGCGCCGCGGGAAGTAAGATCCTCTTCCATCGCGTTGACGATCTTCAGGGTAATGTCTTTTTCTTCGATCTCGGAACTGTTAAGCGGCCATCCGCAACCCGTATCCTCACCACTGTGTCCCGGATCCAGGATAACGGTGTATCCGGAAAGGGGCTTTTCTGCGTCAGTGGGAGCGGGTGTGGTATCTGATGTCTCCGGCGGAGTCGTGGACTCTGTGGACTGAGTTGTCAGTGAACTCAGCATAGTCCTCTCCGTCTTGGAGGATTTTTTAAAGAGACCCGAGCGGCTGAGAAGATACACACCGCCACCAAGAACGAATATCAGGCAGAATACTATGATGCACTTTGCGATGAATATCCGACGGGTTATCTCGGCTTTCGATAATTTTCGAGTCGGGCGCTTAGTTTGGGAATAGGTTCGGGTTGGATTGGTTTTGGGCGCGCCCTGATTTGGTCTCGATTTTGGTTGGTTGTTACTCATGACATTCCTCTCATTTACGTGCACTTTAAGTATAAGCCTTTCTTGGATTTTGTAAATTACAAAATCGACATTTTCTGGCAAAGTACCACGAAGAGAGTGTGTTTTTACAATTTTTTCATCACTTCGTCAAGAAAATATTCAGATTCCTTTCTGAATGAAATACATCTTGACGGAATCACTGACGGAAACTGCGATCGAATCGATGGTGTCATCCCGCTGCAGCATCGCACGGTCATTGTCGTCGGAGAGGAATGCCGTCTCGATCAGACATCCGGTCAGGCCATGCTCTCTTAATACGGCATAGTTATCTGCATTTACCGGAGTGGCATTGGTCTCGAATTCCGGGATATTGCCGACGATATTATCGTACAGGCAGCATGCGAGAAGCTCGTTATCCTCGCCATGTCTTCCATAGTATTCATCGCGGATCGGGAAGTCCGAGCGCTGGAACTCCGAGTTCTCGCGTCTCTGGCGGCGCTCACTCTCAATGACGGACTCGTCTGTCACATAGAAGATCGAGTTGCCATGGAGTGTACGGCTCTCACTGGAGTTCAGATGTACCGACAGGAAAAGCACTTTATCGAGTTTGTATTCCATCTCGAAAAGATCATTTAAGTCATCGCCTACACCGGAGCCGACCATGATGCCCATGCCGCCGGATGCGACGGTATCTTCATTGATGTCGATGCTGGTCTGAAGGAGCGTACGGAGCTCATTGGCGCGTGCCTTGGAGAAGGGGAGCTTTCCCTCTTTTTCCGCGATATCCAGGCAGATAAGGTGAGTCTGTGCCAGGCGGTTATACAGGGAGACCCAGCTGTTATCGGTACGTGTCATATGTACGGTAGCGCCTCTTGCTTCGAGCTGGCTCTTGATGCGCTTCGCGATACGGAGCGTAAAGTCGCACTCGTTATATTCCGGAGCGTTGAAAGGGAAGACGCAGCCGGTGTCTCTGCCGCCATGGCCCGGATCCAGGATGATGGTATATTCTGTGAGGTCATAGTTTCCCTGGCCGTCCGGAAGAGAGTAACCGGTTCCTTTTTTGCCGCCTTTATCCTTCGGCATTTTCTCCGGCATCTCTGTATCGGGATCGTTGAAATCTTCCGGATCAAAATCATCCGGATCAAAGTCTTTCAGATCATAATCATCCGGGTCGATCTCATCTTCCGGATCAGTGAAGTCCGGATCATCGACATCAAAATCTTCTCCTAATGCATACGGATTGATAAAAGGCTCATCGTCATCGGTGTTCTTTTCGGAGACCGGCTGTTTTTTCACGGCAATCTTTCCGCCGGATTTCGAGTCTTCATCTTTTGAAGAGATATAGAATTCGCCCTTCTTACCGGAGGAGGAGCGCTCGCCCAGTTCCCGGGACGAAGAAGAGGAAGACGAAAGGTGTGACTTCACTTTCTGGAGTTTTCCGGTCTTGCTGAGGTAGAAGATCGTTCCGCCGATGGAAATAAAGACCAGCGCTGCAGCTGCTCCGACAAGCATAAGGCGGCGAAGAAGTCTGGAGTTCTCCTTTTTTTCGACATTAGAAGCTGAGCCCCCGGCCGGATTCATCTCCTTCGGGGAAGCGTTTTCTTTTTTCATGGATATGTCCTTTCTTATTTCAAAGAATCAGTGTAGCTTAGAGAAGATCTCGCCGAGTCCTTCGTGGAAAACGAGTTCGGCATAACGGTCCTGTGCGGTCTCGTCCCTGTTTATGATGATCAGATGTTTGCCGCGGAAATAGTTTGTCAGTGTATTTGCCGGATAGACCGTCAGCGATGTGCCTCCGATGATGAAGACATCTGCTTTTGCGAGCGCATTGATGGAGTTTTCCCAGGCTTCATGCGGGAGCCCCTCTTCGTAGAGCGTGACGTCCGGACGGAGCATGCCGCCGCAGGAACAGTGGGGGACAGGCTCGGTCGAGGTAAAGAGAATGTCCGATGGATATTCCTTTCCGCAACGGTCACAGTACACGCGCTGGGTCGTTCCATGGACCTCATATACTTTTTTGGAACCTGCTTTCTGATGAAGCCCGTCGATATTCTGAGTGATCACGCAGGTGAGCTTGCCGGCTTTTTCCATCTCGGCGAGTTTGATGTGCGTGATGTTCGGTTCGATCGTGCGAACGTCCATTTTCTGGCGGTAGTACTCGAAGAATACTTTCGGCTGATCGTAGAGACAGCTGTGGCTGAGAAGATATTCCGGCGGATACTTGTCGAACTGCACGTCGTGCTGGTTATAAAGTCCGTCTTTGCTTCGGAAATCCGGGATGCCGCTCTCGGTAGATACTCCCGCACCGCCGAAGAATACGACGGATCTCGCCTCGTCCAGGATACTCTGAAGTTTCTGTAATCTCTCTTCAAAAGAAGCCATGATCGTACCACACCCTTTCTCTCGATCTGAATTCATTGTAGCACAGTGATTCCGGAAAAGTGTGACGGTTTGTTCATGTCTGGAACTCTGGAAATGACGTTTTATTCACGAAAAGCACTTCGCGGGAAGTGCTTTTTCCTTATCTTAATGACATACAAAAAGGACGACCCGTAATGAGCCGTCCTATATCACGGGACCTCTTGTCCCGGTATGGTGGAGCCTTTAACCAGGATCGAACTGGTGACCTCATCCTTACCATGGATGCGCTCTACCTACTGAGCTATAAAGGCATATTGCTTACTTCTGAAGCACGACATACAGTTTGCCATCTATAAAGAAAAAAGTCAAGATATAAAAGCGTTCCGGCGTGGAAAACAGGGAATCTGAGAGGAGACCTGAAAAGAACAGCTCCGGAAAAGCTTCTTTTGCTTCTCCGGAGCTGTTTTCTGGAGCGGATAAAGGGAGTCGAACCCTCCTGTTCAGCTTGGGAAGCTGACGTTCTACCGATGAACTATACCCGCATATTTCAAGATCGGACTACATACGGATTTTGCCATGAATGCAGGAATATGTCAAACTTGTCTTCAGCGTTTTATCTGAAGTACACAGGACATTCACAGTTTTGAAATAATATATAGATACACTATAAAAGTAATAGTTCAATGGGGATGAATGCTATTTAAGGAGAGACTATATGAGAAAGTGCTTTTTCCGCAGTCTTATTATCATACTTTGCGTTCTTTTCGCGTGCTGCGCATGCCAGTCCCCGACGAATACCAAGGAGACGTCCCCTACCACGAAGGTCGCGCTGGAAATCGTTTATAAGAAAAACCAGATCTGCTATGCCATCACGTCATCGGGATCAGATACGGCTCTTTATTCCTTTAATGCTGCGGCACAGCCGATCTTTGATCAGGACGGAAAGTCTTCCACGGCCACGGATCTTCAGCCGGGCATGCTGGTATCGCTGGAATATGACGGTTATATTCTGGAGACGTATCCGGCTCAGTTTTCCGGTGTTTCCTCGATCCGTGTAACCGGAGTTCACGCCAATAGTGTCGAGTTCCTGGGATCCCTGGTCTCCGGCATGTTCCCGTCTGCGACACCTGAAGAAGTGGAGAGGTGGGAGATCACGTTCTCCGGAGATGACTTCCTCTCGGCAAAAGAGAAGAGGGCACTGGAATATAAGATGCAGGAAGAATGGATCGGGGCGAATGTATTTGTCGATCCGGAAGAGACCAGAACAAAGAAGACCGGTCATATCAAGATCGATGCGGAAAAGGGTGAGAATGATACCGTACAGCTGACGATCAGAGTAGATAGTGTGGTGCAGGATCCGACCGAGAGAAAGATGACCGTTTCCATCCAGGATGGAAAATGGACGATGGGTCACTGATCTTTCAGATCCGCCAGGATTGTAACGATAGGGAACGCTGCTATCTCAGCTTTAAAATCGACAAAAAAGGCCGCCTCCGAAGAGACGGCCTTTTTGTTATCTCATGCTTTTGAACCTTAAGCGTTAAGACGAGCCTCAAGAGCGTCGAGCTCAGCGAAGAGTTCCTTCGGCATCTTCGGACCATAGGACTCGAAGTGTGCACGGATGGACTTAGCTTCTGCCTTCCACTCATCCTTG
>JAEEGL014875342.1_pt1 | contig 22335 bp, 14 predicted proteins | sample 9134231 | NCBI WGS metagenome assembly JAEEGL01 (sample SAMN16246548, study PRJNA631951) | gut metagenome | biome: gut microbiome; feature: rumen; material: fiber-attached | host: Bos | place: Iran: Karaj | collected 2018-10 | reverse complement strand
TTGGTAATCGGCTTTGTAATCTATAGCGCGGTTTCAAGTTACAGAGAAACCGAACGGTGTACCTATGAAACGCTGATGTTCTGCACCAACACGGCGAACAAGGTCGAAGTTGAATGGCACAATGCCCTCGACGCCCGAAGCCCGGCGTCAATGTCCAAGCGCCGTCTTCACGGTGGCGGCTGAAATACCCTTTATCAGCAGGCGTTTCGTTTTCGACGTTTCGCCGCCCTTGAACTCCACCGAGCTCTTCGGCACGTCAAATGCGTCCGCGAGCGTCTCGATCAGCTCCTTGTTCGCCTTGCCGTCCACAGGTGCGCTGCGGATGCGGACCTTGATGGCATCCTCGCCCCATAGCCCGTCCAACCCGGCCTTCGACGAGCGCGGCTGCGCCCTGACGTTGAGGATCACGCCTTCGGGTGTCTCGGTCAGATACATGCCTCTATGCAACCTTCACGGCGTCGAAACGGCAGTTGGTGCGGCATAGTCCGCACTTGATGCACTTGGCGGCATCTATGACGTGGGGCTCCTTGACCTTGCCGGCGATGGCCTGGACCGGACACTTGCGCGCGCAAAGCGTGCAGCCCTTGCACTTTCCGGGGTCGATGGAATAGGTCTTGAGCGCCGCGCACTCGCCTGCGGGACACTTCTTCGCGCCGATATGCGCCTCGTACTCGTCGCGGAAATAGCGCAACGTCGTGAGAACGGGATTCGGCGCCGTCTGTCCAAGACCGCAAAGCGCGCCCGCCTTGACGCCGGTGCAGAGTTCCTCCAGAAGTTCGATGTCGCCTTCCTTGCCCTTGCCTTCCGTTATGCGGGTCAATATCTCGTATAGCCGCTTCGTTCCGATACGGCAGTGTACGCACTTGCCGCAGCTTTCCTTCGCCGTGAAATCCAGGAAGAACCGCGCCATGTTCACCATGCAGGTGGAATCGTCCATCACCACCATGCCGCCAGAACCCATGATCGCGCCAGTCGCACCGAGTTCCTTGTAGTCGATCCGCGTGTCGAGCAGCTGCTCGGGGATGCAACCGCCGGAAGGACCGCCCATCTGCACGGCCTTGAACCTGCGTCCATCGCGTATGCCGCCACCGATATCGAAGATGACCTGCCTGAGCGTAAGCCCCATCGGAATCTCGACAAGCCCCCCACGCCGTATCTTGCCTGTGAGGGCGAACACTTTCGTGCCCTTCGAGTTCTCCGTTCCCATCGCCGAAAACGCCGAGCCGCCGTTGAGCATTATCCACGCCACGTTCGCGAAGGTCTCCACGTTGTTGATGTTGGACGGAAGGTTCTCAAAACCCTTCTCGGCCGGGAACGGAGGCTTGAGCCGCGGCATGCCGCGGTGGCCCTCGAGCGATTCGATGAGGGCGGTCTCCTCGCCGCATACGAACGCGCCCGCGCCGGCCTTGATCTTGATGTCGCACGAGAATGCGGAACCGAGGATGTTAGCGCCCAGAAGGTTCGCCGCCCGCGCGTCATTGAGCGCCTTTTCGAGACGCACGATCGCGAGCGGATATTCCGCCCGCACGTACACATACGCCTCCGCCGCGCCGATCGCGTAGGCCGCTATGAGCATGCCTTCGATGAGCGAGTGCGGGTCGGACTCTATAACCGCGCGGTCCATGAACGCGCCCGGGTCGCCCTCGTCGGCGTTGCAGATGAGGAACTTGCGTTCGCCCTTCGCGTTGCGCGCCGCGTTCCACTTGAACCATGTCGGGAATCCCGCGCCGCCGCGTCCGGCAAGGCCGGATATATTTATCTCCTCTATCACCTGCTCGGGCGTCATTCCGGCGAGTATCCTGGCGATCGCCTTGTAGCCGTCCGACGCGCGATAGGCGTCGATGGACTCCGGATCGATGATGCCGCAGTGGCGCAACGCGATGCGCGTCTGCCTCGAAAGGAACAGTTCGTCCTCCGGCTTGATCGCCAGATCCTCCACGCCCGACAGATCCCCGCGGCTGGCGGCGGCGTAGACGCGTTCCGCGTCCTTCTCGCCCACCTTCACGAGACGGCGCACCAGACTGTCGCCGTCATAGAGATCCACGATAGGCTCGAGGAAGCAGGCGCCGATGCAGCCGGTAATTCCGATCGCGACTTCGCCGCCGGCATTCAGCCGGTCGAGCGCCTCGTGAACCTTCCTGGCGCCCGCCGCGATGCCGCAGCTGCCTTCACCTACGACGATTCTCATTTCGACACCTCCCCCGCCTTGATGCCTTCGATGATCTCCTTCGCCTTGGCGGGAGTAAGCGAACCGTAGGTGTCCTCGTCGATCATCATGACGGGTGAAAGCGAGCAGCAGCCGAGACACGCGACCGTCTTGAGGGAGAAAAGACCGTCCGGCGTCGTTTCGCCATCGACAAGCCCCAGCTCGTTGAGGGCCTTTTCGATGGTGTCCGCCCCATTCACATGACAGGCCGTGCCCTTGCAGAGCATGACGAGATGCCGCCCGACGGGATTTAGGCGGAACTGCGTGTAGAACGTCGCCACGCCCATGACCTTCGCGGGCGAATTCCCCGTACGCTCTGCAATCGCATACATGACATCCACAGGCAGGTAGCCATAAATGGCCTGCGCCTGCTGAAGGATGGATATCAAGGCATGATCGTCGCCCTTGAACCTGTCAAATACCGGTTCAAGCCTGGTCAAATCGCTTTTTGCGCAATCAGCACACACTTTCCCATGTTCCTTTCAGGACATTATTCAATGAACCGTACCGCGCATCCGCGCCATGGGCGCGTCTGCAGCGACATCAGATGCGTCTCCGAGACGCCTGCGGTGTTGGATTTCTGCTTGTCCACGGGCTATATTATACCACGAACCTGCGGACTTATCCAGTATCGGCTGCCGTAGTAAGATTTTGGGAAATTTTCGCGCCCGGTCCGGCAACAAAACAAATAGCCCCTTTCAGACTGAAGAATTTTTAGTATAATATCGGCATGACGATGTCTCGCGATCCGACAAGACGTGCGTATGTACGCGCGCTCGCAGCCGAAGGCGCCCTTCTCGGCGGCCTGTGGGGATGCTTCGCGGCGGCCGCGGCGGTGCTCGCCCTGCGCGCGCTCCTGCATCCCGCTCCGGCATGGACGCCTGCCTTGCTCGCTGCAATCCCGTCCGCCTCCCTCGCGGGCGCGCTTCTCGCGCTGCGCCGTACCCCTTCGCGCGGCGCATGCGCAGCGCTGACGGAGGACGCGACGCACGCCGGCGGATTGCTGCTCGTAGAAGACATGCCTGGCGCCGACGCGTGGAAGCGTCCCGTCCCGGTCGCCGCCGAAGTGCCCGTCAGACTTCGCAGACACATCTTCAAGTTCATTCCAGCCTTCGCCGCCATCATACTCGCCTTCGCCTTGCCCGCAGACTGGTTCGCCGCCGCCGTGCCACCGGCGCCGCGCACATTCCCGGATATCACGGCCGACATCCGGAACGAGATAGAGGACATCAGGGAAGATGAGTCGCTCGAACCCGAGACCATCGAGAAACTGGCGGACGAACTGAAGCGCATCGAAGCCGCAGCCAATCCATCCGAGCCGGGCGAGACGATCGACGCCGCCGAGCGGCTCCGCGAAAAGGTGGCCACGCTGCTAGAACTCAACAGCGAGACGCTCAAGCGAATATCCCAGGACGCCGACATGCTCAAGCAAGCAATCCAGGACCCTGAGGCGGCGAAGGATTTCCAGAAAATGCTGGACGAGTCGTCCTCGGGCTCGTGCCCGAAGGGAGAGGAACGTCCCGGCGAGAAGATGGAACTGGCATTGATGGGAACGGGGCCGGGCGCCGGTTCGCCCGACCGGGGGAGGGGCGACGCGGAGATGTCGTGGACAGATCCATCCAAACTTGGCGACTCCAGGTACGACGACCGCGGCCGGAAACTAAAGCCGGGCGAGAACGCGGAGGTTGTCAAGGTCGGCGAGTCGATTTCCGAAGAAGACCCGACCTTGAAGGGTACGCCGGCAGCACGACCCGCGACCGCGATCGGGGGACGCTCCTCCGGTACTTCCGTGAACCGCACGGTCGCCCCGCGCCACCGCGGGACGGTCAAGAGATTCTTCGAGACAGAAAGGAAACAGCAATGACACTTCTCACGCCAGACGAAATAGCGCCTGTCAAAAACGACCTCGACCACACCCTGGCCGCGCTCGACGCGATGCTGCTGGGACGCCCCGGCCTGCACAGGCTAGTGCTCGCCGGAATCCTCGCGCGCGGACACATCCTTCTCGAAGGGCTGCCCGGACTCGGCAAGACGGCACTCGTCATGGCGCTTGCGAAGATACTCGAACTCGATGCGAAGCGAATCCAGTTCACGCCCGACCTGATGCCATCCGACATAGTCGGTTCGCACATCCTCGAGACGAAGGCGGACGGTTCGCGCGAAATGGCGTTCCGGCCGGGGCCAGTGTTCTGCAACATTCTTCTTGCGGACGAAATCAACCGCGCATCGCCAAAGACGCAGTCCGCCCTTCTCGAGACGATGCAGGAGCGTTCCGTTACGCTGATGGGCGTCACGCGTCCGCTGCCGGCCCCCTTCTTCGTACTCGCCAGCCAGAATCCGATCGAGCTTGAGGGGACGTATCCTCTCCCAGAGGCGCAGATGGATCGCTTCCTGTTCCGGCTGCATGTCGGCTCCCCAGACGCGGCCACATTGACGGCGATCATATCGTCCCGCGCACAGGGCAGGATGCCAGACCCCGCCTTCTCGCTCTCGAAGGATGCGCTCGGGCGCGCGTTCGACACCACCGCAAAGGTCGTGCTGCCGGAAGCCGTCGCGGCGTGGATCGGACGACTCGTCGCGGCAACGCATGGCGCGGAGCACGTGAAGTACGGCGCCTCGCCGCGCGCCGCGATCGCGCTTGCCGAATCCGCCCGCGCCTTCGCGCTTCTCGACGGTCGTCCATCCGTAGGATTCGACGACGTCCGCGCCGTAGCGCTACCGGTGCTCAACCACCGCCTCGTACTCGACTATCGCGCCTCGCTCGATGGTGTCACGCCAGAAGACGTCGCCCGCCGCATCCTCGATTCAGTCCCCGTGGCAGAGTAAGATACGATGAAAAACAGCAAATCAGCCATCCTTCTGCTTACCGTTGCCGCTGTATTGTCGATGTCGTACGCGAAGTCGGTGGTCCATGCACCGGCCCCAAGGGCGCCAAAGGAAACAAAGGTCGGCGGCCTCACGGCGGTCCTCGCCGACATGTCCTGGGAGCGGAGCGTCAACATCAGTTCGCTCGAATACCGCGACGAGTCGATCGCGCCACCGGCGCTCTCCCACGACGAGCCGTTGTGCCGCCTATCGATAAGGAATCTCCTGCCCATCCCGCGCACGCTCGAGATTTCGGCCCAGTCCATTCGTTCATCCACATCTAAGAGGACACTGACGATAGGGCCGACGTCTACGGCGACAGTGACCCTACCGCTTGCGCTCGCATATGAACATACCTCGTACGGCACCCATTCCATCCTGGTCACGGAGCCGGTTCCACCGGCCGAGGCCGGCGGTCAAGGACGTAAAACCGTCGACAGCATCAAGCTCGCCAACCGCGTTTCGGAATACGACGAATCTTCATCGTCGAGTGGCTCGTCCGCCGGTTCGAGCCTTCTCCTCTCGGACGGCATCACGCGCGATTCGATATTGCCGGCCTTCAAAAAGGATTTCAACACCCTGGAGCTCAGACGCAAGGCCGAAGAATGGCCGCGGGACTTCCGCGCGTACCTTCCGTTCGACGCCGTGTGCCTTGCAAAGGAGGTCGAATCGGCGCTTCCCGGCGAGACACGCACTGCCATCCGGGCATATGAACTTCTCGGCGGATCCGTCCTGACCATGCAGGACGGTGCGCACCGTCCTGATGACATGGCGAATACGATATATTTCGCGAAAAAGCGCCGCATCGGAGACCTCGACGTCTACGGCTACAGATGGGGCAGACATTCCGCCTTCGCCGGCAACATCACGAAGGTCCCGATAAAAGTGGGCAGATCGCTTCCGGTCGGGCTGCTCATGGTTCTCCTCGCACTGGTCGCCATCGTCGTAATTCCCATCACCGTCTGGTACTGCGCGAAGAAGAACAAAAGGCTCCTCCTTCTAGTGGTGGTTCCGGGTTCCGCGCTTGCGCTGACGGTCTTCGTCGCCATCATCGCGCTTGCCGCATATGGCACGACGCCGGCGACACGCCTGCAGTCTGTGACGATACTCGATCCCGCGAACCGCCTCGCTGTGACGCGCGGACAGTTCGCGGTATTCTCGCCGGTCCAGGTCACCGGCAGGGTGTCAATTCCGTCCGACATGTCTTTCCGGCTGCGCGGGCGCGCAAACTACGACCCCCTCACCGCAAACTACGGGGAAAACTGCCGCCTATCAGGCGACTGGATAAAGCCACTCACTGCGGTGTTTTTCGACTTTGAACGCGCCGAGCGACGTTCGGAAAGGCTTGATGTGAAGCGCGGCGCGGACGATGCGATCACCGTCGCCAACCTGCTCGGCTCGCCCATTGCCGAAGGTTTCGTCCAGCTGCATGGAATCCGCTACGAGATACCTCCGCTCGCGCCGGGCGAAGAAGCTTCCGTCAAGGGCCGGCAATTCGTCGTGATTTCCTCCAAGCCCGTAAAGCCCCCCGCCGACGAACTCGCAGATCTGTTCCTGACGAAGAGCGGGGGATACGGACGCGACTGGAACAAGACGCTGCAGATCGTCCACGGCCGCGATAAGATCATCATCCCCGACGGAACTTATATCGTGCGTCTCGCGGGTTGCCCGTTCGTCCCGTCGCCACTCGCTGAAATCGAAACGGACGGGACTGCGGAGTCCGTCGTCGCCGGATGCATGGCGTCCGGGAACGGGAAGGAGGCCTCGAAGTGAAAGTGGAGATACTCCATTTGACGCGCATCTTCCAGCGCGGGTTCAAGGCGGTGGACGACCTGTCGTTCTCCTTCTCGTCCGGCGAGGTCGTCGGGTTCGTCGGGCCGAACGGCGCCGGAAAGACGACGACGATGCGCATTCTCGCGACGCTGGACATACCCGATTCCGGCGACATACTTCTCGACGGCAAGTCCATACTCGACGATCCCGCCCTCGCGCACCGTGCGATCGGTTTCATGCCGGACGACCTTCCCGACCGCACCGACACCACTGTCGATGAGTACCTCGACTTCTTCGGCCGCGCATACGGCCTGCGCGGGAAGGCTCTCGCCGACGCCCTCGCGGCGGTGGAGGAATTCACGGGGCTCGCCACCTTCCGCGACAAGACGCTGCACGAACTCTCCAAGGGAATGAAACAGCGCGTCTCGCTCGCCCGCGCGCTCGTGCACGATCCGCAGGTCATCGTAATGGACGAGCCGGCGAACGGACTCGACCCGCGCGCCCGTATCGAACTGCGCGAACTCGTCAAGGCGCTGGCGGAGAACGGGAAGGCGATACTCATCTCGTCCCACATCCTCAGTGAACTCGAGGAGATGTGCACGACTTCCGTCATAATCGAACGCGGCAGAAGACTCTCTACGGAGTTCAAGGACGACACCGCGTGGATACGTCTCAAGTTCATGCGGAAGGAGGGCGAGGACTTTCTCGCGAAGCTGCTCGAGCTGCCATGCGTAAAGGAGGCCGAGTCGTCCGGGGCCGGTTTCCGGGTACGCATCGCATCGGGCGACGAATCCGCCGAGAATCTCGCCAGGGAGCTCTTCTCACGCAATCTCGTGCCGATCCACTTCGCCTCAGAAGCGGGACGCCTCGAGGATGTTTTCATGCACGTGACGAAAGGAGACCTCGCATGAAAAACATCTTTTCCATCAATCCGGTGGCTCTAAGGGAACTGCGCCAGCTCGTGCGTTCCAAGATCATCACGGTGAGTCTCGCCATCTTTCCCGCGATCCTCCTGGTGTTCACGCTGCTCTCGACCTCGAATGCGATGGGCGACAAGCCGCCGGAGGAAATCGCGTTCGGGGACGGACTTGGAGAAAACCCCTTCACGACCGTCGCCGTTATCACCGGACTCGTCGCCTGCCTCGGCATCCCGTTCTACGCGGCGATCAAGGCGATCATGGAGACGAAGCGGAACGGGACGGGACTCGAGTTCACGACCGCCTTGACCCCCGCGAATATCGTCGGCGGCAGACTCACCGCGACCGCGATCCTCATCGGGGCGACCGTGGCGACGGCGACGCCGTTCTTCATCTTCGCGTACCTGCTCAGGGGCATTCCGCTGGACAAGGTGTTCCTCGTCCCGCTCGGACTCTTCGCCTACGGCCTATCCATCTTCGCCGCCTCGCTTTCCGTCGCATATCGTCCGGGACCGGTCGCGCTCAGGATCATAATCACGGTGCTGCTGGACTGTTTCGCGTTCATATTCACGAGCATCTCGATGATAGGCCTTGCGTTCGCCGGCGGTTCGGAAGCACCGTCCGCGATAAAGGTCGCGACATGCGTCGTGGTCTCGCTCGCAACGGTGCTCGTCTTCTTCCGCGCCTACTGCGCATCCCTTCTCGCGCCGCCGCACGTCGACGGGGAACGCCCGTTCCGCCGCGTCGTTTTCGCGCTCTTCCTCATATCGTCGCCGCTTGCGTTCTACAAGTTTGAACCGTGGAGCATCACATGGATGACGATCTCGGGGGTGCTGCTGCTGCAGTCCGCACTCTCGCCGCGGGACATCCCGCGCGCCGCGAGAGGCGCCGCGCCCAGCGGGTTCCTCCGGCGGCTCTTCGCGTTTCCGTTCACGACCGGTGCGGTACCGGGGATGCTCTTCGCCCTTTTGACCATGATCGCATCTGGGGCGGTATACACCCTGCTCAAGACGGACACCGACGACATCGCCGGCTTCTGGGCGCTCATCGCCGAACTCACGTTCGCGCCGATTCTCGTAGGCTCGATACTCAGGAGGATCAAGGCGCATCCGCGTGTGTACCGCATCGCGGGATGGATCATGATAGGCTTGTTCATATTCATCTCGATATCTTCGTCGATTGCCAGGGCAGGTTCGGGTGGACGGCATTCCGCCGAAATGGTGCCCTGCAACATCTCCGGCATCAATGAAGACCCTGTCGGACACTTCCACACCTACGGAATAATCCTTCTCGCATGGTCCTTGATCATCATCGTGGCCTCTTCGGTCTCGGCATTCAGGCGTTATCGCAGACAGTGATGGAAGAAGACGAACAGAACGGACGGATCGACGGGCGTGGCCTGAGGTTCCTGCTGCCGCGGCGGGCGCTGAGGGGTGGCATCGGCTCGCGCCTCGGTACGCGCGCAGGCGAATCGCTAGAGTTCCAGGACTACCGTGACTACACTCCGGGCGACGACCTGAGGAACCTCGATTGGACCGTCCTCGCCCGTACGGAACGGGAGGTCGTACGCGTCCGGCGTGAAGAGGTCGCGCCGGTCGTCGAAGTCTTTCGCGACCGTTCCGCGTCGATGGATACTCCGCCAACGAAACACGGATGCGCCGATTGGCTGTTCGGGCTCCTCGTCGCCTCCGCGGACGGCTGCCGCGTGGTGGAGAGGGAACGTCCGAAAACCCCTCGCGCGGTACGCGTCTACGTGACTGACACGTTTCTACCTGAAGATCCCGACGCCGTCCTCGCCCGTCTCGCGCACAACTCCGCCACATTCGCGGTGGTGCGCATCCTTTCGCGCGAAGAGACTTCTCCGACTCCAGGCGGGACGTTCGAGCTCGCCGATTCGGAGACCGGCGAGCGTCGCGAAATCACAATGGACCCCGCAACGCTCGCGAAGTACCACAACGCGCTCGACATGCACACCGCCCGCTGGACTGCGGCCATTACCCGACTCGGCGCGACGTTCGTCGATCTCGTGGCGGAAGCGTCGCGTCCAGAACGCATCGCGGCGCTCGCAACGGCAGGGCTCGTGGAGGGCAGGGGATGATCTTCGCGACGCCACTTGCAGCCATCGGATTCGCCACGGCCGCCGGCCTCGCGGCGATATACTGCTTTCGCCGCAAGAGTCCCGTGAAGACCGTTGGATCGCTCCTGCTGTGGCCTCGACCGAAGACCGTCTCTACGCAGGCGAAACGCCGCGACAGGATCCTTCTGCCGCCGATCTTCTGGCTTGAACTGCTCGCGCTCATCGCCCTGGTCCTCGCCGCATTGACCCCTCTCGCATGGCGAAGAAGCGCAGGTACGCTTCATGTGATATTGGACGAATCGCCGTCGATGTCCGCAAACGGCGGCGAAGCCGCCGCCCTAGCGAGGAACGCCCTCGAAAAGGAACGCAGGAATGGGACAAAAGACGCCGTGCGCGTACGTTCCGTTTCCAGCTCCCGTGCTCTCGCGCGCATGCTCGAAACGGCAAAGTCGGCCGCAGCGCCAGGCGACGAGATACTTGTCCTCACCGACATGCCGCCCGAAGATGGCGTGCCGCGCACAGGACTTCGCTGGATGGCTTTCGGCAGGCCTCTCTCAAACTTCGCGATCACCGCTACTAGACGGTTGAGGACGGCTCCAGAGACAGACGCCATATTCATCGAAGTGCGCCGTTTCGGGCCAGGCGTTGACGAAACGACCCTCACGCTTTCCGGACTTGGCAAGACGACGCTCAAGTTCGACACCGAAGGCCGCGCGAGATTCTCCGCGTCCGTCGCCGCCTCTGCAGGCCCCGTCACCGCATCCCTTCCGGAAGATGCTCTCGCGATCGACAACACCGCAACCCTATACCCACCCGAAGTTCCATCCGTCTCCGCGGCGGTCTCGTTCGGACACAAGCCATGCGCCGATCTCGTTCGCCGCGCCCTCGACGCGACAGGATTCGTCACAAACCATGTCGCCGCCTCAGCGGCGGACGTCATCTTCACCGACGCCGACATGGCGCCATCGCCGCGCCAGTATCTCGTCCGGTTCCACGAATCGTCCGGCGCGCGCACGACAGGTCCGGTCTGGACCGACCCCGCCGAGCCGCTTCTCGACGGAGTCGCGCTCGACGGCGATCCATACGCCATAACGTCCGACTCCCTTCCGGGCGTGCCGGTCGCTTTCATCGGAACATCTCCGCTGATATCCGTCTCGTCGAACGAGTGCCACGTCGGGTTCTCAAATCCGAATCTTCCGTTCTTCCGATCGCCGGCCTTCCCCGCGTTCGTGCAGAACGTGATTGCCGTTGCAGACCGGCGCATGCGCGAAATGCGGCCGAAGACGCCCGAAAGAAAAGCGGTGCTCCTGGACGCGGACGAAAGCGACCTCACGAAACGCGCGTCCGTCAGTCTCGGTTCCCACGCATCGGCGCCGGATGACGCGCGCCGCAACAGGTCGGTCGCCTGGATTCCAGCCCTTCTCGCGTTAATCGCCCTTGTGCTGCATTTCCGCTTCGTCCGGTCGAAGACGACGCTCCTCGTTGCCGCGTCAGCCGCAATCGCGCTCCTTGGACCGGCCTTCCCGAAGGCTGAGCGGGCGGGACGGCTCATACTGATCGCGGACCGTTCCCGGTCGATGACGGAAGACGCACTCGCCGGGCAGGAACGGCTCATCCGCAGCATATCCGCCGCGCGGCCCGCGAATGCGGAACTTGCCGTCGTCGCGTTCGGGAGAAACGTCGCCGTCGAGACGGCGCCGGGCGGACAAGGTTTCAGCGAATTCATCCAAGACATCGACAGGGACGGATCCAACGCGCGGGAGGCGATCGAGAAGGCCGCCACATTCATCGAAGAAGGCCGTCCCGCGAAGATGGTCGTCATGTCCGACGGACTCTTCTCGTCCATTCCAGAATCAACTCCAGCCGCCATAGACACGTGCTTCGCTTCGCGTTCCTTCTTGCACGACCTGTTCGTGGCGAGCATCGACGCACCCGCTTCCGTCGCCCCGAACGCCCCCGTTCCGGTAACGGCGTGGGCGAGCACGAGCGAGACGACGACAAACTCGTACGCGCTCATCCGCGGGACAAACATCGTCGCGCGCGGCACCAAGGTCTTCAGGGCCGGACTGACCCCTCTCGTGTTCCGCGACTTCGCAGGCCGCCCTGGGCTGAGGCGATACTCGCTCGAAATCATACCGGCGAAGGATGATCCGTGCCCAGGCAACAACCGCGCCGATTTCCTCGTGAAAGTCGAGGGGCGGCGTCCGCTTCTCTACCTCGCGGACAAGCCCGACACCCTCGCCGCAAGAACGATCAGACGCGGCGGCGTGCCTGTCGAAGCGCGTGAGGGGAAGTCGTTCCGCGGCGGAATCGCCGCGCTGGAGGACTTCGGTGGAGTGCTCTTGGACAATGTCCCCGCAAAATACTTCCCGACATCCTTCCTGCGCGATCTCGCGGCATACGCCACCGACCTCGGTCATGGACTCGCCCTTACCGGCGGAGAGATGTCGTTCGGGCCGGGCGGATGGTACAAGACGGCCGTAGAGGACGTACTCCCCGTCTCGCTCGAACTGCGGAAGGATCACCGCAAGTTCTCCATCGCCCTCGCGATCGTGATGGACCGTTCCGGATCCATGATGGCGGACGCAGGAGGCGGGCGCACGAAGATGGACATGGCGAACCTCGGCGCGGCTGGGGCGATCGACATGCTGAACTCGCTCGACGAAGTCGCCGTCATCGCCGTCGACTCGAAGCCGCACCTCGTTCTCGAGATGCAGTACGCCGACCAGGCCCAGGCGCGCAGGAACGACGTTCTCGGAATAAGTTCCATGGGCGGCGGGATATTCGTGGAAGAGGGAATCATGGCGGGACTCAAGGAACTGTCGCGCTCGTGCGCCACGACAAAACACCTGATCCTCTTCGCAGATGCGGCGGATGCCGAGGAACCGGGGGACTTCCACTCCTATCTAGCAAAGGCGAGAGCGTCGGGGATATCTGTAAGCGTCATCGGTCTCGGCACCGGGTCCGATCGTGACGCGAAACTCCTCAGGGAAATCGCGGAAGCCGGAAACGGAACGTGTCAGTTCGAATCGGACGCGAAGGAGATTCCGCGCCTCTTCATGCAGGACACGTATCTCGTCGCGAAGACGGCGATGTGCACGAACATCACGCCGGTGAAGACGACATCTTCGCTCAGGCAGATATCGGACGCCCTTCCCGCCGGCCTCGCGTCCATCGGAGGATACAACCTCACCTACATCCGCGACGGCGCAGAGACCGCCATCTTCACCGAGGACGAAGAGCATGCGCCCGTCCTCGCGTTCCGCCGCGCGGGCATCGGACGCACCCTCGCCTTCACCGGAGAATTGTCGGGTAAGCACGCCGCGCCGCTGATGACGTCAAAGGACGGAGCCGAAATAGCGACCGCCATCGCCAGATGGACGCTAGGCGATGACGGAACCGGGCAATCGGGATTCCACTTCGAACGCCGTATCGAGGCGGGTGGAATCCGCATCACGGCAGTCGCCGACGAGTCGAATCCGCTTACCGCGATTCCCAATTCCGGCCTCAAGCTCGTCGTTCTCCTCGACCGCGGCAACGACGGGGTTGCGCGTATCAAGGACGCGCTCAGGTGGGAATCGTCCGACACGCTATCGGCGTTCGTTCCTCTTTACGGAAACGAGACCGCGTTCCCGGTCGTGATGCTGCCGGACGGAAACACCGTGGCACTCGCGCCCGCATGCCTTCCGCATCCTGCCGAATTCCATCGCCATTCCGACCCATCGGCGGGTGAACGGGCGATGAGAAGACTCTCGGAGCGCTCGGGCGGACGGGTTCGCACGGCGTTCAACGACATCTGGGACGATCTTCCGTCCGTACGTTCATCGCTTCCGCTGGCTCCGTGGATATACCTTGCCGCGGCATTTGCCTTCCTGGCGTTCATCTTCATCCGCAGACTCGGCATCTCCGGCACATGGCATCTGCATCTTCCCAAACGGACGCACAAGGTGCCATCCACCCCTGTCAAGACGCCTGATCGGCCCAAGACCAGACCCGTACCCGAACCGGCCGTCAACGCGACCGTCGCCGCCCTCGCGCACGCCTTGCGCCACTCACGTCGATATCAACCTAAAGCAGACGCAATATCCAATCAATCGTCTCACGACGTATAATGGCCGGATCCGTGGACGAGAAATCAATGGAATCAAACCACTTGCGGGCGGCGGCATCATTACTTGCACGCAAGAGCTGCAGGAACTTGGTCATATATCGTACATCCTTGATGGCGGATTCAAGTCCGGTGAGGGCAAGCGTCTCTATCGCGCCGTCAATGGTTGGATACAGCATCGAATGGCTGCGGTAGCAACTGGTACGCTTACCCGCTGCACGCGTACGCTGATATCCGGCAAGATCGTTCCACACGCCGTTGGCATCCATCTCGCAATAGGTGTTGCCTCCGTCGAAACCGAGATGCCAGAGATAGAGTCCGTAGTTCCTGCGGAAGAGTCGAGGATCTTCGGCTCCGGACTGTGGCGTGCCGTACTTCCATATCCTGTGTCCAATGGAATGCCAATCGGACGGCTTCGCGTTCTCGGGCGCCTCATGGTAGATGCAGAGATCTAGAAGGTCGCCTACATTCTCGAAATGTCCGTTACCGCCTGAGACAACGATCTTCGCGCCCACTTCGCGCGCAGCCTTCCATGCCTTGCGCTGGGAAAGGAGCTTGGCGCCGAACGCCTCGTCGAAACCATAGAAGTACATATCGTCGTATCCGAACTCCCGCGCAACGGCAAGCGCCCTGCGTACCCGATTCTGCATCTCCGCGATATCCGTCGCATTGGTGTAGTTGCCGATATGGCCGGACGATCCCAACACCAACGGATTGCGAAAACCGACTTTCTTTATGATCTCCAGATAGCGGCGAAATTCCGTTTCATTGTAAACGATGCGATTGTGCCAGATGAACGCCGGATTGCGTATGCCGTTGTCGTATAGTATCGAATATATGCGCGCCGCCTGTTCCGGAGAACGATGGAACGGGCTCATCGAACCATCCTTGCCGCCAGGGTCCATGCGCGTCCAGGTGTAAAGACCCATTGTGTAGTTTCGGGTCGGATCATACGACGTCTCGGCATCGGCAGGCAACGTGAATGGAAGCACCTTCACTTCGATCGGCACTTCCGCCAGCACCCCTTCCGCATTCTTGACGCGCATCTTGCCGCTGTAGACGCCAGGCTTTGCCTCCTTCGGCACGGAAAGCCTCAGCGCGAGCTGCTTGTTCAATCCTCCTTCAAGATTGAACGGCCGGAGCGCCGGAGCGTCCACTATGGGCATTTCCGCGTTGGAGATGTATGAGCCCCACGACTTGTTGGTGATGGAATTTATGTCCACATAACGCGTAACACCCTTCCACGAATACTTCACGAAATTGCGGCACTCCTGATGGTCTGGCACCACAAGGCTGTCGTCGTTGAGAAGAAGTTCCGGCACAAGAACCTGGCCATCCCCCGTCATGCAGTCTATGAAAGGCGCCCCCATGCCTTGATAGTGGCACTTGACCGTCTTCGCGGAAAAAACCGAACCCGGAAGATTGGCGCCAAGACCGGCAAGATCGGTGAATTCAATTGCCAGATTCTCATGCGGCGCCGCAGACCAGAGCACGACTGTCGCACGGGTCTTCTCGCCCGGACATTCACGTAGCCGCAACGTCTCGCCAGATCGTCCGGGAACTCTCGTGCCGACAGGCATCACCGGGTATGAGGACGAAAGCGTGTCATCCACGTACCAGAGGACCCTCCCACCGGCCAATTCACGTTCATGTCTCACGTCCGCACCACCCGTCATGGATGCATCTATGACATCCTTGAGCGCACAGGCACGGATGTTGGCGACTTCGACCGGCTTGGGGTCGGACGCGTTGACATGGAAGAATATCATCAGATATCCGTCCTGCGCCGGAGTGTAGACGAACGAGTTGCGGTGGAACGTCTGTGGTTCGGTAGGGTCGACAATCGACCTGAACTCCGTCGCGCTCACATGCTTGTACTCCACATCATACGTATCGTACCGGAAGAATGGCGTGGATCCGCCTTCTGGCGTACGCGCCTCCCAAAGCACCGATATCGGTTCACCCTTCTTGAACGGTATGAATGCGCTTTTCTTCTGCGTGAGGTTGATGAAATTCTTTCCATCGGGCGACAGGCGTATGCACTTGCCGCCGCGTTCGTCCGCGACCACGGATATCTGGCCTTTCGTCATGTTCCAGCGTTCCCTTACGGAAGCATCGTCCTTCACGAGTTCCTCGAAAAGGAGCTTGCCCCGTATCTCGCCGTTGGCCACCCATGCGCCAGCCGTCTGTTTCGCCACGGCATCAACCGCCGCCCGGTCATCTTCCACCGGACGGGTCTTCAACGCGTCTTCCACGGTACGCGCCTGTACGGTCAAAACGCAAAAAGCCGCCGCCGCGCCAAGCACGCCAATCTTACCGGTCTTCATCGTTCTATCCCCGACCTACCTGAACGTCAACATAAACCTGCGTCCGCCGAATCGCATGACGAGATCCCCGGCGGGCGTCACCTTGAACAAAGGCCTGCCATTCCCGGCGACCTCGACTCCATCGACACGGATTGTCGCGTTTTCAAGATTCGCGAGCCCTGCGTATTGAGCGGCATTGGCGAGCGTGATCCTGGCCTTCCCTGGATTTGGGGTGTTCGAAAGTCCTGTGACCTCGATCGACATCCCTGCCCCAAAAGCCAACGTACCGGACACCGCGAGAACATCGTTCCTGCCCTCGCCGTCTATGTCCACATGGAACGTCGCGCCCGCGTCATATGCAAGCGAACCGGGCAGAACTGCAGGCTCCGCATCTGGAAGCGCCTGCAAAGTGCTGCCCGGGAACCATTTGGCCATCAGGTAGTTGCGCGTCGCGACTTTCTCGCGCTCGGAAAGTTCGCGTTCATACAGGATGATCTCGGCGAAACGTGCTTTGCCGCATACCGTACCACGATCGCACGCCAAGGCCGACGCATGCGCCGCCGCCGACGGATAGAGTTCCGTCAGTTGGAACGTTTCGGGCGGCTGAAGACTGGTCGCCGCAACGGCGACAAGCACGCCGTTCGTGTAGATTTTTCCGTTGCGGACAGGATAGGCTCCCTGATTGTAAATGATAAGTCCCTTGCCGTCGGCATTGCGCATGAAATCAATCGCAGTTGAATTGTAGTCCCTCGTGGATTGCGATCCGAGGATGGGACCTCCTTCAAGAGGTTGCCATACGACGAAGGCGGCGCGTATGCCGTCAAGTCCCCGTGCAAAGTAAAGATGGCGTTTCGTATCGTCGGGCTGGCAGTCGACGACAGCCACACCGTTCAACGTGGCGCCCGACGCGCTGCGAACCGGGTTGCGTCCGGCAGTCGTCATGTATGCGACATTCCGGTGCGCCTTGTCGTACCAGCACCACACCTCACCTGTTTCCGTGCCGGGTTTCATGTAGAAACTCTTTTCGTCGGCCGCATCCAGATGCAGCGACGCGCCCTGCGCAGGCGCGGAGGCGTCTGTGGCCACATCGAGCGCGGCGACCGGCTTGACCGCACCATCAATGACCGTCAACGAACTTTCGCCCGTGCCACCGAACGGACCGACTTCCAGCGTTCCGCCACCTGTCTTGCGCAATGGAGCGTTGGCCTTCACACCTTCGACACGAACGGTCTGCCCGGCAGGAACGTAGATATCGGACTCTCCTTCCGCCACGACCGTACGTGCTTCCGGCAGCGTATGGCCTGCGGAACGGTATCCAGCCAAGTCGCGTCCGAACCACTTCTTCGTGAGATAGGCTTCGGCGTCGCGTATCTCCGTCTCCGAAAGCGGCCGCTGCCAGATCAGCAACTCGGAGATGCAAAGCCCACCGTTACGCGTTCCATTACCGCCGATGTACTTGACCCCTTGGGCGGAAACGCGGAGCGCGACGACTTGGAACCCCGGCGAGTCGTATCCCTTTTGCGAATCGATCACCGTACCGTCGATCATCACGCAAGAGTTTGTAATCGGATAGATGTTTGCGCGGCTAGGTTTGACCACATCCGTGCGGAGAAGAGGTTTCGAGAATCCGTCGTCTGTCATCCAGTCCACATTGCTCTGATGCCGGGCGAAGATGTTGGCGTTGTTGCCCGTGCCGCCGAGGATGTTGCCGCCGGAACGTTGTGCGCCGACAACCGCCACCACGGTAAACACGCTCGGCATGGTGAACGTCGTAAACGTCTCGCCGTCCGCTGAATACGTAAGATCGAGATAGCGGGCGTCGTCCGTCGTGTTCGCCGTATTGTACTTGCCGAAATCGATCGTGTGCAGTCCCGTTCCAAGCGCATTGCGGACGAGCCATGGGCGCTTTGCGGCATTATTTCCGGCGGCGCGGGCATAGATCGCCGTGCCGCTTTTCACGATGTTCGTCGTCTCGTTCGCCCAACGACGGATATACTCGATACCGGTCTCCTGATCCTCTTCAAGCGTCATCGCTTCCACATCGCTCGCATCGAATCTGTAGGACAGCCTTTCGGGAAGTCCCGCGACATCAGGCACGGCCCTCACGGAAAGATCGAGTGTGCCGCCTTTCATGACGATATCGCCGCCGAAGTGTGCCGCATCAAGTACCTTCAACGTACCTGCACCCTCCTTTTCGAGGCGAGCGCCGGCGCCGCGTCCACCGGAAAGACGGTCGATCTTGAGCGTCTCGCCTGCGGCCACGGATACGGCATTGGTCGCACCGTTGCCGGTATAATCCGAGCGATATACCCTTACGCGTCCCACCGACGACACTCCGTTGAAACCGGTGGTAGTGCGTCCGCCAAACCATTTTGCCGTAAGGTAGACGTTCAGCCGTTCAAGTAGTTCCTCGTCCACAACCTCCCCGAAGATATAGAGCTCCGCCCACTGGCTGCCGCCGCGTTCATACGCATACGAAGGGATGGCGGCAAGACCTATGCCGCTCGCCTGCCATTTCGCCTCCGTCGGCTGAAATATGGAAATCTCCCAATCGCCCGTGAAGCCGGATGCGGTTGGATCCGTCTTTACCCCGTCGTGATACATCCAGTTTCCGCCCAAGGGACCGCGGTACCCATAAAACACAGGTTGCCAATACACCTCTCTCAATCCTGAAGAGGTGTCGCGCTTCCAGTTGTATTTCCAACATGTAGTATCCGATGCCCCCCAGGGACTGCCCTTGATGAATCCGCCGCCGAATAGCGGCATCACCACTTCAGGAAGCGGACGATGGACGGCCACGACCGTTCCCATGCCGGTCATCACGTTCACTCTCGTATAGGTGATGTCGATCGTGCCGTCATTGTCGATGGGATCGAAGAAGAGTCCGCGCGTACTGTTCTTCGCGCCAAGGTCTATGGCGGGCAGCCCGCCGAGAGCTTCCACGCTCGGCATCCATAACGCCGCGCTGATGGAACCGTTTCCGAGTTGCGCGGAGTCTCCGTCGCCAAGGGAACTGGCCAGATAACGGTCGCCGACGAGTGAAGGTATCTTCGTCACCTGCGTTCGCGCCGCATTGAACGTCCAGTCGTTCGTGCGCGTGGCGTCAAAATGGAACAGCGGCGTTGGAAGTCCTTCCGGTTCGCCGACGGCCGACACCGTGCTCGGCGCGATTACAATCTTTCCGCTTTGGGCATCACGGGCGATTTCGAACGCGGATGGCGAATCCACCACAGTATCCGCCAAAAGCGGTACTATGAACAAGACGGTTGACGCCAATAGCATAGGTTGTGTTTTCATCTTTGCATCTTTCTCACGGACTCGAAATACATCTACACATGGGGCGAACAGCCGGTCAGCGGATGGATTTCCACAAGAGATACCCCGCGATGCCGATGACGAACGTCCAGGATATCCCCATTATGATCCAGCCCAAGGGCGTCACTTCCATCCCTCCGGCAGGGCGGCGAGGACGGTCTCGACGACCTGGTCCAGCGTAAGGTCGGAAGAATCGATCTCCAACGCGCCGTCGGCCTTCTTGAGGGGAGCGTACTTGCGCGTCGAGTCGATCGCGTCACGCGCGAGAAGCGATGCCTTCACGGCTTCGGCGCTCTGGTTGGCGATACCCTTCTCGATCTCCTCTTTCTGGCGGCGGAGCGCGCGGGCTTCCGCAGAGGCGGTAAGATAGAAGCGTGCCGGCGAATCGGGGAAGACGGCCGTCGTTATGTCGCGACCCTCGACCACGAGATCGCCGAACTTCGTCATGCCGCGAAGAAGCTCCGTTATGCGGTCGCGGACCTCCTTGACAGTAGCCACGGGCGAGGCGTGCGCATTTATCTCGGGGGTGCGTATCCGGTCGCCGGGCGCTTCACCGCCGACGTAGTACGCGATGCGGCCATCCTCGGGGCGGCATTCTACAGAGACGCCCTTCGCGAACTCCGCGACGGCGCCGGGGCTCGAAGTGTCGACTCCGTTCTCAAGGCACTGCCACGTCATGATCCTGTATAGCGCGCCCGAATCGACATGCAGAAAACCAAGCCGCTGCCCCACTATGCGGGACACCGAACTCTTGCCGGCCCCCGAAGGGCCGTCGATCGCTATCACTCTCGCCATCTTCACACAATCCTTTCTAAAAAAGTTTCCCGTGGCGCACGCGGCGAATAAGCCAGATTCTGTTCACCGTCCTTCCGGAAGGTTCCGGTCATTCATCTACGCGATCAACCCGGAACATAACCGCCCCATGACGAAGCGAACCGGGCGGGCAGCCCGTTCTGTCCCCTATTTGATCTTGCTCCGAGGAGGGTTTGCCCTGCGGGCCGGCTCTCGCCGGGACCCCGGTGGTCTCTTGCACCACCCTTTCACCCTTGCCGCCAGAAAGCGGCGGTCTCTTCTCTGTGGCACTTTCCATCGGCGGCGCTTGCCGCCGCCCTCCCGGCCTTGACGACCGGGTCCTCTGCCCTGCGGAGTCCGGACTTTCCTCACCCTTTCGGGCGCGACCGGTCGCACGCGCACGTCACGGAAATCAAAGATCGCGGAAAAGGATGCGCCCGCACATCGTGCAGGCCACCAGTCCCTGGTTGTGCTGCACCATCTGCGCGACGCTCGGCGGCTGCACGAGATGGCACCCGTCGCAAACGCCGTCGTTGTTCAGCAGCACTACGGCGGGCCAACGCTTGGTGCGGATGCGCTCGTAGTAGAGGAGCATGCGCGGCTCGACCTTTGCGGCGGCGGCGGCGCGCTCGGCGGCAAGGGTCTCAAGCTCGGCCTTCACCTCCGCCAGACGCTGGTCCAGCTCGTCCACAAAACCGTCTACGCCGCCCTTTTCGGCATCGACCTTCGCCTGCGCCTCCTTGACACGCGCCTCAAGCGTGGGCATCTCGTCGCCCTGAAGGGCCAAAGCGCGGTTTTCGGCGGCGTCGGCCTCATGCTCCAGCCCCTCTATCTGCATGATGGACTGCTGCATCTCCTTGTTGGACTTGATGCCCGTCTGGGCGATCTTGAGGTTTCGTATCTTCTCGCGGATCTGCTCCGCCTCGGCTTCGTCCTCCCGTACGCGCCTTTGGAGGGCCTCGACGTGGTTCTTGGCGATCTCCAGCGCCGCGTTCACGCCGGCAAGACGCGCCGTTTCAAGGGCCTTTCGCCGCGGGATGTCCTTTGCCTCCCGCTCAAGCTCGCGGATCCGGCCATCCACTTCCTGCAAATCAATCAACGGTTGTATTACATTCACCGTGTTATGTCCTTCCATCTGGTTGTCAAAAAGAATGATATATTTTACCGAATAACGGCCATTCCGTCAACTGGTCATCTGAGGTTTTTGCATGTCGCGGTTTGCTGAAAAAGCGAATCGTCCAAAACAACGCTTCACTTCAACGTATAGTTTGGTATAATCTTCGCATGGACGGCAAAAGGGAAAGTCTGGGAAGCAGGCTCGGGTTCATACTCCTGAGCGCGGGTTGCGCCATAGGCATCGGCAACGTGTGGAAATTCCCGTGGATGGCAGGGCAGCATGGCGGCGGACTGTTCGTGCTCGTCAACCTGTTCTTCTTGTTGGTCCTCGGCGTGCCGCTCTTGGTGATGGAATTTGCCGCCGGACGCGCAGCGCAGCGCAGCATAGCGACCCTCCACGAGACGCTTACCCCGCAATACCGCCGCCGCTGGATCTGGCACGGCTGGCTTGGCATGGCCGGTTGCTGGCTTCTCATGATGTTCTACACCACCGTAGCAGGATGGATGATGCTCTATTTCATCAAGACCCTGCGCGGATCGTTCGCCGGACTGGACTCTGCCGGTGTCGCGCAATCCTTCGCCGACTGCCTGGCCGACCCCATTCAGCAGCTTGCTGGCGCCGTGGTCGTGTCCGTAGCCGGTTTCGCCGTTTGCGCATACGGCTTGCGCAGCGGCCTTGAGCGTGTCACCAAGTGGATGATGCTCGCCCTGCTCGCGATCATGGAGGTGCTGGCCGTCCACAGCCTTTGCCTTGAAGGCGGCACTGCGGGCCTCGCGTTCTACCTGAAACCCTCCTTCTCCGCCGTACGCAACGGCGGCGTTTGGCCGATGGTCGTGGCGGCAATGAACCAGGCGTTCTT